>ERZ1643246.98-NODE-98-length-111683-cov-34.290483_pt1 | contig 111683 bp, 92 predicted proteins | sample MGYA00579265_ERZ1643246 | MGnify/ENA primary metagenome ERZ1643246 (study PRJEB29033, sample SAMEA4952261) | chicken gut metagenome | biome: Broiler Chicken; feature: Gastrointestinal Tract; material: Caecum | place: Ireland | collected 2018 | study: Broiler...
TGGATAAATTCGTTTTAAAGGCCCCGTATCAGCCTACCGGCGACCAGCCGCAGGCGATCGAGGCGCTTGTAAAAGGGTTCCGGGAAGGCAATCAATGCCAGACTTTACTGGGGGTTACGGGTTCCGGGAAGACTTTCACCATGGCCAATGTGATCCAGGCATTGAACAAGCCAACGCTGGTCATCGCCCACAATAAAACACTGGCCGCTCAGTTGTACGGAGAATTCAAGGAGATGTTCCCTGATAACGCAGTGGAGTATTTTGTGTCCTACTATGATTACTACCAGCCGGAGGCCTACGTTCCTTCCTCCGACACCTACATCGCCAAGGACTCCTCCATCAACGACGAGATCGACAAGCTCCGCCTCTCCGCCACCATGGCGCTGACCGAGCGGCGGGATGTCATCATCGTTGCCAGTGTGTCCTGTATCTATGGCCTGGGAAACCCGGTGGATTACCAGAACATGGTGATCTCGCTGCGTCCGGGAATGATAAAGGACAGGGATGAAGTCATGGCGAAGCTGATCGAGATCCAGTATGACCGCAACGATATGGACTTTCACCGCGGAACATTCCGTGTGCGCGGCGATGTCCTGGAGATCATCCCGGCGTATGAGAGTGATACTGCGATCCGCATCGAATTTTTCGGAGATGAGGTGGACCGTATCACGGAGATCGATATCCTGACAGGAGAGATCAAGGATGAGCTGAAGCACGTGGCGATCTTTCCTGCATCTCATTACGTGGTGGATAAAGAGAATATCAAGAGGGCGATCCATGATATCGAGGAAGAGCTGGATGAGAGAGTAAAAGAATTCAAACGGCAGGATAAGCTTCTGGAAGCGCAGAGGATCGCGGAGAGGACAAATTTTGACATTGAGATGCTCAAAGAGACTGGTTTCTGTTCCGGAATCGAGAATTATTCCAGGCATCTTGCGGGGCTTGCCCCGGGACAGCCGCCTTATACTCTGATTGATTATTTCCCGGATGATTTTATCATGATGATCGATGAGTCCCACAAGACAATCCCCCAGATCGGAGGGATGTATCACGGCGATCAGTCAAGAAAGTCGACACTGGTCGACTACGGATTCCGGCTTCCCTCGGCGAAGGATAACCGTCCCTTGAATTTTGAAGAGTTTGAGAGTAAGATTAATCAGGTCCTGTTTGTCTCAGCTACTCCGGGACCATATGAGGAGGAACATGAACTACTCCGTGCAGAGCAGGTGATCCGCCCGACCGGCCTTCTTGATCCTGAGGTCACAGTGCGCCCTGTGGAGGGACAGATCGATGACCTGATCGGCGAAATCAATAAGGAAGTGGCAAAGAAGAATAAGGTCCTGGTGACCACGCTGACCAAACGTATGGCTGAGGATCTGACGGATTATATGCGTGAGGTCGGAATCCGTGTCAAATATCTGCACTCAGATGTGGATACACTGGAGAGGACCGAGATTATCCGGGATATGCGGCTGGATGTGTTTGACGTCCTTGTGGGGATCAATCTTCTGAGAGAAGGACTGGACATCCCGGAGATCACGCTTGTGGCTATCCTGGATGCGGACAAAGAAGGGTTTCTGCGTTCTGAGACCTCATTGATCCAGACGATCGGACGGGCAGCTCGTAATGCAGAAGGACATGTCATCATGTATGCAGATACGATCACCGAGTCCATGCAGATGGCGATCGATGAGACAAGGCGCCGCCGGGAAATCCAGATGAAATACAATGAAGAGCACGGCATCACACCGACTACAATCCAGAAGTCGGTACGTGACCTGATCAGTATTTCGAAGAAGGTGGCGTCAGAGGAACTGCGCATGGAGAAGGATCCGGAGTCTATGAGCAGAAAAGAACTGGAAAAGCTGACCGCGGATCTGACAAAGCAGATGAAGAAGGCAGCCGCAGAGCTGAATTTCGAAGCGGCTGCAGAGCTGCGTGACAAGCTGATCGATCTGAAGAAAATGCTGAATGACATGGATTGATGACTGATAATAAGATGCTGATAAGGAAGGATATACAATGGGAAAGAAAATGGACGCCCGTCAGTACATTAGGATCCGGGGGGCGAATGAAAATAATCTGAAGAATATTGATGTGGATATCCCGAGAAATGAGCTGGTTGTTCTTACGGGGCTGAGCGGTTCGGGAAAATCGTCACTCGCATTTGATACTATCTATGCTGAAGGACAGAGAAGGTATATGGAGTCTCTGTCCTCCTATGCGCGGCAGTTTCTGGGACAGATGGAAAAGCCGGATGTGGAGAGTATCGAAGGGCTTTCGCCGGCAATCTCGATCGATCAGAAATCTACCAACCATAATCCCAGATCCACAGTGGGGACTGTGACCGAGATCTACGACTATTTCCGACTTCTGTATGCCAGAGTGGGAATCCCACACTGCCCGAAGTGCGGGCGAGAGATCTCCAAGCAGACGGTAGATCAGATGGTGGATCAGATCATGGCGCTTCCGGAGAGAACAAAAATACAGCTCCTGGCGCCGATCGTCCGGGGGAGGAAAGGAACCCATGCAAAGCTCTTCGACCGTGCAAAGAAGAGCGGATATGTGCGTGTCCGGGTAGACGGCAGTATGTATGAGCTGTCTGAAGATATTACTCTTGATAAGAATATCAAACATAATATAGAGATCATTGTGGACCGTCTGGTAGTAAAACCGGGAATTGAAAAAAGACTGACGGATTCAGTGGAGAGTGTGCTTCATCTGGCGGAAGGACTTCTCATTGTGGATGTCATCGGCGGAGAGCCCATGAATTTCAGTCAGAGTTTTTCCTGCCCGGACTGCGGGATCAGTATAGAAGAGATCGAACCGAGAAGCTTTTCCTTCAATAATCCGTTCGGGGCCTGCCCGGAGTGCTTCGGACTCGGATACAAGATGGAATTTGCGGAAGAGCTGATGATACCGGATCCGTCCCTGTCGATCAGCCAGGGGGCGATCAAAGTAATGGGATGGCAGTCCTGTACGGACAAGTCGAGCTTTACCCATGCGATCCTGGAGGCTCTGTGCAGAGAGTATCAGTTTGATCTTGATACTCCTTTTGAGCAGTATCCGAAAAAGATCCATGATATCCTGATCCACGGCACCAACGGCAGGAGCGTAAAAGTTTTCTACAAAGGGCAGAGAGGAGAAGGCGTCTATGACGTGGCATTTGAAGGTCTGATCAAGAATGTGGAACGAAGGTATAAAGAGACCGGTTCTGAGACTGTGAAAGCAGAATATGAGACCTTCATGAACATCACGCCATGTTCGGCGTGTAAGGGCCAGCGTTTGAAGCCGGGAGCGCTTGCGGTCACGGTGGGAGGCAGGAATATAGCAGAAGTGACCTCTCTCTCCATAGAAAAGCTGCAGAAATTCCTCGCAGAGCTGGAGCTGACAAAGACACAGCTGATGATCGGCGGACAGATCCTGAAAGAGATCAGGGCAAGGATTCAGTTCCTGATGGATGTAGGCCTGGATTATCTTACGCTGGCGCGGGCGACGGCAACACTGTCCGGGGGAGAAGCCCAGCGGATCCGGCTTGCCACACAGATCGGATCCGGTCTGGTCGGCGTCGCATATATACTGGACGAGCCCAGCATCGGTCTCCATCAGAGGGACAATGACAAACTGCTCGCCACATTAAAGCATCTGCGGGATCTGGGAAACACTCTGATCGTTGTTGAGCACGACGAGGATACGATGCTGGCAGCAGACTATATTGTGGATATCGGGCCGGGAGCAGGGGAACACGGCGGCGAGGTCGTGGCCGTGGGAAATGCCCAGGAGATCATGAAAAATGAAAGATCGATCACCGGGGCGTATCTCAGCGGAAAGATAAAGATCCCTGTTCCGGAGGAGAGGAGAAAGCCGAGAGGATTCCTGAAGGTGGTCGGAGCCGCGGAGAATAACCTGAAGAACATCGATGTGAAGTTCCCGCTGGGCGTTATGACCTGTGTGACGGGAGTTTCCGGTTCCGGAAAGAGTTCTCTTGTAAATGAGATCCTGTACAAACGGCTTGCGCGGGATCTGAACCATGCAAGGACGATTCCTGGAAAGCACAGGCGGATCGAAGGGCTTGAACAGGTGGACAAGGTAATCGACATCGACCAGTCCCCGATCGGCAGGACTCCAAGGTCTAATCCTGCAACATACACAGGAGTGTTCGATCTGATCAGAGATCTTTTTGCAGCGACTCCGGATGCGAAAGCAAGAGGATACAAAAAAGGAAGGTTCAGTTTCAATGTAAAGGGAGGCCGGTGTGAGGCCTGTGCCGGGGACGGCATCCTGAAGATCGAGATGCATTTTCTGCCTGACGTGTATGTTCCATGTGAAGTATGCGGGGGAAAACGATATAATAGAGAGACACTGGAAGTGAAGTATAAAGGAAAGTCGATCTATGATGTGCTGAACATGACTGTGGAAGAAGCACTTGAATTTTTCGCTCATGTTCCCAGCATCCGCAGGAAGATGGAAACGCTCAATGATGTGGGGCTGTCTTATATCCGTCTGGGGCAGCCGTCTACCGAACTCTCGGGAGGAGAGGCGCAGCGGATCAAGCTTGCAGCCGAACTGAGCAAACGGAGCACAGGGAAGACGGTATATATCCTGGATGAACCAACAACAGGGCTTCATTTTGCTGATGTTCATAAGTTGACAGAGATCCTTCGCAGGCTGGCAGCTGACGGTAATACCGTGATCGTAATAGAACATAACCTGGATGTGATCAAAACGGCGGATTATATCATAGATATCGGACCGGAAGGCGGCGATAAAGGCGGAACAGTAGTGGCATGCGGCACTCCGGAAGAGGTGGCGGAAAATGAAAAATCCTATACAGGAAAGTATATAGACGCAATCCTTAAGAAAAAATAAAAATGAAAAAAGGGGTTTCCATTTTTTGAAAAGTCTATTATACTAGTGGTGCGGACGGCAGGAAACGTCCTTTCCGCCCGTTTTACATGAAAAAGATGAATTCCCCCGGGGAAAAGAGATACATGTTTTCCGGCACAGCAGCAATGCCGTGCCGGAAACTGGTTTGCATAACATCTGCAGACCGGCAGGGCAAGGGTATAAAGAGTTTGGAAGGGAGAGTTAATATGTCTGTGGATCTTGGAATAGATTTGGGAACCGCCAGTGTTCTGGTTTATGTTAAGGGAAAAGGAGTCGTGCTGAAAGAGCCTTCGGTTGTTGCGTTTGACCGGGATACGAATGTCATCAAGGCGATCGGAGAGGAAGCGCGGCTCATGCTGGGCAGAACTCCCGGTAATATTGTTGCAGTGCGTCCTCTGAGACAGGGAGTTATTTCCGATTATACAGTGACAGAGAAAATGATCAAATACTTTGTACAGAAGGCGCTGGGAAAACGTACATTTAAGAAACCGCGCATCAGCATCTGTGTGCCAAGCGGCGTGACTGAGGTCGAGAAGAAAGCCGTGGAGGAAGCGACTTTCGCCGCGGGAGCAAGAGAGGTGCATCTGATCGAGGAGCCGGTGGCGGCTGCCATTGGAGCCGGGATCGATATTTCAAAGGCATGCGGAAATATGATCGTCGATATCGGAGGGGGTACGGCGGATATCGCCGTGATCTCGCTTGGGGGGACGGTTGTCAATACTTCGATCAAAGTGGCCGGAGATGATTTTGACGAGGCGATCGTGCGTTATATGAGGAAGAAGCATAATCTTCTGATCGGAGAGAGAACGGCAGAAGATATCAAGATCAAGATCGGTACCACATATCCTCTTGTGGAGGAAGAGACAATGGAGGTGCGTGGACGCAATCTTGTCACCGGGCTGCCCAAGACGGTCACGGTGACGTCATCAGAGACAGAGGAGGCTTTGAGGGAAGCCACCAGTCAGATCGTGGAAGCGGTCATCTCCGTGCTTGAGCAGACTCCGCCGGAGCTCTCAGCGGATATTCTGGACAGAGGAATCGTTCTGACCGGAGGCGGAGCAATGCTCCGCGGTCTGGAAGAGCTGATCGAGGAGAAGACAGGGATCAATACAATGACAGCGGAGGACCCGATGAAAGTTGTGGCGATCGGAACCGGACAGTTTGTGGAATTTATGAGCGGAAGAAAAGATTTTTAGAGAATATTCATGCCATATGCAGAACAGAGAAGGTGATTGGAAAGGGGTGTGCACAGCAGACGCACCCCTTTTCTGCTGTCCGGAGGAATGACTAAAGTATAAGGAGAGAAGGGAAAGCGGTGGAGGCTGTAACAGGGTATGTTGATCATATCGTATTCCGCAATGAAGAGAACGGATATACGGTGTTTAATCTGGAGAATGATGACGGCGAGCTCACCTGTGTGGGCAGCTTTAATTTTATCAGCGAGGGAGAACTGCTGGAGCTTCAGGGGGATTATGTCAACCACAATGTCTACGGCAGTCAGTTTAAAGTCTCTTCTTACCGGATAAAAGAGCCGGAAGATCTGGTATCCATCGAGCGTTATCTCGGATCAGGAGCGATCAAGGGAGTGGGCGCTGCTCTTGCCGCAAGGATCGTGAGGCGGTTTAAGGAAGATACCTTCCGAATTATAGAGGAAGAGCCGGAACGGCTTGCGGAGATCAAGGGGATCAGCGAGAGAAAGGCGCGGGAGATCGCGGTACAGGTGGAAGAGAAGAAGGATATGCGCAAGGCGATGATCTATCTTCAGAAATACGGAATCTCCCTCAGTCTTGCTGCAAAGATCTACCGGTATTACGGGATGAAAGTTTACAAAGTTCTGGAGGAGAATCCTTATCAGCTGGCAGACAATATTGAAGGGGTAGGTTTTAAGACCGCGGATGAGATCGCCTCGAGGATCGGAATCCATACAGATTCGGATTATCGGATCAAAAGCGGTATTTTTTACACACTGCAGCAGGCGGTGGGAGAGGGGCATATTTATCTTCCGCAGCAGGTTCTGCTGAAGAGAGCCAGTTCTCTGCTGGAAGTAGAGATTCAGAATATCGAAAAATATGTCATGGATCTGTGTATCGAGCGCAAGACAGTGATGAAAGAATCTGACGGTGAGATACGGATCTATCCGTCCCACTATTATTATCTGGAACTGAATACGGCGAAGATGCTCCATGATCTGAACATAGACTGTGAAATGCCGGAAGAGATGATGGAGAGCCGGCTGAAAAAGGTGGAAAAAAACGAAGAGATCGAGCTTGATCCAATGCAGCACCGCGCCGTGATAGAATCGATCAAACATGGGCTTCTTGTGCTCACCGGAGGTCCGGGAACGGGAAAGACAACGACGATCAACACGATGATACGATTTTTTGAGAGTGAAGGGATGAGCATTCTTCTTGCAGCGCCAACGGGAAGGGCGGCAAAGCGGATGACCGAGGCGACAGGATATGAAGCTCAGACGATCCATCGGCTTCTTGAAGTGAGCGGCAATCCGGAGGAAGAAGGAAATTCCGGCGGCTTCCTCAGAAACAGGGAAAATCCTCTGGAGACAGACGTCCTGATCATTGACGAGATGTCCATGGTGGACCTGCCGCTCATGCATGCGCTTCTCTCGGCGACCGTGCCGGGGACAAGGCTGATCCTTGTGGGAGATGTGGATCAGCTGCCTTCCGTCGGCCCGGGGAGCGTGCTGAAAGACATAATCCGGTCAGAGTGCTTCCCTGTCGTTCGTCTGACAAGGATTTTCCGTCAGGCGGGAGAGAGTGATATCGTGGTGAATGCACATAAGATCAATGCAGGAGAGCCGGTTATCCTGGACAATAAAAGCAGAGATTTCTTCTTCCTGCGGAGACAGAATGCGGACGTCATCATAAGTGTGATCATCACTCTGATTCAGAAAAAGCTTCCCGGCTATGTCAAAGCCAGTCCGAACGAGATCCAGGTCATGACGCCTACGAGAAAAGGGCTCCTGGGAGTAGAGAGGCTGAACGTTATCCTTCAGCGCTATCTGAATCCGGCAGAGCCAGGGAAAGAAGAACAGGAGATAGGCGGAAGGCTTTTCCGAGTGGGCGACAAGGTAATGCAGATCAAGAATAACTATCAGCTGGAGTGGGAAGTGTGCACAAAGTTCGGGCTGACTGTGGATAAAGGACAGGGGATTTTTAATGGAGATATGGGTGTGATCACGGAGATCAATCCGTACACGGAAACACTGGAAGTAGAATATGATGAGGCGAGAAAAGTCAAGTACAGCTTCGAAGCGGTGAATGAACTGGAGCATGCTTATGCCATCACAGTACATAAATCACAGGGAAGCGAGTATCCGGCTGTTATTATTCCTCTCCTGCCCGGACCGAGGATGCTGTACAACAGGAATCTTCTATATACAGCGGTCACGAGAGCAAAGAGGTGCCTTACGATTGTAGGGAGTGATGTTACATTTCAGGAAATGATACAAAACAAAAGCGAGCAGGAAAGATATACCAGCCTGGCAGAGCGTATCAGAGAGTTCTAGATCTTCTGTACCCGCCGGTCTGTCCGTTCTGCGGTAGGATCAGTTCAGAAGGGATCTGCTCTGACTGCAGGAAGAAGCTTCCTTATATCAGGGAGCAGGGATGTATGCACTGCGGAAAGCCCCTGCGGGAGGAGACGGATGAATACTGTCCGGACTGCAGAAACAGAAAGTCCTATATCCGCCAGGGGAGGAGCGTGTGGCTTCACAGTGGTTCTGTGCCGGGAGCGGTCTACCGATTTAAATATCAGAACAGAAGAAGATACGGCAGGATCTTTGCGGAGGAGATGGCGGGATGCTGCGGCGGAATGCTCAGAAAATGGGAGATTAACGAGATTATCCCGATTCCTCTGCATTCGTCCAGAAAACGTATGCGTGGATACAATCAGGCAGAGATCCTGGCAAGTGAACTTTCCTTTCTGACGGGAATCCCTGTCAGAAAAGATGTTCTCCTCAGGATCAGGAAGACGCAGCCCCAGAAACAGCTGGATGACAGGGAGAGAAGACAGAATCTCAGAGGTGCGTTTGCTGTGGCCAAGGGCTGGAATCCGTGCAGAAATGCTCTGCTGATCGACGATATCTATACGACTGGAAGTACAGTCGAGCGGTCTGCAAAAATGCTCAGAAAAGCAGGATGTGAAAATGTCTACTTTTTGACTATAAGCATTGGACAAGGTCTCTGAGTATATGATATACTAAAACATAATGGGTTGCCGCTATCTGTATGAGCGGATGAATAACCCGCGCAGCGGGGGCAGAAGGATGTGGGAACAGAGTCATGTTGGATAAAAACAGGATTCGTCTGATGACGAAGATGGCGATATATGAGAAAGAATATGCAGAAGAGGATCTAAAGATCACAAGTTATTATAAAAAAGATTATTCCAGTTTTAATACCTGGATCACACTCATATGGATTACCGCAGGCTATGTTCTTGCCGGCGGTCTGTTCCTGATGTGCAATGCGGACGGGATCCTTGAGGGTATCACGATTCTGAAGCTGGTGATACTGACCGCGATCGCCGCGGGAGGATACCTTGCCCTGATCATTTTATATGCCATAGGGGCAGGCAGATACTACAAAAAGAAGCACACCAGAGCAAAGCAGAGAGTAAAAAAGTATTACAGGGATCTTTCCCGTTTAGAAAAGATGTATAAGAAGGAGCAGGAGAGAGCATGAGTACATTACTTGTTTTAAGAGAAAGATTACGGAAGCTGTACGCGGAACATACAATTTTTATCGTGAAGATCCTGCAGTTTATTATGGGACTGCTTCTCTTCTGGATGATCAATTCCAATATCGGTTTCATGGAGACGGCATCCTCTGTATTCTGCACGGCCGGGCTGGCGGTGATCTGTACATTTCTTCCGGTCGCCATAATGATGATCGCTGCGGCCGGACTGATCCTCGTGCAGTTTTATGCATTGTCCATGCCGATTGCCATAGTGTCTTTTATTATTTTCCTGATCATGTATATCTTTTATTTCAGGTTTGCTCCGAAGAAAGGATGGTTTGTCATTCTTGCAGCACTTGCTTTCGGGCTGAAGATCCCGTTCGTGATCCCGGTCGCGTTCGGCCTGCTGGGAACTCCGGTTCTGATCGTTCCGGCAGTGTGCGGCATTATTTCATACTATATGGTGCATTTTGTTAAAATTTCTGCAGCTGCGCTGAAAAATGCCGATGCATCCAGCATGGTAGACAGCCTGATGAGTTTTACAAGGCAGGTCCTTGCGAACAAAGAAATGTGGGTGATGGTGATGATCGCGGTGATCGGAATTCTTATCGTGAATGCGGTCAGGAACCGGCCGGTGGATCATGCCTGGAAACTGGCATCAGCTGCCGGGGCAGCAGCGTGTGTGATCGCCGGGGCGGCAGGCAATATGCTGCTGGATCTGAATGTATCGTATACGGTCCTGATCGTGAGTGCGGCACTGGGGCTTGTTTTGGGATTTGTCCTGGAATTTCTCTTTCTCTCCGTGGACTATTCCCGCACAGAGAATATGCAGTTTGAAGATGATGAATACTACTACTACGTAAAAGCTGTTCCAAAGATCGGAGTTCCGGTTCCGGAGAAAACGGTCAAACATATCACGGAGCATCAGTCTCAGGAAACGATCGTTATGGACAGCGCCGTTCAGGATCAGACTGCCCATCAGAAAGGCAGTGGCCAGGATGAACAGATAAGAAGAGAGATGACAGATCAGGAGGTCGGAAGGGAGACTGACGAGATCCTGCTCACAAGAAGCCTGAGCAGAGAACTTGGACTGGACCGCGAAAATGAAAACAGGGAATAAAGTACGGAAGATTTAGTTATATGTGAAGAAATGAGGCGGCAGTATACGCTATGATGGATTGGATAAGAACTTATTTCAGCAATTATGCGCATGATCCATATATTCCCAGTATACAGATAACAGATGTGCTGGAGATCCTGATCATGACAGTGATCGTATACGAGATCATGCTTTGGATTAAAAACACGAAGGCGTGGATGCTTTTAAGAGGCATTATCACATTGGGAGTGTTTATTCTGGTGGCTTTTCTCCTGCAGATGCATACAATCCTGTTTCTTGCAAGAGAGTCGATCAGTGTGCTGGCGATCGCAGCTGTGGTCGTATTTCAGCCGGAACTGCGGCGTGCGCTGGAAAAACTGGGGGAGAGAAATCTGCTCAGCAATATTAACCCGTTTGACAGGAATAAGACGAATCAGAGGTTTTCGGATGATACGGTGGAGAGTATCGTGAAGGCCTGCTTTGATATGGGAAGTGTCTGTACAGGCGCGCTGATCGTGGTGGAGCAGGAGATTCAGCTGACAGAGTATGAAATGACAGGAATCGAGCTGGATTGTAAAGTGTCTGCACAGGTGCTGATCAACATTTTTGAACACAATACGCCGCTGCATGACGGCGCTGTTATCATAAGAGGAGACCGTATTACATCGGCCACCTGCTATCTTCCTCTTTCCGACAATATGTCGATCAGCAAGGATCTTGGGACAAGACACAGGGCGGCTCTGGGAATGAGCGAGGTGTGCGATGCGTTGATCATCGTCGTTTCGGAGGAGACAGGTCTGGTGTCTGTGGCTTCAGGCGGCGAACTCTCGAGAGGCGTGACGGCAGATGAACTGAAAGAACGGCTGAGCCAGATTCAGTATAGAAATTCCGAACCCCGGAAGTTTACTATACGGAAAGGATGGCGCAGATCATGAAAAAGTACAAGCTGACAAGAAATCCGGGACTTAAGATCATTGCATTTGTCTTTGCAGTCCTTCTCTGGCTGATCGTGGCGAATGTGGATGATCCGGTGGCAAGGAGGACATACTCGGATATCCCGGTGGTCTTCGCAAATGACGACATTATTTCCCAGGAGGGAAATGTATATCAGGTGCTGGATGAACAGAGTGTGAGCGTAGTAGTTTCTGCAAGAGGGTCTGTGCTCCAGGATATTCATTCCGGTGATATCGTTGCGACGGCAGATATAAAAGAGATGGACACAGACACAGGTCTTGTGCCGATCCAGGTAACGATCAATAATCTAAGCGCAGGAAATGATTATCAGTCTGCAGAGGCACTTCCGAGAAATATCCGGATCCAGGTAGAAAAGACAGGAAAGAAAGTGCTGTCCCTGTCAGTCGACCATACAGGAGAGCCGAGGGATGGATATGTTTTAGGAGATATGACAGTAAGCCCTGAGCAGATAACGATAACCGGTCCGGAATCAAGGATCGAACAGATCGATCAGGCAGTGGCATTGATCGATGTGGAAGGAATCTCAAGAGACAGCGATGTGACAGCAGAATTGAGGCTGTATGACGCATACGGCAATCAGGTCAGCACAAATCAGCTGTACAATAATCTCGGTGACGACGGAATCACGGTACATGTTGAGGTGCTGCAGAAGAAGACGGTTCCCGTAGCATTCAATGTCTCGGGAACGCCGGCAGATGGATACCGGTATGTGGAGTGTACAAGCGAACCGGAGAGCGTGCAGATCTGTGGTAAGAGCGACGTGCTCCGCGAGGTGGATTCCATTGAGGTTCCCGCGGATGTCCTTAATATAGACGGAGCGTCAGAAAATATGACAGAGACAGTGGATATCACGCCGTATCTTCCGGACGAAGTGGAGCTGTATGAGGAATCATCCGGTAAAATCTCTGTCACAGTGGTGATCGAAGAGGAGGATACAAGAACGATTGACTTTATGGTCAGTTCCATAAGGATTACCAATCTGTCGGATGATCTTCAGGTGTCTTATGAGCCGGATGCAGAGATATCCCTTCAGTTCAGAGGAGAACAGGATCTTCTCGATGTACTGGATATCAGCAATGCGGTATCTATAAATCTGAAGGATTATAAACAGGCGGGAACATACAATATCCCGGTCGAGATCGACGTTCCGGATGGAATCGAGGTGGTCGGAGAGCCGACTGTATCGATCACGCTTCAGAAGAAAGAAAATACGTCGGATACGAATGATCAGGAAGAAAGTGACAATACACAACACTGAGAAACAGGACTTCTGTAATTGAAGGAAAATAAGCAGGATAAGGAGTTGGTTGGAATGGTAAGCGGTAAAGTCAGGATAAAGAACCCTACCGGTCTTCACCTGAGACCGGCAGGTCTGTTCTGTAAGACCGCAATGCAGTTTGAAAGCAAGATCACGGTCCATAAAAAAGGCAGGAATGAAGACGTGACTGCAAATGCAAAGAGCGTTCTGAGTGTGCTTGGGGCGTGCGTGAAGAGTGGTGATGAGATTGAGATCGTATGTGAAGGCGCAGATGAAAAACAGGCGCTTGAAGTGATGACGCAGCTTGTGATAGACGGGCTGGGAGAATAGCCTCGGGAGGAAAATGAGATGAGCAGAGCGACATTAGTGATCATGGCGGCCGGGCTGGGCAGCCGTTTCGGTGCAGGAATCAAGCAGCTGGAGCCGGTGGGACCCGGCGGAGAGATCATTATGGACTATTCGATCTATGATGCACTGGAGGCAGGGTTTGATAAAGTGGTCTTTGTGATCCGAAGAGATCTGGAGAAAGATTTCAGAGAGGTGATCGGAAGACGGATCGAGAAGATAACAGAAGTAGCGTATGCATATCAGGAAGTGGAAGATATCCCTTCTGAATTCAGAGAAAAATTTCCGGACCGGACAAAGCCGTGGGGAACGGGACAGGCTGTCCTGTGCTGCAGAAATGTGGTTGACAGCCCGTTTCTCGTTATAAACGCAGATGATTATTATGGCAAGGAAGCATACCGGGAGGCGTATTCCTATTTGACAAGTATGCCAAAGACTGGTAAAATACAGATTTGTATGGTTGGCTTTGTGCTGAAGAATACACTCAGTGAGAACGGCGGGGTGACGCGGGGCATCTGCCGGGTAGACGACAGCGGAATGCTGACCCAGATTGTGGAAACTCATAATATAGAAAAAAGTGGAGAGAACGCGGTAGTCAGGGAAGGAGAAAAAGTGACATATCTTGACATTGATTCTCCGGTATCCATGAATATGTGGGGACTTCCCTCAGACTTCTTTAACATCCTTGAGGAGGGATTCCGGAGGTTCCTGAAAGACACACCGCGGGATGATTTAAAAGCAGAGTATCTTCTGCCCACCCTGATCGGACAGCTTTTACACGAGCAGAAGATCAGTGTAAAAGTTCTGAAATCCAGGGAACAATGGTTCGGGGTGACATATAAGGAGGATAAAGATGCGGTAGTAAGTGCTTTAAAAAGATTGACGGAAGAAGAGAGCTACCCATCCGTTCTGTATACTATGGACAGATAAAGGAAGCAGACTAATGTCAAAAAAACGCAGAGCAGCCGTCAGGGCTGAACGAATGAACAGAAATGCAAATAGAGCTTCCAGGCGTTCGAGCAGAAATCGATTCGGAGTGTTCTGCCTTATACTGCAGACAATCCTCAGCCTGGCATTTATGGTAGTGGTACTATTTCTTGATATGCTCCCGATGAGATATCTGGCGATGATCGCACTTATTTTATTCTTCTTGTGGTGTATCACGCTGAATTCTCAGGTGGCACGCCGGAAGAGGGGGACGATCGGAAAAGTTTTCAGCCTTGTTGTCGTATGTTTTCTGTCGATCGGAACGTATTATATCGCCAAGACCAATGATGTGATCGGAATGATCACAGGCGGCAGTTTCAGAGTTGACAACATGGTCGTTGCGGTGCTTGCAGATGATCCGGCAGAGGGGATCGAGGATGCGGCGGATTATACATTCGGGATCCAGCTCGAGCGGGGCGCGGAGAATATGCAGGCTGCAATCACAGATATTCAGGATGAACTCGGTTCCGATATCGATACAGCTGAGTATGACAGTATTCAGGAACAGGCCCAGGCTCTTCATGACGGAGAGGTTGATGCCATCATTTATAATGAGGCATATACTGATGTTCTGGAGGAAGGATTTGAAGGTTACAGCGACAGCGTTAAGATCATATATACGCATGAGATCAGAGTTGAGATGAACTTTGGGGGAAATGCTTCGGATGACAGCCTGACGAAAGAGCCGTTTACTGTCTATATCAGCGGTATTGACGTGTACGGTGATGTGTCGCAGACAAGCCGGAGTGATGTGAATATTATTGCTGTAGTCAATCCGAATACGCATCAGATCCTTCTGGTGACGACACCGAGAGACTATTATGTCGAGATACCTGGTGTGTCTGAAGGACAGGAAGATAAACTGACGCATGCGGGGATCTATGGCATAGACGCGTCAATGGCTACGCTGGGGGCATTATACGAGACGGACATTAATTACTATGTGAGACTGAACTTTACCTCTCTGATCGATATTGTCGATATCCTTGGCGGAGTGGATGTCTATTCGGATATGGCGTTCTCAACCGGCTGGGAGTCCGGGTATGAGATGGATGTTCAGGAAGGATGGAATCATTTTAACGGAGAGCAGGCTCTTGCCTTCAGCCGTGAGAGAAAGAATCTTCCGGACGGTGATAATCAGAGGGGAATCCATCAGCAGGCTGTGATTACGGCAATGCTGAAAAAAGTACTGTCGCCGACAATGCTGCTGAAAGCAAACAGTATCTTGAACCAGGTGAGCCAGGATGTAGAAACGAATGTCTCGCAGGCACAGCTGAATTCGCTGATCAAGTATCAGCTTGGAAGTAATGCAAAATGGTCAATTCGTTCAGTTGCGGCTACCGGAACAGCTTCGCGGGAGTACTGCTATTCATCCGGCGATACATCGCTGTATGTAACCATTCCGGATTATGATGTCGTCAACGATATCATTGATCTGGTCAATGTAGTTGAAGAGGGCGGAACCTTGGAAGATACCGAGGAGTTAAATTGACAGATTAAGAGTGCAGGGGTGCAGAGGCATGCCTGCACTTTCCCATTTTCTGGAAAAAACTCCCTCTTGAATGAAAAAAAGAAAACTGATATTGTTAATAAAGCGGCTGTGCAGGCTTAACACTGTGAAATACAGTTTTACATAGATATTCTTAAGGAACAGGAGTGCAAAGGATGAAAAAAATCATTTCAAAACTGACGGCTGTGATTCTGCTGATATGTATGATCGCAGGAAATATTCCGACAGGTGTTGTGTACGGGGCTGAGAGTGGACAGACAGGCAGCGGACAGACGACGGTATCTGACGAAAGTGAGGGAAACGCTGAGCCTGACGGACAGACGGAGGCGGAAGATAATAGTTCTGTGTCACAGGGCGATGAAGCCGGTGAGGCTCAGGCTTCGGAAAACGAAACGCCTGATGTCTCAGAAGAAACACAGGAAAGTAAAGTTGAGAACAGTGCTGTTCAATCAGAGGAAAAAGAGCAGGCTACAGAAGAACAGCCGGAAGAAATTGATACATACTCTGAAGAACAGAATGATCTTCATTACATTTATATTGAAAGCCCATATCTCCAAACACCTGGGATACAGCGGATCGTATTTTCGTTTGAGAATGCATTTGAAAACTATGAAGGAATATCAATTACTGTAATGAATACAGAGGGGGTTCAGGAAGACTGGGCGCTGTCCAGAAATGTGGATAATCTTTATCTTTTTGAAAAGCAGTTTGACGATGAAACCTCTACCGGGGTCTATGAGGTGATCAGCTTTAATGTTGAGCGAAACGGAGCTGTTGAGAGGATTGATGCCGACGCCTTCGAGACAGAGGCTCAGTTTGGTGTAAACCAGGAGTATCAGGGAATTGAAGAACTCGCACCGATCGATGAAGAGCAGGCGGCAGAAGCTGCAGACGTAGACGCATCTGTAGTTACGATCGATGAGAATGGGGTAACTGAAGCTCAGGATAGTATCGCATCCGCGCTGGAAGAAGCGGGCGCGTCTACACCGACCACGTTTTCCGATATCTCGGGTCGCAGCAGTGACATTGTGGTTGCCTTAGATCCGGGACATGATTCGACTCATGCCGGAGCGTCTGCTTTCGGGCTCAGGGAGGAAGATCTTACATTAAAGATTGCAAATTACTGTAAGGAAGAGCTTGAGACATATGCAGGGGTCTCGGTTTTTATGACCCGTACGAGCTCGGCGTGTCCACATCCGGGGGGATCATCCGGAAGTGATATTGCGGAAAGGGCTGCCGCAGCAGCTGCAGCGGGAGCTAAGATTTATGTCAGCTTTCATTTGAATTCTTCAACGGCATCCAGTGCGGCAGGCGCTGAGGTTATCATACCGAACAATAACTGGAAACCTCAGGTCGGCCAGGATGGCAGGGCTCTGGCGGAGCAGATCATGGCTGAACTGACAAAGCTGGGATTGGCTGACAGAGGAATCTACAGTAAAGATACAACGATTAATGAGCGATATCCGGATAACAGTCTTTCAGATTACTTTGCAGTCCAGATCTACAATAAAGAGAATGGCATTCCGGGCATTATTGTTGAACATGCATTTATCTCGAACAGTAATGATGTGAACAGGTTCCTCGCCTCTGAATCAGGGCTGAAGCAGCTTGGTGCTGCCGATGCGGCGGGAATTGCAAAATATCTGGGATTATCCAAGATGGGAACAAAGGTTTCTGTGAAGGAAGGCACTTATGTGATCCAGAGCGCGCTGGCCTCGGATAAGGTGGTGGAAGTTCCGTCTGCAAGTCAGAACGCCGTGTCCATTGCCCTGGGAAGCAAGGATGAGAGCAAGTCATCCCAGAGATTTGAAATTGTAAGTACAGGAGACGGATATTACAATATTATAGCAGAACATTCAGGGAAAGCTCTTGAGGTAAAAGGCGGCTCGTCCGCTGCCGGAACCGCAATACAGCAGAATACTCTGAATCGAAATTCGCTGGCGCAGAAGTGGTGTTTTATGAGCGCGGGAGACGGATATTATTATCTCTGTTCAGCGCTCGGGACATACATGGACGTTCAATCTGCAGTCAATTCGTCAGGGACTCCGGTGTGGACCTATACATTTAACGGAAGTACAGCTCAGAAATGGAAACTGACAGAGTCTGATTATCATCCGATCGCGAATGGTACATATACGCTGGGTAACGGGCTGAATACAAACCTGGTTCTGGATGTGGATTCGGCATCACAGGCGGATTATGCGAATATACAGCTGTATACTTCCAATAATACGTCTGCACAGAGATTTGAGATTACTTATGCAGGCGGCGGATATTACAAAATCATTGCCGAGCATTCGGGAAAGGCTTTGGATATACTGAATGCATCCAATGCCGGCGGCGCGAATGTACAGCAGTATACGTGGAATGGCAGCGATGCGCAGTTGTGGAAGTTCGTGGATGCCGGAAATGGAATGTATTATGTGCGTTCTAAGCTGGGGACTGTGCTGGGACTTTCAAAGGAGAGCGCAGCAGCAGGAACGAATGTCTGCATGCAGAATATGAGTCAGACAAATTCAAAAAAATGGAGAATTACGGAATCTGAGAGCAGGCCGATAAAAGACGGAAAATATGTAATATCAAATATCCTGTCAGAGTATCAGGTACTGTGTGTGAAAAATGGAAATGTTGAACTTGGCACATATGCGGGAACCGGAGATCAGATTTTTAATATCAGTTACGCAGGAAATGGGTATTATAAGATTATTTCCGAAGCAACTTCGAAATCATTTGATGTTTACAGTGGCCTCGCGGCTGCAGGAACCAATTTACGGGAGTGGACCTGGAACGGCAGTGATGCACAGCTGTGGAAATTCATAGAAAATGGAGACGGAAGCTTTTATATCAGGTCGAAGCTCGGTACGGTGGTTGATGTGTCAGGGGGTGTGATCCAGGCGGGAAGAAACGTGCAGATGTATACTATGAATGGCTCCTCTGCGCAGAAATGGAAGCTTGATTCGGAGCGCACGGCAGTTAATACATTAAACATAGAAAATGGTACCTATACGATCAAAAATAGTACAAATACGAAACAGGTAGTGGATGTTAACTCTGCTTTAACGGGTAATGGAGCTAATGTGCAGACATATGCATCTAACAATACATCAGCACAGCGGTTTGAGGTCTTGTACGTGGGAGACGGTTATTATCAAATTTTGGCAGAGCATTCTGGCAAAGCACTGGATATTCTTAATGCATCAACTTCCAGTGGTGCGAATGTCCAGCAGTATGATCAGAATGGGTCAAATGCACAGTTGTGGAGATTTATTGATGCAGGCGACGGTGCCGTTTATATTCAGTCAAAATTAGGTACGGTTCTGGATGTAAATGGAACTGCTGCTGTTTCAGGTTCTAATGTTCAGATGAGTTCTGGTATGGGAACGAAAAAAAGCCAGAAATGGATTCTCGAAAAATCAGAGTACAGACCGGTTGAGAACGGGTTATATAGTCTGCGGAGTGCAGCGCATACAGAATATGCTGTAGATATAGCGAATGCTTCTAAAGCAGATAATGCAAATGCATGGCTGTACTATTACAATGGTTCGGAACCCCAGCGGTTTGAAACAGAATATGTGGGAAATGGATATTATAAACTGACAGTTAAACATTCAGGAATGGTTTTAGAATGTGACTCTTCCACATACAAAGCGGGAGCAAATGTGAGACAGGGCGTATGGGACGGCTCGGATGGCCAGCTTTGGAAGTTTGTTTCGGCGGGTAACAACAGTTATTATGTGAAGTCAAAAACGGGAACCGTTCTTGACATTAACAGTGCTGTATATGCTGCCGGTACAAATGTTCAGACATATAAGGCAAATGGGACGGATGCCCAGAAATGGAAGCTGAATAAGGAGTATGAGACAGTTGATGTAGAAGAAGGTATCTATACAATTCAGACGTCATTAAACAAAGAGCGTGTTTTGGATATACCGGGAGCTTCATCGGCAAATGGCGCAAATGTTCAGATATATACCAGCAACGACACATTGGCTCAGCAGTTTAAAATTACAGCAGTCAGAGACGGATATTATAAAATTGAGAATATGTCCTCCGGAAAGGTGCTTGATATTGCGAATGCATCCCGTGCTTCAGGGGCGAATGTACAACAGTACAGCTGGAATAATTCTGATGCACAGCTCTGGAGATTTCTGGATGCAGGAAACGGGAAATACTTTATCCAGTCAAAACTTGGAACGGTTCTGGATCTTCTGAATGCGGTTACTACACCCGGGAATAATGTCCAGGCCTATGAACTGAATCTTTCAAACGCACAAAAATGGGTGCTGATCAGCAATGGATTATATAAAATTATGGGAAAAACAACCGTTACAGTTTCCCAGATGGTATCCTTTTACAAAGACAATACAAAAGTATCATATCCGTATGGCAAAACAGATGTACCTACGATAAATGAATTTTGCGAGATTTACATAGAGGAATGCGAGGCAGAAGGAGTAAAAGCTGAAGTCGCATTTGCACAGGCCATGATGGAAACTGCTTTTTTGAGATTCGGAGGAGAAGTCGATAAGGATCAATACAATTTTTCAGGTCTCGGAGCGGTCGGAAATGGAGTTCAGGGAGAAAGCTTTCCGGACATCAGGACTGGAATACGAGCACAGGTTCAGCATTTGAAGGCATATGCTTCAACCGAGCCATTAAAGCTTGCACAGGTGGACAATCGCTTCGGATATGTGAAGCGCGGTGTGGCTGAGTATGTGGAGTGGCTTGGAATGCAGGAAAATCCGAACTCAACAGACAGTGTAAAGTATGGATGGGCTTCGGCGGAAAATTATGGATATAACATAGTGAATTTATATATTACCCCCATGAAGGAGTATTAAAAGAAAAGGCTTTCTGAAGAGTGTAATCTGAGGAAAGCCTTTTAGATTAAATGTTAAACTGCATCGCTTGAAATAGAAAAACAGATATTGTATACTAACTAAGATATTGTCCAAAACAGAAACTTATTTAAGAATATGAGTTTATTAAGGAGATAAGTGTAATGTTAAAAGTAAAAGGCAAAGAGAAGATTTTTGTCAATATCGGAAGCCTGATATCTGCTTTTGCAGCAGTGTTCTCTGCGAATAAAATTCTGGCTGATGGTTCTTTCCGTCTGTCTGACAGCGTGATGTCTGTCATATTGTTTGCCGCGTTTTTTGCTGTTATAAAATATGCCATAGAAAAATGTCAGGAAATTTCGTGGGCATTTGCAGTTATTTCGGGAATCTTGTTTGCGGTTTTGTGGGTTCTTGGCGATAACCTGACTTCATCAGATTATACCATGATTACATCGTGGCGGACATGGGCAAAAATAGTGTTGATAATTCCCTTTTTTATATCCATTTTTCATATTCTGGAAAAGATGATTTTTCTGGCAGCAGAAAAATATAGAAACAGAACAGAAAAGAGCCTTTTCAAAAATGATAAAGCAGGATTCATAATAACCTTCGTTCTTATATTGATCAGCTGGATTCCGGTTTTCCTTGCGGCTTTTCCGGGAATTTATGCCTATGATGCAGTTACCCAGACAGCGGAATTCTATGCTGATGCAGGATTGAGCGGACATCATCCCATTGCGCATACCGCTCTTTTATGGGGGCTGATCTCTCTTGGCAGGACTTTGTTTGGTTCCTATGGCGCCGGTATGGCTCTGTATTCTATCGTGCAGATGCTTATCATGGCATCCATTTTTGCTTATGTGATTTATATGCTGAAGAAATGGAACTGCCCGAAGATCATCAGAGCGTGCTGTCTCCTTTTTTATATGTTTGTTCCAGTACATTCTGTACTGGCGATCAGTGCAACGAAGGACGTCCTTTTTTCAGGCTTTTTCACTCTTGTTGTTCTTTTTCTGGCAGACTTCAGCATGGATGCGGACAGCTTTATGAGGTCTCCGTTCAAATGGATTCGGTTTATACTTGCAGTATTTGCGATGGCGGCATTCAGGAATAATGGAATTTATGCATTTTTTGTCAGCGTCCCCTTTGTCATATGGACAGCCAGAAAGTATTGGAAGAGAGCGGTGGCTTTGTGCCTGTGCTGCATATTACTCTATGGAGTGTACAGTGGTCCGGTTAATACAATGCTGGGCGTGGAACCTGGAAATTTCAGGGAAGCATTAAGTGTTCCTATCCAGCAGCTTTCCAGAGCAATGCTATATAATTCGGATGAGCTGACAGCGGAAGAAAAGCAGAAGATAGCGGAATTGATTCCGGATTATATGAATTATACTCCAAGAATATCCGACTCGACAAAAGGAACATTCCAGACCGAAAAGATGAAAGAAGATGTCATCGGATTTATAAAACTGTGGATCAGTGTCGGAATAAAAGCTCCGATCACGTATATTGACGCATTTATGAGCAACAGTATCGGGTTCTGGTATCCCGACATGCAGTATCCTGATTCGGGAGCGTTTCACGCGTATATCGAATATGAAAATACACCGTATGACTTCCATACGGGTGGAGAGTATGCTATGGATGACTCCTTTCTTTTGATCGAAAGAGACAGTAAACTGCCGGCGTTGGACAGGGCTCTGCATAACTGGGTCTACGATGTGGGTCATCAGAGGATTCCGGTTATTTCAATGCTTTTCAGTGTGGGAATGTATGCCTGGATCCTTCTTATCACAGTAATTTTATGTGTCTGCAGAAAACAGTGGAAAATGCTTCCTGCCTGTATGTTTTTAGTCGGTCTCTGGCTGACTTTACTGCTGTCGCCGGTTGTCGTATACAGATATGGATATGCTTTGGGAATCTGCATCCCGGTTATGCTGGCATTGTGCCTAAAATTCTGCTGTGGAACAGCCAAATGTGCAGGTTTGGCCAAATAAGGATGATTGTCTTGAAATATGCGGATGAATGGCGTATACTTATACGGAATGTAAAAAAATAGAAAGAAAAGGTGGAGCTAATGTATATAAAAAATATATTAGACAATTTTAAAAAGTATTCGTTTTTATTGAAACAATTAGTTGCCAGAGATTTTAAAGTCAAATATAAACGGTCTGTGCTGGGAGTTCTCTGGAGCCTGTTATATCCGGTGCTGATGATGGCTGTCATGGCGGTCGTGTTTTCAAATGTGTTTAAGTTTTCTGTTCCGGGCGTGAATTACCTGGTTTACCTGATGACAGGCTTGACCTTCTTCAACTACTATAATGAGGCGTCAAATCTTGCAATGAGTTCAGTAGTAGGGAACTTTTCTCTTCTGAATAAAATTTATATTCCGAAGTACATTTTCCCTTTATCAAAGTGTCTGTTTGTGGGCATTAACTTTTTGCTGACGTTGATTCCGCTTTATGCGGTTATTCTTCTGAGCGGAAGCGGGGAGACAAAATGCCATATTACGGTAATCCATCTGCTGTTGCCGTATTCTTTCCTCTGTCTGCTCATATTTACAATCGGCATTAGTTTTATATTGTCTACAATATCCGTTTTTTTACGGGATATGTTTTACATTTATGGAATTGTTCTTACGATTTTGTCATACTTTACACCAATCATGTATGATATTTCCATGCTGGATCCGATCATTCAGAAAGTACTGAAACTGAATCCGCTGTATCATTACATTACATTTGCAAGAACAATTATACTGTATGATCAGGTTCCTTCACTGAGGAGTTTTGTAATCTGTGGCGCATCCTGCTTGATCGTATTTATTGCAGGTGTAATAATATTTAAGAAGAATCAGGATAAATTTATCTATTATATGTAATATAAATTTGGAGGAAATTATGATTGAAGTTCAAAACGTGTCAATGCGGTTTAATCTGGGAATCGAGAAAAATAATTCTCTTAAACAGATGGCAGTGGATTTGTTTAATAAAAAGGCAAGAGAGAAGAAAAAAAAGAATAATGAATTCTGGGCGCTGCAGGATGTGAGCTTTAAGGTAGAAAAAGGAGAGGTGCTTGGCTTTGTCGGATCGAACGGAGCCGGAAAGTCGACATTACTTAAAATTGTAGCCGGTGTTATGAAACCTACAAAAGGAAAAGTACTGGTTGGAGGAAATATCTGTCCGATGATCGAACTGGGAGCAGGATTTGATTTGGATCTGAATGCAAGGGAGAATATCTATCTGAATGGCGCTGTCATGGGATACTCCAAGAGCTTTCTGGACAGTAAATTTCAGGAAATCGTAGATTTTTCTGAACTGCAGGATTTCCTTGATGTGCCGGTGAGAAATTTCTCCTCAGGTATGGTTGCCAGACTTGCTTTCTCGGTAGCTACGATTGTTGATCCTGAAATACTGATCGTGGATGAGATTCTGTCAGTAGGAGATTTGAACTTCCAGAATAAGAGTGAGAATAAAATGAGAAGCCTGATTTCCGGAGGAACTACTGTTCTGTATGTGTCTCATTCTATTAAATCAATTGAAAGTCTTTGTGACCGCGTAGTGTGGCTTGAACATGGAAAAGTCGTTATGGTGGGAAAGACGGATGATGTCTGCAAAGCTTATTATGAGAGCCAGATGGGCAAATAGGATATTTATACTTGAACAGTGAAAGGTGACTTATGGAAAGAATAATTTTGCATAAAGAAGATTTTGGAGTTGACGGACGGCTGCTTAGAAATCCAGATACAGAAAAAATGATCGTTGCGTCAAAAAAAAGCGTATATCTGAAAGATGTAGAGGCGAAGTATTGTAAGATATGTTTTAAAGGAAATGCTGAAAATGCCGGCGGATATTTGATTATTAACGGGGAATATGATGTCCCTGTTAATTCTGTTTCTGTCATGGAGATCAAGCCCCCGGTTTGTATGGATATAGCGGTTGCGGTCTCAGCAGAATCTGAACTGTATATTGATGAAATATCCTTTGAAGAACTGGACGCCTATGAAGATCTCACAGAACAGTGTGATGAAGAAAATAATGTGCTTGTGATTACGCCGGACTATCCCTCCAGTATTAATCTTTATCTCTGCGCATTTGCCCATTCACGCAACAGGGAGTATCTTGAAGCAGGGGTGCATTTTCAGGTGGCATCTATCTCTGTAAACAACTGGTTTGAAACCGTATATACGATAGACGGTATCTCTGTTTTTCAGGGAACTTATGAATCGTTAAAGAAGCTGCTCAGTACGCGCAGATATAAAACGATAGTGACACATTTCGTAGAAGAAAATTTGTACAGCGTATTTGACGGCTATGTCTATCCTACAGATCAGCTCATTTTTATCTGCCATGGGCCTGAAACCACTTACCGGTTTATTGAAAATATTACGAGGCCGTATTTTACCAGGCCTATTACGAAATCTGCACATGAAGAGTCATTTAATTTAAAGGATAGGTTCCTTAAGAAGTATTCTCAGATGGAAAATGTGGAGTGGGTATTTGTCTCTGAGTGGCTGAAGGAGTTTTCGGAGAAGCATCTGTGTCTGAAATTCAAAAACAGCAGGGTTATCAGTAATGTTATAAATGAGTCCCTTTTCCCGTATCAGCCGAAAAAGGCGGAAGACAGGAAAAAGATACTTATTTTGAGAAAATTTGATAATATCATGGTCCATTCCGTGGATCAGAGTGTGAAGGCTATTCTGGAACTGGCGAAAAGAGACTTCTTTAATGAGCTTACATTTGAAGTGTATGGTGACGGAAAGTATTATGATGTATTGATTGATCCGATCAAAAAGTTCAAAAATGTTCATCTGCACAGAACGTTTATTCCAAACGACAGAATCTCAGAGATTCATAAAAACTGCGGAATTCTGCTGATTCCGTCCAGACATGACACACAGGGAGTCGCCATGGGGGAGGGCGCATCATCAGGTCTGGTGGTGGTCGGATCCAGAGTGACTTGCATTCCGTATTTTATGAATCAGAAGAAATTTCATACTCTGGCGGATCCAGAAGATCCGGTTGAACTTGCAGATATCATAGAACGGCTTTATAGAAACCCGGATGAATATCTGGAAATCAGCAGAGGAATGTCAGAGCATATCAGGAGTCTCTGCAATACATCTCAGACTGTAAAAAAAGAAATAGATCTGATCAATGAAAAGATAAAGCTTGCGGAAAGCAGTACTTTACAAGTGAAAAACCTTCCGGCAGAACAGCCGGTTCTGTCCATTGTCGTACCGGCGTATAATGTGGAAAAATATCTTGAAAAATGCATTGTTTCACTGCTGAATTATGAAAGAAGCTATAAAACAGAGGTTATTGTAGTCAATGATGGTTCAACTGACAGGACAAGTGCGATTGCAAAAAAAATGGCAGCAGTCTCAAATGGTATTGTGAAAGTCATTGACAAGGAAAATGGCGGGCACGGCTCGACGATCAATGCCGGATTGAAAGCCGCGACAGGAAAATATTTCCGCCTGATTGATGGTGATGACTGGGTAGACAGCGGAGAATTAGAAAAATTGGTTTCAATTTTGGAAAAGGAAGACGCTGATCTTGTACTCACAAAGGGATCTTATGCGTATATCGAAAAAAGTTTATTCGAGACGATTGTAGATTATGATACCCTGGAAGAAGGTCGACAATACCATTTTGAGGATTTGATTTATTATGGCTATGGATTTAAAGAACACGGTCCACTGCTCTCTACTTCAAATTATAAGACAGAGTTATTAAAAAAAGCAGATTTCAGAATCAGTGAGAAGAAGCCGTACGTTGATATGGAATTTAATTCTTTCAGTATTCAGTATATCGATACGGTAAAGTTTTACGATCTCGACATCTACCGGTATTTAATTGGCCGGGAAGGACAGACGGTTTCTAAAGATTACTGGAGAAAGAAATATAAGGATCATGCATTTATAATCTTCAATATTTTGAATACAATAGCAGGAAAAGATTACAGCAGGGCAAAACGAGAGTATATTAACCGTTATATTATTTCGCAGATGGTAGATTCTCAGGTATATATGTACGATGCGGTAATGGCTTGGGATGAATTAGATGCTTTCCTGAGCAGGCTTCGAAAGTTTACAGATGCTTATCAGGCATCGATCGACTACATCAACCAGAAAGAGGGAAATTCTCAGCTTATTCTGGCAATGTATAAAAAACATAATGGAAACTCTCCGATAATTATTCCTGGTATTTGTGAGACAATTCATGACGCAGAATTATTATCTAAAAGAGTGGATAAGCATAAGTCAATTAAATGGTACCTTAAAAAAGGAATAAAATGTGTCTTCCCATATGGAATTGTACGAATCATTGTACGAAGAAGAAATGGATAAGTCAGATTCCGCGACAGTTTTCTAGCAAATCAGTTTGACACTTTGGTTTTTGGGGGAGTCTTCTTAGTTATTTGATGTAGTTGGAAAAAAGGCAGTTTTATCATTGATAAAGGAAATTTTTGAAGAGCATTGCTCTGCTTCTATAGAGAGCGGGAAAAAGGGTATATTCTCTTGTATTAAACACAAGCAAATTGGCTTTCACGGGCTGAAAAATTGTGTGTGCATTTCAAATTATCAAAGAGATTTGCAATAGGATGAATAATTAGGCATACAAAGAAATGTGTACTGTGAGGTAAAAAGGTATGAAAGTATTGACGATATTGGTTCCTGTATATAATACGGAAAAATATATCAGGCGATGCCTGGATTCTCTGCTTGTTCCGGAAGTTCTGGAAAGTATCGAGGTTCTGGTTGTAAATGATGGAAGTAAAGACCGTTCACCGGCGATTGCGCAGGAATATGCAGAAGCGTTTCCGGAAACAGTTGTTCTGGTAAACAAGGAGAATGGCGGACATGGGTCCACCATAAATACTGGAATAGAGAGAGCAAAAGGAAAATATTTCAGGGTGCTCGACAGTGATGACTGGTTTAATACCGCAGAATTTGTTGAGTATGTAGAGAGACTGAAGAATGAAGATGCTGATCTGGTAGTCACTGATTACCGGAAGGAACATACCTATAACAGCGAATCCGAGTATTTTGAATACAAAGATCTTGAAGATGGCCGATGCTACAGGCTGGATGACATTGATCTGAAAATACTCAACGGTGAATACTTTGTTATGGCAACATCAGCCTATAAAACAGAGATACTTCGAAAATCAGGCCTGAAACTGCTTGAAAATACTTTTTATGTTGATATGCAGTACAATGTTGTCCCGATCACGAGAGTAGAGACATTTGTATATTACAGACTGGATATTTACCGCTACTTTATCGGGAGAAAAGAACAGAGCATGAATATGGACAATTTTGTCCGCAACCAGGAGCATCATAAGAAAATGATCAAATGGCTGATCGAATACTATACAGCGATTTCGAGTAAGCTGTCTCCAAATAAAAGGGAATATATAGAAATCATTCTTACCTACACATTAAATACGCATTATTCTATTTACTGCGAGTATGACAAAAATCATAAGAGAGCGTATACGGAGATCATTAATTTCGATAATTATCTTTTGAAGAAAAATAAGCACCTCTACGAGAGACTGAACTGCATGGCTTATGTAAGATATAACAGGAAGACAAAGTTTAAATTTGTCAGGATAAACGGGAGCAAGTGGTATGGAGTAATGGCACTGGCAAGGCGCCTGAAAGGAAATTAAACATATGAAAAAGATATTAGTCATCAGCTGGTTTTATCCGCCGATCAATTCTTCTGAGGGACTGGTAACCTATAAACTGCTGAGAAATTCAAAACTGCAGTATGATGTATGCATGCAGGAGTCAAATGCATCCTGGTCGTATGGGAAAAATGAGAAACTTCCGGAAGCTGCGAATGTGACTAGGATACCGGTCGCGGCAGATGATCTGGAAATGTGGAAAGAAGCGGCGGTAGAATATTTCAGGAAAAACAAAGAAAAATATGATATTGTTATGACTCGGTCCATGCCTCCGGAATCTCATATGATCGGCCTTAAGATCAAGGAGATAAAACCGGAAATCATATGGATCGCTTCCTTCGGCGATCCGATCGCAAATAATCCGTTTGTCCTGAAGGATATGAATACTTTATCTCCATATTCACACAAATTCCGCAGAATGGGTATCAGAGAACTGATATCACCTAAACGCATATTGAAAAATGCATTGTGGAAGAAGAGGACAAATGACAGTCTCGAGCCCTTCCGCAGGGAACAGAAGCTTGAGGAAGAAATATTAAAGCAGTGTGATCATGTTATTTTAAATAACAAGTATCAGGAAGTCTATATGCTCGGCAGTTATGACGAGAGTATCAAAGGCAAGGCACTCGTGCTGCCTCACAGTTATGACAGCACACTGTATCCTGAAACTGCAGGAGAGAGCAAAGAGAACAAAAAGATCAGGATGGTCTATATAGGTCATCTTAATGATGTACGAACGCCGCATCTGCTGTTTGAGGCCGTAAAGCAGCTCAAAGAGATGAAAGCTGATCTTGCCGACCGGCTTGAGATTCAGCTTTATGGAAATATGTCTGATAAAGAAAAAGTTTATCTGCTGGACAATGAACTTCTCGATATTATACAGATAAAGAAACCGGTAGATTACAGAACAAGCCTTGCCATTATGAAGGAGAGCGACTGGCTGATCCACATTGATGCCAACTTGAGCGGTGTTCTGGATGAGAATATATTCTTTGCGGCAAAGCTTGCAGATTATATCGGCGCCGGAAAGCCAATCTTTGGTATTACAATGTTTGACGGCGCAGGTGCTGATGTGATCAGAGATGTGAATGGGCTGACTGTCTCTTATACAGCGGATGAGATAAGAAATTATCTCTATCTGATTGTTTATAAAAATTACACAATACAGATGGAAAGTGGAAAGAATAAAGAGCAGTATAATGCAGTTAACGTGGCAGCGCGCTTTGATGAATTTGTAAACAACAGAGTTCTGCAGTAACGGCAGCTATTGAGGAGAAGAAGATGAGAAAGATAAAAGTAATGACTGTATTCGGGACAAGACCGGAGGCGATAAAAATGGCTCCTGTCGTGAAAGAACTGCAGTCACGTGATGAGATTGAGGAAATAACATGTGTTACGGCGCAGCACCGGCAGATGCTGGATCAGGTCCTTGAGACATTTAAGATCACGCCTGATTATGATCTTGATATCATGAAACAGGGACAGACATTAAATGATGTGGTACAGAGAGTGCTGGGAAAGATCGGGGAGGTGCTCGAGAAAGAAAGACCGGATATTGTCCTTGTACATGGTGATACAACGACAACATTTGCAGGAGCTCTGGCGGCATTCCACAGCCAGATTGCAATCGGGCACGTTGAGGCAGGACTCCGTACATGGAACAAGTATTCTCCATTTCCGGAAGAAATGAATCGTCAGATGGTAGGATGTCTTGCAGATATGCATTTTGCTCCGACAAAAGTCAGCGCACAGAATCTTCTTCGTGAAGGCAAGGATGAGAAGAATATCTATATTACCGGCAATACGGCGATTGATGCAATGTCTACTACTGTAGACAGTGATTATAAGAATCCTATTTTTGACTGGATCGGAGAGGACCGCATGATTCTTCTCACGGCGCACAGAAGAGAAAACCTTGGTGATCCCATGTATCACATTTTCCGTGCGATCCGCAGGATAGTGGATGAGTTTGATGATGTAAAAGTTATTTATCCGATACACTTGAATCCGCGCGTAAGAGAGATTGCAAATGACGTTTTTGAGGGCTGCGACAGAGTCCGTCTGATCGAGCCGCTGGAAGTATTTGATTTCCACAATTTCCAGAATAAGAGCTATCTTATAATGACAGACAGCGGCGGAATTCAGGAAGAGGCTCCTTCGCTTGGAAAACCGGTACTTGTCCTTAGAGATACAACTGAAAGACCGGAAGGGATTGAGGCGGGTACGCTGAAACTGACCGGAACGGACGAAGAAGTGATCTACCGGGAGACAAAAAGGCTGCTTACGGATCCGGCAGAATATAATTCAATGAGTCATGCGAGCAATCCCTATGGAGACGGCCATGCAAGTGAGAGAATTGTAGATGCTATCATAGAGAGATTCAGCTATCTTTTAAAATAAAGGAGACAGATTATGGACAGAAATGTGAAGTATTTGATCATTGGAGCGGGTATTTCAGGTCTTACCTTTGCGAATTACGCGAAGGGAGATTATCTCATCATTGAGAAAGAAGATGAAGTCGGCGGATACTGCCGTACAATAAAGAAAAAGGATTATGTCTGGGATTATGCAGGACATTTTTTCCATTTCAGCACAGAAGAATTCAAAAAGAAGTTTTTGGACAGTGTTGATCCGGACGAGATCAAGTATAAGGATAAGAATACAAAGATTATGTATAAAGGACAACTGATCGACTATCCGTTCCAGACGAATATTCATCAGCTTGATAAACAGGAGTTTATTGACTGCCTTTACGATCTTTTTCACAGAAATGAGAAGAAAGAATACAGCAGTTTTCTGGATATGCTGTATGGAAAATTTGGTAAATCTATCGTGGAAAAATTCCTTAAACCATACAACGAGAAGCTGTATGCGGTAGATCTGACAACACTGGACAAAGATGCAATGGGCAGATTTTTCCCATATGCGGATATTCCGGCGATCATTGACAATATGAAAGCAAATAAGGACAGCACTTCTTACAATAATACCTTTTTGTATCCGAAATCAGGAGCAGGTTCCTTTATCCAGATTCTTTATGATGCACTGGATAAGTCGAAAGTGCTGCTGGGGCACAGAGTGACCAAAATTAATAATGACGAGAAAACAGCTGAACTTGATGATGGAAGCAGGATCAGATATGAGTACCTGATCAATACTTCACCTCTGAATGAGTTCCTTACCTATTTTGACGGCGAAGAGTTCAGGAATCTGAGAGATTCACTTTCTTATAACAAGGTGCTGGTGTTCAATCTCGGGTTTAACAGGAAATCCAAATTTACGAAGGAACACTGGTTCTATATCCCGGATAAAAATGTTAATTTTTATCGTATTGGTTTCTATGACAATATACTTGACGCTGACAAGCTCAGTATGTATATTGAGATCGGCTATAATAAGGACGATGTGATCGATGCGGACAAACAGCTGGAGCTGACTCTTGAAAATCTCAGAAAGCTGGGAGTCATAGATGAAGATATGAAGCTGGAAGAGCATTCTACGATTATTATGGACCCTGCTTATGTTCACATCAATACTGAGACAGAGAAGAAGGTACAGGAATTCAAGGACAGAGAGGCACAGAACAATATCTATACAATTGGCAGATATGGTGCATGGACATACTGTTCGATGGAAGATTGTATGGTAGCTGCAAAGAAACTTGCAGAAAAACTGCAGTGAGAGCCGGGCAGGAAGTATGACAGAAAAAATAAAACAGTTAAGAAAGAGACAACTGACAACAGCCTTGAGTTTCCTCTTAGGATTTCTGGGGACATGCGGCATTGCTTTTTATGGAAAGACAGGGTCTGAAATTAGTGTTTATCAGGAAAACTTTACGAACAGTGTCCTGTATCTTGCTCTGTTTTATCTGTTGGCAAAAGGCTGGAAGATCGTCTTAAATACAGCAGAAAAGAGAGTATCTGCAGCAGCTGCCATAAGCGGGTTTATATGTGCAGCGCTGCTTGTACTTGGCGCTCAGCTGGATTATGACAGCTCGATTCAATGGAATTACGCTACAGTAGTAAAGATCATCCTGCTGGCACCTGTGCTCCAGATGCTGATCTGCTTATTGTTTTTATATGTTGAAAGACATAAAGAACGCGTTCTGGAATTGAATATCAGTGCCGGAATGCAGAAGGTTATTGTATATTTTGTTATTTTAGCAGTATGGGGAATTACCTATCTTGCACTTTTTCCCGGAGTTTACGGATATGACGCTCCATACCAGATCCTGCAGGCATTAGGAGAAATGGAAGTTACTACTTATCAGCCTGTTCTGCACACTTTTATCATGGGAAAATGCGTGCAGCTTGGGTATATTCTGTTTGGAAGCTATGAAATCGGCCTTGGTATCTATTCATTTCTTCAGATGGCATTTCTTGCCTATGCAGCGATGAAAGTATGCATGTATGCATATTCGCGAACAAGAAATTATTTATGGCTTCTCGGGACAGTTCTGTTTTTTGTACTGTTTCCCTTACATGGCGTGCTGGCGGTATCTTCTACGAAGGATATAATATTTACCGGTATCTTTGCATTGATCTTCATCAAGGTTTTGAGGTTGACGGAGAATCCGGAAGGCTTCTGTGATTCAAAGAAAGATATTATTGAGTACTGCATTCTGCTGTTCTTTCTATTTTGGTTCAGGAGCAATGGAATTTACATTTTAATTTTTATGATTCCATTCCTTATTATCCTGCTGAGAAAGCATAGAAGAATATGGAAACGGATGCTGCTGTTCACTGTCCTGCCAATAGCGGCTTTTCTCATCACAGAGAATGCTGTTATGACAGTTTTTGACATTGCTCCGGGACCGGGAATCAGAGAGATGCTCAGCATTCCGTGTCAGCAGCTGGCAAGGGCTTATGATTATCATTATGATACTTTTACGGATGAAGAAAAGAAAACTCTATTAGAAATCATTCCGGAAGAAAATTTGGAATATCATACCTCCAGGCAGATGATATCTGACAGCATTAAAGTGGGGCTGGATACTGAAAAACTGATGGAAGACCCAATGAAATATATTTCCTTGTATTTCAAGATTGGATTAAAAAATCCTAAAAGCTACATTGAGGGTGCCATGCTCAGCTGTCTGGCTACGTGGTATCCTGATAAATACTATCAGGATGACCGGCAGTATCATCCCTATATTGAAATTGATATGATAGACGCGAAAGCCTATAATCCAGAATATCTTGAGCTTGAAAGATACAGCGCCATTCCCGCGTACGAGAAAGCACTGACAGATTTATTTCAGGAAGCGCAGTGGATGCGGATCCCGATCATATCTTCATTGTTTACTCTGGGGACATACGTGTGGATCCTGTTCCTTTGTTTTGTGTATATTTTGGTCAGGAAGGCATACAAATATCTGCTTCCGATTAGTCTTCTGATCGGATTGATCATCACGATTATCCTGGGGCCGGTATCGCTGATCAGATACGGGTATCCGCTTATATTTGTAATACCGTTAGTGCTTACGCTATTCAGGATAAAAACAGTGAACAATAGTGGTGATGAAAGAATTGAGAGATAAATATGGAGGAACTGAAAATGGATAAGATAGCAGTCCTGATTCCGTGTTATAACGAGAGTCAGACGATTGAAAAAGTAGTAACAGACTGGAAAAAGGAGCTTCCGGAGGCTGTCATCTATGTTTATGACAACAATTCTACTGATAACACGGCAGAGATTGCCAGAAATGCCGGAGCGGTAGTGCGTTACGAGTATCAGCAGGGAAAAGGAAATGTCATCCGGAGAATGTTCCGTGAGATTGATGCGGAATGTTACGTCATGGTGGACGGGGATGATACCTATCCGGCAGAATTCGGACGTGAAATGGTTTCTAAAGTACTTGACAGAAAGGTTGACATGGTTGTGGGCGACAGGCTTTCTTCCACTTATTTTGAAGAAAATAAACGCCCTTTCCATAATTTCGGAAACAGCCTTGTGAGAGGAACGATCAATCGCCTTTTTAAGAGTAATATCCGGGATATTATGACAGGTTACAGAGCGTTCAGCTATCTGTTTGTAAAGACATTTCCGGTGCTCTCCAAAGGATTTGAGATTGAGACAGAGATGAGTATCCATGCGGTTGAGAAAAATATGCTGGTGGAGAATGTGATCATTGAATACAGAGACCGTCCGGAGGGCAGCGAGTCCAAATTGAATACTTATTCCGATGGAGCGAAGGTCCTCGGAACAATCGCGCGCCTGTACAAAAATTACAGACCGTTCAGGTTTTTCGGTATCGTGGCACTGCTTCTCATGATTATTTCAGCGGTTATGTTTGTACCGGTGTTAGTGACATATATTCAGACGGGGCTTGTGCCGAATTTCCCGACACTGATCGTGAGCGGATTTGTGGCTCTGGCTGCGATCCAGTCGTTTTTCGCAGGACTGATCCTGACTACTCTGGTAGAGAAGGACAGACAGGACTTTGAGTTCAAACTCCAGATGGCAAGTAACGGAAGGAACAGGGAAAACGATGAAGAGAAATAGCAGGAATCTGTTTCAGCAGATCATCAAATTCGGATTTGTCGGAGGAACTGCTTTCATTATTGATGCGGGTGTACTGTTTATACTGACAGAATTCTTTAATATTCATTATCTGATTTCCGGTGCAATCTCATTTACCGCGTCTGTGATATATAATTATATTCTCAGTGTCAGATGGGTATTTGACGCCAGAACAGATGTGAATAAAGCACAGGAACTGACAGTATTTATCGGTCTCAGCGTGATCGGTCTTGGACTGAATCAGGTGTTGATGTGGATCTTTGTTGACAAGCTGAATATTTATTATATGCTGTCAAAGATCATCGCGACAGCGATTGTGATGGTATATAACTTTATTACAAGAAAACTGTTTATCGAAAGAAAGAATTGAATTTTTGTCAGGACTCAGACGATTTTCGATGAGAAAACAAAACGGGAGAATAAAATGAAAGATCGGAGAAGAATGCATCGAAGATATTATCAGAAACGTTTAAAACACAGAAAACATAAGCTTCGAAAAACAGTCTTTGCAGTACTTATCCTTCTGTTTGCACTGCTGATCGGATTATTGGTGAAAGTCGTGTTGTTCCCGAAGGAAGATGGAAAAGAAAAGAATCGGCACGAAGACAATACTTCCGCAGATTTGACAGGGGATGATCAGAAGGAACAGAAGAGCACAGCGGTTATTACCCTGAATGGTGAGAATTCGATTGAGATTAAACTGGGAGAAGAATACATTGATCCCGGATATTCTGCAGCTGATAAAGACGGGACTGATCTGACAGCTCAGGTCCAGGTAGACAGCAGTGCGCTGAATCGTGCAGGAGAACAGCAGATTATTTACAGCGTGAAGGACAGTAAGGGACGGGAGGCACAGGCGGTCAGAAAAGTGACGGTGCTTCCGAATACAGAATATGATACTCCGGGACTGCCTATATGTATGTATCATTATGTGTATGATCCGGCCAGTCCGCCGGACAATCTGGACAGCAACTTTATCTCCACGGATTCTCTGGCGGAGGAGATGAAATATCTCCATGATAATGGATATTATTTTCCGACCTGGCAGGAAGTGCGGGATTATGTAGACGGAAAACTGATCCTTCCGGAGAAAAGTATTGTCCTTACTTTTGACGATGGACCGAATTATATGTATCTGGGGATTCCGATCCTGGAGCAGTACCAGACTCCGGCCACATCTTTTGTGATCACAAGTTACTGGAATGACCGGGAGATGCTCTATGGATATGCGAGTGATTATCTGACTTTTGAATCTCATTCTCATAAGATGCACCAGGGCGGCGGCAGTATCGGACATGGCGGGATTTACACAGCGATGACCAGGGAGGAAGTACTCGCTGATTTGGAACAGTCTTTTGAAATCTGCGGAAACAGAGATGCTTTTGCTTATCCATTCGGGGATTATACGGAAGAAGGCTGCAGTACTCTGGAGGAGGCAGGACTGCTCTGTGCTGTAACTACGGAGAATGCAAAATGTTATCCGGGGGATAACCCATATATTCTCCCGAGGGTGAGGATGCTTGGCACGCAGACACTGGATTCCTTTATTTCGGCAGTTAATTGAAAAGAAAGATATAATGCAGATGCACAGATGCGTCTGCATTTTTTAATGAATTGTAACATATTTAACATTTGAGTCATAGAAATCTTGAAAAATGAAATGATATATAATATAATTTGTTTCAGTTCACACATGTCAAAATGTCTAAGAGTGTGTAAAGTCAGCCATAATCTGGCTCATGTAATAGATTCGAAAGAAGAAAGGACATGACATTTATGGAATCGAAGGGATTGGAACAGTATAAACGACTGATCCGTTTTGCATTTAATATTATTCTGTTGATCTGTCTGATGGGGATATTCATCCATGTCTGGGATATGAACTACAATGATGAGATCGTGTTTCCTTTCTATTATAAAGGTTATCTGATGATGGGGGCGTTTTATGCCTTTTTCTTTGTCATTTTTTCTTATATTCTCGGGGGTATGAAGATCGGTTATCTGAAGAGCAGCAGCCTCCTGCTGTCGCAGACGATCGCTCTGTTCGCGACAAATGTGTCCATCTATCTTGAGACAGTGCTCCTGTCGGCGAGATTTGTTAAGGTCGTTCCCATGATCGAACTTACAGTGGTGGACATTTTCATCATAGTTCTGTGGACATTTGTGGTCAACCGCATTTTCAGAAAGCTTTTTCCGCCCCATTCCATTATCCTGCTGTATGAGGAATATGACCCGACGCCGCTTCTCAAGAAGGTCAATTCGAGAAGAGACCGGTATATTATCAAGAAATCCATGAATGTGGAAGAGGGCTGGGAGAAGGTTACCGAGGAAATCATGAATTATGATGCGGTGTTCCTGTGCGATATCCATTCTCCACTGCGTAACAGGTATGTAAAATTCTGTTATTCAAAAGGCATCCGTTCCTATATCACTCCGAAGATATCTGATATTATTATCAGGAGTTCAGAGAATATACATCTTTTTGACACGCCTCTCCTGCTTTCGCGCAATCAGGGGTTCAGTTTTGAGGAAAAATTTGTCAAGAGACTGATGGATATCATCATCGCATCACTGGCGCTGATCATCACCTCTCCGATCATGCTCATCATCGCAGCGGCGATCAAGCTGTACGACGGCGGTCCGGTCTTTTTCCGTCAGGACAGATGCACGATCAACGGGAAAGTGTTCTCCATCCATAAGTTCCGCAGTATGATCGAGAATGCGGAAAAAGAAGGAGAGGTCATTCCGACGACGGAGGATGACCAGAGGATCACTCCGGTCGGTAAATTTATCAGGAAGACCCGTCTGGACGAACTTCCGCAGTTCATCGATATCCTGAAAGGCGATATGAGCGTAGTCGGCCCGCGGCCGGAGAGAGTGGAGCATGTACGCCAGTATACTGCGGAGATCCCGGAGTTTGAATACAGACTTAAGGTGAAGGGCGGTCTGACCGGCTATGCACAGATTTACGGAAAGTATAATACAAGTGCGTATGACAAGCTGAAGCTTGACCTGATGTATATACAGAACTATTCGATCCTGCTGGATCTGAAGCTGATCATTATGACAGGGAAGATCGTGTTTATGAAGGAAAGTACGGAAGGATTTGAGGAGAAAAAATAGATGGCTGTCCGGATGAGAACCTATTACGATAAGGCATATAAAGGAAAAAAGAAGGATTTCCTGAACCTTCTGAAAGAGAGGATCGACAGCGGGAGAAGGACGTTTGTGGTCACCGCAAATCCTGAGATCTTCATGCTGGGAAGAAAACTGCCGGAGATGAATGAAGCGCTCAGCGATGAGGAGACGCTGATCGTCCCGGACGGAATCGGCGTTATCCGCGGCGGAAAGCAGCTGGGGTACGAGTTCGAAGAGCGGATCCCCGGAGTGGAGATCTGTGAGGAGCTGTTCGCCTATGCAGATCAAAAAGGGCGTTCTCTCTATCTGTTCGGCGCAGAGAAAAGTGTGCTGGAAGATCTTGCGGCACGGGTCCACAGGGAATATCCCAATGCGGTACTGGCAGGCTGTACGGACGGCTACGTGCAGGATAAGGAGAAGGTGTTCCGTGAGATCGTGGAAATGCAGCCGGATATTGTCCTTGTGGCTCTGGGAGCTCCGAAGCAGGAGCTGCTGATCCACAGATATTACCGCCGGGGAGAAAAAGGGGTTTTTATCGGAGTCGGCGGAAGCTTTGACGTGCTGAGCGGACGGAAGAAGCGCGCGCCGTCTTTTTTTATCAGACATAACCTGGAGTGGCTTTACCGCATTGCGAGCGAACCGAAGCGGCTGAAAAGGTTCTGGGACAGCAACATTAAATTTTTGTTCGAGTTAAGGAAAGAAAAACATGGGAATCGGTGATAAGCTGAAGAAAGTACGGCAGCTCGGCGCTGCCGGCAGCATGAAGATGGCGGCTGTAAAGTGGAAGAAGCTGGAACTGACGGAGGGAGGCCCGACAGCTCCGGGGCGAAGGGCCATACTAGATAAAATATTCAGCCGGGATTACAAAAGGATCGTTATTTTTGAAAATCATTTCGGATATCGGAATATCATGATGCAGAGGCCTCAGCATCTCCTGAAAAATATGGGAGACAGCGATACTCTGGTCCTGTACAATTCCTATTATGATATTGATTTTGAGGACAGAGGCAGGATCACGCGGATCGACCGCTCGGTCTACGTTCTTGACCTGTTCTATTTCAGAAGATATCTTCTGGAAGCGGCAGAGAAGATAGAGCACAGGTATCTGATGGTATATTCTACGGATACGGTTCCCGTTTCGCGGATCACCCAGTATCTCAAGCTGGGTTTCAGAGTGATTTATGAATATGTGGATGACATCAACCCGGATCTGATCTCTCCGCGCAGGATAGGAAAGATCATGGAGCGCCACCGCTTCCTGATCGGAAGTGAAGACGCGCTGGTCGTTGCGACTGCAGACAAGCTGTACGATAATGTGAGGAAAATGAACGGGGCGGCAGAGGCGGTGCTGATCCCAAACGGGGCGGAGTGCGGCAGGTTCCTGCCGGAGTCCGTGACTGATGACAGGGAATACCTCTCATGGCTGAGGCCGGATAGCATCCATGCAGGATATTATGGAGCCCTGGCAAGCTGGGTAGATTATGACCTGCTGGCAGAGCTTGCGGAAGATGAACGGATCCAGATCATTCTGATCGGTATCGAGCACGATGATTCTCTGGCGAAGAGCGGCCTGACGGAAAGAGAGAATGTCAGGTATTTCGGCAGGAAAGAATATGCGTCCCTTGCAGGTTACGTTCATTATTTTGATGTGTGCATCATCCCGTTCCTTGTCAATGAGATCACCATGGCGACTTCTCCGGTCAAACTGTTTGAATATATGGCGATGGGAAAACCGGTGGTGACCACAGACCTTCCGGAGTGCAGGAAATATAATGTGGTAAAAACTGCCGGTACGAAGGAGAAATTTAAAAAGGCGGTTTATGAATGTTATGAGCAGCGGGAAAATAATGAGATTAAGGAAGGGCTGAGAGAGTGCGCCTGGGAAAACGACTGGTCCGCAAGGGCAGAAGAACTGAAGCGGCAGCTGTCTCAGTGGGAGAATGATGAGAGATAAGATTAGTAAATTAAAGAATCTGATAAAAAAATACGGCTTTGCCGGAACCGTGAAGAAAGCAGCCGACTATATCCGTTCCAATTATCTGGTAAGGATTTCTCTGAGAGAGCGGATCATCATTGCGCTGCATAAGAAGAAGATCGCGGCGAAGATCGACCGGATCCTTGAGAGGGATTCTTATGACCGGATCGTGGTATGGCGCAGTTCCTTCGGATGGAACGTGCCGCTGTATCAGCGCCCGCAGCATATCTTCAGCAATTTTGCAAAACAGAGGACCCTTGTTTTTTATGAAGTGACAAGATTCACAGACGATGTGAAGCGGATGAAAAAGCAGGCGGACAATCTCTATCTTGTGAATTATGCGAACAGCGCGTTTTCAAAGATCCTTCATGAGGAGATCGAGAAGAGGAAGGAGCCGAGATATCTGCAGTTTTATTCCACAGACTGGACCATGCCTGCGAAGAAAGTCAGAGAATATATGGACCGGGGATACAAAGTGGTGTATGAATACATTGATGATCTGAATCCTCATCTGGCGGGAACAGACCAGCTTCCGGTCAACGTGAAGGAAAAGTATGAAATGGCGATGAGCACGCCGGAGATCTTTGTTGTAGTGACCGCGGGCGCTCTGGAGAGAGACGTACTGGAAAAGAGAGGTCCCGGGAGACTTGTCTATTCCAGCAACGGTGTGGACTATGATCATTTTCACGACAACTGTGATGAGAATTTCAGGCTGGACAGGGAGTTTGAGTCGATCCTGGAGAAAGACCAGCCGGTCATCGGCTACTACGGTGCTCTGGCAAAATGGTTTGATTATGATCTTCTGAAGAAGATCGATGCCTGCGGCAGATACCAGGTGGTGCTGCTCGGCATTAAATACGATGATTCCTATGACAGGTCCGGCGTGGACAAGTGCAGGAATATTCATTTCTGCGGCGCGAAGGACTATGCGGTGCTGCAGAATTATGCATCCAGGATTGATGTCCTGACGATCCCGTTCCTGATCAATGACATTACGAAGGCCACATCTCCTGTAAAACTGTTTGAGTATATGGCTCTGAACAAGCCCATCGTGACGACAGATATGGATGAATGCAGAAAATATGAGTCGGTGCTCATCGGCCATGACCACGATGAGTTCCTCGCTCAGCTCGACCGTGCTCTTGAACTGAGATCAGATCCACAGTATCTTGAGCTGCTGGACAGAGAAGCTCTTGCCAATACGTGGAAGGAAAAGGCAAAATGCATTCTGGACGAGCTGGCAAAATATGAATAGATTTGGGTGAAACGGTTGAATCCTGCTGAAGATTGTTGTACTATTTAATGCAGGTAAAAAATAATATTCCGGTAAAGGTGTGTGGTTATGTCGAAAAACGTGAGAAGGCGCGGCAGATGGCGTGCCCGTAGAAAACAGGGAAACTGGTTCACCAGAATGAAGGTGTGGCAGAGAGTGCTGGTCTGCTTTGCGGGAGTGCTGGTCTGTCTTTCAGCATCAGCCGCAGTCTATGTGGCTGCCCAGTGGGGCAAGATCGATACACGGGAGATCCAGGCAGAAGATCTCATCATCAATCAGGATCTCCAGCAGAATGCGGATATCGATCTCGGCGAGGGGTACACGAACGTGGCTCTCTTCGGTGTGGACTCCAGGGACGGTAATCTGGGAGAGGGAAACCGGACTGACTGCATAATTGTGGCGAGCCTGAACAATGAAACGAAAGAGATCAAAATGGTCTCGGTATACAGGGACACGCTTCTGGATCTTTCGGACGGGACATTTCAGAAGTGCAATGCGGCATACAGCTACGGCGGTCCGGTCATGGCGATCAATATGCTGAACAAAAACCTGGATCTTGACATTCAGGACTATGTGACAGTGGACTTCGGCGCGATCGCCGACGCGATCGATCTTCTCGGAGGTGTAGAGATCGAAGTTACGGAGGCTGAACTTCCCTACATCAATCAGTACATCCCGGAGACAGCGGCTTCGGCGGGAAAAGAAGCGCACTATGTTGAAAGTGCAGGGCTGCAGCTCCTGGACGGAACACAGGCCACCACATATGCAAGGATCCGGTCAACGGCAGGCGGAGATTTTACCAGGACAGAGCGCCAGCGCACTGTGATCGAAAAGATGGTGGAAAAAGCAAAGAGTGCGGATCTTCTCACAATTAATAGTATTATCAATAAAGTTTTTCCACAGATCTCTACGAGTTTTACTCTGGCTGAGATCCTGAATTACGCATCTGCTTACAGTGAATATAAACTGACGGGAAATATGGGATTCCCGGCTGACAAGTCTACGGATACGATTTCCGGATTCGGAAGCATCGTGATCCCGGAGGATCTGACATCCAATGTTGCGCAGGTCCATGACTTCCTTTTCGGCACGACGGGTTATCAGCCGTCATCTACAGTCACACAGCTGAGCGCGGATATTGTGTATACTGTCAGCTCGGCGGGAACATCCTCAGGGGACAGCAGCGGCGACAGCTATTATGACAGCTCTGCTTCCGACGGGTATGATGATTATGACAGTTCCGGCTACAGTGACAGCTATGATTATTCTTCAGAAGAGGAAACAGAATATACACCGCCTTCATGGGAAACGCAGTCTCCGGAACAGCCAGAGCCGGCTCCCGGAGGTGAGATGGACACAGGCGGAACTGGAACAGGCAGCAGTGATGGGACCGACAGCGGCGGTTCAGACGGAGGAGAATCTTCCGGAATGGATACCACACCGGTCGAATAATGTCGGAATATTCAGAGATGGGGATAATTCTGGACAAACTTTTGCAAAACGTGTATGATAGTAAGCAGATATGCCTGAAGTATTCAGCTTTCAGGCAGAGAAGAATAAAGACAAAAGAGAGGGAGCTTACATGAAATTGATGAAGAAATTAACCGCGGTTCTGCTGTCAGTTTTTCTTGCCGTTCCGATGTTCGGGATCATCGCGAATGCGGCAGAAGGTACGCTGATGTTCTCAGACCCGGAGACACAGGTAGGAGAGACGGTGAGCGTTGATCTTGTCGTCAGGACACAGGGAGAGGCAATCGGCGATGCTGACATTACAATGAATTATGATACGACGGCTCTGGAGTTTATAAGCGGAGACGGAGTAGAAGCTGACGGATCAGGAACGCTTTCCTATTTCGGAAGCGGAACAGGAAGTCAGACAGAGCTTCGGACGACAATGCAGTTCAGAGCACTGAAGGCAGGAGAGACTTCCATCACAGTCACCGGAAGTACTGCATATCTCTATTCTGATGAGACTCTGGATCTGGATGAAGGTTCATCTGCGATCCAGATCGCAGCGGCGGCTGACGGAAGCACGTCAGTGGATCCTTCGGCCAATGCGGGGACGACGGCACAGCCGGCGGACAGCACACCGGGCGAGACAACAGATATTGTTGTAGAGGTGGCTGGACAGCAGTACAATTTTTCGGAAGCATTTACCAGTTCAGACCTGCCGGCCGGGTATAAAGAGACAACTCTGACATTTAACGGAGCTGAGAGAAAGTTCGGAGTGAATGACGCAGGCGTGTATCTCGGATATCTTGTGGACTCTACAGGAACCGGCAGATTTTTCCTCTACAATGAAGAGGATGCCACATTCGCTCCCTATGTAGAACTGAGTATTTCAGATACAACTTCCATTGTTCCGCTGGATGAGCCGGATGCGGTATCCCTTCCGAGCAGCTATCAGGAAGTGGAGATGACCATCCTGGATCAGAAATTCCCGGTATGGTCCAAGTCCGGGGAGGAGCGCTTCTATGTCATGTATGCGCTCAATACAAGGACGGGTGAGAAGGGACTTTATCGGTATGATACGGATGATGGGACATATCAGAGTATTGAGACACCGGCCCAGGAGGAAAATCAGCCTGCAGAGACATCGCTGCTTGACAGGATCGGAAGGATCATGAGCGACTATACTATCGTCGTTCTCATTGCAGCGGGTGGTGTGCTTCTCCTGCTTCTTATCCTTATGATCGTGTTTGCGGTCAAACTGGTTCACCGGAATCAGGAACTGGATGACCTCTATGATGAATATGACATTCCGTTTGATGACGAGGATGACGATGACGGAAATGTGGCGCCGGCTGTACAGAAGAAATCCCGAAGCCAGTTCGCTGCCCGCAGAGAAGATGAGAAAGTGGAGGAAGAGCCGGAAGAGCCCGAATCGGATGAAGTACCTGAGGGCGAACCGGAAGAGTACTACGATGAAGATACGGAGTACTATGATGAGGATGAAGAAGAGTATTACGACGCCGATGATGAATATGATGACGAGTACGATGATGAATATGACGATGAGTATGATGACGAAGATGAAGAAATAGAGGACAATTTCCCGGATGATACGGAAGACATAGGAAAGAGAAAGAAATCTCCGGAGAGTGATGAGGATAACTTCGACATTGATTTCATCGACGTGTAGAAATCGAATATAACAACTATTGATAAAATGAGGCAAGGATGCGGTATCACACGCTGATTGTCTCATTTTATAAATTTGAAGGGAGAAAATTATTATGTGTGGTATTGTAGGTTATGTTGGAGAAAAGCAGGCGGCCCCGATCCTTCTTGACGGTCTTTCCAAATTGGAATACAGAGGGTACGATTCTGCCGGGATCGCTGTATTTGACGGTGAGAAGATCAATATGACGAAGTCAAAGGGGCGCCTTAAGGTACTGGAGGAGCTCACCCATGACGGTGCTACCATGCCGGGAGTACTGGGAATCGGGCATACAAGATGGGCAACTCATGGGGAACCGTCAGATATTAACGCGCATCCCCATCTAAACAAGGATGGCAGCATTGCCGTCGTGCATAACGGTATCATAGAAAACTATCTGAAACTGAAGAAAAAGCTGACAAATAAAGGGTATGAGTTCATTTCCGATACAGATACAGAGGTTATCGCCCATCTTCTTGATTACTACTATGACGGGAATCCTCTTCGTGCGATTACTAAGGTCATGCACCGTATGGAGGGGTCATACGCGCTGGGAATTATTTTCAAAGATTTTCCGGATGAACTGTACGCGGTGCGCAAGGACAGTCCTCTGATCGTAGGGCATACGGAGACCGGAAGCATCATCGCATCAGATGTTCCGGCTGTCCTGAAGTATACACGCGATGTTTATTTTATCGAGAATGAAGAGATCGTGCGCATGGAGAAAGACTCGATGGAGTTTTTCAATGTTGATGAAGAGCAGATCGAGAAAGAATCTGTCCATATTGACTGGGATGTGGACGCAGCGGAAAAAGGCGGATATGAGCATTTCATGCTCAAGGAGATGTATGAACAGCCGAAAGCGATCACAGATACATTTTCTCCCCGCATTAAGGGAAATGATATTGTGATCGAAGAGCTGAATATGACTGATGACGATATCCGGGCAGTCAAAAAACTGATGATCGTTGCCTGCGGATCAGCCTATCATGCCGGTGTGACCGGTAAGTATGTGTTTGAGGGCATGGCGAGGATCCCGGTGGAAGTGGATCTGGCCAGCGAGTTCAGATACCGTGACCCCATCCTTGAGGAGGGGACTCTTGTGATCGTGATCAGCCAGTCAGGGGAGACTGCTGATTCACTTGCGGCGCTCAGAGAATCTCAGGAGAAAGGCGCCAAGGTGCTTGGCATCGTAAATGTAGTGGGGAGTTCCATTGCCCGGGAGGCAGATAATGTGATGTATACCTGGGCAGGGCCGGAGATCGCAGTGGCGACTACAAAGGCGTACTCCTGCCAGCTTATCGCACTGTATCTTCTTGCCATCAAATTTGCAAAGGTAAGAGGAAAGATTACGGATGCAGAGGTGAAAAACTATATCGAAGACCTGAAGAGGCTTCCGGATCAGGTTGAGCTCCTCCTGAATAACAAGAATAGGATCCAGAAATTTGCAAACCGTTACCTTGCGGCAAAGGATGTGTTCTTTATCGGAAGAGGGATCGATTATGCGATTTCCCTGGAAGGCTCGCTCAAGCTGAAGGAGATCTCCTATATCCATTCTGAGGCGTATGCGGCGGGAGAGCTGAAGCACGGTACCATCTCGCTGATCGAGGATGGGACGCTTGTGACTGCTGTGCTCACTCAGGATGATCTGTTCAAGAAGATGATAAGCAATATCGTTGAGGTACGCACAAGAGGAGCTTTCGTGCTCGCTGTGACAACGGAGGGCAATGATGAGGTTAAGAAAGCGGCAGATTATGTGATCTATATCCCGAGGACAAACAAGTATTTCACAAACTCACTTGCGATCATTCCGCTGCAGCTTTTCGGATATTATATTTCTGTTGGAAGAGGCTGCGATGTAGATAAACCGCGAAATCTTGCAAAATCGGTGACTGTAGAGTAAAAACATGAAAGATTAATCGAATGAACACAATTTCATCACAATACATCAGTATTATTATACTCGTGAAGATGAAATACAGGAGAGGACGGGTAATCTTTTATGGAAAACCAGTATAATTACTATAATAATAATCAGGAGAACTCAGACAACAGTTATCAGTATGGCGGGCAGTACTCACAGCAGCCCCAGCAGGATCCGCGGCCGCAGAAGGAGAAGAAGCCGCGAAAAAAAATGCCGAAGGCTGTTGCAGTGACAGGGCTTGCACTCCTGTTTGGCGTTGTGTCGAGCGCGACGTTTCTGACATCAAATATTATCGGGGAAAAAATTCTCGGGCTTGACGATTCGTCACGGAATACATCAAGTTCCACAAAGTCGGTGAACAGCAATGCATCCCTCTCTCAGACATCAAGCGTTGTCACGTCGGATGTTTCAGATATTGTTGACAGAGTGATGCCTTCCATCGTGTCGATCACGAATATGAGCGTCGAGGAAGTCAGGAGCTTTTTCGGAGGGGTCACAGAGCAGACCAGTGAGAGCGCAGGAACCGGGATCATTATTTCCCAGAATGATTCTGAACTGCTGATCGTTACAAACAATCATGTTGTTGAGGGAAGCAATACACTGACGGTCACTTTCGAAGATGAGACGAGTGTGGAGGCGAATATCAAAGGAACAAACGCAGAGTATGATGTGGCGGTGATCGCCGTTCCTCTTGAGTCTATTCCGGATGAAACAATGGACGTGATCTCGGTTGCGACACTTGGTGATTCGACTGCTCTTAAGGTCGGTGAACCGGCGATCGCGATCGGAAATGCTCTGGGATATGGTCAGTCTGTGACGACAGGCGTGATCAGTGCGCTGAACCGTTCGGTATCTGAGACGGATTCACAGACAGGCCAGACAGTTGAGAGCAGTGCAAAGCTGATCCAGACAGATGCCGCCATCAATCCCGGCAACAGCGGCGGTGCACTTGTCAATGCGAGCGGCGAGGTGATCGGAATCAATTCATCCAAACTTATCGGAGAGACAGTGGAAGGGGTCGGATATGCAATACCGATCTCGGATGTTTCTGATCTGATCCAGGAACTGATGAATCAGGAGACAAAGACAAAGGTGGATGAGGCTGACCAGGGTGTGATCGGCATCACAGGAATGGATGTGCCGGCCGAGTATTCGGAGCAGCTTAATATGCCGAACGGCGTCTATGTGACAGAGGTCAGTCCGAATGGCGGCGCTGCGGCCGCTGGAATGACAAGAGGCTGTATCATCACTGCGATCAACGGTACATCCGTTGACAGCATGTCAGCTCTTCAGGAACAGCTCCAGTATTACGCAAAGGGTGAGACTGTGACTCTGACGATCCAGGTGCCGCAGACGAACGGGGAGTATGCTGAACAGAGTGTAGAAGTCACTCTTGGCGCGAAAGAATAGCGCACCCAGATATACATGATAAGATAAAAACTGATGAAAAGCCATGAACAGATGCGCGGGCAGGACAGGAGTCCTGTCCGCACTCTGTTTATGGCTTTTTTCAGGATACAGTCTTTTCTGTACAGACCCAGCCCCTTTGAGTTCTTTTCGCCGGAGCCTGTGTAACTGTACCCTGCCGAAAAGGGGGCTATTTGTCGAATTCAGGGTTAAATGCATAGAAATTACGGCTGTCAAGCTTTTCCTGCACGAGCCGGAGGCTTTCGCCGAATCTCTGGTAGTGGACGATCTCCCGCTGCCGCAGGAAGCGGATCGGATCACAGACCTCAGGATCTTTTACGAGCCGGAGGATATTATCGTAGGTTGTGCGGGCCTTCTGCTCAGCGGCAAGGTCCTCGTGGAGATCCGTGATCGGATCGCCTTTTGACTGAAATACGGTAGCGGTCCAGGGCATGCCGCTGGCAGCCTGCGGCCAGAGAGCAAGGGTATGGTCCACGTAGTAGGGTGCAAATCCGGATTTTTCAATCTCTTCCGGAGAAAGATCTTTTGTAAGCTGGTAGACGATCGCGCAGATCATCTCCATATGAGCAAGTTCTTCTGTCCCGATATCTGTGAGTATCCCCGTTACTTCTTTGTAGGGCATGGTATATCTCTGGGACAGATATCTCATGGAAGCGGCAAGCTCGCCGTCCGGTCCGCCAAACTGGGAGATGATGACCTGGGCAAGCTTCGGGTTAGTTTTAGTGATCTTGACCGGGTACTGCAGTCTTTTTTCATAATTCCACATAGATCAGCATCCTCCTTCCTGCCACGGCCACGGTTCGTTGACCCAGTTCCATCTGTCTTCACAGGAGACATCGGCTGTGTCGACCGTAAGCGGTCCGTAGTTCTCTGAATACTCCTTCAAGGCGCGGTTCCGCTGGCGGCTGTAGTCTTTGAAATAAGCCAGAGCTTCAGTGTCGCAAGGGTGTGTATCCAGATAGAGTTTTACCTCGTCGACCGCGAAGCTGACTTGATTGATGTGAGAGAGAAGCTCTCTGCGGTTCATTCGGCTGTTCACTGGCAGCGTCCTCCTTTCCCGAGAAACGGTTTGTCAAGGTCTTCAAAAATCGTACCGCGCTCAAGTGCTCTGCAGGGTTCATAGAGATTCTGCCACAGCTGCCAGGGAACATAGGCCATGGCAATAGGCATTCCGCGAAGGGAATCACTGCGGCAGCTCCCGCAGTCATCCTGTCTGTATCTGGAAGAAGCGCTGCTCTGAGGTACGGGGACAGAGCGTCGGACGTTACCGCGGTTCCCACAGAAACCTGCGTTTCGAGCCGGCTGTGCAGTGCGGGAGACGGAATTTCCGGTCTGCCGGGCAGAACACATATTATTCTGACAATTTTGCATTTTGGATTTTCCTTTCATAATATTTTACACAATTATAGTATGGAGAAAAAATAAAAAATGTTACGCTTTACTTTTCGGCGGAAATTATATATAATGTATTAGTCAGCGGGGTATGGCTCAGTTTGGTTAGAGCGCACGGCTGGGGGCCGTGAGGTCGCAGGTTCGAATCCTGTTACCCCGATTATCCCTAAAAGCAATGATATGAATATGCGAGGAGGTGTATTCGTATCATTGCTTTTACCGTTTCTGGCTTAAGTGCGGGCAGGGAGTTGTTTTTGAGGATAAAAGAGGATATAATAATTAAGATTTGACGGAAAGAAGGAGAAATGGCTATATGTGTGGATTTGCAGGTTTTGTCGGCAGTGTGGAAGACAGAGAGCAGGTTCTTGTAAATATGATGAATACGATCATCCACAGAGGTCCTGACAGTGAGGGCAGATACGTGGATGAGGATGCAGCGCTGGGATTTCGCCGTCTGAGCATCATTGACCTTTCCTCAGTGGGCGATCAGCCGCTCTACAACGAGGAAAGGAGCATGGTCCTTGTCTTTAACGGTGAGATATACAATTATCAGGAGCTCCGTGCGGAACTGGTGGAGGCTGGACATGTCTTCGTCTCCAACACAGATTCAGAGACGCTGATCCACGGGTATGAGCAGTGGGGAGAGCGTCTGCTGGACAGACTGCGCGGAATGTACGCGTTCGTGATCTGGGATACAAAGAAGAAGAAGCTGTTTGCCGCAAGAGATATCTTCGGGATCAAGCCGCTCTATTATGCGCAGATGAACGGAACGCTGATGTTTGCCTCCGAGATCAAGGCATTTATGGAGCATCCGAAGTTTGATAAAGTGTTTAATGAGGATGCGCTGGGAAATTATCTGTCCTTCCAGTTTGTACCTACGAACGAGACCTTTTTCAAGGGAGTGTTCTGCGTACAGCCGGGACATTATCTCACCTACGAAGACGGAAAGCTTGAGATCACAAGATATTTTGAACCGAATTTTACGGGCAGCTGCAGAAAGCCGTTCAAGGAAGTTGTGGATGACGTGGAGGCTGTCATGAAAGAATCCGTGGAAATGCATAAGATCAGCGATGTAGAGGTTGCCTCCTATCTTTCCAGCGGTGTGGATTCCAGTTATCTGACCTATCTGGGACAGGTGGACAGAACGTTTACCGTGGGATTTGATGAAGGAAAGTACAGTGAGATCCAGGATGCGAAGGAGTTTGCGGCCAGCATCAACATGAAGAATGATGCCAAGGTGATCACTCCGGATGAATACTGGGACAAACTGTCGGATATCCAGTACTATATGGATGAACCGGTCGCGGATCCCGCGGCTGTAGCCCTGTATTTCCTGAGTGCGGAGGCGTCGAAGAAAGTGAAAGTCGTTCTTTCCGGAGAGGGATCGGACGAGCTGTTCGGCGGATACAATATTTACTGTGAGCCTCTGGAGCATACGTCCTTTAACAAGATACCGATGGGGATCCGACGCATCCTCGGAAAGTTTGCAGAGTACTGTCTTCCCCGAGGCATGAAGGGAAGGGGATTCCTGATGCGCCATGGCAAGACGCTGGAAGAGAGATATTTTGCCAATGCAACGAATATCTTTACCGAGCGGGAAGCGAATAAGATACTGAAGAAAGGCTGCACTCCGGGCATACAGAAAGTGACGCGGCCGCTCTATGACAGAGTGAAGGGAAAAGATCCGGTGACCAAGATGCAGTACGTAGATCTTCATCTCTGGCTCGTCCACGATATCCTGATGAAGGGGGATAAGATGGGAATGGCCAATTCACTGGAGGTGCGCGTCCCGTTCCTTGACAAGAAGGTGCTGGAGCTTGCAGAGACGCTTCCTCTGAAGTATAAAGTGCGGGCGCCGAAGACGAAGGTCGCGCTCAGAGCAGCGGCGGAGCGTAATATCCGGAGAAAGACGGCGGAAAAGAAGAAGCTTGGCTTCCCGATCCCGATCCGTGTCTGGCTGAAAGAGGATAAGTATTACAGTAAAGTCAGGGAGATGTTCCAGTCTGATGCGGCAAAGCGCTTTTTCCGTACGGATCTTCTCCTGAAGATGCTGGATGATCACAAGAATGGAAAGCATGTGAATGAAAAGACGGACAACAGCCGTAAGATCTGGACGGTATACGTGTTCCTTGTCTGGTATGACCGTTTCTTTGAGCACGGCAAGCCGATCCATCCGGCTATGAATGCAAGATAGGTGATGATATATGAGAAGCAGAACTGTACGGCCGGTCAGACGGCGCGGACAGAAAAATAGTGGAAACAACCGAAGGCGGCGGGAGCGCAGTCTTGGCGATACACAGCCCATGCGTCCGATAACTCCCTTAGAGATCCGGAGAGTGACCGGTGATACAGAGCCTATGCCGGTCATCAGGCAGTATGCGGGAGACTATGCCGGGGAAGAACGGTACCCCGCCGGCACTGACGGCCGACGGAGGAAAAGCAGCCGATCGGGGCAGAGCAGGTATCAGCGGGCGATGGAGCAGCGCCGCCGGGTGGTTCGGACGCCGAGACCGCAGCAGGCCGGTTCTACGGAGCGACGTCGGCCGCAGCCGTCAGCCCTGAGTTCTGTCATACACAGGATGAGGCATGGAACATCGGAGAAGGAGCAGTATTTTGATTTTGACCTGCTCCTTATCGTTGTCTTTCTCATGTGTTTCGGTCTGGTCATGCTGTACAGTACCAGTGCTTACAGCGCGCAGATTGACTTTGACAATGATATGTATTATTTTTCAAAACAGGCTCTGATCGGTCTTGTGGGGATCGTCGTTATGATCGTTGTGTCAAAGATCGATTATCACCTCTATGGCGCTTTCGCAGGGGAGATATTTCTCTTTTCGCTGGCCATGATGGCTCTGGTAAAGTCTCCGCTGGGAGTGACGGCAAACGGTGCCAGAAGATGGATCCAGCTTCCAGGCAACCTGACGCTGCAGCCGGCGGAGATCACGAAGATCGCCGTTATTCTGTTTATTGCCTATGAACTGTGCAGGCTTGGAAGGAAGGCGTCGTCCATAGAGGGCATCATACGAGTCTTTGTGTTTGGCGCGATCGCGGCAGGAGGCGTCCTGTTCCTGACAGATAACTTGAGCACAGCGATCATTGTGATGGCGATCACGTGTGTGCTGATCTTTGTGATCCATCCCAAAACAAAGCCGTTTCTTGTTTCCCTGGGAATTGTGGCCGCGGCAGCAGGAGTGGTGATCGCAATCCTCTCAGTGACAGCGGCGAACAGCGATAATTTCAGGCTTCAGAGGATCATTTCCTGGCTGAACCCGGAGGCAAGCGCGGACAGCGGAAGTTTTCAGGTCATGCAGGGGCTGTATGCGATCGGCTCCGGAGGCTTTTTCGGGAAGGGACTCGGAAGCAGCACCCAGAAGCTGGGAATCCTTCCGGAGGCGCAGAATGACTGGATCCTTGTCATTATCTGTGAGGAACTCGGCGTGTTTGGCGTTCTGGTGATCCTGTGCCTGTTCGGTTTCCTGCTGTACCGGCTGATGTTCATTGCGCAGAACGCGCCGGATCTGTACGGATCACTGATCGCGACCGGTATTTTTGTACATATCGCTCTTCAGGTCATCCTGAACATTGCGGTTGTCACCGGAATCCTTCCGTCAACGGGAATCATCCTGCCATTCATCAGTTACGGAGGAACTGCGGTCCTGTTCCTTATGGCTGAGATGGGGATCGCGCTCGGAATATCGAGAAGGATCAAGCTGGAGGGATAAAGAGCCGGATGAGGATTCGGGAAAATAAAATACAGGGGAAGAAAGATCTGTTTCATACATCTTTCTTCCCCTGTATTTTATTTGACTTGTTCAGGATCATTCAATTCTGTCCGGAAGATGAAAAAAGGACTTCCCAAGCGGATCAAAGTGTGATATATTCATATGTGGTATTTAAAACTACATGTAATGGAAAAACAAAATGCAATTTGTGGTTCGGGAGGATATGTTATGGATTATAGAATCATTGTTGACAGCTGCGGCGAGCTTACAGAAGAGATGAAGGAGAGCGGGATATACGAGACAGCGCCGCTGAGCATGGAAGTGGGCGGTGTCACTGTGATTGATGATGAGACTTTTGATCAGGCGGATTTCCTCAGGCGTGCTGCGGCCAGTCCGGAATGTCCGAAATCATCCTGCCCGTCCCCGGAAAAATATATGGAACTGTACTGCTGCAGTGCAGAACGGGTATATGCAGTAACACTTTCTTCCGAGCTGAGCGGCTCGTATAACAGTGCTGAACTGGGAAAGAAACTGTATGAGGAGGAACACGGCGACAAGAAGATCTATGTATTTAATTCCAGGTCCGCATCGGTGGGAGAGACGCTGATCGCCATGAAGATCCGCGAATGTGAAGAGAAGGGGATGTCTTTTGAGGAGGTCGTTTCGACAGTTGAGTCCTATATTGAAGGGCAGCACACGTATTTTGTCCTTGAGAATCTTGACACGCTCCGCAAGAACGGTCGCCTTACAGGAATCAAGTCCTTTGTGGCGAGCGCTCTGAACATCAAGCCGGTCATGGGTTCCACTCCGAAAGGGACGATCTGCCAGCTGGGACAGGCGCGGGGAGTGAAGCGCGCGCTTGTCAAGATGGCTGACTGCATCCAGAAAGATGCGGTAGATCCGTCGCAGAAAGTTCTCGCTGTCGCCCACTGCAACTGTCCGGAACGGGCAAAAGAGGTGAAAGACCTCCTTCTGGAGCGGTTGAAGGTGAAGTCCAGTTTTATTGTGGATACCGCGGGGATCAGCACGATGTATGCGAATGACGGCGGGATAATTGTTGTATTATAGCTGATTTTGTGTTAAAATAGCTATAATTCAGCGTGACGGAAGGAGTAACGGCAAAATGAGTCAGGAAAAAGTAGACAGATATAAGAAGGAAAAGGCAAACCGGAAGCAGACCATGCGGAAAGAGCGGATGATGAGCATAGTCCGCAAGACAGTTCTCGCTGTTGTGGCGGTGGCGCTGGTTGCATGGCTTGCATATTCAGCGTATGATATCCATGAGTCGAACAAGGAGAGAGCAGTTGCAGAAGTGAACTACAGTGCGGTTACTGATTATCTGAACAGTCTGTCCGAATAGGAAAACACGCCTCTGCGGAGGGTGAAAACAGCGTAAACACAAAATATGGGGTACAAGGAATTTCCTTGTACCCCATATTTTTGTTTTGTTCGGAAATCCTGCAGGATTCAGTACTTTGCGGCAGGTCTGCTGAAACATGAAAATTTCAAAAAAGGGGGTTGAAAAAGGGAACGCAGTGGTTTACAATGGGGACAAGTGGTGAGAAGTGGTGGACAGTGGCATAAAGTGGGGAGCGATGTGGAGGCTCACATTTAGAGAAAGGGTTCCGGATGTTATTAGGAGAGTTTAACCATAGCATTGATGAAAAGGGCAGACTCATCATCCCGGCCAAGCTTAGGGATGATCTGGGAGACAGTTTCGTAATCTGTAACGGACTGGAAGGATGCCTTTTTGTCTACTCTCAGGAAGAATGGAACAAATTCGTTGCCGAGCTTGAAACCTTACCACGGATGAACAAGGATGCCAGAATTTTCAAACGTTATTTCTTCGGAAGCGCTTCGGAGGGCAGTTTTGACAAGCAGGGGAGAGTGCTTGTGCCGCCGTCGCTGAGGAAAGCGGCTCACCTGGAGAAAGACGTGGTCCTGGTGGGAGTCCAGGATCGCGTTGAGATCTGGGATAAAGCTCTCTGGGAAGAGCGCAGCCAGGTCAGCGAGGAAGATCTGGACGCGATCGCAGAGAGGATGGAGGCCATCGGAATCAGGATCTGATGGGTATCATCTCGCATTTCTGTGAAAAAATAACAGCACAAGGAGGAAATCATGGCATTCGAGCACACATCAGTCCTGCTGCATGAGACAGTGGACGGGCTTAACGTCAGACCGGACGGCATTTATGTTGACGCAACGCTGGGCGGAGGCGGACATGCTTCTGAAGTGTGCAGACGTTTAAGCGACAAGGGGAGATTAATTGGAATAGACCAGGACGCCGATGCGATTGAGGCAGCGGGAAAACGCCTGGAAGGCTTCGGGGAGAAGGTCACGATAATCAGGAGCAATTATTGTGATATGAAGCCAAGGCTCCATGAGCTGGGAATTGACAGAGTCGACGGCATCACGCTGGATCTGGGAGTTTCCTCCTATCAGCTGGATACGGCAGAACGAGGATTTTCCTACCGTGTGGACGCACCGCTTGATATGCGGATGGACCGGCGGCAGAAGATGACGGCGAGAGACATTGTCAATGACTACAGCGAAGCGGAGCTTTACCGCATTATCCGCGATTACGGGGAAGACAGATTTGCAAAAAACATTGCAAAGCACATCGCGGCAGAGCGGGAGAAAGCGCCGATCGAGACAACGGGACAGCTGAATGAGATCATACGGCATGCGATTCCGATGAAGGTGCAGAAGACATCCGGCCATCCGTCGAAGAGAACGTTTCAGGCGATCCGGATCGAGCTGAACCATGAACTCGATGTGCTGAAGGATTCGCTGGATGACATGATCGACATGTTGAATCCGGGGGGACGGATCTGTATCATTACATTTCATTCGCTGGAGGACAGGATCGTAAAAAGTGCATTCCGCAAGAATGAGAATCCGTGTACCTGTCCAAGTTACTTTCCGGTCTGTGTCTGTGGGAAGACATCTAAAGGGAAAGTGATCACAAGAAAGCCCATCCTTCCGTCGGAGGAAGAGATGGCGGCGAACAGCCGATCCAAGAGCGCAAAATTGAGGATCTTTGAACGGGGTTCGCTTTAAGGGAGTATTTGAGACATAATCTGCACAGGCTTTTAGAGGGAAGCACGTGCAGGAACAACAGCATCCGGCAGGGAAGGGGAGAGCCCGAAAGGATGGATGAGACTGGGAAAGGAGCTTTTCGCAATGGCGGCAGGAAGACGTACATCGGATTACAGAAGAAGAAATATTTCAAGTATGGACCGGAGACAGTTCTATGTGTACGGAAGTGCGGTGCAGCAGGCGGAGGCTCTGCCGAAGAGAAGACCGGAGACACACAGGAGAAAGGCTCCGCAGCATGTGAGCCGCCAGGTGGCTAGAAACAGAAACCGGGCAATGAATATTAATCCGGCGTATGCAGTGTTTCTCGTGGCTGCGGCAATCTGCGCAGTGTTTCTCTGTGTGATGTATCTGAGGCTGCAGTCAGAAGTGGTGAATCATTCGGAAAACCTCACCACTCTGCAGGAGGATCTCGCGAATCTTACAGAGGCAAACAATACAGCGTACAACGCGGCTGAGGATTCTGTCAATCTGGAAGAGGTCCGCGACAAGGCCATGAATGAGATGGGCATGGTATACGAGTCACAGGGAACCGTGATCGAATATGAGAGCCCGGCCAGCGGTTATGTAAAACAGTATGACAGCATTCCGGAGGACGGTGTGCTTGCCCAGTCACAGGATATTTCAAATTAAGGATTATTGAAAATGGCTGGAAGAAAAAGAAGAAAAAACAGATTTGAGTTTTTGACGAAAAAATTTCCAATCAGAATGCAACGGAAGCTGGTAATGCTATTTATGGCAGTTATACTGGCTTTTGTTGTTCTTATCGGCAGGATTACCTGGATCAATGTCACAAAGGGCAGCAGGTACACGAAGATCGTGCTGGATCAGCAGAACTATGACAGCAGGACGATCCCCTATAAGCGCGGCGACATCGTGGACCGCAACGGGACGAAGATCGCAACAAGTGAACGTGTCTATAATGTGATCCTGGATGTGGTCGTTATGACGGATAAGGAAGAGTATATTGAACCTACCATCGAAGTGCTCAGGGACTGCTTCGGCATTGACGAGCAGAAGGTGAGGGACGTGATCAAAGAGCGCCCGGACACAAGATATGCGGTCCTGGCGACGGATGTGGACTACGAGACTGCACAGCGGTTCAAAGAGATAGACGAGGACGATGAAAACTATCCGAATGTGCAGGGAGTATGGCTGGAAGACGACTACACAAGAACATATCCCTACGGTTCCCTTGCAAGTGATGTGATCGGGTTTACATACTCGGGAAATGCAGGGGCGATCGGGATAGAGAGCGCCTACAATGACGTCCTTAACGGCACAGACGGAAGAGAGTACGGGTACTTTGACAGCGATTCTTCCGTGGAAAGAACGGTGAAGGCTGCAAAAAACGGAAACACAGTTGTGTCAACGATCGACGTGACGCTTCAGAGTATTGTGGAAAAATGCATCCTTGAGTTCAATGAAGCCCATGCCGGCGAGGCGAGAGAGGGAGAGCCGGGAAGCAGGAATACGGCAGTGATCATCATGAACCCGAATACAGGTGAGATCCTTGCCGAGGCATCTTATCCTAATTTCGATCTCAATGATCCGAGAAATCTGTCCATCCTTTACACAGAAGAAGAGTGGGATGCCATGAGTGAGGATGAGCAGCTCGACGCCATGAGTGAGCTGTGGCGCAACTTTTGTGTCAGCGATGCTTTTGAACCGGGATCTACGATGAAGCCGTTTACTGTAGCGGCGGGGCTGGAGACCGGGACATTGACGGGCGATGAGACTTATTACTGCGGAGGATCGCTGGAGGTGGGCGGCGTGAATATCGGCTGCCATCTGCGGAGCGGCCACGGGACAGAGACGGTCCAGGATGCTGTGGCAAATTCCTGCAATGTTGCGCTGATGAATATGGCTGAGGCGATCGGAGTGGAAAATTTTACGAAATACCAGCACATCTTCGGATTCGGAGAGTACACGGGCATTGACCTCCCGGCGGAGGCGGACACCTCGGCTCTGCTCTTTACGGCGGATACGATGACGCCCATCGACCTGGCGACAAACTCCTTCGGACAGAGCTTCAATGTGACGATGACACAGATGGCGTCTGCGTTCTGTTCTCTGATCAACGGAGGATATTATTATGAACCTCATGTGGTAAAGCAGATCCAGGATGAGGATGGCAGCGTGATAGAGACAAAGGATCCGGTGCTTTTGAGAAAAACTGTTTCCTCTGAGACTTCGGAACAGATCAAGACATATCTGAAGGCAGTAATGGATTATGGAACCGGCCAGAGGGCGCAGGTAGAAGGATATGACATCGGCGCCAAGACGGGGACTGCGGAAAAGCTGCCCCGAGGCAATGGAAATTATCTTCTTTCCTATATCGGCTATGCTCCGCAGAAGAATCCGGAAGTTATGATCTATGTTGTCATTGATGAGCCGAACGCAGAGTCCCAGGAGAACAGCGCGCTTGTCCTGGATCTGTCAAAGCGGATCATGGAGGAGGCTTTCCCGTATCTCGGTATTACTACCATCGAGGAGAGTGAGGCTGAGGAAGCGCAGACCGGAGCAAGCTTCGGCGAGACAGAATATTCAGACTACGACTCAGAGTATGAGGATACTTACGATAATCCGGACGGAGCCTACATTGATGAAAATTACGATCCGGACCTGGATGACTGGGCTGACACAGACACAGGCGAATGATCGGAAAAGAAATATGAATAACCCTGCAAAAGAGATAATAAATTGTAGAAATATCTTTTGCAGGGTTTGTTTTGTTATGAAGAATAAGACTTATAATAAGAAGAAAATCCTTGTGGTGTTTCTGTGTGCGGTAGTCATGATCTTCAGCCTGATCGGCAGGCTTGTCTATCTTATGATCTTCGACGCAGAATATTATCAGGAGCTGGCCCAAGACCTCCACGAGCGCGAACGGGAGATCAAGGCGGCGCGGGGAGAGATCGTGGACAGGAACGGCGTGGTCCTGGCGACCAATAAAACAGTGTGCACCATCTCCGTGATCCACAGCCAGATTGAAGATCCTGACCGGGTGACAGAGGTGCTGGCTTCAGAACTTGGGCTTGATGCAGCAGAAGTGCGAAAAAAAGTGGAGAAGGTTTCCTCCATGGAGAAGATCAAGACAAATGTGGAGAAGGAGACAGGAGACCGGATCAGGAATTATGATCTTGCAGGAGTGAAGGTGGACGAGGATTATAAGAGATACTATCCATACAATGAGCTGGCTTCTAAAGTCCTCGGGTTTACAGGGGGCGACAATCAGGGAATCATCGGCCTGGAGGTAAAATATGAAGCATATTTAAAAGGAAAGAACGGAACCATCCTGACTACCACTGACGCCAGGGGGATCGAGCTGGACGGGGTGGCGGAGGACAGGATCGAACCGGTCGCCGGGGAGACGCTGAAGGTGAGCCTGGACTACAATATTCAGTCGTACTGTGAACAGGCGGCGCTGAAGGCAATGGAGGAGAAGCAGGCGGACAGTGTCTCCATCCTGCTCATGAACCCGCAGAACGGGGAGATCTACACCATGGTAAATGTGCCTGAATTCAACCTGAACGACCCTTATGAACTGAATACGGGGGTGGATGAGGAAACACTGTCTGATGAGGAACTCCAGGATCAGCTCAACCAGATGTGGAGGAACGGGTGCATCAATGATACTTATGAGCCCGGATCTACATTCAAGATCATCACCTCTTCCGCCTGCCTGGAGGAGGGCGTCGTGTCGCTGGACGACACCTTCATGTGTCCCGGTTACCGCATTGTGGAGGACCGGAAGATCCGCTGCCACAAAGTGGGAGGGCATGGGAGCGAGACATTTGTACAGGGTATCCAGAACTCGTGTAATCCGGTGTTTATCGACATCGGCCTGCGGCTTGGCGCAGAGAAGTTCTACGACTATTTTGAAAAATTCGGACTTCTCAGCCTGACTAATGTAGACCTGCCGGGCGAGGCGGGGACGATCATGCATAAAAAAGAAGATATCGGGACCGTGGAGCTTGCCACGATGACGTTCGGACAGTCCTTTCAGATCACGCCGATCCAGCTTGCCACCACGGTGAGCTCTATCGTAAACGGGGGCAGGCGGATCACCCCTCATCTCGGGATGGCGGTCCTTGACAGCGGCGGAGAGGTGATCGAGGAGTTCGAGTACGAGGTGCAGGAGGGAATCGTCTCGGAGAAGACGTCCGAGACGATGCGGACGCTCCTGAAAAGCGTAGTCGAGGAAGGATCGGGAAAGAACGGGTATATTGAAGGCTACTCTATTGGAGGAAAAACTGCAACCTCGCAGACGCTTCCCCGCAGCGCTAACAAATATATCGCCTCGTTTCTCGGATTTGCCCCGACGGAAGATCCGGTGATCCTGGGGATGGTCGTGATCCACAATCCCCAGGGCGTGTATTACGGCGGCACGATCGCAGCCCCTGTGCTGAGGAGTATTTACGACAATGTCCTTCCCTATCTCGGGATTGAAAAAAGCTGACCGATGGGTTATACTGTATTGGAATTCAGCCGTGCGGCAGGAGAAAGGCGGGCAGCCGTACAGTCCGGCGCGGCTGAAATTGTTGATAGAGACAAAAGAGATGAAGAGGTGGATTTATGAGCAGTCATGTAGTGATTCCGGTATTGATCTCATTTGCGGTGAGCCTTGTGCTGGGCCCTGTGGTCATACCGTTTTTGCGGAAACTGAAAATGAAGCAGACAGAGCGTGTGGAAGGGGTTCAGTCTCATCTGAAGAAAGCGGGGACTCCTACGATGGGGGGAATCATAATCCTCGCGGCTATTATCGTGACGTCCCTGTTTTATGTGAAGGACTATCCGAAGATCATCCCGGTGCTTTTCCTGACAGTGGCGTTCGGCCTGATCGGCTTTCTCGATGATTACCTGAAGGTCGTCCTGAAGCGTTCCGACGGTCTGCTCCCGATGCAGAAGATGGCGCTTCAGATCGTTGTGACGGCGGTCTTCGCATTCTATATCGTGAAAGTGGCACATATCCCGCTGACCCTGCTTGTCCCGTTTTCCGGAGGATTCTACTGGGATATCGGATGGCTGGCGGTTCCGGTCCTTTTTGTTGCCGTGATCGGGACGGTCAACGGCACGAATTTTACGGACGGACTGGACGGTCTGGCATCAAGTGTAACGGTTCTCGTGGCAACCTTCTTTACTGTTGTGGCGGTCGGAACACAGAGCGGCATTGAGCCGATCACCTGCGCGGTCGTAGGGGCGCTGCTGGGATTCCTTCTGTTTAACGTATATCCTGCCAGCGTGTTCATGGGAGATACGGGTTCGCTTGCTCTGGGCGGATTTGTGGCAGGAACTGCGTATATGATGCAGATGCCGCTGTTTATCATCATTGTCGGATTTATCTATCTGGTAGAAGTGGCTTCTGTAATACTTCAGGTTACTTATTTTAAGAAAACCGGGGGAAAGCGCCTGTTTAAGATGGCTCCGATCCACCATCACTTTGAGCTGTGCGGATGGTCGGAGACAAGAGTGGTCGCTGTATTTTCCGTGATCACGGCGCTTCTCTGCCTGATCGCATTAATGGGGGTATAGAAAATGGATATCAGAGAAAAGAAAGTACTTGTATTCGGTTCCGGGATCAGCGGGGAATCTGCCTGCCGTCTCCTTCTCAGGGAAGGTGCGGAGGTTGTTCTCTATGACGGGAACGACCGGCTGGACCGGGAAGAGATCCTGGCGAAGATATCGCCTGAAGAAGGACAGAATGTGGAGATCCTGCTCGGCGAACTTACGGGACAGCAGCTGGAAGGACTTCTGGACGAGCTTTCGCTTGTAGTCATGAGTCCGGGGGTTCCGACCGATCTTCCGATCGTGGAGCAGATGCGCGCGCACGGGCTCCCGATCTGGGGAGAGATCGAACTAGCCTACGTGTTCGGCAGAGGAGATGTTCTGGCAATTACAGGGACGAACGGGAAGACGACGACAACAGCCCTGCTTGGCGAGATCATGAAAAATTATAAGGACAGTGTCTTTGTGGTTGGAAATATAGGCAACCCCTATACGAGCGCCGCTTGGGAGACCACGGAGGAATCGGTCGTGGTGGCGGAGATCAGCAGCTTTCAGCTGGAGACGATACATACATTCCACCCGAAGGTGAGCGCTGTCCTGAATATCACGCCGGACCACCTGAACAGGCATCACACGATGCAGGCATATATTGAGGCGAAAGAGCGGATCGCGGAGAACCAGACGGCAGAGGATGTGTGTGTCCTGAACTATGAGGACGAGGAGACCAGGGCATTCGGAGAAAAAACGGGCGCGCAGGTTCTATATTTCAGCAGCCGGCGTAAACTGAAAAAGGGAGTTTATCTTGAGGATGGGAATATCATCTGTGATATCGATGAAAAGATCCCTGTGTGCAGTGTAGATGAACTGAATATTCTGGGCACGCACAACCACGAAAATGCGATGGCAGCGGTCGCTATGGCCTATGCCTATGGCACGCCGATGGAGATCATCCGGAAGACGCTGAAGGAGTTCCAGGGCGTGGCGCACCGGATCGAATTTGTCGCGGAGAAGAACGGTGTGGCGTATTATAATGATTCCAAGGGGACGAACCCGGACGCCGCGATCAGAGGCATCCAGGCGATGAACCGTCCTACGGTCCTGATCGGAGGCGGCTATGACAAAGAGTCTTCCTACGATGAGTGGATCCAGGCTTTTGACGGAAAGGTGAAGAAACTGGTCCTTCTCGGAGCAACCCGGGAGAAGATCGCCCAGACTGCGAGAAGGCTCGGATTTAACGAGATCGAGATGGCAGATACATTTGAAGAGGCATTTGCAAAGTGCGTAGAGTGTGCGCAGCCCGGAGACGCAGTGCTTCTGTCTCCGGCATGTGCGAGCTGGGGCATGTTTAAAAATTACGAAGAACGCGGAGATAAATTCAAAGAACTTGTAAATCAGCTGTAGGGAGTGGATTTTTATTGGAGCGTTCTGTGAAGAAACGGCGGTATGACGATACGCTGCTTGTGACAGTGCTGATCCTGGTTGGGATCGGCCTGGTCATCCTGTACAGCACCAGTGCCTATAATGGGCAGGTGAAGTTCCATGATTCTCTGTATTATCTGAAGAAGCAGGGATTCGCCACTCTTCTGGGGCTTGCGGGGATGGCTGTGACCGCGAAGATCGACTACCACAGATGGGTGCCGCTGGCAGTGCCGGGGTATCTGGCGGCGATCCTCCTTTCCGTTGCCGTCATGTTCTTCGGAGATGAGTATAACGGGTCCAAAAGATGGCTGTCTTTGGGCCCGCTTTCTTTTCAGCCTTCGGAGTTTGCAAAAGTGGCTGTCATCCTGTTCCTGGCATGGCTGGTCAGCAGAAATGTCAGGAGAATGGGAAAGTTCTCGACGCTGGTCCTGGTGATGCTCTCCGTGCTGCCCATCGTCGCACTTGTCGGCGCGAGCAATCTGAGCACTGCGATCATCATCCTGGGGATCGCGGTGATCGTCGTTTTTACGGCAAGTCCGAAGTACTCCCAGTTTATCTGGATGGGGACGGCAGGGATCGGATTCATGGCGGTCTTTCTGGCGCTGGAGAGCTATCGGCTTGAGCGTCTGGCGATCTGGAGGAACCCGGAGAAGTACGAGAAAGGCTACCAGACGCTCCAGGGACTTTATGCGATCGGAAGCGGAGGCCTGTTCGGGAGAGGACTTGGAAACAGTGTGCAGAAGCTGGGGTTTCTTCCTGAGGCACAGAATGACATGATATTTTCCATTATCTGCGAAGAACTGGGCCTGGCAGGAGCCTCGGTGATCGTCCTGCTGTTCCTTGTACTGATCTGGCGTTTCTTTGTGATCGCGACCAAGGCGAAGGATCTGCTCGGGGCGCTGATCGCATCAGGGGCGATGGCCCATATGATGATCCAGGTGATCCTGAATATCGCAGTCGTGACGAATACGATCCCGAATACGGGGATCACACTGCCGTTTATCAGCTATGGAGGGACATCTGTTGTGTTTCTGCTTCTGGAAATGGGGCTTGTCCTGAGCGTGTCCAATCTGATAGAATAGTACCATCGCCTGTATCTAGAGTCTTTTTCGGCGGTGCAAGGAGGAATACCATGAAGAAAAGAAAGCACAGGAGAAAAGCATGGAAGATCGTGCTGGCAGTGCTGGCGGTCGTGATACTGTTCGCCGCGATCGTAGTGTTCGGTTTCCGGACCCGGTCGATCGAGGTGGAGGGCAATGAATATTACGGCGAGAGCTCGATCCTGGCATGGATAGAGAACGATAAGCTGTCGGTCAATACCTTATATCTTTTCTTGAAATACGATTATCTCGGGGCGGATGTGCCCACGGCAGTGGAGAGCATGACGGTCTCACTGAAGAATCCCTGGACGGTCCACGTGACAGTCCGGGAGAAGGAAATGCTTGGATATGTAGATTATGACGGCGCTTTCCTGTATTTTGACAGGGACGGAACAGCGTGTCTGCGGACGAAGGAAGTCCTGGACGGAGTTCCCCACATTGAGGGGCTCGTATTTGACGTATCAAAGGTGGAGCTGGGGAGCGTGCTCCCTGTGGAGGACAGCGGCATATTCCGGAGGATCATGGATGCGACTGTATATATTGCAAAATACAGCCTTGTCCCGGACAGGGTCGTCTGTGTTGACAGCGGTATCGCACTGTATTTCGGCAGCGTGGAAGTACTGCTCGGAGAGGATAATTATGAAGCGCGGCTCGCACAGGTGGAACCGATCCTGAAAAAGATCGCGGAACTCTATCCGGATACGGCCGGTACGCTGCACCTTGAGAATTACGATGATTCGTCGTCAGCGATCAGGTTTGTACCTGCTGTCTAAAAAATCAGAAAAATAAGAAAAAATCTATTGATTATTTGCCAAAAAGACTTTATTATATACTTATTGAATTATAGCGTTCAATCAAAAAAATCGGGATGTATAAGAAATTAATAAGACGACAAAGGAGGAAATACTCTTGTTAGAAATTAAAACCAACGAATCGGAAGCGGCTGCAAGAATAATTGTTGTCGGAGTAGGCGGAGGCGGAAACAACGCCGTGAACCGCATGATCGATGAACAGATCGCAGGCGTAGAATTTATCGCAGTGAATACAGATAAGCAGGCACTGCAGCTCTGCAAGGCACCGACACTGATGCAGATCGGAGAGAAACTTACGAAAGGTCTTGGCGCCGGGGCACAGCCGGAGGTAGGAGAGAAAGCGGCGGAGGAAAGTTCCGAAGAGATCTCAGCAGCTCTGAAGGGCGCAGACATGGTATTCGTCACCTGTGGTATGGGCGGCGGAACCGGAACAGGTGCAGCACCTGTTATTGCACGCATCGCAAAGGAGCAGGGAGCACTGACGGTAGGAGTCGTGACAAAGCCTTTCCGTTTTGAGTCCAAGACAAGGATGCAGAATGCTCTTACAGGAATTGATAAATTAAAGGAAAACGTTGATACGATCATCGTCATACCGAACGATAAGCTTCTCGAAGTCGTTGACAGACGGACAACAATGCCGGAAGCACTGAAGAAGGCGGACGAGGTCCTTCAGCAGGGTATTCAGGGTATCACAGACCTGATCAATGTTCCGTCACTGATCAACCTTGACTTTGCTGATATCCAGACTGTCATGAAAGATAAAGGAATCGCACATATCGGAATCGGTTCCGGGCGTGGAGATGACAAGGCGCTTGAAGCAGTCAAAGAGGCTGTTGCGAGCCCGCTGCTTGAGACAACGATCCAGGGCGCATCCAACGTCATCGTCAATGTATCCGGTGATATCACTCTTATGGATGCATCCGATGCAGCAGATTACGTTCAGGAGCTTGCAGGAGAGAGCGCAAGCATTATCTTTGGTGCAATGTATGATGATACGAAGTCTGATGAATGTACGATCACTGTCATTGCTACAGGCTTACATAATGTAGGCGGCAGCGCTTCCAAGTTAAAGGCAAGACTGGAAGGACAGAAGAAAGTCGGTTCAGTGGTACCGGGCGAGGGACGTACGGCAGGCTCACATGACGCGGAGAGAAGAAGCTACGGGACAGGCGCTGCAAGACAGCAGGGCGGAACGATGCCTACGCTTCAGCCGAGAACACCGTCCAGCACAGTAAAAGAGCAGACGATCAAGATTCCGGATTTCTTTAAGAAATAGGCGGACATGCATACAATATGATTTTGAAGGGAACTGTCAGAGGACAGTTCCCTTTTTCTGTATCAGGGACGGATCTGAAGGATGCTCCCTCCGAACAGAATTTCTGATCCGTTTTCCTGAAGTGGAATACTTATATCCTTCGAAAGAAATTATTTTATCTAATGTAATAGTTCAGTCCTTCGGCGGGTTCCCGCCAGAGCTGTGTCGAAATATATTTCCGGCGGAATGCCATCATCTGACAAATTTCAAACAATCCCTGTCTTATAATGAATCTCATACAAAGGAGAAAGAAGGTGAGGCATGTACTATGAACTTTATATAGACGTGTTGTTCCTGGAAAATTTCATGATGGACAGTCTGCTCCTTTTAGCTGTAAATCGTGTACTGAAATGCGGCCGTTCTTACGGACGTATCTTTCTGGGAGGCGCGCTGGGAAGCACGCTTACCTGTCTGGTGATCGCGGTTCCGTTTCCGGCAGTCATCAAACTGGTCTTTTTTCATATCGTGATCAACAGCCTGATGATAACCGCAGGGTTGAAGATCAGCAGTATAGTGCAGTTTGTAAAAGCATTTATCCTGCTGTATCTTGCTGCGTTTGTATTCGGCGGGATTCTGCAGGCATTCCGTCCGTACATCCGTTATGCGGGTCTGTTTTACGCGGCAGCAGTGTTGTGCTATTTTGTGTTTTCAAAACTGTGGAATGTGGCGGCAGCGCTGTTCAGAAAAGACAGGGATATCCTGGAGGTGACGGTCTACACGGAGCAGGGGGGATATCTGATGCGGGCACTCCTGGATACGGGAAACGTGCTGACAGATCCGGTCACAGGAGAGCCGGTATGCATCCTGGATCCGGATTCTGCCAGGGGTATGTTCGAATCTGCGGAACAGATGCAAGGATTCCGCTATATCCCTTACCGGTGCGTGGGAGGAGAGAGTATTATGAAAGTTTTCAGGGCTGAGAAGATGTGTGTTCGAGGAGACGGTGAAACGTGGGTAGAGGAGCCGCTTCTCGGAATCGGCGAGAGCAGTCTCTGTGAGCATGGCGGCTACCAGATGATCCTGAATCCGGACATATTTGTGCGCTGAGCCAGAGCGGATGCAGATACAGAAGAAAGCAGCGCAAGATACATTTCTGAACAGAGAACGGCCGGAAGAAAATGAATACTTGGATGATTGGGAGGAAGAATAAAAGAATGGTTGTAAAAGTAGCAGTACCGCAGCAGTTTAAACTGAAAGTGATACCGGACATCAGATCTCTGCTCTTCGGCGGGCAGAAGGAGATCCATTATATCGGAGGAACGGAGATCCTGCCGCCCCCGCTGGAGGGGACAAAAGAGACGGAGGTGATCCGGAGGCTTGGGACAGAGTACGATGAAGAAGCCAAAAAGACACTGATCGAGCACAATCTGCGCTTGGTCGTATACATAGCGAAAAAGTTCGATAATACAGGAGTCGGCGTGGAGGATCTGATCTCCATCGGAACGATCGGACTGATCAAGGCGATCAATACGTTTAATCCGACGAAGAAGATCAAGCTTGCCACTTATGCGTCCCGGTGCATTGAAAATGAGATTCTGATGTATCTGAGAAGGAACAGTAAGACGAAGATGGAGGTCTCGATCGACGAGCCGCTCAATGTGGACTGGGATGGAAATGAACTCCTGCTCTCGGACATTCTGGGAACAGAGGAGGATACGATCTATCGTGACCTGGAAAATGAGGCGGAGCGAAGACTTCTTATCCGTGCGCTGAACAAGCTGAGCAGCAGGGAAAAGCTGATCGTCCGGATGCGTTTCGGCCTGGACGATCCTGACGGGAAGGAGAAAACGCAGAAGGAGGTGGCGGATCTGCTCGGGATCTCACAGTCCTATATTTCGCGTCTCGAGAAAAAGATCATGCAGAGGCTGAAGCGGGAAATGGTCAGATATGAATAGAGGGAGTTTGGATTCCGCACCTGAGGGACAGAAAACTGTGCCTGCAGGTGCGGAATCTTCTGAAAACAGGTGTATTCTGCATCTGAAAATGTTACAATAAAAGAAAAATAAAAAGGGTTGGTGAGGCTTATGAAGCTTACTTTTGTTGGAGCGGCCCATGAAGTTACGGGAAGCTGTCATTTCCTTCAGGCGGCGGGAAAGAACATACTGATCGACTGTGGAATGGAGCAGGGACCGGATCTGTATGAGAATCCGGGGCTTCCGATCCCGGAGAATGAGGTTGACTATGTCTTTCTGACACACGCCCATATCGACCACTCCGGTATGCTTCCGAGACTGGCAAAGCGGGGATTTAAAGGTCAGATCTTCGCCACATTTGCGACGGCGGATCTCTGCAATATCATGCTCCGCGACAGTGCGCATATCCAGGAGTTCGAGGCGGAGTGGAGAAACAGAAAAGGGAAACGTGCCGGCCGTCCGGAGTATGAACCGGTCTATGTAATGCAGGATGCCCTGGATGCGATCGAGATGCTCGTACCCTGTGAATACGGCGAGCGGATCACGATCTGCGAGGGCGTTCAGATCAGGTTTACCGACGTGGGACATCTCCTCGGTTCAGCGAGTATTGAAGTTTGGGTGACGGAAAAAGGTGTGACGAAGAAGATCGTGTTTTCCGGCGATGTGGGAAATACGGATCAGCCGATCATAAAAGATCCCACCTATACCGAAGCGGCGGACTATGTGGTGGTAGAGTCGACCTACGGGAACCGGATCCATTCCGCCGAAAAGCCGGATTATCTTGGAGACTTTACAAGGATCATCCGGGAGACCTTTGACCGGGGTGGAAATGTAGTCATTCCTTCCTTTGCGGTGGGCAGAACACAGGAGATGCTCTACTTTATCCGTGAGATCAAGGAAAAAAGGCTGCTCAGCGAATACCAGGATTTTGAGGTGTACCTGGACAGTCCGCTTGCGATCGAGGCGACCAAGGTCTTTACGAAGAACATGAGGGACTGCTTTGACGAGGAAGCGCTGGCGCTTGTCAATGCAGGGGTGAACCCGCTTGTTTTCCCGGGACTTCACACTTCAACTACCAGCGATGATTCCAAGATGATTAATTTCATCGAGAAGCCGAAAGTCATCATATCAGCTTCCGGAATGTGTGATGCGGGAAGGATCCGTCATCATCTGAAGCATAATCTCTGGAGGCCGGAATGTACGATCCTCTTTGTGGGGTATCAGGCGGCAGGAACGCTCGGGCGGCGTCTGCTGGAGGGAGAGAAGAACGTCAAACTCTTCGGCGAGCCGATCGAAGTACATGCCCGGATCGAGAGCCTTCACGGTGTCAGCGGGCATGCGGATATGAACGGACTGCTCAACTGGATCGGCGGGTTCAGGACGCCGATAGAGCGGGTGTTTGTCGTACATGGAGAGGATACGGTGACGGAGGAGTTCGCCAGGACTGTGGAGGAGCGGTTCGGATATAAGACATGGGCTCCATTTCCCGGCTGTGAAGCGGACCTTCTGTCCAACGAGATCGTAAATGAAGGCGTACGCATTCCCGTCAAGGCGAAAAAAGCGGCTCAGCGCAGGGCGGATACGGCGTTCGACCGTCTTGTGGAAGCAGGAAAGAGGCTTCTTGACATTATTTACAGCAACGAAGGCCTGTCCAACAAGGACAAGGCGAAATTCGAGAGTCAGATCAACAATCTCGCCGATAAATGGGAGATGTAGGGCAGCTTTTGTCAAGGTCTAAAAGTTTATAAAATTTTCGGGCGTTTCGAATATCTTAAAGGCAGAGTGAGAATCATTCTAAGTAGAAAATGGCTTAGGAGGATTCTTACAATGATGGTAAATAAGGTTGAACTGTGCGGGGTAAACACATCAAAGCTTCCGCTCCTGAAGGAGGAGGAAAAGGAAGCGCTGTTTGCCCGGGTTCAGGCAGGGGACGAAGAGGCGAGGGAGGAGTACATCAAGGGAAACCTGAGGCTGGTCTTAAGCGTGATCAAGCGTTTCGACGGGAGTAATGAGAACGCTGACGATCTGTTCCAGATCGGATGCGTGGGACTGATGAAGGCAGTGGATCATTTTGATCCCACAAGGATGGTCAAGTTTTCCACCTATGCGGTGCCGATGATCATAGGAGAGATCCGCAGATATTTAAGGGACAACAGTTCTATCCGGGTGAGCAGATCCTTAAGAGATACCGCGTATAAAGCGATCTACGCCAAGGAGGGGTATATCCGCCGTCATATGAAGGAGCCTACCGTGCAGGAGATCGCAGATGAGATCGGCATTTCCAAGGAGGATGTAGTGTTCGCTCTCGATGCTATCCAGGCTCCCATGAGCCTGCATGAACCGGTGTACAGTGACGGAGGCGACGCCCTGTATGTGATGGACCAGGTGAGCGACAAGAAAAACAAGGAGGAGAACTGGGTCGAGGAGCTTTCTCTTGAGGCTGCGATGGAGCGGCTGAACGAGCGGGAGAGATACATCATAACGCTCCGCTTTTTTGAGGGAAAGACGCAGATGGAAGTGGCGGAGCAGATCAACATCTCCCAGGCGCAGGTGAGCCGTCTGGAGAAAAATGCACTGAAGGTCATGCGGCAGTATCTTCTCGGTGAGTAGAAGGAAAGCGGAGGAAGGTATTGAAATTTTCAGAGCTTCATACTATGATATGGATGAAATACAAAAGAAAATTATGGAGGAAGCCATGTATAAAGCATGTATATTTGATCTTGACGGAACTTTGACGAATACACTGGATTCTCTGACATATTCAGTTAATGAGACCATGAAGGAGATCGGCCTTCCGCAGATCACGGAAGATCAGTGCCGGATGTTTGTCGGCAACGGCGCAAAAGTCCTCATCGAGAAGACTCTCCGCGCGGGAGGAGATACATCTCTTGCACACTTTGATGAGGCGATGGCAGCATATCAGAGGATCTTTGACGTAAACTGCACATATCATGTATCACCTTATCCCGGGATTGCGGAGATGCTGGGAGAGATGAAGGCTATGGGACTTAAGCTGGGAGTGCTCTCAAATAAGCCTGACAGACAGGCAGTGCACGTTGTCCGGGCAATATTCGGCGAAAACGTATTTGACCGGGTGCAGGGACAGCGGGAAGGCACTCCGAGAAAGCCGGATCCGACGGCAGCGCTCCAGATCGCATCCTCGTTCGGCGCTTCTCCGGAGGAGACGGTCTACATCGGGGATTCAGAGGTGGATGCAGCTACCGGCAGAGCAGCCGGGATGAAGACGATCCTTGTCGCCTGGGGATTCCGCGGAGCAGAAGCCCTCAGAGCCGGAGGAGCGGAATGCATTGTTGATTCAACAGATGAGATCATGGATATCATAAGAGGATAAGGAGGGAGCGGGATGAACGGTTACAGTGAAGAATGTCTGAAGACTTTCCTGAAGGAGCAGGGACGGCTGTTTGACGAACCTGTGGCAGAGACCCTGGAGGAGGCGGAAGCTTTTCTCGAAGACTGTATGGCAGTGATAGTGGATTCTCTGGCTGAGGTGAGGGAATACTTTGAGGAGAGCGGCGCGGATGTGGATCACATGACAGAAGAAGAGCTGGAGGATGCATCCGAGGTGTTTGCGCTCCCGGACGGGACTTATCTGATCGTAGAGGGATGAGAGGAACAGGCGCATTCCGGCGCCCGGAAATCCTGAAAAGTCAAGAAAATACCAGACAGCAGCAAGCCGCAGTTTATTCGACTGCGGCTTTGTTTACGGCTTCTTTTATAGCGTCCAGTATCATCTGTGAAGTATACGGGGTATCCTCCGGAAGTGTTATGTTGTCCAGCGACTGGGTCTCATAGACCTGCTCGGCGATGTCTTCTATGGCCGGCTGGATGAGCGGGAACATGGTCGCTACTGTCTCATCCAGATTTGAAAAGCGGATGGAATTGATGCGGGATTCGTCTACGGATACCTCCACTTCCAGGTTTGCGTTATTCAGCGTGAGCGAGGATGTATAAATACCCGGAGTATACTGTTTCTGTGCGGCCGTCTCTTTTGTCCCGCCGTCCGGCCGGAACATGACGGCAAGGAGGATGATGAGCAGTATCCCCAGTGCTGCGAACACGGCAGTATAAATGATTTCTTTCATGTGCAGGACAATGATCTTTGTCTTGGAACCCATAGAGTTACCTCCCTGTCTGCTTCGCTGTTCGTTCTCATGACTCTCAGCTGTTTTTTATAAGTGTATGACAGGAAATGGGAAAATATTCACCGCTTTTGCGTGACAAACATTGAGCCATGCTGTAAAATAGAGTGCGATTCTTAACTGGAGAAAGGATGAGTTGAATGTTTATTATAGCCGGTCTGGGCAATCCCACAAAGGAATATGAAGGGACAAGGCACAATGTAGGATTTGATGTAATAGACAGGCTGTCTGAGAAATATAATATAGCTGTGGATACAAAGAAGCACCGTGCGCTGATCGGGAAGGGAATGATCGCAGGACAGAAGGTCATCCTCGCAAAACCTCAGACGTATATGAACCTGAGCGGGGAGAGCATCAGGAGCCTCCTTGACTATTATAAAGTGGACGAAGAGCATGAGCTGCTCGTTATTTATGATGATGTAAGTCTCGGAGTGGGGCAGCTTCGGATCCGTGCCAAGGGAAGTGCAGGAGGACACAATGGGATCAAGAACATTATCGCCCATCTCGGCGGACAGGTGTTCCCGAGGATCAAGATCGGTGTAGGAGAGAAGCCGCCGAAATATGACCTTGCAGACTATGTCCTTGGGCATTTTTCAAAGGCGGAGAAGGTCTTGATGGATGAGGGATACGACAATGCGGTCCGGGCAGTGGAGATGATCGTCTCCGGTGATATCGAGGGCGCAATGAATGAATACAACAGAAAGAAGAAAGAGGAAAAGTAAAAGGGCAGGGTGAGGAGTATGCAGGCTTTTTTGGCCCCGCTGGGAGAACTGGCGGACTACCAGGAAATGCTGAAAAACAGAAGAAAAGGTGAAGGGATCATCCAGGTGGCAGGATGTGTGAACTCCCAGAAGACCCACCTGATGTATGCGCTTGGCGATGGCTGTGAATACAGAGTCATCGCTTTTTCGAGTGAGGAAAAGGCAAAGAAGGCGTTTGAAGAATACCGGTTTCTGACAGATAATGTATACATGTATCCCGCAAGAGACCTGCTGTTCTATCATGCGGATATCAAGGGAAAACTGCTGACTGACCGGAGGATGGAGGTCCTCAGGGCACTGCTGGAGAAAGAGCCGGGGACGGAGATCACGGTGATCACGACAATGGATGCATTTCTGGACGGACTGCCGTATCCTGAGGAAGTCCGGGGACAGCGGATCAAGGTCGCGGGAGGAGATACCATCGATTTCACTGACTTTCAGTCAAAGCTGTCAGAACTCGGATATGAGAGGGAGAGCCAGATCGAGGGGCCGGGACAGTTTGCCGTGCGAGGGGGCATCCTGGACGTTTTTCCGCTCACGGAGGAGCTCCCGGTCCGGATCGAACTCTGGGGAGATGAGATCGATTCGATCCGGAGCTTTGACGTGGAAAGCCAGCGATCCGTGGAGAATCTGGAGGAAGTGACGATCTATCCCGCGGCGGAGAACTGGGAGAAAGGTCTGGGCAATGTCTCTTTTCTCGATTATTTTCCGAGAGAGAAGACGCTTCTTTTCCTGGATGAACCGCTCCGGCTCCAGGAAGAAGGAGAGTTGGTCGAAGAAGAGTATTTCCACAGCAGGGAGAGCCGTCTGGAAGCCGGAATGGAGGAAGAAGAGGAGGGGCTCACTGTATTCGAGACCAAAACAGTTATAGAGAAGATGAACCGGTACAGCGGCTTCGGCTTCACCACCCTGGAGTCGAAGTGCGGCATGTTCAAAGTGCGGGAGACGTACAGTATCCAGGCGAAAGGCGTCAACCCGTACAACAGCAGCTTTGAGCTCCTGACACGGGATCTGAAGCGGATGAAGCGGAACGGATACCGCGTGGTGCTCATCTCCGGCTCAAGGACAAGGGCAAAGCGTCTGGCGGAGGATCTGAGAGACTATGACCTGAGCAGTTTCTACAGCGAGGACATGCAGCGTCAGGTCAATCCCGGGGAGATCATGGTGTCCTGTGGATATGTGGCGGAAGGATACGAGTATCCCATGCTGAAGTTTGTCGTCATCTCGGAATCCGATATCTTCGGCAGGAAGAAGAAAAAGAAGAGGCGCCGCCGCGCATATGAGGGACAGAAGATCCAGGATTTTGCCGAGCTCAAGCCGGGAGACTATGTGGTCCATGAGAACCACGGACTCGGGATCTATCAGGGCATCGAGAAGATGGAAGTGGATAAAGTCACCAAGGATTATATGAAGATCTCTTATGCGGAAGGGGGCATCCTCTATATTCCGGTGGCCCAGATGGATCTGATCCAGAAGTATGCCGGGGCGGACGCAAAGAAGCCGAAGCTGAATAAGCTGGGAACTGCTCAGTGGGGAAAGACAAAGAGCCAGGTGAAGAAGGCCGTCCAGGCTGTGGCGAAGGATCTTGTGGAGCTCTATGCTGCCCGGCAGCAGTCAGAAGGATTTGTCTATGGGCCGGACACGGTCTGGCAGAAAGAGTTCGAGGAGATGTTTCCTTTTGAGGAGACAGAGGACCAGCTTCAGGCCATCGAGGATACGAAGCGGGATATGGAGAGCACGAAGATCATGGACCGGCTGATCTGCGGAGATGTGGGATACGGCAAGACGGAGATCGCCATCCGCGCCGCGTTCAAGGCGGTCCAGGAGGGAAAGCAGGTAGTCTATCTGGTTCCCACCACGATCCTTGCCCAGCAGCACTATAATACGTTTGTCCAGAGACTGAAGGATTTCCCGGTCCGCATTGACCTTCTGTGCAGGTTCCGGTCTTCATACCAGCAGAAGAAGACTGTGGAGGACCTGAAGAAAGGGCTTGTGGACATCGTCATCGGCACCCACCGGGTACTGTCGAAGGACGTCGAGTATAAGGATCTGGGGCTTCTCATCATTGACGAGGAGCAGCGGTTCGGCGTGACCCACAAGGAAAAGATCAAGAAACTCCGGGAGAATGTGGACGTACTGACGCTCACAGCGACGCCGATCCCGCGGACGCTCCACATGAGCCTGATCGGGATCCGGGACATGAGCGTCCTGGAAGAGGCTCCCATGGACCGGATGCCCATCCAGACTTATGTGATGGAGTACAATGATGAGATGGTCCGGGAGGCGGTCGAGAGAGAGCTCTCCCGCGGCGGACAGGTGTACTATGTCTACAACCGCGTCAGCGATATCGCGGAGGTGGCGGAGCGCATCCAGAAGCTTGTCCCGGAGGCGAATGTCTCTTTCGCCCACGGGCAGATGAACGAACGCCAGCTGGAAGATATCATGTATGATTTCATCAACGGGGACATTGATGTGCTGGTGTCCACCACGATCATTGAGACCGGGCTGGATATCCCCAACGCGAACACCATGATCATCCAGGACGCAGACCGGTTCGGCCTCTCCCAGCTCTATCAGCTGCGAGGGAGAGTGGGGCGCTCCAACAGGATGGCATATGCCTTTCTTCTCTACCGCAGAGATAAGCTCTTAAAAGAGGTGGCGGAGAAGCGTCTTGCCGCCATCCGGGAGTTCACGGATCTGGGCTCGGGGATCAAGATCGCCATGCGGGATCTTGAGATCAGAGGAGCTGGAAATCTTTTCGGAGAAGCCCAGAGCGGACACATGGAAGCAGTGGGATATGACCTCTACTGCAAGATGCTCAACGAGGCGGTGCTTCAGCTGAAAGGGACCGGGGAGGAAGAGAACTACACCACTACCATCGATATCAACATTGATGCATATATTCCGGAATCTTATATTAAAAATGAATATCAGAAGCTGGATGTGTACAGAAGGATCGCTGCCATCGAGACGGAGGAAGAGATGGACGATATGACGGAGGAATTGATCGACCGGTTCGGCGATATCCCGAAGAAGGTTCAGCAGCTCCTTCATATCGCGGCGCTGAAAGGCCTGGCTCACTCTGCCTACGTGACGGCAGTGGAGCAGAAAGGGCAGGACTATAAGTTTACCATGTATGAGAAGGCGAAGATCGATCCGCAGAAGATCCCCGCGCTTCTCCAGGCCTACAGGAACTCGTTCGTCTTCCGCGCGGAAGAGCCGCCGTATTTTCTGTATCAGAAGCGGGGAAGGAGCGGAAAAGAGACGGGGCAGGATGTGCTTCAGCTGCTGAGGAAGATCCTGGAGGATATCCGCAGTCTGCGGATGGATGCAGGCTCCGAAAAATAATTTGCAGCTTTCGAAAATGCTGCCAGATTTAGCGATAGAAAGATGATGAGATAAGACGGGAGACAGAAGATGAGAGTGGGAATATGCGATGATGATGCCCTTTGGTGCCAGAAGGCGGAGAAAATTATCTATGAATATGCGGATAAAACAGAGATGGAGATGGAAGTTATCTGTTTTTCCACACCGGAGGAACTGACCGATTATGCCGGATATCCTCTGGATGTTCTTTTTATGGATATTGTACTCGAAGACGGGGACGAAGATAAGAATGGCATTGATCTTGTATCCTCAGTTAACAGGAAGTGGAAAGAATGCCAGATTGTGTATCTGACCAATTACCTTTTTTATGCGACAGAAGTATATCATACAGAGCATGTCTTTTTTGCGCTGAAAGAACAGTTTGGAGAGAGGATCGGGGAAATCTTCGGCAAGGTCTTCCATCAGCTTTCCCAGACAAGGTATAAACTTACTTTTTCTGTCATAGGCGGAAAAGAAGTATCCCTTGCACCGGCGGATATTCTCTGCTTTGAGAGAAGCGGAAGGACGACGAATATTATTACGGTATACGGAACTTACCCCATATGGGACAAGCTGTCGGCGCTCATGGAAAAACTTCCGGAGCTGGATTTCGTGCGCTGCCACAACAGCTACATCGTGTATCTGCCTGCGGTGCGGGAAATGCTTGCAGATGCCTTTATCCTTGATGATGACAGAAAGGTCATGATCAGCAGGAGTTATCGGAAATCGGCCAGGACGGCATTTATGAAGTGGGCAGTGACACAGATTTCCTGAGAGCATGAAGGGAGGATAAAAATGGTCATTACATTAATTCTTTTTGGAGTGCTGCTCGTGTTTCTTCTTCTGGCTGCCGGAGTGATGAAGACCCGGGAGATGGAGCAGGAAAACAGGCTCATGCAGTCGTATATGGCGTCTATGGAGGAATTCTATTCCGGAATACAGAGCCGGATCGAAGCAACAAGAAGATATCGTCATGATCTGGCGAAACATATCCAGACTTTGGAGACCTTACTGGGACAATACAGGGATGCAGCAGAGATGGAAGAATATATGCTGGATCTGAAAAAAAGATATGATATTCTGAAAAAGCAGGAGTTCTGCAGTGATGAGCTTGTCAACTCGATCCTGACGATCAAGCAGGAACAGTGCAGCGGGAAAGCTATTCCTTTAATGATGGACGTGGAAGACTGCATCTATAATAACGTTGAAGAAGTGGATATTGTCGCTCTTCTCCACAATCTCCTTGACAATGCGATCGAAGCACAGGAAAGAATACCGGAGGACGGAGAAAAAGGAATATGGTTTTCTATGAGAAGAGATGGAAACAAGCTGATTATTGATATGAAAAACCGTGTCAGGGAAGGGGAGAAGATTACCTTTAAGACAAAGAAACCGCGCAGGGAAGAGCACGGGATCGGGACAAAGATCATTGAAAATTTGGTGGAAAAGTATCATGGAACGATTGAGTTCGTGCCGGATGAGAATGCAGGAATGTTTGAGGAGAGGATCGTGCTCTGCGGGGAGGAATGAGGATGTGGAAGATTTCAGTACATGTGTCAGGATCACGGTTCTGACTGTAAGTTACTTAATACCAAGTGTATTCTTTGTGAATAACATGCTTGTGAGGCGCAGAAGCCAGACTCTGCGTGTTGTTGTGATCTCAGTTGGACTTCTGACCAAAAATGTTGTTATTGCGTATCTTCTGCCAAACAGCAGTCTGGATGAACTGATAGTTATGGAAATTCGGTTTTTGTATGCTGTACTGTTTGCATTTGTTACATATTTTCTGATCTACTATACTTACTATGGCAGCATACTGAAGCTGGGTATAATTCAGATTCTAACAGAAACAAATTATTTCATTTTCTTTTCTACGCTTTTATTGTGTGTAAACAGGATAGAGGGAAGAAGCGATCCTGGTGGCTATGGAATTACCTTTCTGCTACCGGATCTTTTAATGATTCCCGCTGTATATGGGCTGTTCTGGCTGGAAATCTTTTTGTTGAAACCTTGGTTGCCGAAAATCAGAACTTTTGAGCCAAAACACAGGAGGATACTTTGGATTGTTGTGACAGCCTATTTTTTGGCCGGAATTGCCTCTAATTTTATGAATCTTGTTGAGCTGGGCTTGTTTCATACGCTGGCTTTGCTTCCAGCAATTATCTTATCTGTTCCGGGTTGTGCGGGGGCTATCTGGCTGTATGCAGGATACCGTAGACGGATAGAGCAGACGAATGCTTTTGTCCATGCACAGAAAGAGCTGATGGAGCTTCATTACCGTTCTGTCAATCGTCAGATCAGTAAGATGGAGCAGGAGCAGAAGAAGATTGATGCACAAATGCATGAGATTACAGCCATGGCAGGCCGGAAAGAAGATAGCAGCCGTGGAGAAGACTATGAAGAAAGGATACAGAATTATCTTCGCGCATTAAAAGGTAAGTTTGATGAGATACAGTCAGGGATTTACTGCACAGACTATCTGGTGGACAGCGTGCTGTGTCATATGGCAGAGGCGTGCCGGAAGAAAGAGATTAAAGTATCTTTTTCATTCCAGAAATATGACCGGGGTGTTATACCGGAGAATGAACTGGCGGAGATCTTCTTTCAGATTTTGGATTACTGTGTCAGAGAAAGTATCGCATATCATGAAAACAACGAAAATCAGAGTCAAAATTCCTCCTTATTTCTGCGTGCTGCAGCGTTGAAAAAAATGCTTCTGCTGGAGTTCTCCTGTCAGTCGGAAAAAACTGCCGGAAAGATGAGGCGCGAGCTTAAGCGGAGGATTATGCCGCTGGTGCTCACGTATCAGGGAAAATTTGAGATTGAAGACGGTAATGAGAAGAGGTTTTGCATCATGATGCAGAGGGGATGAGCAGTATGTGGGCATATGCAGGAGAATTTCTGACCGAACAGTGGCGGGTGGCAGTCAATTTTGCGCTGATTGCGGCGACACAGAATGCAATTGCCATAATGATGCAGAATATCATGCAGAGAAGAAGGCGCTCTCAAAAACCGGAAATCGCATACTGGACTTTGAAAGTACTGATACAGGATCTTTTTCTGGCAATCATAATGGGTGGCTATATGGAAAGCCATATAGGGCTTTATATATTTTATATCATCCTGAAAGTGATTACATCGGTGACAAATTTTTTGATACTCTACTACACCTACGCAGGCGGTGCTGTAAAGACAGCGCTGTGCGGCATGGGTGCGGAACTTGCATCGGTGTCGATAGGCGGCATTTCTTTGTTTGTGATATATAGGGGAGATGCTGATCTTCAGCAAGTAGCATATCTTTATCCGGTTTCATGGAGGAGCCTGCTCTTTTCGGCGTTATGCTTCGTCATTTTTGCAGTGGTATATCTGGTGGCCGGTAAATATCTGAAAATGCTGCGGGATTATCAGATCAAACACAAAAAATTTTGGATGGCTTTCTTTGTTACATATATCTGTATTACTATAGCTCAGATATTTCTTGAATATAGTGCGGTCGTTGTTAATGCGTATGCTTTTAACTTTCTGATATTAGCTTCCGCCGGAGCTATGATTATACTTACTGTTTTGAGACTGTACGGAAAGTATCGGCGGCAGATCTTCCGGGAAAATGAATTTTTGAAAACACGGAGGCGCCTGATGTTACTCCATATGGAAGCAGTCAGGGAACAGATCCTGCGTATGGAATCAGAACAGAAAATGATAGATGCGCAGATGGATGAAATACAGAAGCTGGAACAGTCAAAAGTCGGGAGCAATCGGATCGAGAAATATCTGGAAACGCTGAAAGAAAGCTACAGAACGATTCAGGCCGGGGCACATAGCGATGACTTTCTGGTGGATGCTGTTTTATATCATTATGGGCAGATACTTGCGGAAAAGGGAATGCAGCCGGAGTTTTCCTTCGGAGGTTACCGAAAAAGAAGTCTGCCGGAAGAGAATACGGTCGAAATTCTGATGAATCTTCTTGAGATAGGAATGGCCGAAAATATCAGTTCGTCGGGAGATAAAGAAACACACTTTCTGCGGATGCAGGGCGCCACAGTGAAGAATCAGGTGGTCTTCCGGATGGAGTGCAGGCGACTAAATGGAAAATGGAGAGAAAAATACGGGATTTCCTATGGGGCGCTGAAGCGCTGTGTAAAAAGACTCGGCGGACAGATAGACATTATCAGAAGTCCGGAACGGGTACAGATACAGGTCGCACTGGAGAGGAAATGAGATCATGGCAGATCCATTTTTGGAAAAATTATATATATCTATTGTAATTATTACTGCAGTTCTCAACTATGCTGTACTTTGTTATACATTTCAGGGGAGCTTCGCAAAAGTTGCGCTGGTGAGCATGCTGTGCAAGGTGGCGGCAAGTCTAATAGGAATCGGTCTGACTTTTTTGGCGAATGTTCTGCAAGGAAGACCTGAACTGTTAAGCTATTTGGGCAGACTTCAGTGGCAGGACGGAATCATTCCAGTGGGCATGTGCCTGATATGTATTCTGATATATATGATGTGCGGAAACCAATTGAAGCGGGTAAGGGAGTATGAGCTAAAGCATAAAAAGCTGTGGCTGATTCTCTCCTTGCTGTGGATCGGAAGTGCGCGTATTACAATGCTGCCCGAGCATAACGAAAAATTCGGGATGGCGGTGGTCATCATAATAATTGGAGCTATGATATTTGCGGCAGCTGCTATTATCCTTGGCATCTATCTCTGGCGATCCTGGCACAGACAGGTGCTGCGGATGCATAATTATCTGACAAAACAGAGGGAGCTTATGCGCCTTCACAGTGAAGCAGTGCGGCATCAGATTGACAGCTATGCAGGGATGTTTGAGAAACAGGGAGTGACGCCGGAGTTTTCTTTTGGAACCTACCGCAGGGGGTGTCTGAAGGAAGAAGATGTGACTGAGGTACTTATGATACTTCTGGAGACTGCTTCAGCGGAGATTGGAAAAGCAGCCCCCGAGAACAGATTTCTGCGGCTGCAGGGAGGTACGGTGAAGAATCAGGTAATCTTCCGGATGGAGTGCACATGCAGAGATGGAAAACTGCGGAGAATCGGGAAAGGCAGAGGATGCGCTAGAATGGGAATGCTCAAACATCGTTTGAAGAGGCTGGGAGGACAGTTGACAGTCTCAAGGGGGCGATCGTGTGCGGGCAGAGGCAGTATTGAAGGTGAGGTGAGAGAATGGCCGGAGCAGCAGAGACATTGCGCTATGCGTTGATTGTACTGACAAATATATCAGCGTGCTATTTCCTGATGTGGCTTGTTCTAGGCAAACGTCGTTCTGCAAAGGCGTTAGCTATCTATTATCTGATCCGAGTTATTCTTGTTAATGTTATCATGAATCAGATGTACGGGAAGTATATTGCTGTACATCCTACTCTTCGCTGTCTATACATAATTGTCACAGGGATTGCAATTCTGGGCAATTATGGAATGCTTCTGTATACTTTTCAGGGGGGATGCATAAAGGTATTATTGACAAGCAATATTGCGGAGATAACTGTTACTGCCGTTAGTGCTGCAATAATGGTATTGGTGAATAATCTGAGAGGTGATCTGGATGCTTTTGAGTTCAGCGGCAGGCTGCAGTGGGAAGATATTCTGATACCTTTTGGAATGTTTACGGTTTGTATCCTGATTAATTTTGCGGCAGGCGATCGTTTGAAACGAATCCGTAATTATGAATTGAGGCATAAAAAATTATGGGCCGTAGTATCTGTGGTATGGATCAGTGCTGCTTTCATATCACTGCTTCCTGAGTATAATTACACAATCAGTATAACTGTTTATATTATTGCTTTCGGCTGTATTGTTTACTGTGTAGTCAGTGTTTTGCTTGTTATCCGACTGTTGCAGTCCTGGCGCAGGCAGGTGTTTCAAAAACATAATTATCTGACAAAACAGAAAGAACTTATGCATCTTCACAGTGAAGCGGTACGACGTCAGATCAGTCTGATGGAACAACAGCAGGCGGAGATTGATAAGCAGATGGAAAGCTTGTCAGAGATAGAAGACCTGAAAAACAGAACTGCCTTTGAATATCTGGAGAAACTGAAAGCACAGTATGGAGCAATCAAGGCCGGTGTCTACAGTGATGACCATATGCTGGACTCGGTTCTTTACGGCTATGCCGGAATATTTGAAAAATATGGGGTGACACCGGAGTTTTCTTTCGGTACTTACCGCAGGGGATGCCTGAAGGAAGAGGATGTGCCGGAGGTGCTTCTGGATCTTCTGGAGACTGCTTTGTCGGAGATAAGAAGAGCAGATCCGGAGAAGAGATTCCTGAGGCTGCAGGGCGGCACAGTGAAGAATCAGGTGTTCTTTCAGATGGAGTGCGCAAATGGAAGCAGGAGACTGCGAAGAATCAGCAAAGTAAGAACATTTGCAGAAATAGGAATGGTCAGACATCACTTGAAGAGGTTGGGAGGCCAGTTGACAGTCTCAAGGAATAAGGATTGTGTAAAAATGAAAGTTTTACTGGCAGGGAGGTGAGAGCGTGGCAACTCTGGCAGAAATATCCCGCTATATACTTCTTACACTGACTAATGTTTTGTCACTGTATGCCGTGTTGTGTCTTGTCCTGAAGAAAAAGAGATCTGCAAGATCAATGCTGATGTATATGATGGGCAAGATGATTGTTGTTAATATTTTTTTGAACCAGATCTGCGGAGAGTACATTGCATCAAGTCCTGTCAGTCTGAGTTTCTATATGATTATCACGTTACTAACGGGAATACTCAATTACTGGATGATTTTTTATACTTTTAGTGGAAGTCGGGCCAAGATATTACTTGTCAGCCTGATCTGTGAAATCGTAATTTGTGTAACGGGTTCATCATTTATGATCGGGGCAAATCTTTTGAAGGGAAATCCAGACATTTGGGGAATGGGAGGCAGTGTGAGTTGGGAAGATCTGCTGGTTCCGGCAGGAATGCTCCTGTTCTGTACTCTGCTTTACAAAAAAGGTGCAAAACGGTTTGGGGCAATAAAAAATTATGAATTAAAACACCAGAAAGTGTGGGGAACTGCATGCTGTATATGCATGATAGGCGGAAACTTTACTATGTTCCCCCTGTATAATCAGAGATTTGTTTTGTCAGCAATTATCTTTTTCTGCGTATTTGTGCTGCTTATTATATGTGCTCTGGTGCTTGGCATCCGCCTGTTGCAGTCCTGGCACAGACAGGTGGTGCGGATGCATAATTATCTGACAAAACAGAGGGAGCTTATGCGTCTTCACAGTGAAGCAGTGCGGCATCAGATTGAGCTGATGGAGTGGCAGCAGGCAGAGATTGATGAGCAGATAGAAAAATTATCAGAGATGGAAGACCTGTCAGAGAAAAACAGAACTGCTTCTGAATATTTGGAGAAACTGAAAGCACAGTATGGGGCAATCAGGGCCGGTGTTTACAGTGATGACCATATACTGGACTCGGTTCTTTACAGCTATGCCGGAATATTTGAAAAATGTGGGGTGACACCGGAGTTTTCTTTTGGAACCTACCGCAGAGGGGGTCTGAAGGAAGAAAATGTGACTGAGGTGCTTCTGGATCTTCTGGAGACTGCTTTGTCGGAGATAAGAGGAGCAGATCCAGGGAAAAGGTTCCTGCGGTTGCAGGGCGGCACAGTGAAGAATCAGGTGGTATTCCGGATGGAGTGTGCATGCGGAAGTGAAAAAACGCGGAGTCTCGGAAGCTGCAGGGCTTCAGCCGGGATGGGAATGCTCAAACACCGTGTGAAAAAGCTGGGAGGAAAGACAAAAGTATCAAGGAACAGTGCGTATGTACTGACAGAAGTGCTGATGGATGGAAAGTGATATTTTTCGATTATGGGACAATAGGATATTACAAAGTTTTACAAAATGCGTGCAGATTTTGTCGGTGAGATAATATTTGTACGTTTTTTTGTTATAGTGTAGCGGGAGAGATAGTTGTGGAAGTACAGTCATGAGCTGATTTAATCTGAAAGATTCCTTCAGCTCATGGTTGCAAAAAAGACAGGGTATTTGAAGTATATAGATAATTTAGAGCAGGAAAAAACAGGTTATGAAAAGAAAAAAAGTTATATTATCAGCGGTTTTGGCTGCTATAGCTGTATGTATGGGTGCATGTTTCGTACTATTAAAGGAAAAATCAATCCCAGATAGCGAAGATCAATCATCATCCGCTGACAGCAAATATCAAAAAGATGTATCGGGAGAACCATTTGATATCCGCACGATCGGAATACAACAGGGTGATTTTGGCGATGCAAAATATATTATCAGCGAAGAAGAAAGCGTTTATCCGGATGCGGCGGTTATTCTGATGCCGGATACGGATTCAGATTATGGCACTATAACCTGGGATAATACGTCCCTTGATTTTTCCTGTTATAATTAACAGTACGGCAGAGCCCAGAAAAAGTATACATATGTAACCTTACCGGCAGAAGCCGGTCTGGAGCCCGCTGCAGCTTATGCTGACAATGACTATTTCAGAGAGCTTTATAAAAGTGTAAAAGTCGGAAGAAACCGAGAAATTACGGTAAATAATGCGGATTGGAGCTATAAGAAAATAACATACTATTCCGAAGATCTTAAAACCTATTATGCGGATTATATTCTTATCACGGAGCGGGGCGATGGTCTCAGTTTTCAGATTACGTTACGTTATTCGGATGACACAAAAGATACTCTGGATTATGATGATGAACAGTTAATCACCGCTGAGATAACCAATGTCAGCTTTGTGGAAAAGAATTATGAGGAAATAGAGGCATGCAGCCCTGAAGGGGCGCGAAACATATGCGACAGTGACGGTGCTGTTTCATTGACGGTAGATAAAAATGTAATTGAAGGTGAAAGCAGCTGGCAGCTTTGGTATGAAGATTCTGTATCTGTTTCGGTGGAACAGGATGGAATATCCGGTGAGTATGATTTCGGATTTGAAGCATATCCGTCAGCGGAATATGAGGAATTAGTATCAGACTTTACATTTCTGCAGGATACTTACGAGAATGTGAATCCGGGAGAAAAGATTACGCTTGATGTAAAAGGATTTACAGTAAACTGTATTCCTGTGACATATAATACTGATTATGGCATACAGGCAGAATACTCTATGTGGACTGACGTAGAAGGCGTTGTCGTGAGCTGCGGCTTTTATAATTCCAGACGAATGGAGTTCCTGTCTGTTATTGGAAGCGCTTCAAGCAAAGGAGACGATGTAACAATTACGGATGAGAAAAGCGGCGATCAGGAAACGGTTACAGTAATATATCAGAATGATGGCTCGGTTAAGTTAATATCATCGGACGGAATAGAAGCTCAACTGCAAAGATGTGACAAAGAAGACTTTATAGACCTTGTGTCTGGAATGGAAGAAACGGTTGATTCACTTTATAACTTGTTTTAGGAGTCTGGCAATCGTTCTGTACAGATACAGTATACGGCATTATTACAAAATATTACAAAAAGAGTGCAGAATTTTACAGTGCAATAAATTCTGCACTCTTTTTTGATATATTAATACAGTCGAGTGTTTTACTGGAAAGGAGTGGATTGTTATGTCTGATTATGTAAAAGATGGGACATGTGGCTCATGTGCAAATTATGAGTACGCAGGAAGTAATTCACAGGGATACTGCAGTTATTATGGCACTTATTATTATCCGGATGATTCCTGCAGCCATTGGGAACGCAGCAGTGGTGCATACAGCGGAGGAGGATGTTTCTTGACTACAGCATGCTGTGAGTATAAAGGACTTCCGGATGACTGTCATGAGCTGCAAACATTAAGAAAATTCAGGGATGAATATCTGGCATTAAAAAAATATGGAAAAGAGATAATCCAGCTATACTACGAAGATGCACCTCAAATCGTAAAAAGGATAAATAGCGATGTTGATAAAGAACAGATATATAATCAAATATATAATAGGATAGAAGAAATTGTCCAGTTTATAGAAGCAGAACAGTTTGAAGAAGCAATTATTGTATATATGCTGATGGTCTATCAGTTGAAAAAAAATGTCTGACTTTATAATATTATTATGTGCAGAATATTACAAAATTAAAGCGGATTTTGCAAGCGACCGGAAGGTTGGGTAATATTTTGATATAATACAACTTACATATTTTATACTATGGAGGAATAAAAAATGATTAAAGAGAAAGAATTAGAAAAACTTAGAAATACTATACGCTATCCACAGGGAGAGGGAATTACATTACAGTATATACAGAATCGTCTAAAGGCTAAGGCAGATGAGTATCAGCTGGATGTTGATTTTTATTATGACCAGATTACAAGTGGTCTTGTGGGAACAGTAGTCAATAAAGTTGCAGGGGGCAAAATGCAGGATTGTATTGTTCTGTTCCATCCTTCTCATAAAAAAGATTATACTAAAATTGTATTTGCTGTGGGACATCAGGGAACGATGGCATTTGTTGAAACATATGCATACGGGATGAGTAAAAACTTTTCTAAAATGAATAGAAGAAGTGCAGCAGGTAAAGACTTAAAAGAAACGATATTTAATCCGGATGCAAATGCCAGCGCTAAAGCCATGGGACGTCTTGTGGTTAATGGACTTATGTCACTTGGAGGAAGTAAGGCAAAACTACAGCAAGAGGAATACTGGTATGGCGGCATCATGCAGATAATAAATGAGGCTATATCGTAAATAAGACTGTCTAACCGGAATCATAGTTGGAAACTTCCTGCTGCGGTTCCGGTTTTTTATGGGGCATGCATATGACTGAACAATTCAGAAGAGAATTAGAAGAATGGATGGAATTTGCTTATAACCTCGGAGCATTAGGAGTAAGAATCGGAGATACTTCTGCCGATCCGCAGCGTTGCAGATTATCCTATTGTATAGCCAGAGAAATTCTGGTTCAGTGTAAAGAAATTGAGGAAACCGCAGGTGAACTGGTGAGAAGAATGCAGGATATAGCGGAGCTCGTGGAAAATCCCCCAAATGTAAAAACGCTGAGGAGGTAGAAATACGATATGGAAGATATCAGTTACAGTGACGTGAGAGCGCACTTTTTAAGAATTAATGATAAACTTGCTGAATTCATTCAAATCCAGAATGAAAGAGATGATCAACTAAACGTTATTAAAGATGAAACAGACCAAGTAGTTAATGAGCATGATAAAATTGAAAACGAGCGGGCGAATGAATGGCTGTCAAATTTTGGAAATGGATTAGATGCTGCATATAATTATGCCACTCAATTGATTAACAATATTCAAAGATCTCAAACGGCGTTTGATTCAAAAGTTCCAAATGTTTTTGTTTTCCAAGAGCGTGGAAAACAAAATGCCAGTACATTTTCTATGGACTACAGTATGGATTATCATGAAAATGTACGACAGCTTGAATGGATTGATGAACAGATTAGCAGAAAGATCAGTATATGTACGCAAAATGAAGGAAGTTTATTTGGATTTGGGAAAAAACTAGTCGGAATGAATGATTCTCTTTACGAAGAAGTATATACAATGTTCTATCGGGCTTATGCATTTTATAATGGTTTGGAGTCTCAGTTCGACCGTATATTTGAAGCTGAAAAATCAAAAATAGATTATGCATATGATCAATATTATAATAGTATAGGACAAAATGTTAAAGTCAGGGTTGCTGAGATTGATCGCATATGTAATGAGAAAGTTGCTCAATGGAAGCAAGAGTTAATTAAGTTGCTGGATAAGTATCTTCCGCTCTCATATCTTGAAAATCAAGAAAAAAATTATGCTGAAGCTATGCATAATTTTGGGAGGATTCCGGATGAAAACGCAAGACATTATATTCCGGCCGGGCGCATATATCTTGATTTAACCAGTATAGAGGTTGAGGGATGGGAAGATATCCAGAATATTTTTAGAAAAAAATACGGAAAGTACATGCAGGATGACTATCTCTGGTGCAATGCGGCGTGGAACATAGAAGAGAACAGAAGTCTGATCTTTGCTGATTATGGTCAGGAGGGGGCTGATAAGTACATAAAAGACGAACTTGAATCAACACTTTATAAGAATATTGTTTCCATACTTGCAGGGAATTTCTATTTTACTGTCTGCAGTGCATCGGGATTGATTCCGGAATATAGATGGATATCAAGGTTTATTACAGAGTTTCCTCAGATTAGTGGAGAAAAGATCATAACAGAAAAGCAGGAGATTATGGATGTTTTGGATGCTCATCTGACCTTGCTGAATGATATCGTTCAGAAAAAACTTGTCGGTTACACAGGAATTGAGGAGTTTAACCGAAAAAATCCGAATCAGAAGATTCCTTACCGCTGTCTATGTATAACGGGATTTCCGGCAGGATTTGATGAAACAATGCTTACAAAGGTGTCCAGACTGATGCAGCAAGGCCATAAAGCGGGAATTCAGGTTATTTTATCTTATGAAGATAAATATTTTGAAGAAGGCCGCGGCGAATCATGGATGAAGCCAATGAGGGAGATTATGACGTCAAACGTCCAGTTGGAATGGACGGGAAAATGCTGGACTGAAGCATTGTGTCATTCTATTTTTATGTGGCTTTTTAAGATGCCTTTTGAGAAAGAAGGGTATAGTGTTTTTGAAGATTTTAAAAAGCATTATGCCAAAGAAATGAATAAAGTGCTGGAAATGACGGATCTTATAGCGGAGAGTGAACGTTTTAAAAGTTACAGTGGTGACTTGCTTAGAATTCCAATTGGAGTAAATGAACAGGGGACGGTTCAATATCTTGAGATGGGTGATCCGGTGGCTAACGGAACTTCTCATTATGCAATTATAGCAGGTCCTACGGGTTCGGGAAAATCGACACTGCTTCATACGATCATTATGGGAAGTCTGCTTTCATATACAGCAGAGGAAATAGAGCTGTATATGATGGACTTTAAAGAAGGAAATGAGTTTAAAATATATGAAGGAAAGAAGATTCCCCAGATAAAATGTATTGCGCTTGATGCTATGCAGGATTTTGGGGAAAGTATTCTTGACAGATTGTGGCAGATTCTTGAAGAAAGAAATGAAAAATTTACTGCAGCTTCAAGAAATGGTGTTGAGATAAAAAATATTGCTGATTATCGGAAAGCCGGACACGATATGCCGAGAATACTGGTAATTATAGATGAATTTCAGGTATTGTTTGACAGAGATCAAAATAAAAGGGTCGCAGACAGATGTGCATCACGAATGTCGGATTTTATATCCAGAGCGAGAGTATACGGGATTCATTTTATCTTTGCTACACAGACAATGCACAAACTGTTTGAAGGCGGTTCATCTATCAGTAAATCAACACTGGAGGAGATGCACATACGAATCGGGCTTCAGTGCCAGCCAAAAGAAATGGAGTATCTTTTCGGAGAGATAAATTATAATGAATGTCTGAAAAAACGTTCTGAAAGGAAGGGCTCGGCAATATATCTCGAAAATGATATTGTCTCAAAACCTGTCGGTATGCAGGTGGCCTATATGAAACCGGAACTTCAGCAGTCTGTTCTCGAAAAAATAGAAGAGTACTTCAGCGGAGTGGAATATAATCCTGCAATCATTTTCCGGGGTGATGATGAGCCGGTATTCTCAAAAAAGAATATCTTTGAACGCCCCGACAGCCAGACGACGGTTTATCTCGGACGACCTATCAGTATTTCTGACGATGTAGGAATTACAGTAAGCAGAAAACGCCGGTCAAATTTGCTTGTTGCGGGAGAAGATCAGGAAATGCTGGACCGGATCAGTGCTTTATGGCTTGTTCAGGCCTCTGATATACAGAAGGACTCGGATGTTTATCTTTTTGACGGCGCAGAGATGGTTGGCGAGACGGCACTTCACGAGAAAGCACATAACGTGGAAGAGGTTATATGTATTGACAATGTATTCCGTGTGATTCCGGTTATGAATGAAATATACGATATTTATGACAAACGCAAAAGAAATATGATTAAAGGGATAAAAGATCCGGATGATAAAAAGAAGATTCATGTGATTATCAGTAATTATCAGTGGATTGAACCTGTTATGAGGCTGATGGAGCGAAAAAGCGTTTCGGAATTTGAATTCGAAGAAGAAAAACCGGAGGAAAGCGCTCTTGGCGGCCTTATGTCCATGCTGCAGGAAAACAGCGGATCTAAATCAAACATGAATCCTTCACAGAAGGTTTATACATTGCTGGAAAGCGGTTATCTGTGTGGAATTCAGATCGTAATGACATGTTCGGATTTCGGACTATTAAAAAAGCTGACATCTACAGAATTACTGCCTTTTACAAATCGCATCATTTTGAAAACGTCATCTGCGATATACAGTCTGATTGATACGGACATCAATATGAAGAGTATGAGGGAAAATACCGTGATTTACAGCGACGGAATTCACACGCCGTATTTATTTAAACCATATAAAATTTCAGAAGAATAAAAATGGAGGGATATTAAAATGGCAGCAAGTTCAGTAGAAGCAATGGACAGGATGATACGCATGTTAACTCAGCTGGATCAGGCATTAGTGGAGGCTGAGAACCAACTGAAAAGAGACTATGATATTGTCGGTGCAGAATGGAATGATAAACAGTATGAAAGACTTGGAGATGTAATAGGAGAAATTTCGACTAGTATTGGGGCAAGCTATTCTAAAGTGTCGGAATGTACGATAAGAGTTCAACAGCTTAAGCGAGCGCTGGAGGATTATCTTAATGCTTAGAAGAGGAGACTTCAATGGGAACTTATGTAGATACTGACCTGCGGTCTCTTGTAGAATTAAAGCATAGTTTGGTCAGTTTTCAGGAAAAGACAGAGATGATGCGGGTACTGACAAGAGCCGGCCTGGATGAGTTTGAACAGGAAATCCTGAGTAGAAAAGAAACTGATAATTCGGAAGAGTGTGCCAAGGAGGACTTCTGTCAATTATGGAATCGATATATTAATTGTCGGGAAGAATTCGAATCACGAGTGGATCGGCTTTTGCAAAATGAAATAGTAAGTACTGTAGGTGGGAGAAATTTGTATACGATGATAGCTGCGTTGGAAGAATACTTAAAAATGATATGAGAAGCGTATGGTATGTCAATATCTAAAGTATTATGATATGGAAAAGCAGAATTAAAAGTTTAGATTTAGATTTAACATATGTAGATTTTGTGATTTCCACTTGTTAGAATGCCCAAAACGGAGTATAATATTCGAGAATGTTATGAGCATTCTGACAGGATGTTCAAATATGTGTACTTAGGAGGATGTTATGATGCGATTAGGAAAAAGGGCGGCAGTTGTTACGGCTGCGGGTGTTCTGGCAGCGGCGTCCGTGACGGGCTGCAGCGGCTCTATCGATACAGATGCGGTGGTGGCTACAGTCGGCGATGAGGACATCACGCTGGGGGTTGCCAATTTCTATGCCAGACTTACACAGGGAGAATACGAGACTTACTATGCGTCCATGATGGGGATGACAGCGGAAGATATGTGGGCTCAGGAGTATGATGAGGACAATACATTTGAGGAGCAGACAAAGGACAGTATTATGGAGAGTCTGGAAGATATGTATGTGCTCTCGCAGCATGCGTCGGATTATGATATTGCACTGACAGAGGATGAGGAGAATGCGATTTCCGATGCTGCAGATCAGTTTGACGCAGACAATACGGATGAGGCGAAAGAGGCCGTATCCGGTTATAAGAAAGATATCGAAAAAGTGCTTGAACTCATCACGATCCAGAATAAGATGGATGGCGCGATGAAGGAAGGCGTGGATGAAGAAGTCTCAGATGAAGAGGCTGCTCAGAAGAGTATGCAGTATGTACTCTTTTCCTATACGACGACAGATGATTCTGGAAATTCAACGGAACTGACAGATGATGAGAAGGCGGCACTCAAGACAACAGCACAGGGACTGGTGGACAGAGTGAGAGCCGGCGAGGACTTTGCGGCAGTGGCGGAAGAGCTTGGCGTTGAGGCGCAGACCGCAACTTTTGATTCCGAGAGTACAAGTCCGAATGAAGATCTGATCGCAGCGGCAGATGCGCTGGCAAATGAAGGCGATGTGACAGAGCTCGTCGAGACGGACAATGGAATTTATGTGGGTGAGCTGACCAGCCTTCTTGACCGGGAAGCTACTGACGCAGAGAAAGAGACGATCGTTGAACAGCGCAGGCAGGATCAGTACGATTCACTTCTGAAAGATTGGAAGGATGCAGTCAAGATCGAAGTGAATGACAGAGTATGGAAGAAAGTAGACTTCATTGATCAGGGAGTCACAATCGTAACTCCGGAGGAAAATACCGATACATCCGGAGATTCCGGAAACGCTGCGGATGGAAATACAGATGCAGCAGACAGCGGCACTGCAGATGAGAGCGGAAGTACGGATGACGGAGCAGACAGCAGCGCAGAATAGAACCGATAAGACAGAAAAAAGAGGCGCCGGGATCTTCCCGGCGCCTTTGTTCTGTAGATAAAGAAGGACCAGAGCGAAAAGATATGCGTTCCGCGCCGGTTCTTCTGATCATTTTAGATGTATTCCAGTTTCTCAAAGTAGTGCATCAGGATATCAGCACAGTTCTCAACTCCGAGCTCGGATGTGTCGAGGATCATGTGGTAGTCGTTTACATCACCCCATGTCTTCCCCGTATGTTCGTAATAGTAAGAAGCTCTCTCTTCATCAGTTTTCTCAACTTTTTCCTTTGCATCTTCGTAGCTCAGACCGTCTTTTTCCATGATCCTGTGAATACGATCCTCCTTGTCGGCGCATACAAAGATATTCAGGACGTTCATGCGGTCCTTCAGGATATCAGAGGCACACCGTCCGAGGATGATACAGGGCTTTTCGGCAAGCTTTCGTATCGCTTCGGCTTCGCTTTCATACATGTGATCATTGAGTTTTTCCTCGATATAAGCTTTGTCATATACAGGAATACCCAGTCTCTCGGAGAGCTCTCCGGCAATGATGCTCGCTCCCGTACCGAAACGGCGGCTCATAGTGATAACTAATTTCATAGGAACTCCTCCTTCGTAAACAGAATAAAATGTAAAGCATTTATTATTATAACACTTCTTCTGCGATTTGTCTGCTGACAGATTTTAACTCTTCAAGCTGTGCGTCCTTCAGGGATGATTTGATCGTCACACTGGTATCCAGCAGCGTCATGTTCTTCATCTCTGCGACCTTGGCAGTGATCAGTTTGGTGGACTGGGGAGCCCATGTACCGTTTCCGAGGACTGCTACAGTACGGTTCTGGAGCGCGAGAGCCTTCATGTCTTCCAGATAGTTGTCCATCAGAGGGTAGATGCCGTTGTTGTAGGTCGGCGCAGCGAGGACGATGTGGCTGTACTTGAAGCTGTCCGCGATCAGTTCGGATACATGAGTCTTGGAGATGTTATGCATCCGGATATCCTTAACACCTTCCTCAGCCAGCATTGCGGCGAAGACATCCACCATGTTCTCTGTATTTCCGTACATGCTCGCATATGCGATCATGACGCCTTTTACTTCCGGTTCGTATCTGCTCCATGTGTCATATTTCCCGATGATGTAGTCAAGGTCTGTTCTCCAGATGGGACCGTGCAGCGGGCAGAGCATCCGGATATCAAGAGAAGCGGCTTTTTTCAGGACGTTCTGGACCTGCATGCCGTATTTGCCGACGATGTTTGTATAGTAGCGGCGGGCTTCATCGAGCCAGTCTCTGTCAAAATCAACTTCATCGTTGAAAATATTTCCGTTCAGCGCTTTGAAAGTTCCGAAAGCGTCTGCAGAGAAGAGTACTTTGTCTGTCTCGTCATAGGTCATCATTGCTTCCGGCCAGTGGACCATCGGCGCCATTACAAAGTGGAGGGTGTGCTTTCCTGAGGAGAAAGTGTCGCCCTCTTTGACTGTGATCGTCCTGCCCTCCAGATCAAAACTGAAGAACTGGCTGATCATCGGGAAGGTCTTTGCGTTTCCGATGATCTGTACTTCCGGATAGCGGAGAACAAGATCCTCGATCATGGCGCAGTGGTCCGGCTCCATGTGGTTTACCACAAGGTAATCCAGCGTCCGGCCGTTCAGTACAGCCTGAACATTCTCAAGGAACTGGCGTCCTACGGCGTAGTCCGCAGCATCGAAGAGTACAGTCTTCTCGTCCATCAGCAGATAGGAGTTGTAGGAAACTCCGTCAGAGAGAGGGAAGATATTCTCGAATAATTCGATCCTGCGGTCGCTGGCTCCCACCCAGTACAGGTCTTCAGTTACTTTTCTGAAACAGTGCATAATAAAATTCCTCCTTTGATCCTTATCTGTAACTAAATGTATGTACAAAAACTTTGATCGACTCTATTCTAACATAAAAGAAAAATTTGACAAGATAGGAATCGCCTTTGCGATACTGTTCACACTGTACTCATGGACGGCAATGCCTTTGCCCGGTGCGGACGGCAATATCCCGCTTGACATATCATCACAGTTTCTGCACAATAGGAGAAGGAGATCTTATCTCTGAAAGGAAAGGAGAAAATAATGTTATTTGTATATTATCCAAAATGCAGTACGTGCATGAAGGCAAAGAAATGGCTGGATGAGAACGGACTGGAGTATGAACTGAGAGATATCAGGACGGAGAACCCGTCAGCGAATGAGCTGGGAACGTGGTATCGGAAGAGCGGTCTTCCGCTCAAGCGTTTTTTTAATACCAGCGGAAATCTGTATAAGGAGATGAAGCTTAAGGACAGGCTTCCGGAGATGAGCGAAGAAGAACAGCTTCAGCTTCTGGGAACGGACGGAATGCTTGTAAAGCGTCCTATTGTGGTGGATGGAGATACCGTGCTTGTCGGATTCCGGGAGAAAGAATGGGAGATACTGGTGCGGAAGTGATCCGGACGAACGGGAAGAGCAGAAAGGAGAATTCAGATGTCAGGGGAAGAACAATGGGCATGGCAGGTGATCGACGAGGTGGAGAAGGCCGTGGTCGGGAAAAGAGAGATCCTGACGAAGATCATGACGGCGATTCTTGCAGGAGGACACATTTTAATAGAAGATATTCCCGGTACGGGAAAGACCACCATGGCCCTGGCATTTTCCAGAGCTATGGGGCTGGAGGTGAAGCGCGTGCAGTTTACACCGGACGTGCTGCCGTCAGATCTGACGGGTTTTACGATCTTTCAGAGAGAGACAGGGCAGTTTGTCTATCAGCCGGGAGCAGTGATGTGCAATCTGCTGCTTGCGGATGAGATCAACAGGACGTCACCAAAGACGCAGTCTGCGCTGCTCGAGGTCATGGAAGAGCATCAGGTGACGGTTGACGGGGTAACGAGAAAGACCGGAGACCCGTTTATTGTCCTTGCGACAGAGAATCCGGTCGGATCCGCCGGAACACAGCTTCTGCCCGAATCTCAGCTGGATCGTTTTATGATCTGTGTCAGCATGGGCTATCCTACACTGGAGGAAGAGGTCAGGATTCTGAGAAGGAGTCAGGGAAGTATGCAGTCAGGCGAACGGATCACAGACAGTGTTCAGCCGATCCTGGACGCGCCGCTGCTCCTCAGACTCAGGAAGAGCGCGGGAGAGGTTTATGTACATGAACTGATCTACCACTATATCGCGGAGCTTGCGCAGGCGACCAGACAAAATGAATGGGTCGAACTGGGACTGAGCCCGAGAGGGACTGTCGCCCTCACGGCAATGGCGAAAGCGCGCGCATATCTGAAGGGGCGTGCATTTGTGATCCCTTCCGATGTGGCGGATGTTTTCCCGGATGTGGCATCCCATAGGCTGATCCTGAACATGAAGGCGAAGGTTGGCCGCGTCAGGATGGACGAACTGATACGGCAGGTGGCCGAGAGCGTGCCTCAGCCGTCTGTAAAAAAGAGGCGCTAGAAAATGTGGAAGAGAATAACTGGTTATCTTGCAGTACTGATCCTGGTCATATACCTTTATTTTATGTATGACGAGACAGTGATCTCAGGAATACTTGTTCTGACAGTCCTCTATCCGATATGCGCATGGACCTTTCTTCTGCTGGTCAGAAAAAAAATCAGCGCGGAGCTGGACAGGGTGCCTCCTGTGGGAGAAAAGGGAAAACGCATCCGCTCCGGGGCAACGGTCAGAAGCAGTTCCCGAACAGTTTCCGTCCGCTGTGAAGTACTGATCTCAGTGAGGAACAGGATTTCCGGAAGGAAGATAAGGCGGAGGTATCAGGGAGTCCTTGCGCCGGGACAGACAGAGACATTCTGGTGTGAATCTTCGTCAGAATTCTGCGGAAATATGGAAGTGGAGCTGGAGTCTGTCAGAATCTGCGACATGTTCGGGATTTTCTATATAAATCGTTCTGTGCGCAGTAGGGCGTCTGTGAAGATCATGCCTGAATTGCGGCTCATGCCTCTGGAGATCACCAGGGCAGTCAGAGAGTTCCGGACAGACTCGGACGAATACTCCGGGGAGAAGAAGGGGGATGATCCGTCCGAACTTTTTCAGGTCCGGGAATACCGTGTCCAGGACTCTGTAAGGGATATCCACTGGAAGCTGAGCGCAAAAGAAGAGGAGCTTATGGTAAAGGAACACGGACTTCCCCTCGGATGCAGCGTGCTCGTGTGGATCGATCTGCCGGAAAAGGAGACGTCGGCAGCAGGATTTTCGAAACTCCTGGAGACAGCTGCATCTCTGTCGGTCTCTCTTGCGGAGCAGAGGTGCATTCATCTTGCAGCCTGGTATGAAGAAAAGAATGAAAGGATCGGAATGCGGCGGGTCAAGGATGAGAAGTCCGCCTGGGAGATGATCTGGCAGCTGACCGAGATCGAACCGTATCGGGATCCGGCCAGGAAGCAGATCTGTTTCGAAGATACATTCCGGGGGCATGAATTTGCTGCCACGGTGACCATAGACGGACAGGGGGTCCTCAGGAAGAATGGAGAGATCCCTGAACTACTCCGGCTGTGAACAGGCAGGGATGCGGGCGGATGAAGGAAAAATTCAGAAGAGAAAGACGGATGCGGTCAGAACAGGCGGTGTTATGACATGGAGAGGATAAGGATGCGGAAAAAGAAGAAAATGTTATTCGGCGTTCGTTCCGGAATCACAGTGTACGGCGGTCTGCCGGGAAAAAACAGGGCAGGACAGCAGGACGGGAGTGCATGGGTTCTGAATGCGGTCAGCGTCTGTCTTCTCGCCGCAGCATGGTGGAATGCTGTCCTTTCAGTTTTCCCCTTCGATATCAGCAGAGCCTGGCTGTACGGATGCCTTGCGGCAATTGCAGCGGCGCTGAACCTTCTGCACAGAAAAGCGGGCAGGCGCACTGCGGTCTGTATTTTTCTTTTGTCAGGCGTCCTGATCGCAGCTGGATGCCTCGTGGCTTCGTATGTTCCGCTGCAGGCAGGGGAGCGGACAGTGGGAGCGGCAGCAGCGGCTGCCACGATCCCGCTGCTTGAATCGTGGACGCTGGTGAAAAAGACCGGCCGTGGAAAGGCGGCTGCCGGGTTCCTGATCCCGGTTCCGCTGATCGCCGCCGCCTGCGCTGGCAGTTTCCAGCCGGCAGTCCCGTGCTGGCTTCTTCTGATCGCCGGAGGATTCTATTTTGCGTCGGGCAGCGGCATGGCCGGACATAGGAGCGGCATCAGCGCATGGATCCGGTCCTGCGCTGTCCTGGCGGTCCTCTGCCTGGCTGCTGTCCTGTCTGCTTCGGCAGGGCGTCTGCTGGACATCGGGCGGAGTGCTCCGGGAGGATATTATCAGGAGGGAAGAGACTGGTTCAGCACGGGGATCGCAGAACGGCTGGAGCGGATGGTTTCGGGACTGACACCGGATGAGACCGGGGAGGAAACGGACTCTTCCGTGGAGGATCCGCAGGCAGAACCTGAGAATGGGCAGGAAGTACAGGAAGAGATCCCGGAACGAGAGACGGACCAGGGAATGCCGGAGGAAGACGGCGGGATGGAGGATCTGAACAGCCTTTCCAGATATACTCCCACAGATGCTGCAGTGGGCGATGTTACAGTGGACGAAAGGCCCAGCGGCACAGTTTATGTGCCGGAGCATTACGGTATAACCTATACCGGGAACGCCTGGATCGATATGGAAGATTACGGCCAGAGAAACTGGGAGACTGTATATGGAAGCGGACAATATGTGGATACTTCGGCGCCGGAAACACTTCTGGAAGCCTGCCAGAGCTATCCGTCAGATCTGTCTGAGCTGGAGGGACTGATCGGCAGCGGATGGAATACAGGTTCCATTGAGTCAGTGGGCAGGGAGATCGACAGAGAATTTGCCCTGCGCGCGGTATATGACACAGCGCCGGGGGCAACTCCTCAGGATGAAGATTTCGTCGAATATTTCCTGTTTGAGAGAGGGCGGGGATTCTGTGTCCATTTTGCGTCTGCCGCTGTGCTTTTGTATCGGATGAGCGGATATCCGGCGAGATATGTGAGCGGCTATGCTGTGCCCGCGTCAGCGTTCCGGGAGACGGAGAACGGGGAGTATCAGGCACAGATCGACGGGACCATGGGACATGCCTGGGCTCAGGTATATGATGGGCAGACGGGAGTGTGGCTCAATGAAGAACATACTCCGTCGAGAGCCGCTTCAAGTACAGAGCAGAACACGGATATCCCTCAGCCGGACAGCGGGGGGAGAGAGAATGCGGAGCCGGAGGGACAGAACGACATTGCCAGAGCTGCGGAACGGCTGCTCACAGGTCTCCTTATACTGGCGGCTGTGATCCTGACGGTCCTCGTGCAGGCGGGTATCCGCCGAAGAAGGCTGAGACGGAAATTCTCAAGAAAAAGGAACGGTGAGGGGATCATCTGTATGTATGACAGCATTCTGAGCACCTCGAAATTTATCGGCTGCAGCAGCGGAAAGATGCCGGATGAGGAGCTGACCGGAAGGCTCAGCGAAGAATTCCCCGAGATCACTGCCAGAGAATGGAAATGGATGGAAGAGCGGACGCTGGAGAGTATGTTTTATCATCTTGAAAAAGAGGAAGATGAGTGGAAGAAAATGGCGGAGCTGTACTGCAGATTCCAGTGGGCTGCGCGCGGCAGAATGAACCGCAGAAAGAGATGGATGTACGATTATATCAGCTGCTGCGGATGTGTATACAAGTATACGGATAAATGACAAATTCTTTTATTCCACCATTGCATGTTACAGAGCAATGATGATATAATTCATAGTAGCGTTCTTTTGCCGTTTGGGCAGGAACAAGTATTGTGAGTAGGTGACGGATTTGAAGAATAAGATCAAACGATTTGCAAAAGGGGATTTCCACATTCCCCAGCCGGATATAATATTCCCGGAGACCCACATTGTAATGCGGGTCGGGGAAGGCGAAGAATATAAAGGAAGCTTTTCTCTCCAGAATCAGGGGGAGGGCACGATAAGAGGACTGGTCTATCCGTCTTCCTACCGTGTGCGCTGCGCGGAACAGGGCTTTGACGGGAATCCGGTGAACATATCATATACATATGACGGCCGGGGACTTGTACCGGGGCATGTGGAGCACGGAAAGTTTACGATCGTCTGCAACGGGGGCGAATACGATATCGCATTTACCGCGATCATTGAGAAGCCGTTTGTCATGACTTCTTACGGAAAGGTGCAGAGCCTTGAGGATTTCAAGAAGCTGGCGTTCCGCGATGCGGCGGAGGCGGAGAAGCTGTTCCGTTCAAGAGATTTCTATGAGATCCTGAAATATGAAGATGTGAGGATACAGGCTCTCTACGACAATATGCGCAAGTGGGAACTGGACCAGCACGGGCTGGAAGAATTCCTTGTCGGCTGCAAGCAGAAAGAGAAGATCTTCCTCACTCTTGAGGAAGAGAGCCGCGCGTTCATGTCTTTAACGGAGGCGCGCAAGGAGACGTTTACGATCAAAAAGAATACATGGGGATATCTGGAGATCGATGTGCGCACTATAGGCGATTTTCTCTATGTAGAACATACCCATATCACAACAGAAGAATTTATAGGAAATTCCTACCGCTTGGAGTATTTTATCACGGTGGAGAATCTGCATGCCGGGAGTAATTTCGGACAGGTGATCCTTGAGACGCCGTATGAGACTCTTACGTATGAAGTCGTGGTCGAGAAAAATGTCAGCCGCGATGAGGAACGGAGGGAGAATCGGAAGGAGTTTGCCGGCATTCTGCGGGGATATCTAAATTATGAAGGGGGAAGGACTGATCTTCAGACATGGTCGGAGGACGCTCTGAAGAGGATCGGCCGTCTGCGGGAGGCGGACAGTAAGAATGAGTTCTATCTCCTGGTCCACGCCCATATCTGCCTGATCGGCGGAAGGCCAAATGAAGCGAAGATGCTTCTGGAGTCTTACAATTATAACCGCTTTGCAATCGGCAGGGATGTGGAACTGAGTTCTTATTACCTCTATCTGACAACGCTGCTCAGCAACGATACGCTTGCACAGCGCAGGGTTGCGGAGGAACTGTCACGGTCGTTTATGAAACATCCGGACAGCTGGCGAATCCTCTGCATGCTGGTGGAAGTGGACTCGGAATATAAAATCTACAGCGAAAGGCTCCGGGCTCTGGAAAAGCAGTTCTATGAGGAACGCTCCCACAGTATCTGGTTTTATCTGCAGGCGTTCCGCTGTTTCCGGGAGAAGAGCTCTTCCCTGAAAAAGCTGGGGATGTTTGAGGTGAGGGTCCTGCTGTTCGCGGTAAAATATAAGCTGATGACAAAGGAACTGGCATTGTATACAGCCAATCTGGCGAGCCAGATGAAAGCGTTCGACAAACATCTGTACCAGGTGCTTGTCCTTGCCTATGACATGTATGAGGAATCGATGATCCTCACGGCGATCTGCACACTGCTCATCAAGGGAAACTGTATGGACGGCTGCTATTTCAAATGGTACGAGAAAGCGGTGGAATCTGAGCTTAAGATCGCCCAGCTCTATGAATACTATATGGCGGCTGCGCGTCCGGATCAGTTCCACAAGCCGCTCCCGCGTTCTGTATACCTGTATTTCATGCACGGGAATTCGCTGGATTATCATAAATGTGCCTTCCTTTATTCAAATCTGATCACTTATGAGGATGAGACAAGCGAGATCTACGCCCACTACAGGGACGAGATGGAGGCGTTTGCGTGGAGCCAGCTGGAGCGCAGGAATGTGGATGAACAGCTCCGGATCATTTACAAGAGATTTCTTGTGGAGTCGGCCATGAATACGGAGAGGATCCGGGCACTTTACGATATCTGCCATGCATACTGGATCACTACGAAGGTGCCCAATATGAAATATGTCCATGTGATCGCCGAGGATGGAACGATCACACAGAAGGCGCCGTACCTGGAAAATGGTACAAGAGTATTCCTGTATGCAAAGACGGACCGGCTTGTGTGGGAGGCTAAGGATGGCAGACATTATACCGACTCCATCCCATATGAGAGTAAAAGGCTGTTCTATGAGCTGCGCTATATGGACTTGTGCAGAAAATATCTGAACGGGCTGATGAAAAACAGGCACAATGAGGAAAAGGAAGAACTTACTCTTGACATCGTAAAAGAGAAGGGACTGGAGAATTATCCTGAGGAAGAGATCTTCAGCCTGTGTACGAAGAATATCCGCGAGAATAATTATGAAAACGATGATTTCCTTACATATGTCTGCTTTGACCTGTTTAAAAAGCATCAGTATGATAAGGTGATCCTCACTTATCTTGCAAACTATTACTGCGGAGCAACGCTTGACATGAAGAGGCTCTGGAGGGAAGCGCGGGATTATGAGGTGCATACACATAAACTTACGGAGCGGATCCTGACCCAGATGCTGTTTTCGGAGGAGCTTTTCCAGGAAGCCCAGATCTTCGAGGAATACTATGAAGAAGGTGCATATTACCGCCTCCAGCAGGCTTATCTCGCATATGTGTCACGAGAATACGTGGTGGAGGAGCGGAAGATCGGGCGGAGCGTGATCGATATCATCTGCCGGGAATATGAAAAAGGAGAGACAACCATCGACATCTGCAAGCTGGCAGTCCTCAAATACTATTCCACAAGAGAATACAGCTCGCAGACCCGGAAGACACTGAAGAAATTCCTTCAGGAGCTCTGCGGAAAGCAGATCTATTTCCCGTTCTTCCTGGCATATGAAAAGGACTGGCTGATCGAGCTTCAGCTCTGGGACAAGGTGCTGATCGAGTACAAAGGACAGAAGGGCAGCCGGGTCATGCTGTACTATCAGCTTCAGAAAGGCGGACAGGAGCCGGCGGACTATTCAACAGAAGTGCTCAGCCCGATGTATGAAAATCTCTATGTAAAGAAGTTCGTCCTCTTTGCAAATGAGAAGCTGAGATACTATTTTAAGGAGACAATAGACGGCAACTCCTACCGGAGCGACAAAGAGACCTGCGTCAGGGATGTCACAGAAGGGGAGCCGGGAAGATATGGGAGGATCAACGATATCCTTCTGGAAAAGGATAAGAACGAACGCGAAAAGAAGATGCGGGATTACGCGCTGGAAGACGCAGTGGCGGTCCACATGTTCGAGCAGTATTAAGGAGGACAGCTTTCCATGGGACAAGGCAATATAATAGGATATGAGATAAATGAAAAGACCTGCCAGATCAGTTTTTACAATGAGCGGCAGATGGAGCCGGAGACCCTGGAGGTGGATGCGGACAATTACCAGATCCCTCTGATCATCGGGAAGCTGAGAGATACATGGGCATACGGAAAGGAAGCTAAAAGGCTCGTATCGATCAAAGAAGGCTACACTGTGACAAGGCTTCTGAGCAGGAGCCTTGCCGGAGACAAGGTCGAGCTTGGAGAAGAGACCTACGATGCGGTATGGCTGCTGTCCCGGTTTATCGAGATGTCGCTGCAGTCCTTCCCACAGATCGACGGGATCGTGTTTACTGTTCCGTCACTGACCGAGGAGCTGGCGCATCTGCTCCGCGGGATCGCGGTGCGTATGAAGATAGACAAAAGGCACATTTTCATCCAGGACTACAAAGAGAGTTTCTGTAATTATCTGTTTTATCAGCCGAAAGAGCTGTGGCAGTATGATGCGGCGCTGTTCTGCTGTGACAGAAATGAGATCAAAGCATACATGCTCCGCAGGCTGAAACCCGGGCTCGGCGGAGGAAAGACGACTTTTGTGACAGTGGATGAGGTCGCCAGCGCTCACATGAAGGAACTTGCCATGGTCTATCCGGTGCTCAACGAGGATAAGGCGAAGGAGGCGGACGCCATGTTCTCCAGATTTATTGAGAGTGTATTCGACAAGCGGATCGTCTCGTCTGTTTTCCTTACGGGAGAAGGATTTGAGAACAACTGGTATCCCAGATCTCTCAGGGTGCTCTGCAACGGGCGCCGCGCGTTCATCGGAAATAATCTGTACAGCAAGGGCGCGTGCTATACGGCTTACAGGAAGCTGTACATGCACATTGAGAATCCGGTCTACCTGTCGGAGGACAAACTGACCGATCAGATCACAGTCAATATGCGGGTGGACGGACAGGAGATGTGGTATCCGATCGTATCCTGGGGAACACACTGGTACGAGTCCAACAACCAGTGGGAGGTGCTCATGGAGGATGTGGAAGACATTGAGTTCCATGTGGAGTCACTGATCCAGGGGACGATGAGGACGGAGAAGATCTCGCTGGACAAGTTCCCGAAAAGGGCAGAGTATTCCATGCGCCTGCAGATGGAGACTCTTTTCCTCGACGAGAAAACCTGTAAGATCACAGTGAAGGACGTAGGATTCGGAGACTTTTTCCTGCCAACGGATTTTCAGGCAGAAAAGATCATTCACTTAGGAGGAAATGATGGGAAATTTAATTCTTTGTCATGATAAGCATGCGACACATCCGTATGAGATCACAAGGATCCACTGCAGGATATTTACGATCGAGGAGCTGTGCTTCTATCTGTGCAACAATCTCTATCTGATAGACTATACGATCATGAATGAACAGCTCTGCACCTGGATCGAAGAAGAGATCGGCATGAAGGAGCTGGCTGACAGCCTCAGAGATGTGCTCCGCCTGAGGGGGTCCGTGGAAAAGTTCGTGCTGACCATCCTGAAAGCGTCGAGGATCTACAGAGAGCCGCAGATGATACATATTCAGAATGTGCTTGAGCATCTGAAGAACCAGAGGGACATCGAGAGACAGAAATACAAGGGAGACAATCTTCTTGAGAGCGGCGAGATCGAGGAGGCCATCCTCGTGTACCAGTCGATCCTGAATCAGGAGAAGGACGAGAGCGTGGATGAAAAGTTCTACGGCAAGATCTATGCAGGGCTCGGCGCTGCCTACGGACGCCTTTTCCTTTATCAGGAATCGGCCCGCATGTACGACAGAGCTTATCAGATCTGCGAGGACAAGGCGCTTCTGAAGCCGTATCTGTACGCATCCTACAAGTACATGTCGCTGGAAGAATATCATATTCTGATCACAAAGCATGAGGATTATATGGAAGTGAACGCGCAGATGCGGCGGGAGATCGATGAGATCAAAGAAAATCTCCAGGTCGAGCCGACGCCGGTCCTGCTGGAAAAATGGAAGCGGCAGCACCGCAGGAGCCACTCCTGATAGAGAGAGGAAAAAGAAAAAAGTCCACTGCCGGCGGGCTCTGCCTGCCGGCAGTTTTTCTGCAGGGATCAGAGCCTGACGGCAGGGTCCGGGAAAGCTCTGAGAGCGCGGGGCTGACGGGGAAGAAAGATTTGACAGCAGTCCGGCCGTGTGGTAGAATACAACGGTACTTTATCATGGTGCAGTGACTCATCGGTAGAGAAAAAAAGTAATGCCGGCTATCCGGCAGTGGGAGGAGAACATGAAAAAAAGAATCGTAAGTGTATTATTATGTGCGGCAATGGCTGTTTCCATGCTGGCAGGCTGCGGCTCAGGAAAGAATGCGTCCGGAGACGGTTCGGAGAGCAGCGATATGGAATATGTAAAGGACAAAGGCACGCTTGTCGTGGGTATCACCAATTTCGAGCCAATGGATTATAAGGATGAGAACGGAGACTGGATCGGGTTCGACGCAGATCTGGCAAAGGCGTTCGCGGAGAGCCTGGGCGTCGATGTGGAGTTCGTGGAGATCGACTGGGACAACAAGATCCTTGAGCTGGAAGGCAAGACCATCGACTGTGTATGGAACGGAATGACGCTGACGGAAGAAGTGACAAGTTCCATGGAATGCACGGATGCGTATCTCGAGAATGCCCAGGTTGTCGTTGTGCCGGCGGATGTGGCAGACAAGTATCAGGATGAGGACAGCCTTGCAGATCTGAGCTTTGCCGCTGAGGCGGGAAGCGCCGGAGAAGAAGAGCTTGAGGCAAGAGGACTGAATGTGACGCCGGTGACAGCACAGGCGGATGCCCTTATGGAAGTTGAGGCGGGCACCTCTGATGCAGCGGTGATTGACCTGCTCATGGCGGCGGCAATGATCGGAGAGGGCACAAGCTATGCAGATCTTACATATACAGTATCCTTAAACAGTGAGGAATACGGAGTCGGATTCAGAAAAGGCTCTGATCTGGCGGATGAGCTGAATGATTTCTTTACTGCATCCTATGAGGACGGAAGCATTCAGAAGCTGGCAGAACAGTACGGTGTGCAGGCTGCACTGATCCAGCAGTAAAATATAAAGTTACGGACGGAGTAATGTCATGACATTTTCAGAACAGTTTCCAATCGTTGTTCAGGCGCTGAACACAGGATTCCTTCAGACTTTAAAGCTGTTTTTTGTGACGCTTCTCGGGGCAATCCCCCTTGGTCTGATCATTTCCTTCGGGACTATGTCCCGTTTCAAACCGCTCAGTTATTTTGCGAAGATCATTGTATGGATCGTCAGGGGGACTCCTCTGATGATCCAGCTTCTGATCATCTATTTTATGCCGGGACTGCTGGGCAACAACATCTGGGGAGGCGGTGAGAGCGGGCGCTTTCTCGCGGCTTCGGTTGCTTTTATCTTCAACTATTCCTGCTATTTTTCGGAAATTTACCGGGGCGGGATCCAGGGCGTGCCGAAGGGACAGGAGGAGGCCGGCCTCGTGCTCGGCATGACGAAGAGCCAGATCTTCTTTAAGATCACGCTCCTTCAGATGATCAAGCGGATCGTGCCGCCCATGTCCAACGAGATCATCACACTGGTGAAAGATACATCACTTTCCCGCATCATCGCGCTTCAGGAGGTCATCTGGGCGGGACAGTCTTTCCTGAAGGGAAATCAGGGGATCGCAGGCGTGATCTGGCCGCTGTTCTTTACAGCAGTGTACTATCTGATCTTTAACGGCATCCTGACCGTCCTTCTGGGACGTCTTGAGAAAAAACTGGAGTATTTCAGATAGGAGGCGGAGCATATGGCGATTTTGGAAGTACAGCATGTGAGTAAAAGTTTTGGAAATACGGAAGTCCTGAAAGATATCAGCTTTTCACTGGAAAAGGGAAAGGTACTGTCGCTGATCGGTTCGTCGGGAAGCGGGAAAACAACGCTCCTGCGCTGTCTCAATTTTCTTGAGAGGCCGGACGGCGGAGTGATCCGTGTAAACGGAGAGACGCTGTTTGATGCGGAGGACCCTGAGACAAGACAGGAGAGTGAGATCAGAAGAAAACGGCTTCATTTCGGGCTGGTATTCCAGTCCTTCAACCTTTTCCCGCAGTATACGGCGCTTCAGAATGTAACGCTGGCGAAAGAGCTCCTGGAGAAGGAGAAGCCTGATTACAAATCGAGAAAGAAAGAGATCCATGCAGAGATCGAGGCGGAGGGAAGGCGTCTCCTGACGCAGATGGGACTTGCCGACCGAATGGACAATTATCCGCATCAGCTCTCAGGAGGACAGTGCCAGCGTGTCGCGATCGCAAGGGCGCTTGCGCTGAAGCCGGATATCCTCTGTTTTGACGAGCCCACTTCCGCGCTGGATCCGGAGCTGACAGGGGAGGTCCTGAAAGTGATCCGGGGACTGGCAGATCAGGAGACGACCATGATCATCGTGACTCATGAGATGGCCTTCGCGCGGGATGTGTCGAGCCATGTGATCTTCATGGACGACGGGCGGATCCTGGAGCAGGGAACACCGGAAGAGGTGTTCGGCAGCCCGAAACAGGAGCGCACAAAGCAGTTCCTGTCCCGCTATACGCAGGGATAAGACAGAGGGGCGGATATCGCTGCAGTAATAAGCAGCATGACAATAAACGAGAAGAATTATAAGAAATACTTATAAAGAATCTTCTGATAAATTAATAAACACCGGAAAATAGGGGCAGAGGGAATGTTGATTTTCCTTCTGCCTTATATTATAATCGGATTTGTGATATTGCTATCAACCAGATAAGGAGTTGACCTACATGTGTGATTTTGAGAAAACTACTACCGGTCTCGGCGAAGAATGCGGTGTGTTCGGCGCCTATGATCTGGATGGAAAGGATGTCGCAGCATCCATATATTATGGGCTGTTTGCACTTCAGCACAGAGGGCAGGAAAGCTGTGGAATCGCTGTGACAGATACCTATGGACAGAGAAAGGTCCTCTCGAAGAAAGGACTCGGACATGTTGATGATGTATTTAAGGAAGATACACTGGCGGAGCTGAAGGGGAACCTGGGAGTCGGCCATGTGCGGTATTCGACGGCAGGCGGGACCAGAGTGGAGAATGCACAGCCGCTTGTCATCAATTATGTAAAGGGAACGCTTGCCATCGCCCATAATGGAAATCTTGTCAATGCCATCGAGCTGAGGAAAGAGCTGGAATATACAGGAGCCATCTTCCAGACAACGATCGACTCGGAGGTGATCGCCTACCATATCGCCAGAGAGAGACTCAATACCTCAAAAGCCGAGGATGCGGTGAAGAACGCTATGAAAAAGATCAGAGGCGCTTATGCCCTTGTGGTCAGCAGCCCGAGAAAGATGATCGGCGCGAGAGATCCCTTCGGACTCCGCCCGCTCTGTATCGGAAAGAGGGACAATACGTATTTCCTGGCATCCGAGAGCTGCGCGATCGCAGCCGTGGACGCGGAGTTCATCCGCGACGTACGCCCGGGAGAGATCGTCAGCATCACAAAGGACGGCATCACATCGGATATGAGCATGGCTCTTCCGAAGGAGAAAGAGGCAAGATGCATCTTTGAATATATTTACTTCGCACGGACAGACAGCACCATCGACGGGGTGAACGTATATCATTCGCGGATCACCGCGGGAAAGGCGCTTGCCCAGTCCTATCCGGTTGAGGCGGATCTTGTGGTGGGTGTTCCGGATTCCGGACTTGTGGCCGCGAAAGGGTATTCAGAGGAATCAGGAATCCCCTATGGCATGGCATTCCACAAGAACAGTTATGTGGGAAGGACATTCATCAAGCCGAAGCAGAGCGACCGGGAATCCAGTGTGAAGATCAAACTGAATGTGATCCCCGAAGTCGTGAGAGGAAAACGGATCGTCATGGTGGATGATTCCATCGTGCGCGGAACGACCTGTGCCAATATTATTAAGATGCTGAAGAAAGCGGGGGCACTGGAGGTCCATGTCCGCATCAGTTCACCGCCGTTTCTGTACCCGTGCTACTTCGGGACGGACGTGCCGTCCAATGAACAGCTGATCGCCCATTCCCATACGACAGAGCAGATCCGCCAGATGATCGGCGCGGATTCGCTGGGATATATGGAGGTGGCGAAGCTGAAGGATATGGTTGGGGATCTCTGCTACTGTGATGCATGCTTCACAGGAAAATATCCTATGGAAGTACCGGGCAGGGATATCAGTTTTGCATTTGAGTGATTAGTGTCATTTTTAAGAAAAGGAGAGAAACTTATGAGTAATGATCGTTATGTGAGCCCGCTTTCTGAGCGTTATGCAAGCAAGGAGATGCAGTATATCTTCTCCCCGGACAAGAAGTTCCGGACCTGGAGAAGGCTGTGGATCGCTCTGGCGGAGACAGAGAAGGAACTGGGACTGAATATTACGGATGAGCAGATCGAAGAGCTGAAAGCGCACGCCGATGATATCAATTATGATGTGGCTAAGGAAAGAGAGAAGATCGTCCGCCACGACGTTATGTCCCATGTGTACGCTTACGGAGTGCAGTGCCCGAAGGCAAAAGGAATCATCCACCTCGGCGCGACTTCCTGTTATGTGGGAGACAATACGGATATCATCATCATGTCCGAAGCACTGAAACTGGTGCGCAGAAAGCTGGTCAATGTGATCGCAGAGCTGGCAAAGTTCGCGGATGAGCAGAAGAGCCAGCCGACGCTCGCATTCACACATTTTCAGCCGGCGCAGCCGACCACGGTGGGAAAACGGGCTACTCTCTGGCTGCAGGAGTTTGAGATGGATCTGGAGGATCTGGATTATGTTCTTGGAAGTCTGAAGCTTCTTGGCTCGAAGGGAACGACAGGAACACAGGCAAGCTTCCTTGAACTGTTTGACGGGGATCAGGAGAAGATCGACAGGATCGATCCGATGATCGCGGAGAAAATGGGATTCAAGGCGTGCTATCCGGTGTCCGGGCAGACGTATTCCAGAAAAGTGGATACGAGAGTGCTGAATGTTCTGGCAGGCATCGCGGCGAGCGCACATAAATTTTCCAACGATATCCGTCTGCTCCAGCACTTGAAAGAGGTTGAAGAACCTTTTGAGAAGACACAGATCGGTTCTTCTGCAATGGCGTACAAGAGAAATCCGATGAGAAGCGAGAGGATCGCGTCACTTTCCAGATATGTGATGATCGATGCTCTGAATCCTGCTGTCACATCAGCGACACAGTGGTTTGAGAGAACGCTTGATGATTCGGCGAACAAGCGCCTGAGCGTGCCGGAGGGCTTCCTTGCCATCGACGGCATTCTGGATCTCTGCCTGAACGTGGTGGACGGACTGGTCGTCTATCCGAAGGTGATCGAGAAACATCTGATGTCTGAGCTGCCTTTCATGGCTACAGAGAATATCATGATGGACGCGGTAAAGGCCGGCGGTGACAGACAGGAGCTTCATGAGCGGATCAGAGAGCTCTCCATGGAAGCAGGAAAGAATGTGAAGGAAAAAGGTCTTGACAATAACCTTCTCGAGCTGATCGCGGCGGATCCGGCATTTAATCTCAGCCTTGATGAGCTGAAGAAGACCATGGATCCTTCCAAGTATGTGGGACGTGCAAAGGAGCAGGTTGAGGCATACCTGAACAATGTGATCAACCCTCTTCTGGAAGAGAATAAGGATATCCTGGGAATAAAAGCAGAGATCAATGTATAAAAATGACATAAAATGAAGCATGGATGAAAAATGCAAAGGAATGTTGCAAAAGATTGCGGCATTCCTTTTTCTCTGGTACCTTATCCTGGAAAAAACTGGAAAATTTTGTCCGTTATGGTCAGTGGTGTGGAAAGGATGGGTGCTCAGAAGATGGAGAATTGTGAGAATGTGTTTGTAGTTCGTAACGATGCAGGATACTCGGCAAACTGGCTCAGGAGGATCGCGTTCCTCCTGGTGTTCAGTCTGCTGGCAGCCGGAGCGGAACGCTGCTTCCCTCTGGTGGTCCAGGACCCTGCCGGGAGAGCAGAGGATAACAGGACAGTTCCGGAGGAGACAGTTCCGCTCTCTGAAGCCGGAATGAATTCTGCTGAAGGCTTCCCGGGACCTGTGGAGGACGGTGCAGATCCGGAAACAGTCTGTCCTGTCTCCGCAGCAGATGTTTCTGCAGACACATATCCGACGGATCCGGTCTCTGCGGCGGGAGCGGCGGAGATAAGCGGGGCGCTGCCTTGTCCGGATGCTCCGGAAAATGCAGAAGGAGTCATTCCCGGCAGCAGGGAACCGGATATTCCGGTCTCTCTGCCGACTGCGGCTGAAGATGGCACTGCCGGGGAAGAGGACGCTGTGTCTCCCGGGATACCTTCCGACGGCAGGGCGGAAAACGGAGAAACAGCGGAGGAAACTGCCGGATCTGTCAATACAGTGGGCGGCTTTCTCGTGGATGAAGCCGGCATGATCTGCGGGATCGCCGACGCTTCGGCAGCTGTGGACGACGGAGTTCTGATTCTTCCGTCCGAGGGGTGTACCGGCATAAAGACGGGAGCATTTCTGGAGGCGCCGGCCGGAATCGTCGAAGTATATCTCCCGGAAAATATCGCAGTTATCGAGACAGGCGCTTTCCTCGGACTGACCGAGGTGGAATGGTATGAGGCGGAAGCGGAGAACGGTGAATATTATACGGAAGACGGAATCATTTTCTCAGAAAACGGGACCTGTATCCTTGCCTTTCCTCCGGGGAGGACCGGCATTTATCCGGTTCCTGCACAGGTGACTGCGTTCGCTGACGATGCATTTGCCGGGGCAAGGGTAGAGAAACTGATCACCGTGGAGTGCGGCCTTACAGATACGGGAAATCTGCCGGAAAGTATTGCCGTCATGTAATGCTCCGGACCGGAAAATCGGATCTTTTGTTTGTTGAAGTATCCTCCGACTTGTTCTATAATAAGAAAAAGAACTGCG
>ERZ1643246.99-NODE-99-length-111616-cov-15.394036_pt1 | contig 111616 bp, 99 predicted proteins | sample MGYA00579265_ERZ1643246 | MGnify/ENA primary metagenome ERZ1643246 (study PRJEB29033, sample SAMEA4952261) | chicken gut metagenome | biome: Broiler Chicken; feature: Gastrointestinal Tract; material: Caecum | place: Ireland | collected 2018 | study: Broiler...
GTCAAGCACTTTTTTCAAGTTTTTTCGGAGCTTTTCAGCTCCAAACCCTTGATTCGGGCACTTTTCAAACCGTTCTTGCCTCTCGGCTCGAACTTTTTTATTTTACCACGCACTCTCGAGTTTGTCAAGCACTTTTTTCTAATCTCATTCAGAAGTTCGTCCAGGTTCTGCCTCGGTCTCTTCCAAATTCTTCAGTTTTCAGTACCCTCTCGCAAGGCGCTCAGATAGAATACCACCCATTTCCCCATTTGTCAACACCTTTTTTCAGTTTTTTCACTTTTTATTCCTCAGTTGCGGCAGACGGCAAAATATGCTACTCTTAACTATATCAAGAACCCATAGAAGGAAGTGCCGCTATGCCAATTAAAATACCGGATTCGCTGCCGGCTACCGCCATTCTGGAGAGCGAAAACATCTTTGTCATGACTGAGTATCGGGCCATGCACCAGGATATCCGTCCGCTGAATGTGCTGATTCTCAATCTCATGCCCACCAAAATCGTTACGGAGACCCAGATCCTGCGCAAGCTGTCCAATACGCCGGTGCAGATTGAGGTGGAGTTGCTCCGCACGGCCAGCTACCAATCCCAGCACACCGACGAGGATCACCTGGCCTCCTTTTATACAACCTTTGATCAGATCAAGGAAAAGAACTTCGACGGCATGATTATCACCGGCGCGCCAGTGGAGAATCTGGAGTTCGACCAGGTGGAATACTGGCCGGAGCTGTGTGAGATCATGGCCTGGAGCCGTACCCACGTCCACTCCACCCTGCATATCTGCTGGGGCGCCCAGGCCGGCCTGTATTTCCATCATGGAATCGAAAAACGTTCTCTGCCCCAAAAGCTGTTCGGCGTCTATGAGCACCGGGTACTGAAACCCAATTCACCGCTTTTCCGGGGCTTTGACGATGTATTTTTTGCCCCCCACTCCCGGTATACCGAGGTATGGGAGGAGGACGTCCGCAAAAGGTCCGGCCTGGAACTGGTCGCCGTATCCGCCGACGCCGGGGTGTACGCCGTCAAGACCGAGGACAGCAGGCAGTTCTTTGTCATGGGCCACCCGGAGTATGACCCGGACACCCTGGCCAAGGAATACTGGCGGGATGTGGACAAGGGGCTGGACATCGCGGTGCCCGCCAACTACTTTCCCGGTGACGACCCTACCAAGGTGCCGGTGGTTCGGTGGCGCAGCGCCGGGCAGCTGCTCTACACCAATTGGCTGAATTACTACGTCTATCAGACCACGCCCTACGACCTGAAGGATCTGTAAACATGCAAAACCCGTGCCGTCCGCTTTTGCGGACGGCGCGGGTTTTCTTATGCCATTTTCTCTTTGATGTGGCTCAGCCGGTCCAGGGCCTCCAGCAAAGTTTCGTCTTTCTTGGCGAAGTGGAGCCGGACGATATTCTGCACATCCTCCTTGAAGAAGGAGGTGCCGGGTACGGCGGAGACCCCCACCTTCCGGGTCATCTCCTCGCAGAACTCCACGTCGGTCTGGCCCTTCTTCAGGTAGGGGCCAATATCCGCCAGGACGAAGTAGGTGCCCTGGGGATCGGTGAAGGGAATGCCGATATTGCGCAGCCCGTCGGTAAAGAGCTGCTTCATGTGGGCATAATGCGCCCCAAACTCCTCATAGTAGCTGTCCGGCATCTCCAGGCCGGCCACGGCGGCCTCCATCAGCGGAGAGGGGGCGCCCACGGTGTTGAAGTCGTGGTACTGCTTGATCTTGTCCATGATGGGCTGGGGGGCAATGGCATAGCCGATGCGCCAGCCGGTGATGGAGTAGGTCTTGGACAGAGAGGAGCAAGAGATGGTCCGCTCCCACATGCCGGGCATGTTGCACATGTACAGGTGCTTATGGGGGGCGTAGACGATGTGCTCGTACACCTCGTCCATAATGGCGTACACGTCGTATTTGATGCACAGCTCCGCGATCAGCTTCAGCTCCTCCTCGGTAAACACCTTGCCGCTGGGGTTGGAGGGGTTGCAGATGAGAATGGCCTTGGGGTGCTGCTTGAAGGCGTCCTCCAGCACGTTGGGGTCAAAGTGGAACTGGGGGGGCACCAGAGGCACGTAGATGGGCTCGCAGTCGGCGAAGAGGATCTGGGCGTGGTAGTTCTCAAAATAGGGGGAGAACAGCACCACCTTGTCCCCAGGGTTGGTGAGGGCAAAGATGGAGTCCACCATGGCCTCGGTGGAGCCGATGGTCACCACCATCTCAGTGTCCGGGTCAATGTCCCGGCCCATAAAGTGCCTGCACTTTTTGGACAGGGCCCGGCGGAAGTTGGGGGCGCCCATGGTAATGGGGTACTGGTGGGGCCCCTCGTAGCTCACCTGGGCCAGCCGGTCCAGCAGCGCCTTGGGTGGATCAAAGTCTGGAAAGCCCTGGGCCAGGTTGATGGCGTTGTTGGCGATGGCGATACGGGTCATCCGGCGGATGACCGAGTCGGTAAAATATTGGGTCTTGCCGCTCATGGGCTGCATATCAGTCTTCCCCTTTCCGTTCTTCCTGGACGCCCAGCTCTTCCCGGCGCGCGGGGGGCATCCCGTTCTCTTCCAGCAGAGCGGCCAGCCGTTTGAAGTCGGCCACCCGGAAAATCATACAGGCCCGGTCCTGCACCTGGCCGAATACAGAGTAGACATACTCCACATCCATATTCTCCCTGGCCAGCAGGGTGAGGATCTTCCCCAGCGCGCCCGGCTCGTCAGGCACCGTCACCGCCAGCACAGCGGTCATGGAGAGGATAAAGCCGTGCTCCAGCAGCAGGGACGCCGCCTTCTGGGGCTTGTCCACGATCATGCGCAGCACGCCGTAGTCGCTGGTCTCAGCGATGTGGAGGGCCCGCATGTTGATCTGGCTGTCGGCCAGAATGGTGGTAATCTCCGCCAGCTGTCCCGCCCGGTTCTCCAGAAAGACGGAAATCTGTTGGATGGTCATATCACTCTTTCCTCCCTTATATCTTCCGCTTGTCGATGACCCGGACCGCCTTGCCCTCGCTGCGCTGGATGGACTTGGGCGCCACCAGGCGCACCTTGGCGTAGATGCCCAGCATGGCCTTCAGGGCGGCCACCACCTGTTTCTCCTTCTCGGCCACCTGGCTGAGCTGGTCGGAGAACATCTCCGGGGTCATCTCCACCAGCACCTCCATGGTGTCGGTGTTGTTCACCCGGTCCACGATGATCTGATAGTTGGGGGCGAAGCTCTGGCCCAGCAGCACCGTCTCGATCTGGGACGGGAACACATTGACGCCCTTGATGATGAGCATATCGTCGCTGCGGCCCATGGGCTTGCTCATCTTCACATGGGTGCGGCCGCAGGGGCAGTCCTCATGGCGGAGCACGCAGATGTCCCGGGTGCGGTAGCGCAGCAGGGGGAAGGCCTCCTTGGTGATGGAGGTGAACACCAGCTCCCCTTTGCTCCCCTCGGGGAGCACCTCCCCGGTGTTGGGGTCGATGATCTCGGCGATGAAGTGGTCCTCGTTGATGTGCATGCCGGTCTGGGCGGAACACTCGAAGGACACGCCGGGCCCGGACAGCTCGGTGAGGCCGTAGATGTCGTAGGCCTTGATGCCCAGCGTCTCCTCAATATTCTGCCGCATTTCCTGGCTCCAGGCCTCGGCGCCGAAGATGCCCGCTTTCAGGGGGATCTGGTCGGGGGTGAGGCCCATCTCCTTCATGCTCTCGGCCAGATAGGCGGCATAGGAGGGGGTACAGCACAGAATGGTGGCGTTCAGGTCCCGGATAAACATGATCTGCCGCTCGGTGTTGCCGGAGGAGGTGGGGATGGTGAGGCAGCCCACCTTGTGGGAGCCGCCGTTGAGGCCGGGGCCGCCGGTAAACAGGCCGTAGCCGTAGCTCACCTGGCACACGTCCTCGTCGGTGCCGCCGGCGGCCATGATGGCCCGGGCGCAGCAGTCCTCCCACAGGTCGATGTCGTGCTGGGTGTAGAAGGCCACCACCCGCTTGCCGGTGGTGCCCGAGGTGGACTGGATACGCACGCAGTCCTTCAGGGGCCGGGCCAGCAGGCCGTAGGGGTAGGCCTGCCGCAGGTCGTCCTTGGTGACGAAGGGCAGCTTGTACAGATCGTCCACACCCCTGATGTCCTCCGGGGTCAGACCCTTCTCCTCCATCTTCCTGCGGTAATAGGGCACGTTGTCCCACACGTTGCGGACCTGCTTCACCAGCCGCTCGTCCTGCCAGGACCGGATCTGCTCCCGGCTGGCGTACTCAATCTCTTTCTGATAATACCGTTCCATGTTGTCGCTCCTCGTACCCTCAGGAATTTCTGCCCAGATGGAATGCCTTTCGGTTCAGCTCCAAAAACTTCTCCGGCACGCTGTTGGTGATGGCGTTCTGCCACACCTCCTCCGGCAGGTCGAAGTACCGGGACAGCCGCCCCATCAGCACCAGGTTCACCGCCCGGCTGCTCCCCACCTCCTCGGCCAGGGCCAGGGCGTCCATGGCGTCCACCTGCGCGCCAGCGGCGGTCATCTTGTCCACCAGGTTCTGAGGATACTCCGCCGCGCCGGTGATCACCGGCATGGGGTTGGTCTGCTGGGTGTTGGTGATGAGCCGTCCGTCGGGGCGGAGAAACTCCAGCCACCGGGCGGCCTCCAGCAGTTCGAAGGATACGATGAAGTCGGCCTCCCCCTTGTCGATCACGGGGGAATACACCTTGTCGCCGTAGCGGACATAGGTAACCACGCTGCCGCCCCGCTGGCTCATGCCGTGGACCTCGGACACCTTTACGTCATAGCCCTGGTCCAGCAGCAGACGGCCCAGCAGCTTACTGGCCAGCAGGGTGCCCTGGCCGCCCACGCCCACAATCATGATGTTTTTCGTCTGCATCCCTCACACCTCCTCCGGCGCCTGGAGGGCGTCGAATTTGCACAGCTGCTGGCACACGCCGCAGCCCACGCACAGGGTGGCGTCCACCCCGGCCTTGCCGTCCCGCACCGAGATGGCGGGGCAGCCGATCTTCATGCAGGCCTTGCAGCCCACGCACTTGGCGGTATCCACCGTCAGGGGGGCCTTGTGCTTGACGTACTTCAGCAGGGCGCAGGGCCGGCGGGAGATCACCACCGACGCCTCGGGGGCGGCCAGCTCTTCCCTGATCACACGCTCACACTGGCTCAGATCGTAAGGGTCCACCACCCGCACCCGGCGGATGCCCACCGCCTTGCACAGGCTCTCCAGGTCGATCTTGGTGCAGGGATCCCCCTTCAGATTATAGCCGGTGGTGGGGTTCTGCTGGTGGCCGGTCATGCCGGTGATGGAGTTGTCCAGGATGATGACGGTGGCGTTGGACTCGTTGTAGGCGATGTTGATAAGTCCGGTGACCCCCGAGTGCATGAAGGTGGAGTCGCCGATCACCGCCACGGTTTTCCCGTCCATCTCCCCTCCGCTGGCCCTCAAAAAGCCGTGGAGTCCGGACACCGAGGCACCCATGCAGATGGTAGAGTCGATGGCCGCCAGCGGGGCCACCGCCCCCAGGGTATAGCAGCCGATGTCACCCAGCACGGTGAGCTTCAGTTTATTTAAGGTATAGAACAGGCCCCGGTGGGGGCAGCCGGCGCACATCACCGGCGGCCGGGCGGGGATATTCTCCTCCAGGGCCTTGCCGGCGTCGGGGGCCGCGCCCAGCTTTTCGGCCACCAGGTTCTGACTCAGCTCCCCGATGGGGGAGAAGTAGTCCTTCCCCGCCAGGGCCAGACCCAGGGCGCGGCAGTGGTCCTCAATGAAGCCGTCCAGCTCCTCCACCACCGTCAGCAGATCCACCGAGGCGGCAAACTCCTTGATTTTCCGGTCGGGCATGGGCCAGATCATGCCCAGCTTGAGCACCGGGTACTTGTCGCCGCACACCTCTTTTACGTACTGGTAGCTGGTGGAGGAGGTGATGATGCCGATTTTGTGGTCGGCGCCCTCCTCCACCCGGTTCAGGGGGGAGGTCTCGGCGTATTCCGCCAGCTCCGCCAGCCGTTGCTCCACCACCGGGTGGCGCAGCTTGGCGTAGCCGGGCATCATGATGTACTTGGCGGGCTTCTTCTCATAGGGCACCGGGGCGGGCTCCACCCGCTCGCCGGTCTCCACCACGCTCTGGGAGTGGGACACCCGGGTACACATCTTCAGCAGCACCGGGGTGTCAAACCGCTCGGACAGCTCATAGGCCAGCTTGGTAAAGGCCAGGGCCTCGGCGGAGTCGGCGGGCTCCAGCATGGGCAGCTTGGCGGCCCGGGCATAGTGGCGGGAGTCCTGCTCGTTCTGAGAGGAGTGCATGCCCGCGTCGTCGGCCACGCCGATGAGCATGCCGGCGTTCACCCCGGTGTAGGCAATGGTGAACAGGGGGTCGGCGGCCACGTTGAGGCCCACATGCTTCATGCCGCAGAAGGACCGTTTCCCCGCCAGGCTGGCGCCAAAGGCGGTCTCCATGGCCACCTTCTCGTTGGGGGCCCACTCGGCGTAGATCTCCCGATATTTGGCCGCGGCCTCGGTGATCTCGGTGCTGGGGGTGCCGGGATAGCTGGAAACGACGGAGCAGCCCGCCTCATAGAGGCCCCGGGCCACGGCTTCGTTGCCGAGCATCAGGGTTTTCATGGTGCATCTCTCCTTTATCAGAGGCCCGGAAGATAAAAAAACGTCCTCTGCGCACATGCAGAGGACGAAAAATTCCGGCGAAACGGCCTCTACCTGGTTCCGTACTCGCAAAACTTTGAACGGTTTTACTTTATCACTTTCTTACAATAAAGTCAATGTGTTTCATCCAGTTCTTCACATTTACTGCGTAATCTGGGCCTCCACCAACCTGCCCCGGCAGTACCGCTCCCGCAGCACCGGCTTCTCGATTTTGCCGGTGGGGTTGCGGGGCACCTGGTCGAAAATGATCCGGCGGGGCCGCTTGTACCGGGGCAGCTCCTGGCAGAAGGCCCGCACCTCCTCCTCCGTGCAGGAGATCCCCTCCTTGAGTTCCACAATGGCGGCGGCGATCTCGCCCAGCCGGTGGTCGGGCAGGCCGATCACCGCCACGTCCTTTACCTTGTCAAACTTGCGCAAAAAGTCCTCGATCTGCACCGGGTACAGGTTCTCGCCGCCGGAGATAATCACGTCCTTCTTCCGGTCCACCAGGTAGATGAAGCCCTCCGGGTCCACCTCCGCCATGTCGCCGGTGTACAGCCACTCTCCCTTGAGCACCTGCTCGGTGGCCTCCGGATTTTTGTAGTAGCACTGCATCACGCCGGGACCGCTGACCGCCAGCTCTCCCACCTGGCCTTGGGGCACCTCGTTGCCCTGCTCGTCCACCACCTTGGCCTGCCACAGGTAGCCCGGCTTGCCGATGGCTCCCACCTTGCGGATGTTTTCCACACCCAGATGGACACAGCCCGGTCCGATGGACTCGGACAGGCCGTAATTGGTGTCGTAGAGGTGGTGGGGGAAGATTTTTTTCCACCGCCGGATCAGGCTGGGGGGCACCGGCTGGGCGCCAATGTGCATCAGCCGCCACTGGTCCAGCAGGTAGTCGTCCAGCTCCAGAGTCCCGCTGTCGATGGCGTCCAGAATGTCCTGGGCCCAGGGCACCAGCAGCCAGACAATGGTACACTTCTCCTCTGTCACCGCCCGCAGGATCCACTGGGGGGACACCCCCCGCAGCAGCACCGCCTTGCCGCCGGTGACCAGGGAGCCGAACCAGTGCATCTTGGCCCCGGTGTGGTACAGGGGCGGGATGCACAAAAACACGTCCTCATGGGTCTGTCCGTGGTGGCGCTGCTCGGTGAGGCAGGCGGACAGCAGGGCTTTGTGATTATGCAGGATGGCCTTGGGGAAGCCGGTGGTGCCGGAGGAAAAATAGATGGCCGCCAGATCGCTGAGCTCCAGATGGACCGGCGGGTTCTCAAAGGAGCAGTACATCACCAGCTCCCGGTAGCTCTCGGCAAAGCCGGGCGTCTTGTTGCCCACATAAAACCACAGGCGCACCCGGTCCAGCTGGGAGAGGATGGGCTCCAGCCGGTCGATGAACTCCGGGCCGAACACCAGTGCCTCCACATCCGCCAGATCCAGGCAGTAGGCAATCTCGTCGGAGGAGTAGCGGAAGTTCAGCGGCACCGCCAGGCAGCCCGCCTTGAGGATGCCAAAGTAGATGGGCAGCCACTCCAGGCAGTTCATCAGCAGGATCCCCACCTTGGTTCCCCGCTTCACCCCCCGGCTCAGCAGGAGGTTGGCAAAGCGGTTGGCCTTTTTGTCAAACTGCCCCCAGCTCATCTCCCGGCGGTAGGGCTCGTCGGGGCGGCTGCGCTCAATGAGGCTGAACTCCCGCCAGGTGACGGCCCGGTCCCGCTCCTCCGAGGGGTTAATCTCCACCAGCGCCGTCTCGTCCCGGTACAGCCGGGCGTTGCGCTCCAGAAACTCCGTAATTACCATATCCCTCTCCCCTTTCCCTCCGGCTCACCGCCGGAGGCAGGCGCGACTGTTTTGCGCCGTCTATTTTATCGCTTTAAAGGGCCACAGTCAAGAGTCTCCCAGGATGGCCTTATTCTGGAATTTTTGGGCACCGCTCTTGCCAAATCCCTTTGTTTCGCCATAATTTTGGCTGTCCGCCGTTGAATTTCTATCCAGGTTAACCGTTGACTTTCGGTTGAAATCGAAATACTATTTACAATACGTTTTTACCCTGTCCGCAAAAGGAGTGTTTGTTGCGAGCTATCATTACCTGTTTGAGCTGGCTTTGATTTTGCTGAGCACCAAGGTACTGGGCATCATCACCAAGCGGTTTGCCCTGCCCCAGGTGGTGGGCGCGCTGCTGGCCGGCCTGATCATGGGCCCCGCCATGCTGAACATTCTGCAGGAGACCGACCTGATGGACCAGCTGGCCGAGCTGGGGGTCATCGTGCTGATGTTCAACGCCGGGCTGGAGACCGACCTGGGGGAGCTGAAAAAGGCCGGAAAATCCGCCTTTATCATTGCCCTTATCGGCGTGCTGGTGCCTCTGGCCGGCGGCTTTGTCCTGGCCGGCTTCTTCAACCAGGGGCCGGACACTATGCTGCAGAACTGCTTTATCGGCGTGATCCTCACCGCCACCTCGGTGAGCATCACGGTGGAAACCCTGAAGGAGATCGGCAAGCTGTCCACCCGCTCGGGCAACGCCATTCTGGGGGCCGCCATCATCGACGACGTGCTGGGCATCGTGGCCCTCACCATCATCACCAGCCTGTCGGGCACCGGAACCAGCCTGGTGCTGGTGCTGGTGAAGATCGCCGCCTTCTTCGCCGTCAGCGTGGTGGCCTGGATGCTGCTCCACCGGGCGGCAGAGTGGTGGTTCAAGCGCTATAACCGGGACAAGCGCCGCTTTGTGGTCATCTCCTTCGCCTTCTGCCTGCTGTACGCCTACGTGGCGGAGGCCTTCTTCGGCGTGGCCGATATCACCGGAGCCTACATCGCCGGACTGATCTTTGCCAAGCCCCCCGTGCGACCTACCTGCAGGACCGGTTCGACACCCTCTCCTACACCCTGCTCTCCCCGGTCTTTTTCGCCAGCCTGGGCCTGAAGGTGGCGCTGCCCCAGATGAGCATGGCCATCATTCTCTTCTCCGTTCTGCTCATTGTGTGGGCGGTAGCCTCCAAGGTCATCGGCTGCGGACTGGGCGCCAGGCTGTGCGGCTATTCCGGACAGGACTCCCTGCGCATCGGCGTGGGGATGATCTCCCGTGGCGAGGTGGCCCTGATCGTGGCCAACAACGGCATCGCCGTGGGCCTGATGAAGGAGGAATTTTTCGGGCCGGTGGTGCTGATGGTCATTGCCACCACCATTCTCACCCCCATCCTGCTGAAGCTGGTCTACCGCGGCAAGGAGAAGGACTACAGCGACCTGCAGGAGAGCGAGCTGGTCAACCGCTACGAGGACGCCGAGGCCTTCGGCATGGCCTCCCAGGCCCTGCTGGAGGACCACGAGCGGCTGCTCCACAGCCAGGAAACCCACAAGTCCTGAATACATAAAAACCGGCACCCCATTTGTCCGCGCAATGGGGTGCCTTTTCAAAAGGGGGGTCACTATGTACTCTCTGGAGGCATTTGCCTGCGTCCTTTTTATCGCTCTGTGCGCTGGCATCCTGGCGGACCAGGCAGTATCAGGCCGGCAGGCGGATGAACCAGCCGTCAAAAGGAGCAAGCTCCTGCTGTGTGCGGCTTTCTCCCTGTGCTTTCTCTGGCCGGTTCTCCATATAGGCATGTATCTGATCGCTCCGGGCCATGCGTTCCTGCTTGGGACATGGGGAACTGGACCGGTTTTTCAGTGCCTGTTCAACGATCTGGCCTTCATCAGCGGTACGTTGCTGGCCGTATTGCATTATCGCCTGGGCAGCGAGCACAAGCCGAGCGACCGTGTTTTTCTCGGCCTCACCGTTTTTGGGCTGGCGGTATTGCTGCTCCTCTCCAATCTGTTCTGTCTGTTTTGGGACAACGGGGACTGCAACCACAGCTTTACATCTCCGGACGGCGCCCATACCATTGTGGTACACGAGCGCAGCGTCCTTCTGGCCGGTTCGGTAAGCGTGTATGAGCGGGTCCATCCGCTGGTGGTGCGCCTGCGGGCCAGCGAAATCACGGACGACGGCTACAAGCCCATTGAAGCGGGCGATTACGCCGTGACCTGGCATACCGACAGCGTGACCGTCTCCTTCGGCGACGGAGCGGGCGAGCAAAAAAGCTGCACCCTGTCCTTTGTCCCGGAGGCATAGCCCGCCGCCAGGTCTGTCCCCTGGATCTGCCACGTATGACCAGCCGGCGGGGTGCATAAGCTAGCCCCGGGTGATGCAGCGTGAAAACAAAGCCATGGAAAGTTTATGCTCTGAGTATTCTGGCGGTCGAGGCGGTGGGCGACCTCTCCGGCTGGCTGACCCGGCAGGGGGCGGACCTCTACGCCAAAACCACCGCAAAGCCGCCCCTCTCCCCGCCCAGCGTGGTGTTCCCCGTGGTGTGGAGCGCCCTGTTCGCCCTGATGGGGGTGGGGGCGGCCCGGGTATGGCTGACGCCCCCTTCCCCCGCCCGGACCCGGGCTCTGACCGTGTTCGGCGTGCAGCTGGCCTTCAATTTCTGCTGGAGCCTCATCTTCTTCAACGCCCAGGCCTACGTCTTCGCGCTGGTGTGGCTGGCCGCCCTGTGGGGGCTGGTACTGGCCATGCTCCTGCTCTTCCGGGCCTGCGACAAGCCGGCCGCCTGGCTGCAGCTGCCCTATCTGCTGTGGGTCAGCTTCGCGGCCTATCTCAACTTCGGCGTGTGGGCCCTCAACTGAGGGCCCGCCGCCAAAGAAAATATTTTCATTTTTCATTGACAAGTCCGGGGAAGTGTTGTATAATTTCTTTTGCATTTGGCCGGAGCCCGGACTTGGAGAGATGTCCGAGTGGTTGAAGGAACCGGTCTTGAAAACCGGCGATGTGCAAGCATCCGTGGGTTCGAATCCCACTCTCTCCGCCATTTTTATATTGCGCTTTGATTCGGCAGCGTATTCTGTATGCAGAAGTACCCAAGTGGCCGAAGGGGCTCCCCTGCTAAGGGAGTAGGCGGGTTAAACCGTGCGAGGGTTCAAATCCCTCCTTCTGCGCCAAGACCGTGAGATCTGTTGTTCAGCTCTCACGGTCTTTTTTTACATTTCCGAAATTCTTACATGATATTGTTTCCGGTAATTGAAAAATGTTCCGTCCCGTGGTACTCTTTAGGTACAGGAAATAAATGCATGTCCGCATAAAAAAGATGAGGTGCCTGTCTATGGACAACATATGGGAGTTCTTTGAAGATCTGGACGAAATGGTGTACGTGTCAGATGTGCAGACCTATGAGCTTGTGTTCATGAACCGGCATCTGCGCAATGCGCTTGGCTATACGTCCCACAGCGACTATGTGGGACAGCCCTGCTATGCGGTTTTGCAGGGGCGGAGCTCCCCCTGCGATTTCTGCACCAACCAGAACCTGGAGGTGGGGAAATTCCTCTCCTGGACCCACAAAAACCCGGTTCTGGGCAAGCGCTTTCTGGTGAAGGACGGCTCCTTTTTCCACAATGGCCGGCAGTACCGGATGGAGATCGCCATCGATGTGGATGCCGACGTGGTGTGCAGAACGCCCTATTATTACGCCCGCAGCGAGACCATTTTGAACGAGTGCCTGCAGCAGATCTTCTCCAGCGCCACGCCGGAGGGCTCCATTCACAATATGCTGTCCTATCTGGGCACCACCTTCTCCTGCGACCGGGCCTATATTTTTGAACAGCAGGACGAGTTTGTGGTGAAAAACACCTATGAGTGGTGTGCGGAAAATGTCTCTCCCCAAAAGGCGGTGCTGCAGAGCGTGCCCCTGTCCGCCATCGACTGGTGGATGCCTCCCTTTGAAAAGAATGAGGTCATCGTCATCGACCAGTTGGAGGAGATCCGCGCCAAGCATCCGGAGGCCTACGCCATCCTGAAACCCCAGGACATCACCTCCCTGGCCGCCGGTCCCATCAAGGTGGACGGCCAGGTGATTGGTTTTCTGGGGGTGGACAACCCCGACGAGCAGATGATGAGCCTGGTGACCCCTCTGCTCAACGTGATCGGGTATTTTACCACCACCCTGCTGAAGCGTCGGGATCTGCTGCGCCGCCTTCACGAGCTGAGCTATTACGACCAGATGACCGGGGCCCTCAACCGCAACGCTCTGGTTGAGCGCTACGGAACCCTGAACGCGCAGTCCATCGGCGTGCTCAACTGCGACATCACCGGCCTGAAGCGGATCAACGACGCCCAGGGCCATGAGGCGGGCGACCGGCTGATCTGCCGCTGTTATAATCTGATCCGGGACACGCTGCGCGACTGTATGATCTTCCGCAGCGGCGGCGATGAGTTTACCGTGGTATACTCCAACTGCCCGGAGGATGTCTTTCACGACCATGTCTCCGCGCTGCAAAACCAGCTGCGGAATCACCAGCTCAGCCTCTCCGTCGGGTACGTCTGGTCGGACCAGCAGCCGCTGATGCTGGAAAAGCTGGTCAGTCAGGCCGGTCAGGCCATGTACCAGAACAAGCGGGCCTATTATGACAAAAACCACGCCCTGCCTGGCGCGAAGCACAGAGATCAGCTCTCTGACCTGCCGACCCCCGCCTTCCGGTCCGACGGCCCCTTCCAGGATTTCCTGAACATTGCCTACTGCGATACGGAGGCTCTGTTCCAGTCCATCGCCCAGGACAATACCTCCAGCTATTTCTATTTCGGCGACATGCAGCGGGACATCTTCTACATCTCCGACAACATGCGGGACGATTTCGGTTTCCAGGACAACGTGGTTCCCGGGCTGCTGAAGCTGTGGGCCAAGCGCATCAGCACGCCGGAATTCCAGGATCTGTTTTGGCAGGATATCTCCGGGATGCTGCGGGAGAAGCGCACCCTCCACGATTTGAGCTACCGGGTGCGGGACATTCACGGCAACAACCAGTGGATCCGCTGCTACGGTATATTGAAATGGAACCGGGAGAAAACCACCCCTCTGTTCTTCTCCGGACGGGTCACCCATCAGGATGTCAGCTTTGTCATCGACCCCGTCAGCAACCTGCCCCGGGAGCACACCGCCTACCGGCATCTGGCCGAGCAGACCACCAACGGAGAAAAATCTCTGGTCATCGGCTTCAGCCTCAACGGCATTACCGAAGTCAACAGCACCAAGGGCCGCTCCTACGGCGACCGCCTGCTGAAAAAAGTGGCGGACAGCCTGATGGAAAATCTGTCCTGGAAAATGTACTTCTACCGCCTGGAGGGCATGCGGTGCATGGCCATCGTCCACCCCATCGTCTTTCAGAGCGAGACGAAAGAGAGCCTTGTGGAACAGCTGCGGAGTATCATCAGGGACTGCTATGAATCCATGGGCATCTCCATCCAGAACACCTGCTCCTTCGGTCTGATGGAATACCCCTGCCATGACTTCACGCCGGAGGACCTGGTGGACAACCTGATCGCCCTCATCCGGGTGGCCAGGCAGGAGGTCAAGGAAAGTTATGTGGAATACTCCGCCCAGAGCATCCAGCAGATCAAGCAGATGTCCAATATGGCCCTGGCCCTCTGTCAGGACGTAACCCATGGCATGCAGCATTTCCGCATCGTCATCCAGCCGGTAGTGGCCGCCGGGGACGGAACGGCCATCGGCGGCGAGGTGCTGCTGCGCTGGACCTTTGAGGGCCGGGACGTCTCGCCCGGAATCTTCATCCCCATTTTGGAGAAGGAGAACATGATCCATCTGGCGGGCCGGTGGGTCTTTGAGCAGGCGGCCTGTACCTGCGCCCGGCTCCACGCCTACGATCCGTCCTTCTATCTCACCTTTAACGTCAGCCTGCTCCAGCTCTCTGACAGCGGATTTTTGCCCTTCATGCGGGAAGTCCTGGAAAAATACCAGCTGGCCGGCTCCAGCCTGGTGGCCGAGCTGACCGAGAGCTGCCTGGATGAGCAGCCCAAAAAGCTGGAGGAGTTTGTGGCAGAATGTCAGAAAATGGGGCTGTATATTGCCCTGGACGACTTTGGCAGCGGCTATTCCTCTTTGCGGATGCTGCTGCAATATCCCTCCAGCATCATCAAGCTGGACAAGTCCCTGGTTCAGGAGGTAACCGAATCCGACGAAAAAATGAATTTCATCCGGAGTATCGTCTATGCCTGCCACCAGTTCGGCAAGGCGGTATGTATGGAGGGGGTGGAGGACGCCGACCAGAACTCCATCATTTTGGACACCGGCTGCGACATGATCCAGGGCTATTATTACTACCGCCCCATGGAGGTCCATGACGTGTATCAATTGGTCAGCGAAAGCCATCAGAACATAGAATAGCATAAGGAGGGGGTCGCCGGTGGAAAGGCGGGATATGATGTGTGAAAACCGCGAGATCTATTCCGTGCTGGACGAGTTCTTTCATCACTACTTCGTAGAGCGAGACGCCGAGAAAACCCTTTCCCTGCTTTCCGACCATCTTTACAGCATTGGAACCGGAGAAGGGGAGATCGCACTTGGAAAGGCGGCTTTCCGCGAACTCCTTTACGATGAGATCGCTCTGCTTCCCGGACCGCTGCACTATACCATCACCAATTACAACGAGAAACGCCGGATGGAGAACTGCTGGGACTGCTTCTGCAATCTGGAAATGCAGGTCAAGGCCCCCAACGGGGTGGAGGCTTTGTATTTCCTGCGTGTTACCGCCGGCCTTCACAAGGAGAACGATACCATCACCATTGACACCCTCCATGCCTCCGAGTCCAGCAGCTACCAGGAAGAGGGCGAATATCTGCCCATGAAGTTTATTTCGGAGGGGCCCAGAGTCATCAACCGGGAAACCCAGCACGAGCTGCTGGAGATCATCAGCCAGATCATGCCCGGCGGCATCATTGGCGGATACGTGGAGAAAGACTTCCCTCTCTATGTGGCCAACGACCGCCTGCTGCAAATGGTGGGCTATGAGAGCTATCAGGCCTTTGAGGCAGACATTCATGGCTATATCATCAACTGCATCCACCCGGAGGACCGGGAACTTATCAGCAAAGAGCTCCAGCACCTCCCCGCCCCGGGGGATCAGTATGAGATTGAGTACCGGATGCGCAAGCAGGACGGCACCTATCTCTGGGTGCATGACATCGGCCGCCGGACAGTCTCCAGCGACGGCCGGGACGCCATCATCAGCGTACTCATTGACATCTCCCAGCAGGTCAACACCCAGACCCATCTGCTGCAGGAGGCCTCCAACGATCCCCTCACCGGCGTATACAACCGCAAGGGCGGCAAGGAGCGCATCACCCATGCCGTACAGACCACCTCCGACTACGTGTTTTTCATGGTGGACCTGGACAATTTCAAGCAGGTCAATGACATCTACGGACACGAGCAGGGAGACCGGGTGCTGTGCTATATCGCCGAGCAGATGATGGAGTCCTTCCGAAAGTCCGACACCGTCTGCCGCCTGGGCGGCGACGAGTTCGCGGTTTTTGTGACGGACTGTCAGGATGTGGAGGCCATTGAGCGCAAGGTCACGGCCCTGATCCAGGCCTATGGCGAGATGACCTGGAGCCAATGCCCCGCGGCCCAGTCCTCCCTGTCGGTGGGCGGCGTATATGGCCACACCCCCCGCACCTTCGCGGAGCTGTACCAGCTGGCCGACCAGGTACTCTACGAGATCAAAAAGAGCCAGAAGGGGCAGCTGAAGCTGCGGGAGATCTGATACAATACAAAAACCGGGGGACGTCCCTGAGGACGTCCCCCGGTTTCACTTTGCTCAGACCTCCACCGTTTTCTGGATGGTGGTGGGCTCAAAGGAGCCGATGGCCTCGCACACACCGCACACGTCGGGCCGCTGCTCATAGGTAGCGCCGCAGAACATGCAGCGGTAGCCGGCCACCTCCACCGTCTTGGTGGTCTTGACGGCAGGCGCGGAAGCAGAAGCGGAGGCGGCGGGGGCGGCCGGCTTGGCAGCAGGCGCCGCCCCGTTCAGCTTGGCCAGCGCCGCCAGGAAGCGGTGCTCATGGTCCCGCTCGATCTTGCTGATCTGGTCGAAGAGCTCCCCGATGCCCTCAAAGCCCTCCTCCCGGGCAATCTTGGCAAAGGAGGGGTACATGCTGCTCCACTCGCCGTACTCCCCCATGACGGCCTCCTGAAGATTGGCGGCGCTGCTGCCCACCCCCTTGAGCCGCTGGTACAGCAGCTTGCCGTGGACCCCTTCGTTCTGGGCCATCTTCTCAAAGAGCTCGGCTACTTCCTCATGGCCCTCCTGCTTGGCCTTCTCAGCAAAGAAGAGATACTTATTCCGGGCCATAGACTCGCCGCTAAAAGCGGCAAGCAGATTCTGTTCCGTGCGGGTTCCTTTCAGTTCCATGATATTGACCTCCATTATTTGCTAATAGTAATTGTTACTAATAATTTAGCACCTTTTAACTTTGCTGTCAAGGCTCTGTTTCTTAAGAATTCTGAAAGATTTCAGCCGTTGAGTTTGAAAGAAATCTGGGCTATTCTATGTCCACAGGGGGGATTACATGAATGAGTGCGTGCTGGTGGTGGATGACGACGCCGAGATCGTCAAGGCCATCGCCATTTTACTGGAAAAAGAGGGCGGTCACCTTTGCGTGCTGATTCATAACAACATCTCCTATCTGTTTTCTATTATATGGAAAAAGCAAGGAGCGCCGCGGGGCATTGCCCCGCGGCGCTCCTTGTTATGCCGGCTTCCGGCTATGGTACGGTCGTCTCAGCAGCAGCTGTTGCCGCAGCCGCAGCTGTTACCGCCCGCGTTGCCGTTCCCGCAGCAGCAGCAGAGCAGAATGATGATCAGGATGATCCACAGGCAGCTACCGCCGCCAAAACCACAGCCATTGTTGCACCCCATCATGAAGTACCTCCTGGTTTAAAATGGAAACCTGGAGCTGGCGGCGGGTGGCTCCCGCTGTCCGGCCCGGTCTCATTCCATATTATGCCAGGGCGGCGGAGAGGTGCGGGAAAGGGGCTGCTTTTTTACTCCAATTCAAATGCACCGGTGTACAGCTGGTAGTAGATACCGTGCTGGGCGATCAGGTCCTCGTGGTTGCCCCGCTCCACGATCCGGCCGTGGTCCAGCACCATGATGGCATCGGAGTTGCGGACGGTGGACAGCCGGTGGGCAATGACAAACACGGTGCGGCCGCTCATCAGCGCGTCCATGCCCTGCTGGACAATGGCCTCGGTACGGGTGTCGATGGAGGAGGTGGCCTCGTCCAGGATCATCACCGGGGGGTCGGCCACAGCGGCCCGGGCGATGGCGATGAGCTGCCGCTGGCCCTGGGACAGGTTGGCGCCGTTGCCGGTGAGCATGGTGTCATACCCCTGGGGCAGGCGGCGGATGAAGTCGTCCGCGTTGGCCAGCACGGCGGCGGCCTCCACCTCCTCGTCGGTGGCGTCCAGGTTGCCGTAGCGGATGTTCTCCCGGACGGTGCCGGTGAACAGGTTGGTGTCCTGGAGCACGATGCCCAGGGAGCGGCGCAGGTCGGGCTTGTGGATGTCGTTGATGGAGATACCGTCGTAGCGGATCTTGCCGTCGGCAATATCATAGAAGCGGTTGATCAGGTTGGTGATGGTGGTCTTGCCCGCGCCGGTGGCTCCCACGAAGGCCAGCTTCTGGCCGGGCTTGGCGAACAGGGTGATGTCGTGGAGGATGGTCTTGCCCTCCTCGTAGGCAAAGTCCACGTCGTCAAAGCGCACGTCGCCGGTGAGGCGCACGTAGGAGTAGCTGCCGTCCTCCTGGGGCACCTTCCAGGCCCAGATATTGGTGCGCTGGTCGGTCTCATGGAGGTTGCCCCCCTGGTCAAAGTTCACATTCACCAGGGTCACTCTGCCGTGGTCCTCCTCCACCGGCTCATCCATCAGATCAAAGATCCGCTGGGCGCCGGCCAGGGCCATGACCACCGAGTTGAGCTGCTGGGAGATCTGGCTGATGGGGTTGGACAGGCTCTTGGACAGCTGGAGGAAGGTGGCGATGACGCCCAGGGTGATGCCGGAGCCGATGCCGCTGAGGGCCAGGGCGCCGCCGGCCATGGCAATGATCACGTACTGGATGTTGCCGATATTGATGAGGATGGGCATGAGGATGTTGGCGTACTTGTTGGCCTTGTCGGCGCTCTCAAACAGGGCGTTGTTCACCTGGTCGAAGCCCTCCTGGGCCTCGGCTTCATGGCAGAACACCTTGACCACCTTCTGGCCGTTGATCATCTCCTCGATATAGCCGTTCAGATCGCCCAGCTTCACCTGCTGGCGGACGAAATAGCGGCCGCTGCGGCCCGCCAGGAACCGGGTGACGGTCAGCATGCCGATGATACACAGGATGACCACGCCGGTGAGCAGCAGATCGGTAAACAGCATCCCGATGAAGGCCACCACAATCATCATCAGGGAGTTGATGACCTGGGGGATGCTCTGGGAGAACATCTGGCGGAGGGTGTCCACGTCGTTGGTGTAGACGCTCATCACGTCGCCGTGGGCGTGGGTGTCGAAGTACTTGATGGGCAGCTCCTGCATATGGCCGAACAGGTCGTCCCGGATCTTCTTCTGCACGCCCTGGGAGATGGTGACCATCAGCCGGTTATAGATCAGGGCGCACAGCGCGCCGGTGAGGTACAGGCAGCCCATCATGGTCAGGGCTCGGAGCAGCCCGTCAAACACCGGGTTGTCCATGGCCAGCAGGGGGGTGATATAGTCGTCAATGAGGGAGCCCAGGAAGAGGGAGCCGGACACAGAGGCAGTGGCGCTGACCAGAATACACAGCAGCACCAGCACAAACTGCACGCCGTAGCCCTTGCCCACGTAACGCATCAGCCGGCGGACGGTGTGGGACTTTTTGACCGGATACTTATTCATCATCGCTGCCTCCCTTCGTCTGGGACTGGTAAATCTCGCGGTAGATCTCGCAGCTCTTGAGGAGCTGGTCGTGGGTGCCCATGGCGGCGATCCTGCCGCCGTCCATCACCAGAATCTTGTCGGCCTCCTCAATGGAGGAAATACGCTGGGCGATGATGAACTTGGTGGTCTCGGGGATCTCATCCCGGAAGGCCTTGCGGATCAGGGCGTCGGTCTTGGTGTCCACGGCGGAGGTGGAGTCGTCCAGAATGAGGATTTTGGGCTTTTTCAGCAGAGCCCGGGCAATACACAGCCGCTGCTTCTGGCCGCCGGACACGTTGGAGCCGCCCTGCTCGATGTGGGTGTCGTACTTGTCGGGGAACTCCTGAATGAAGGGGTCGGCCTGGGCCAGCTTGCACACCCGGACCATCTCCTCGTCGGTGGCCTCCTTGTTGCCCCAGCGCAGATTGTCCTTGATGGTGCCGGAGAACAGCACGTTTTTCTGGAGCACCATGGCCACCTGCTCCCGCAGGGCGTCCATATCGTAGTCCCGCACATCCACGCCGCCCACCAGCACGCGGCCCTCGGTGGCGTCGTACAGGCGGGGGATCAACTGCACCAGGGTGGTCTTGGAGGTGCCGGTGCCGCCCAGGATGCCCACCGTCTCGCCGGAGTTGATGGTGAGGTTCACGTCCTTCAGGCACTCCTTGGTGGGGTCCTTGGCGTAGCTGAAGCTGACGTTCTCAAAGACCACGGAGCCGTCCTTCACCTCATGGACGGGGTTGGGCCCGTTCTTCAGGTCGCTCTCCTCGTTAAGCAGCTCCACAATCCGCTCGGCGGAGGCACGGGCCAGAATGATCATCACCAGCACCATGGACAGCATCATCAGGCTCATGAGGATCATCATGATATAGCTGAACATGCTGGTGAGCTGGCCAGTGGTCAGCTCGCCGCCCACCACCAGGTTGGCGCCGATCCAGGACACGGTGAGCATACAGGCGTAGACGCAGATCTGCATCAGGGGCATATTGAAGGCGATGATCTTTTCCGCCTTGGAGAAGTCCATGTAGATCTCATTGGACACCTTGCCGAACTTCTCCTTCTCGTGGTCCTCCCGGACAAAGGACTTCACCACACGGATGCCCAGCAGGTTCTCCTGCACCACGTTGTTCAGCCAGTCGTACTTCTTGAACACCCGCTCAAACAGGGGATGGGCCGACTTCATGATCACCAGCAGGCCCACCGCCAGGATGGGGATAACCACCAGGAAGATGAGGGCCAGCTGGGGATTGATGGTAAAGGTGAGCACCCAGGCGCAGATGAGCATGATGGGGCAACGCACCGCGATGCGAATGATCATCATAAAGGCCATCTGCACGTTGGTCACATCGGTGGTCAGGCGGGTGATGATGCCGCCGGTGGAGAATTTGTCAATGTTGGAAAAGGAAAACTTCTGCACCTGCTGATACATCTCCCGGCGCAGATTGCGGGAAAAGCCGGTGGAGGCCCGGGCGGCGAACCGGCCGGACAGGGCGCCCAGCAGCAGGGCCATCAGGGCCATGGCCACCACCAGAACCCCGTACTGCAGGATATGGGACATGCTGCCCGCCTTTACGCCCTCGTCCAGCAGCTTGCCGGTCATCATGGGGATCAGCACGTCAAAGGCCACCTCACCGATGACAAAGATGGGGGTGAGAATGGTATCCCGCGTAAATTCCTGAATACAGCTTGTAAGCCCTCGTTTCTTCTTCATAGGTCTCCTCCTTGGATCTCTGTTGTCGCGCTCCTACATCAGGTTCCGCTTGAGCTTCTCTACCGTGGCCAGAAACTGGTCCAGTTCCTGCTGGGAAATGTCCCGGGTCAGCGTCCGCTCCACGCTGGCAATACGCTCCATAATCTCCTGATGCAGAGCCTCCGCCTTGGGCGTGGTGGTCACCCGCTTGAGCCGGGCGTCCCAGGACACCGACTGCCGCAGGATAAAGCCGTCAGCCTCCAGCCGCTTCAGCAGGCGGGAGGCGGTGGACCGCCGGATGTAAAAGGCCTCCTCAATGTCCTTCTGGTACACCTCCTGATCCTGATTATGGCACAAAAAGCCCAGGATCTTGGCCTGCATCTCGGTAAAATCGTCTCCCTCGGGCTCTCCCGCGGTCTCCAGCACCTTGCGCCGCAAGAGGTTGGCCAGCGCCTTGATCTCATATCCCACGTGGTGCTCCTGACGCATCCGCTCATCTCCTTTTTTGCGCTACTCCCAGTCTAGTTTCATTGCTAACAGTTGTCAATGCGCAACATCACCAAAACTCCTCCCCTTCCACCCTGTCCCTTCTGACAGACAAAACGCGCGGCCCCCGCAGGGGCCGCGCGTTCCCATCTTACAGTCTCGGCACTGTCACCGCCGCCATGATCTGCTCCAGCTGGCTGCGGTTCAGTCCGCCGCTGGACACGGTGCGGTCCAGCAGCACGCCGCCTCCCTTCATGGGGGCGTTCAGGGCAAAATAGGAGAGATAGACCACCTGGGCCCGCAAAAACTGGCTCTGGGACAGCATAGCCTGCTCCCCGCTGCTGAGGATCCCCCAGGACACAGCCTTGGACAGGGCGGTGTCCCAGGTGAAGTCGGGGGCGGCCCCGCTGTCGGTATAGCCCAGGGCCCGGAGAATCAGGGTCATGTACTCCTCCGCCGAGATCTGGCGGTCAGGGGCAAAGTACAGCGCCCCGGAGGCGCTCTCTCCCACGCCGTTGGTGTAGCCCTTCTCAAAGGCGTAGGCCACATAGCGGTCGCACCAGGCGGGGGTGTCCACAAAGGGGTTGACTGCCGTGCTGGACAGGGCGGCCTGCTCCTCCCCGATGAGGCGCAGGAACATCACCACCCCCATGATCCGGGTGGTGGGGTTCTCCAGGTCGTAGCCGCTGCCGTATGTGGTGCCGCTACCCTGGAACAGGCCCATCTCAAACAGGGCGTCGGCCAGGGCGTTATAGTCCACGCTGCCGCTGGCGGCAAGGGAATAATACCCCTCCACACTGAGCACCGCGGTATCCGAGGTGATGGTCAGGCTGGCGGTGGTGTTCTCCCCCGCCAGATAGCGGTGCCGCGGGACCATGGCGGTGCCGGAGAGAACCGTCTCCCCCGCCGTCACGTCCACCACCCCGCCGCCGGTATAGGATATCCATGCGTCCCCCGCCAGCAGCATCCCGCCGGAGCCGGTGGAGAGGGTGATCACGTCCCCCTTCTTGAATCGCAGATCGGTCAGGGCAGATACATAGGTTCCCGTCCCGACTGTTTCGCCGCTGCCGCTGCCGCCGCTGCTGCCGACCTGGGCCAGATAGGCGCTGTGGGCCTGGTTCAGGGCGGTGAGGGCGGCCTGGTAAGCCTGCTCCGTCCGCTCCTGCACACGCTGGGAGACCTGCTTTTCCACGTCGGGCACATAGGTATCGGTGATGTAGCTTTTGGAAATCAGCGACTCCCCGGTCAGGGCGCCGGTGGCGTAAGCCGCCGCGCCGCTCACCAGAACGGCGGCCGTCAGCAGAAGCACGATGGTTTTCTTCATGGCGCCTCCGAAATCATGTAGTTCAGGGCCAGCAGGCTGTCGGCAAAGTGGACATCCTCCACCACAATGTCGGGGGCATCCACCGTCAGCTCGATATTGGTGAAGTTCCAGATCCCCTTGACGCCGGCGGAAACCAGCCGCTCGGCCACCCGGTTGGCCACCCGGCCAGGCACCGTCAGCACGCCGATATTGGCCGGATGCTGGGTCAGATACTCCTCCAGCTGGTCAGTGTGGTACACCGGCACCCCGGAGCAGGAGCGCCCCACAATTTCCGGCACCACGTCAAAAGCGGCGGCCAGGGTCACGCCAAAACGGTCAAAATGGAAATTCTCCATCAGGGCCCGGCCCAGGTTGCCCACGCCCAAAATCACAGCGCTGTGCCCCCGGTTGACTCCCAGGATGTCAGCCACCTCATCCCGCAGGCTGCTCACATTATAGCCGTAGCCCTGCTGCCCGAATTCACCGAAGCAGGACAGATCCTGCCGGATCTGGGAGGCAGTAAGGCCCAGAGACGCCCCCAGGGCGTTGGAGGAGATGCGCTCCACCCCCGCCTGATGCAGGTCGTTCAGGTGGCGGTAATATCGGGGCAGGCGGCGGATCACCGCGCTGGACACCTTTTGCTTTTTCATCATAAATCACACTCTTTCCAGAGCATAACTGCCAATCGTTTCTGTTTAGTTTACTCGAAACAGGTGCTCTTGTCAACTTCTCCCGTCCAATTCACCGGGGAACCCCGGGGAGCCTGGCGGCATAGGATGCCGTAAAAGGAGGAATGTCAGTTGGACGCATTTGGAACCATTTTGACCCGGGTTTACACCTCAAGGGCACAGATTCCCGTATCTGGCGCCACGGTGGCCTTTACCCAGCGGGGAGCGGAGGGTCGGCACAAACTGCTGGCGGTGCGGGTTACCGACGGAAACGGCCGCACCGCCCCGGTACAGGTGAGCACCCCGGATGACGCCGCCAGTGAATCCCCCGGCACGGTGGAGCCCTTCGCGGTGTGCGACATCTGGGCGGAGTCCCCGGGGTATGAGCTGCTGGTGGTGGAAAACGTGCAGATTTTCCCCGGCACCCAGACCCTGCAGGAGCTGGAGCTCATCCCCCTGCCGGAGCAGACGGACGCCCTGCTGCCCGAGCACCCGGTGAACATCCCGCCCCAGAGCCTGTAAAGGAGGGATAGCATGCCTGAAACCCTGCCCATTACCCCCTACATGCCCCAGTACATCACGGTACACCTGGGCCCGCCGGGGTCCAACGCGGAGAACGTCACGGTCTCCTTTCCCGATTACGTGAAAAACGTGGCCTCCAGTGAGATCTACCCCACCTGGGAGACCGCCGCCCTCCATGCCAACATCCTGGCCATCATCTCCTTCGCCCTCAACCGGGTGTACACTGAGTTTTACCCCAGCCGGGGCTATCCCTTCAACATCACCTCCTCCACCGCCTACGACCAGAAGTTCATCAAGGGCCGCAATATCTTTGAGAACATCAGCCAGCTGGTGGATGAGATGTTCAACTCCTACATACGGCGCATCGGCTTTGTGGAGCCCCTGGCCGCCAAATTCTGCAACGGCACCACCGTCACCTGCGACGGGCTCTCCCAGTGGGGCAGCCAGGCCATGGCGGAGGAGGGGGCGGATTACATGTCCATCCTGCGCTACTACTACGGCGACAACATCGAGCTGGTGACCAACGCCCCGGTGCAGGGCATCCGCTACTCCTACCCCGGTTACCCCATCCGCCGGTACGACAGCGGCGAGGCGGTGCAGCGCATCCAGGTGATGCTCAACCGGATCTCCCGGGACTACCCCGCCATACCCAAGGTCTACCCGGTGGACGGCGTCTTTGGCCCGGCCACCGAGGCGGCGGTGAAAAAGTTCCAGGAGATCTTCGACCTGACCCCCGACGGCATTGTGGGCAACTCCACCTGGTATAAAATGGTGTTTCTCTACGTGGGGGTGCTGGACCTGGCGGAGCTCATCAGCCAGGGCCAGACCTACTACCCCGAAACCGGCAGCCAGCCCTTCCCCAACGTGCTGCGGGAGGGGGACCGTGGGGAGTCGGTGAAGGTGATCCAGTACGTGCTGTCGGTGGTGGCCGAGTTCTACAGCAACATTCCCTCGGTAGCCATCGACGGCATCTACGGCCCGGCCACCAAAAACGCCGTCATCGCCGTCCAGCGGATGACCGGCCTGCCCCAGGACGGCATCATGGGACCCCAGACCTGGGCCGCCCTGTACCGGCTGTATGCCGGTATCGTGGACACGGTAAGCACCTACACCAACGTGATCCCCGAGCAATTCCGTCCCGACCTGCCTGAGAGCCAGGCCACCGGCCTGACCCAGTATCCCGGCCAGCCCATGACCCTGGGCTCCGCCGACCAGAGAGGAGCCGCCTCATGATTGTACCCCAGGAGATCCGCCTCATCGGCCAGCCCGTCCGCAGCCTCCAGACCATGCTGCGGGAGCTGTCCTTCCTCTATGATTTCCTCCCCCGCCTCACCCCCGACGGCATCTTTGGGGAGCGCACCCTGGAGGCCGTCATGCTGTTCCAGCGGGAGTTTTTTCCCCCGGTCACCGGGCAGGTAAACCAGGCCACCTGGGACGCCATCGCCGCCCTCTATCTCCAGGCCAGGACCCGGCTGGCGGGCCCCCTCCCCGGCCGGACCTACCCCAAGGGCGGCTTTACCGTCCAGCCGGAGCAGAACAGCGTCCACCTCTATCTGGTGCAGTCCATGTTCCGGGCCCTGGCCCGGCTGCTGGATGGGGTAGAATCCGCCCCCGTCACCGGCCAGAACGACGCCGCCACCCAGCGCAACATCCGCTGGGTCCAGCGGCTGGACGGCCGGCCGGAAACCGGCATCCTGGACCAGGACAGCTGGAACACCATCAGCCGGCTGTATACCCTGTTCGTCACCTACGGTCAGGCATAAAAAAGGAGGCGCTGCCCGGGCAGCGCCTCCTTTTCAGGTCTCATGGTCCACGGTTTTCATCTGCTTGAGATTGCCGATCTTGTGGCTGCGGCGCTCCAGCTCGGAGAGCACCGCGTCCAGGGGGATGTTCTGGTCGGCCATCATCACCATCAGGTGGTAGATGAGGTCGGAGATCTCCCCCACCGTCTCCTCCTGCTTGCCGTTCTTGGCGGCGATGATGGTCTCGGAGCACTCCTCCCCCACCTTCTTCAGGATCTTGTCCAGGCCCTTGTCAAACAGGTAGCAGGTGTAGGACCCCTCCTGAGGGTCGCTCTTGCGGTTCAGCACCACCTGGTACAGGTCCCGCAATACGGTATCATTCATGTGGTTTCCTCCCAAATGTCGTTGAAAAAGCAGCTTCTGGCCCCGGTGTGGCAGGTGGGGCCCTGGGGCACGCAGAGATAGAGCAGGGTGTCGGTGTCGCAGTCGGTGACCACCTTCTTCACGTGGAGGAAGTGGCCCGAGCTCTCCCCCTTGTTCCACAGCTTTTGGCGGCTGCGGGACCAGAACCAGGCGGTCCTGGTTTTCAGGGTCAGCTCCACCGCCTCCTGATTGGTGAAGCCCAGCATCAGGATATCTTTGGTCTCCGCGTCCTGGATGATCACCGGGATCAGGTCGGATTTCTGAAAGAGCAAGTGCAAATCAAAGTCCATGGTTCACCTCACGGGGATGTTTTGGGTGCGCAGATAGTCCTTCACCTGGGGTACCGTCAGCTCCCCGAAGTGGAACAGGGAGGCGGCCAGTGCGGCGTCACAGTTGGTTTGTTCAAAGACCTCCGCAAAATGGGCCAGGGACCCGCAGCCGCCGGAGGCGATCACCGGGATGGACACCGCCTCGGTGACCGCCTTGGTCATGGCCAAATCAAAGCCCGCCTTGGTGCCGTCGGCGTCCATGGAGGTGAGCAGGATTTCCCCCGCCCCCAGAGCCTCCGCCTGTTTGACCCACTGGATGAGGTCCATGCCGGTGGGTTTTCTTCCGCCCGCCACGACAACCTCCCAGGTGCCGTCGCCTCTGGCCCGGGCGTCGGCGGCCAGCACCACACACTGGGAGCCGAACCGCTCCGCCGCCTCAGAGATCAGCTCCGGCCGGGCCACGGCGGCGGAGTTCACCGAAATTTTGTCTGCCCCCGCCCGCAGCAGCCGCTGAAAGTCCTCCACGGTGCGGATGCCGCCCCCCACCGTCAGAGGGACGAACACCTGGGCGGCGGTGCGCTCCACCACGTCGGCCACGGTGTCCCGGGCGTCGCTGGTAGCGGTGATATCCAGAAACACGATCTCGTCGGCCCCCTGGTCGGAATAATATTTGGCCAGCTCCACCGGATCCCCGGCGTCCCGGATGTTGACAAAGTTGACCCCCTTCACCACCCGGCCGTCCCGCACGTCCAGGCAGGGGATGATCCGTTTGGCTAACACTGCTCGCCCGCCTCCTTTACTGCCGCCGGCAGATCCACCGTCCCGGCATAATAGGCCTTGCCGATGATGGCCCCGTACAGGCCCATGGCGTTCAGTTTGGACAGATCCTCGTTGGAAGACACCCCGCCGGAGGCGGTGATCTGACAGCTTACCGCCTTCTGGAGCTGGGCCAGCCGGTCAAAGGAGGGGCCGGACAGCATGCCGTCGGTGGCGATGTCGGTAAAGATGATGGTGCGGACCCCCAGGCCCTCCATGGACCTGGCGAAGTCCAGGTAGTTGAGCCCCGAGGACTGCTCCCACCCGGCGGTTTTCACGATGCCGTCCATGGCGTCGATGCCCACGGCCACCCGCTCGCCGTACTGTTCCACCGCCTCTTTTACGAACTCCGGGTGACTGACGGCGGCGGAGCCGATGACGCACCGCCATACGCCCAGAGAAAATACTTCCTCCAGGTCGGCCATGGAGCGGATGCCGCCCCCCAGCTCCACCTTCAGGCCGGACTGCTCCGCCACCGCTTTTACAATGGAGCCGTTCTGGCGGGCGCCGCTGCGGGCCCCGTCCAGGTCCACCATATGGACGTACCGGGCCCCGGCGGCATAAAAATCTTTGGCCACCGCCAGGGGGTCGGCGGCCACCTGATGGGCGGTGGCAAAATCCCCCTTGTACAGGCGCACCGCCTGGCCGTTCTTCAAATCTATGGCCGGAAACAGGATCATGTGTTCAGCCCTCCGAAATTCCGTAAAATCTGCAGCCCCACCTCGCCGCTCTTCTCCGGGTGGAACTGGCAGCCGTACACGTTGCCCCGCTGCACCGCCGCCGTCACCGGCACGCCGTAGTCGGTCTGGGCGATGACGGTGTCCGGGTCGTCCGCCACGGCACAGAAAGAGTGGACGAAGTAGACGTAGCTGCCCTCCTCCACCCCGGCCAGCAGCGGAGAGGGATTGGGGAAGCTCAGGCTGTTCCAGCCGATGTGGGGCAGCTTCAGGCCGGTCTCGATCCTCCGCACCCGGCCGGGCACCAGCCCCAGACCGGCGCACTCCCGCACTTCCTCCCCCCGGTCCATCAGCAGCTGCATCCCCAGGCAGATGCCCAGGATGGGTTTCTTCTCCGCCTGGGCGGTCAGCACCCTGTCCAGGCCGGTCTGGCGCAGCTTATCCGCCGCGTCGGGGAAGGCCCCCACGCCGGGCAGGATGATGGCGTCAGCCAGCTCCAGCTCCCTGGTGTCGCTGGTGATCCGGGTGCTCAGGCCCAGGTAGTCCATGGCGTTGGTGACGCTTTTCAGGTTGCCCACGCCGTAATCCACAATGGCGGTATAGCCCATGCTCTCTCTCCTTCCGCCTTATACCCTGTGGTAAAAGACGATAATATCCTCATATCTGCCATCCTTCAGGCGAAATCCGCCTGGGATGGTCCCCACCCGCTGGAAGCCCAGGGACTGGTACAGGGCGATGGCCCCCAGATTGCTGGCCACCACGGCGTTGAACTGGAGCAGCCGGAAGCCCAGCGCTCCGCAGGCCGCCAGACTGTCCTCCACCAGGGCCCGGCCCACGCCCCGGCCCCGGCAGTCCCGGCTCACGCCGTAGCTGGCGTTGGCAATGTGGCCGCAGCGGCCCACATTGTTGGGGTGTAAAATATACAGGCCCACTACCTTCCCGTCCAGCTCAGCCACGGCGGTGCGGCTCTGGCCGGCAAAAAAGGCCGCTGCCTCTACCCCGTCCAGGGTCTCCTCCTGGGGATACGCCACGCCGTCCTCCACAATCTGGTTCCAGATCTCCGCCAGGGCGGGCAGGTCCTCCGCCCTGTAGGGGCGCACCCGCAGCTCTCCCACCATTACAGCACCCCCTTGGTGGAGGTGACCCCGGCGCCGGTGACCTGGACGGCCTCCCGTACCGCCACCCCCAGGGCCTTGAACAGGGCCTCGGTGATGTGGTGGGCGTTTTTGCCGTACAGACACTTCATATGTAAGGTCAGGCCGCTGTTTACCGCGAAGGCCCGCATAAACTCCTCAGTAAGGCAGGAATCGTACCCCCCGATCATGGGCTGGGGCATGTCGGCGTCAAACACCAGGAAAGGCCGGTTGGAGAAGTCCAGGGCGGCAAAGCACAGGGCCTCGTCCATGGGGATGTAGGCGGAGGCAAACCGGCGGATCCCCTTCCGGTCCCCCAAAGCCCGGCTCATAGCCTGGCCCAGCACGATGCCCGTATCCTCCACCGTGTGGTGGCCGTCCACCTCCAGGTCGCCTTTGACGGCCAGCTCCAGCCCCAGGCCGCCGTAAAAGGCAAAGGCGGTCAGCATGTGGTCAAAAAAACCGATGCCGGTATGGATCTCCACCGGCCCACCCTCCAGGCAGAGGTTCACACTGATTTGGGTCTCCTTCGTCTTGCGCTCTATGGAATAGGCCCGCACTGGGGCATCCGATTGATACACGGGAATGTCCATCAAATTTCCTCCTTGACCAGCCCATCCGATTCAAACCGCACCTGAATGGAATTGGCGTGGGCGGTGAGCTTTTCGCTCTGGGCCAGGGTGATGATCTGGTCCTTGATGGGGGCCAGACTGGCCTGATCATACTGGATGATACTCATGGTTTTGAGGAAACTGTCCACGCTGAGGGGGGAGAAGAACCGGGCAGTGCCGCTGGTGGGCAGCACGTGGTCGGGCCCGGCCAGGTAGTCCCCCAGAGGCTCCGGGGACCAGGCCCCCAAAAACACCGCCCCGGCGTTCTTGATGGCGGGCAGCAGAGCCCGGGGGTCCTCGGTGACGATCTCCAGGTGCTCCGGCGCCACCTCGTTGGCCAGAGCGGCGCAGTCGGCCAGGCTCTCGCACACGATGGCGCAGCCGAAGTCCCGGAGGGAGCACTCCATAATCTCCGAGCGGCTGAGATAGCCGGTCTGGCGGACGATCTCCCCGTCCACCGCCTGGGCCAGCTCCATGGAATCGGTGAGCAGCACGGCGGAGGCCAGCTTGTCGTGCTCGGCCTGGCTCAGCAGGTCGGCGGCCACGAACTTGGGGTTGGCCTTGCCGTCGGCGATCACCAGCACCTCAGAGGGACCGGCCACCATGTCGATGTCCAGCTTGCCGTAGGCCTGCCGCTTGGCGGCGGCCACGTAGGCGTTGCCGGGACCCACCAGCTTATCCACCCGGGGGATGAAGCCCGCCCCGTAGGTGAGGGCGGCCACCGCCTGGGCGCCGCCCACGGCGATCACCCGGTCCACCCCGGCGATTTTGGCGGCGGCCAGCACCGCGTCGTTCAGATTCTCGGTGGGAGGGGTCACCATGACGATCTCCTCCACCCCCGCCACCTTGGCGGGCACCGCGTTCATCAGCACGCTGCTGGGGTAGGCGGCGGTGCCGCCGGGGACGTAGATGCCCACCCGGGTCAGGCCCCGGACCACCCGGCCCACGATCCCCCCATCGGGGGAGGTCCACTCCATGGTGCGGGTCAGCAGCTTTTCGTTGTAGTCCTTGATGTTGGCCGCCGCCCGCTCCAGGGCGGCGATCAATTCCTTGGGGCAGCGGTCGTAGGCCGCGTCCAGCTCGGCCGGGGTAAGCTCCCGGGGCTCGGCTTTGTCGAAGCGGAGGGAGTAGTCCCGCACCGCCTCAAACCCCTTTTCCCTGACGGTCTCCATAATCTCCGCCGCGGCGGCGTCGATGGCCTGGTTGGCCTGGGCGGCCCGGGCCCTCATGGCGGCCAGCACCGCCTCCTCGGCACGGCCGTCAGCTTTTACAATTTGTATCATTTCCGCTTCTCCAATTCTCCCTCGCAGCGGGCGATAAAATCTGCGATCTGATCCTTATACAGCTTCATGCTGGCGGTGTTGACGATGAGCCGGGCGGACACCGGGGCCACGTCCTCGATGGGCACCAGGCCGTTGGCCTTCAGGGTGGCCCCCGTCTCCACAATGTCCACAATGGCGTCGGTGAGGTTCAGGATGGGGGCCAGCTCCACGCTGCCCTCGATCTTGATGATGTCCACATCCATACCCTTTTGGGCAAAGAAGGCCCGGGTCACCTCCGGGTACTTGGAGGCCACCCGCCGGGTCTTGTAGGTACCAAAGAAGTCGCTGCCCTGCTTGACGGCCAGGGCGAAGCGGCACCTGCCGAAGCCCAGGTCCAGCACCTCATAGAAGGACCCGCCCTTTTCCAGAATGGTGTCCTTGCCCACGATGCCCAGATCGCATACCCCGTGCTCCACGTAGGTGATCACGTCGGGAGCCTTGGCCAGCACCGCGTCCAGAGGGTAGTTGGGCAGGCTGTGGACCAGCCGACGGCCCGGGTCTTTGATGGGGGAGCAGTCCAGCCCCGCTCCCTCAAAGAGCTCCACGCTCTTGTCCAGCAGGCGGCCCTTGGTGATGGCGATTTTCAGACGCTCGCTCATACCCGCACCATCCTTTCTCCGTCCTTGTCAAAGACCAGCACAGCCTCCGCCCCCTTGTCCCGGGCCAGGTTCAGGCTGGACTCCAGGGTGCGGCAGGGGGACAATTCACTGGTGCCGGCGGGGCGGCCGTCCACCGCCTCCAGGGCCTGAGCCAGATAGCCCGGCTCGTAGTGGACCACCACCCGCAGCACCGGTGGGGCGATCTCCGGCAGGGTGCGGGCCACCGCGTCCACATCCACGGCGAAGCCGGTGGCCTGGGCCTCCCGGCCGAACACCCCCACCAGGTTGTCGTACCGGCCGCCGGAGAGGACGGCGTCCCCCGCCCCCTCCACATAGCCCCGGAACACCACGCCGGTGTAGTAGTCGATCTGGTGGACCATGCCCAGATCAAAGCGGACATAGGCCCCGTAGCCCGCGGCGGACAGCTCGTCGTACACCTCGGAGAGATAGTCCACCGCCGGGGTCTTGCCCGCCAGCTTCTCCGCCTGGGCCAGCACCTCCACCCCGCCGAACAGGCGGCTGAGCCGCTCCAGGGCGGCGCAGGCCGGGTTGCCCCGGTGGGGCTCCAGAAAAGCGTTGAGGGCGGCGAAGTTCTTCCCCTCAATGAGGGCCCGCATCTCCTCCACCGCCTCCTCTCCCAGCTCCAGCCGGCCGGCCAGCTCCCGGAAATACCCGGCGTGGCCCAGCTCCACATGGAACCTGGCGGCCCCGCAGGAGCGCAGGGCGTCGATGGCGGTGACGATGATCTCCACGTCCGCCTTCTTCCCGCCGGCCCCGATGAGCTCCACCCCGCACTGGGGGAGCTCCCGGCTGCCGCCGTTGTGGGCGGGGTTGGAACGGTACACTGTCTGGTCGTAGTACAGCCGCTGGGGCAGCGCCACCGCCTTCAGCTTGGTGGCCGCCACCCGGGCGATGGGTGTGGTGGAGTCGGGCCGCATGACGCAGATCTTGCCGCTGGGGTCCCACACCTTGATCATCCGCTCCTGCGGGATGGCGCTGCCCGACAGGGCAAACAGATCATAAAATTCGGTGTCCGGGGTGGACACCTCCAAAAAACCCCGCTGCCGGAACAGGCGGGTCAGACGGGCCTGCACCTGGCGGCGCTCCTGGCACTCGGCAAACAGCCGGTCCCGGGTGCCCTCCGGGGTGTTAATCATGACGCTCACGGGAGTTCCCCCTTCTACTTTCACACTTTACCACGCTACTATACTATAACATCCAACCATTGTCAAGTGGAAATACAGGCGAAGAACCCCCGGGCCAGAAGGTCCGGGGGTTCTGACAGGCGGCAAACCAATCAGGCCGCCAGGTCGCCGGTCAGCAGGCGCTGGAACAGGACCGCGGCCTCTCCCCGGGTGAGGACGCCCTGGCTGTCCAGTTCGCCGCCCAGCGCGCTGTCCTCCCCCAGCAGGCGGTCCAGCATGACGGCCAGCTGCTCCCAGGTCACCAACCCATCGGGCTCAAACCGGGCGCTCCCCGTTCCCTTCACAATGCCGGTCTGGGCAGCCCACTGGACCGCCTGGGCATACCAGGCGCCATCCGCCACATCGGTGAAGGACACAGGCGCTCCCTCCGGATCCGGCTGGCCCATCAGCCGCCAGAGGATGGTAACCATCTGGGCCCGGGTCATGGTGCCGTCGGGCCGGAAGCTGCCCGCCCCGTCACCCCGGAACAGGCCGACGGCAGTGCAGAACAGAGCCGCGTCCGAGGACCAGTGGCCCTCCAGGTCGGCCATCTGCGGCAGATCATACACCTGGCCATTCAGGTAGTCCTGAAGCCTCTGGGCCAGGGCGGACACCGCACCCGTCTGGAAGATATCCGACAGCCCGGCCTCACGCACCGCCTCCCGGTAGCCCAGGCCGGTGCCCATAGCCACCAGGTTCAGGTAGGTATCCGCCGCCCCGTCAAAGTCGGTCTGCGCGTCCAGAAACAGCTCCAGAGCGGAGAGGGCGGAGGTGGCATAGCTGATATAGTACATGGGAGACTCGAAGGTGTGGCTGATCAGCACCCAGTTGTAGTCGGAGTTGTCCCCGAACATTCCAACGATATCGTACTCCTCCAGCAGCTCCTCCATCAAGGCGTTGAGCTCCTCCGCCGTCCAGTCCCCGCCGGCGTACAGGGCCGCCTGGAACTCATCCATCAGGCAGCCGTTTGCCACATTGGTCAGGAGCTGGTACAGCACCCGCACCCGGTAGGCGTCTCCGGCCTGGGGGAACATCTGGTCAGCAAAGTTCAGGCTGAGCAGCTCCAGACCCTGGGAGTCGATCTCGGCCACGTCAATGCACTCAAAGCCGCCCCCCACCACATCGGACAGACACATTTCGGCGTAGTGGCCGAACTCGTGGAGCAGGCTCTCCACATCGTAGTAACTGCCGGAGGGACAGTTGAACATCACCGCCGAGCGGTAGGCGGGCAGGTCCGTGGTAAAGCCCACGTCCATCTTAGTGTCCAGGGGACCGATATCCGCCAGGTTGTTCTCCCGCATATACCGGAACAGCTCGGCGTATTCGCTGGAGACCTCCTCCACACAGGGTTCCACCAGCTCCAGTGTCTCCTCCTGGGTCAGGTCGGCCACATACTCGCTCAGCTGGTCGTCAAACAGCTCCTCCCGGTTCTGGACTACGAGCGGGATCTGGTTCAGCAGGGGGGCGATCTCCTCCTTCACCTGGCCATAGAGCTGCTGGGCATCCTCCAGGCTGTAGTCCCGGTAATATACGTTCTCATAGGCGTAGGAGGCATAATTGTCATACCCCTTGCTGCGGGCGTATTCGTTGCGCACCTCCACCATCTCCAGCAAAATGGAAACGGCGGCGGCATTGCGGGCCTGGTCCAGCAGGCGCTGCACCTGACCGGCCTCCTCCGGGGTCAGGCTCTCGTCCTGGTCCAGCTCCGCCTGGGTCCAGCTCCGGTCCTGCCAGGTCACCTCATATTCAGCGCCCACGGCGGTCCAGTAGTCGTTGATCAGCTCCTGGTCCCGGCTCATCAGCTCCTGCTGCCGCTGGTCGTCCGGGGTCAGCTGGGCCAACAGGTCCTCCGCCTCCATTCCCACGGCCTGGGCCAACGCCTGTCCGTACTGGGACTGGAGCAGCTCCCGCTGGGTCAGGATATAGGCGTTCTGGGCCTCCACCATCAGCTGGCCCCAGGCCACATAGTCCTGGGCAACGGCGGTCACGTCCCGGTAATAGGCCACCGTACACACGGCATACCGGGTCTGCAGGTCCTCCCATTCTGTCTCGACCTGCTCCATCAGCTCCAGTACCCGGGCCTCGTTGTTTGACTGGGCGCAGGCCGCTTTCAGGTCCTCCAGCAGGCCATAGAGTTCCCCGGCGTCCGCCGGGCCCCAGGTCAGGGTGTTGAAGTCCACGTCCTCCGGCCAGGCGTCAAAAAAGTCGGTCTCCCGGGCCAGGGCGGTGGTGCTCAGCAGCGTGCACAGCAGCGCCGCCGCTGTCAGCAGCGACAAAAGGCGTTTTTTCATGCAAACCTCTCTTTCTTTCCTCAGAACATGTCAAACAGGGTGATCTGGCTGGTGTCCGGCATACCGTCCAGGGCCCCCACCGCCTTGAGCTGCTCGATGTGGGTCTTGGACACCTTGGGACAGGCGGCGGAAAACTCTTCGATGGAGATAAAGTGTTTGCCCCCCCGCTGCTCCATGATGGACCAGGCGGCGGTCTCCCCCAGGCCGGGGATGGAGGTAAAGGGGGGCAGCAGGGTGCCCTTCTCCATGTCGGGCAGGAAGTTCACCGCATGGGAGCGGTACAGGTCCATGGCCTCGAAGGTGAAGCCCCGGAGGTAGAACTCGTACACCACCTCCAGGGTGACCAGCATGTCCTCCTCCACCGGGGTGGGCTTCTCCTTGCTCTCAATCTCCTGCATCTTGGCCTTGCACACGTCCATGCCCATACACATACAGGTGGCGTCGAAGGCCTTGGCCCGGATGGAGAAAAAGGCGGCGTAGAAGGCCAGGGGCCGGTGGACCTTGAACCAGGCGATGCGGAAGGCCATCATGACGTAGGCCACGGCGTGGGCCTTGGGGAAGAGGTACTTGATCTTCTTACAGGAGCCGATGTACCAGTCGGGCACACCGGCGGCCTTCATCTCCTCCTCCGCCCCCTCGGGCAGGCCCTTGCCCTTTCGCACCGCCTCCATGATCTTGAAGGACCGCTTTTCCGGCATGCCGCGGGAGATGAGGAAGATCATGATGTCGTCCCGGCAGCCGATGGCCTGGCCGACGGGGATGCCCTGCTCCACCACCAGGTCCCGGGCGTTGCCCAGCCACACGTCGGTGCCGTGGGAGAAGCCGGAAAGCCGCAGCAGGATGTCAAACTCATGGGGCTGGGTGTCCATCAGCATCCCCCGGGTGAACTTGGTGTTGAACTCGGGGATGGCCACCGCCCCGGTGGGGCCCAGAATGGGGTCGTTCTCAAAGCCCAGCACCTTGGAGGAGGTGAAGATGCTCATGGTGTCTTTGTCGTCCAGGGGGATCTTCTGGGGATCCACCCCTGTCAGGTCCTGGAGCATGCGGATCATGGTGGGGTCGTCGTGGCCCAGCATGTCCAGCTTCAGCAGGTTGGACTCCATGGAGTGATATTCAAAGTGGGTGGTGATGATGTCGCTGTTGGGGTCGTCGGCGGGATGCTGCACCGGGCAGAAGTCGTAGATCTCCCGGTTCTGGGGGATGACCACCATGCCGCCGGGGTGCTGGCCGGTGGTGCGCTTCACCCCGCTGCATCCCAGGGACAGGCGGTTCTCCTCCGCCCGGGTGCCGTTGATGCCGTGGTCGTCCAGGTAGTGCTTGACGTAGCCGAAGGCGATCTTGTCCTTCACGGTGCCGATGGTGCCCGCCCGGAACACGTGGGTCTGGCCGAACAGCTCAAAGGTGTACCGGTGGGCGTTGGACTGGTACTCGCCGGAAAAATTCAGGTCGATATCGGGCACCTTGTCGCCGCCGAAGCCCAGGAAGGTCTCAAAGGGGATGTTGAAGCCGTCCTTTTCGTAGGGGGTGCCGCAGATGGGGCACACCCCGTCGGGCATGTCGGCCCCGCAGCCGATACCCAGCTCCTTGGCCGTCTCGAAGTCGGAGTGCTTGCACTTGGGGCAGCGGTAGTGGGGGGGCAGGGAGTTTACTTCCGTGATGCCCGACATGAAGGCCACCAGGGAGGAGCCTACCGAGCCACGGGAGCCCACCAGGTAGCCGTGGTCCAGAGAGTCCTGCACCAGCTTCTGGGCCGACATGTAGATCACGTCGTACTTACATTTGATGATATCTCCCAGCTCGGCGTTGATCCGGTCCACCACGATCTGGGGGGGCTCCTCGCCGTAGAGGGCGTGGGCCTTGTCCCACACCAGCCTGGTCAACTCCTCGGCGGAGTTCTCGATCTTGGGGGCAAACAGGCCTTTGGGGAGGGGCACCACCTCCTCGCACCAGTCGGCCACCAGATTGGTGTTGCGCACCACCACCTCATAGGCCTTCTCCTCCCCCAGGTAGGCAAACTCGTCCAGCATCTCCTGGGTGGTCTTGAAGTAGAGGGGCAGGGGGGAGTCAGCGTCCTCAAAGCCCTTGGAGGCCAGCAGGATATGGCGGTAGATCTCGTCCTCCGGGTCCAGGAAGTGGACGTCCCCGGTGGCGCACACCGGCTTGTCCAGGGCCTCCCCCAGGGCCACCACCGTGCGGTTGAAGTCCCGCAGCTCCTCCTCGCTGCGCACCATGCCCTTGCGGAGCATGAAGGCGTTGTTGCACAGGGGCTGGATCTCCAGAAAGTCGTACCAGGAAGCGATGCGCTTGAGCTCCTGAAAGTCCTTGCGCTTGACGACGGCCTGGAACAGCTCTCCCGCCTCGCAGGCTGAGCCGATGATCAGCCCCTCCCGGTGCTGGTTGATGAGGCTCTTGGGCATGATGGGATACCGCTTGAAGTGGTCCAGGTAGGAGGCGGAAATCAGCTTGTACAGGTTGCGCAGGCCCAGCTGGTTCTTGGCCAGCACAATGAGGTGCTTGGGGTGCCGCTTGGCCTTGCCGCCGGAGCGGAGCCTGGCCATGGCGGGGTTGATCTGCTGGAGGGTATGTACCCCCTTGTCCCGCAGCATGTCGAAAAAGGGGATCAGCATATAGCCCACCGTGGCCGCGTCGTCATAGGCCCGGTGGTGGTTGAAGGCGGGCAGATTCAGGTGCTCCGCCACGATATTCAGCTTGTATTTGCCCAGGTCGGGCAGCAGGTTCTGGGCCAGGATCAGGCTGTCAATGGAGGTCTTGTCAAAGGGGATGCCCAGCCTGCGGCACCCGGCGGCCAGAAAGCCCATGTCGAACTCAGCGTTGTGGGCGGCCAGGGGCCGGTCCCCCACAAAGTCCAGAAAGGCCCGGATGGCCTTTTCCTGGGAGGGGGCCCCCTCCAGCATCTGGTCGGTGATGCCGGTGAGCTCGGTGATCTCCCGAGTCAGGGGCCTGCCCGGATCCACAAAGGTGGAGAACTGCTCGGCCACCTCCCCGTTGCGCAGCACCACTGCCCCGATCTCGATGATGACCTCCCGGCGGTTATCCAGGCCGGTGGTCTCCAGGTCGAAGCAGACGATCTCCCCCTCCAGGGGCTGGTCCTGCTCCCCGTGGACGGCCACCCGGTCGTCCACGTCGTTGATGAAGTAGGCCTCCACCCCGTAGAGGAGCTTGATCTGCTTGGCGGAGTGCCAGGCGTTGGGGAAGGAGTGGGCCACCCCGTGGTCGGTGATGGCGATGGCCCGGTGGCCCCACCGCTCCGCCCGCTTCACCACGTTCTTGTCGCTGCCGATGGGGGAGTCCATCTTGGAGCCCACGGCGGTGAGGGCGTCCATGGCGGACATATTGGTATGCAGATGGAGCTCCACCCGCTTCTCCGGCGCGCCGTCCACCCGCTGCTCCCGCTCGGTCTCCATGATGGCGTAGGGCTCCAGCACCATGTCTCCGGTGAAGCGGTCGATGTTCAGCTTGCCCTGGATGAGCAGCCGCTGGCCCTTCTTCACCCCGTCCACGATGCCCTTGCCCTCGTCTCCGGGGAAGAACTTGTTAATCCGCACCGACCCGGTATAGTCGGTAACGTCGAAGGACACCACCCAGGCCCCCCGCTTTTTCAGCTCCCGGTGGTCGATGGCGAACACGTCCCCCTCCACGATCACCGTACCCATGTCCAGCTCCAGCTGGCGCATGGGGGTGGCCATGCGCTTGATCTCGTGCTTGCCGAAGAGCAGCTTGCCGCGGCTCTTGGGGCTCCCCTTCCCCCCCTTTTTCTCCGAGGGCTTGGGGGATTTGAGCCCCGCCAGGGCTTTGCGGCGGATCTCCTCGGTACGGCGGAAGGCGGCGGCCGCCTGGTCCTCCACCGGAGGGGGGGCGGGGGTGGGCTCCGGCACGGGAATGGGTTCGGCGGCCGGGGCGGGGGCGGTCTCAGGCTGGCCCGCCACCTCCAGCTCCACCCGCTCCACCCGGTAGGTGAGGGACAGGCTGCGCTCAATGGTGCGGCGCAGCTCCTCCCCCGGCGGGTTGGGGCACTCCACGCTGGCCCGGATGGACCGGGTATGCTTGTCGATCACCGCCCGGGTCACCAGGTAGCCCGACACCAGTCTGGCCAGGTCTCCCCCCGGCTTCCAGGCGGAAAACAATTTTAGAAATGGGATCTTTTGTGCTTCTGGCATGTGACACGCTCCTGCTTACAGTTGGTCCACGAGGGCGAACAGCTCATCCACCAGTTGGTCCTGGGGCACCTTTTTCACGATCTCCCCCTTGCGGAACAGCAGGCCCTCCCCGTTGCCTCCGGCAATGCCCACGTCGGCGGCGGCGGCCTCGCCGGGGCCGTTGACCACGCACCCCATCACCGCCACGGTGATGGGCTTATCCACGGCTTTCAGCCGCTCCTCCACCTCATTGGCCAAGGCGATGAGGTCGATACGGGTGCGGCCGCAGGTGGGGCAGGAGATCAGGTCGGCCCCCTCCCGCCGCAGGCCGGCGGCCTTCAGGATGTCCCGGGCCGCCAGCACCTCCTCCACCGGATCGGCGGACAGGGACACCCGCATGGTGTCCCCGATGCCCAGGGCCAGCAGGCCCCCGATGCCGATGGCCGACTTCAGGGTGCCCATGCGCACCGTGCCCGTCTCGGTGACACCCAGATGTAAGGGGTAGTCGCTCTGTTCGCTCATCAGCCTGTAGGCCGCCATGGTCACCGGCACGCTGGAGGACTTGAGGGACACGCAGATGTCATGGAAGTCGTACTGCTCCAGCAGGGCGATATGTCCGAAGGCGGACTCCACCAGGGCTTCCGGGGTGACCCCGCCATACTTGGCCAGCAGGGGCTTTTCCAGAGAGCCTCCGTTGACCCCGATGCGGATGGGGATTTTTTTCGCCTTACAGGCCTCCGCCACCGCCTTCACCCGGTCGGCTCCGCCGATGTTGCCCGGATTGATGCGCACCGCGTCGCACCCGGCCTCCACGCAGGCCAGGGCCAGCTTGTAGTCAAAGTGGATATCCACCACCAGAGGAATGTGGATCTGCGCCTTGATGGCCCCCACCGCCTTGGCGGCGGCCATATCGGGCACCGCCACCCGGATGATCTGACAGCCGGCGGTCTCCAGCCGCCGGATCTGCGCCACGGTGGCAGTCACATCATCGGTGGGGGTATTGGTCATGGACTGTATGGTAACAGGGGCGCCCCCGCCGACGGGGACGCCTCCTACAAAAATCTGTCTGGTCACGAAACTGCCTCCTACAGGATGAACCTGTTTACATCATTGATGGCCACCAGAATCATCAGGGCAATCAGGCAGATAAAGCCCGCCGCGTTGACGTAGCCCAGATATTTCTGGTCGATATACTTTTTGCTGAACAGGTGGTAGACCCCGTTGACGAGGAGCAGGAAGATCTGCCCGCCGTCCAGGGCGGGGATGGGCAGCAGGTTCATCACCGCCAGGTTGATGGCGATGAGGGCGGTGAAGTCCAGCAGGTTGATCACCGCGCCGAACAGGCCCGCCGCCTCGGCTCCCGCCTGGCCCACCTCGCCGGCCACGGCGGTGATACCGATGACCCCGGACATGTCCTTGAGGCCCACCGCGCCAGTAAAGATATCTCCCAGGCCCATCCACACCATGCGCACGTAGTCAATGGCCTGATACCAGCTGTTCTGCAGACGGGTAAATACCGTGTCCTCCAGGAACTCTCCCACGTAGATGCCCCGCTTTTCCACCTGCTGGCCGTTCTCATCGGTGAGCAGACGATAGGGCAGGGAGATCACGCCCAGGTCCACCTTCTCCCCGTCCCGGACCACCGTGACGTCCACATCCTCCCCTGCCCGCTGCAGGTAGATCATGGCGTCGCTCTGAAAGTAGATGCGGTGGCCGTCGATGGTGTAAAACCGGTCGCCGGGCTGCAGGCCGGTGTCCAGCACCTCCTCCGCCCCCGCCATCACGCCGGTGAACACCGGGGCGGCGGGACTGCCCGCCAGGAAGAAGATCACCAGAATGATGACCAGGCCCGCCACAAAGTTCATAAAGGCCCCGGCCACCAGGATGATGAACTTTTTCCAAAAGGGCTTGTTGTGGAAGGAGCGGGGGTCGTCGGAGGACTCCTCCTCCCCCTCCATGGCGCAGAAGCCGCCGATGGGAAACAGCCGGAGGGAGTAGGTGGTCTCCCCCTTCTGCCGGGACAGGAGGGCGGGTCCCATACCGATGGCAAACTCGTTCACCCGCACTCCCAGGCTCTTGGCGGCCACAAAGTGTCCAAACTCATGGATGGCAATGAGCAGGCCGAAAAACAGGATGATGAGTACAATGGAAAAGATAGTCATAGGCACCTCAATGCGTCAAAGGGTTTCTGCCGCCCGGCGGGCGGCCTGATCAGCGGCCAGCACGTCCTCCAGCTCCGGTTTTCCCACCACCGGCACCGTGGCCAGGGCGTGCTCCACCCGTTGGGCGATCTCCCCGAAGGAGATCTTCCCCGCCAGGAACAGGGCTACCGACGCCTCGTTGGCCCCGTTGAGGGCCGCGGTGGCGGTGCCGCCGGTACGGGCGGCCTCCAGTGCCAGGGACAGGCAGGGGAAGAAGTCGCAGTCCGGGGCGTGGAAGGTAAGGGGCGGACAGGTCAGCAGGTCCAGAGGCTTTGCCACCGCCGCCGTCCGGGCGGGCCAGGTGAGGGCGTACTGGATGGGCAGGCGCATGTCCGGCACCCCCAGCTGGGCCAGGATGGCGTTGTCACAGTATTCCACCAGAGAGTGTACAATACTCTCCCGGTGGACCACAATGGAAATCTTCTCCGGGGGCAGGCGGTAGAGCCGCATGGCCTCGATAAACTCCAGGCCCTTGTTCATCAGGCTGGCCGAGTCCACGGTGATCTTGGCCCCCATGGACCAGTTGGGGTGCTTCAGAGCCTGCTCTACTGTGGCGGAGGCAATCTTTTCCTTCTCCCAGCCCCAGAAGGGGCCGCCGGAGGCGGTGAGGATCAGGCGCTTCACCTCGCCCCGGTCCCGGCTGCCCTGGAGACACTGGAAAATGGCGGAGTGCTCGGAATCCACCGGCACGATCTCCGCGCCGTGGGCGTCGGCGGCCTCCATCACCAGCTCCCCGGCGCACACCAGGGTCTCCTTATTGGCCAAAGCGATCCGCTTGCCCTGACGGATGGCGGCCAGGGTGGGCCGCAGGCCCACCATACCCACCACGGCGGTGAGCACGGTGTCCGCCCTCTCCAAGGTGGCCGCCTCAATGAGGCCCTCCATCCCCGAACTCACCCGGATGGGGGTGTCGGCCAGCCGGGTCCGCAGGTCGGCCGCGGCGGCGGGGTCCATCATCACCGCCAGCTCCGGCCGGAACTGGCGGCACTGCTCCTCCAGCCGCTCCACATCCCGGTTGGCGGTGAGGGCGGCCACAGTCATGCCACAGGCGGCAATCACCTCCAGTGACTGCCGCCCGATGGACCCTGTGGAACCCAACAGAGAAATGCATTTGCTCATAGTCAGCCTCCCACAGCGGGCAGGATGTGGAGCAGCAGCTCCACCAGGGGGGCGCAGAAGATCACGCTGTCAAAGCGGTCCAGCACCCCGCCGTGGCCGGGAAAGATGTTGCCGAAATCCTTGATCCCGTACTCCCGCTTGATATAGGAAAAGGACAGATCCCCCAGCTGGGACACCACGCTGCCCAGGGCCCCGTACAGGGCCAGCAGGAGGTAGTGCACCTTCAGGTCAAACCCGAACTGGAGAACGGCGCCGTAGAGCACCGTACACACCACCGCTCCCAGAAAGCCGCCTACCGCCCCCTCCACCGTCTTTTTGGGGGAGAGCTCGGGGGCCAGCTTGTGCTTGCCGAAGGCCATGCCGGCAAACAGGGCGAAGGCGTCGCTGACAAAGGCGATGACCAGGGGCAGCACCACCAGCGCCCGCCACTGGTCCATCAGCCGGATGCGCAGGAAGGAGGAGAGGAAAAAGGGGATGACCACGGTGAGGAAAAAGGCCCCTCCCATCTTCTCCAGGCCGATGCGCTTGTGGCTGGCAATGGCCTCGCAGAACAGCAGCACCACGTAGACAAACAGCCCGCACAGGATGGGCAGGGATGCGCCGCTGTAGTACACCCAGAAGGGGAGCAGGCCCGCCATAATGATGGAATAGCCGGAAATGCGGGGATGCTTGAGAAAGCTGGTGGACCACAGGGCCTCATGCACCGCGATCATGGACAGGCCGGAGATGATCACCGGCAGGATCATGGGGTACATCGGAGATACCCAGTAGATCGCCAGAAGCAGCAGCGGAATGAAGATCACCGCCACCATAACTCGCTTGACCACTCACACACCTCCAAAGCGGCGGGAACGGCCCTGATAGGCCGCCAGCGCCTTGTGCAGTTCTTCCTTGGAAAAATCGGGCCACAGCACGTCGGTGTAATAGAACTCGGCGTAGGCCGACTGCCACAGCAGGAAGTTGGAAATCCGTATTTCCCCGCTGGGCCGGATCACCAGGTCCGGGTCGGGCACCCCGGCGGAGTAGAGGTATTGGGAAAAGCCCTCCTCCGTCAGCTGCTCCGGCGTGGTCTTCCCCGCCGCGCAGTCGGCGGCGAAGGCCCGGGCCGCCCGCACGATCTCGTCCCGGCCCCCGTAGTTGAGGCACACGTTGACCTGCATGCCGTCATACCGCTGGGAGATGGCGTCGGTGCGGCCGCACATCTCCCGCAGCTCGGCGGGCAGCGGGGACAGATCCCCGAAAAAGTGGAGCCTGATCTGATCCCGCTCCATCTTCTCAATGGACTCCAGCAGGTATTTCTTCAGCAGGCCCATGATGGCGGAGACCTCCTCCAGAGGCCGTTTCCAGTTCTCCGTGGAGAAGGCGTACACCGTCAAATAGTCCAGCCCGATGTTCTTGCAGTAGGTGGCGATGGTACGGAAGGTTTCCGCGCCGGCGGCGTGGCCCGCCGTCCGGGGCAGTCCCCGCCGCTTGGCCCACCGGCCGTTGCCGTCCATGATAATGGCCACATGGCGGGGCAGATGGTCAAAGTCCACCTGGGCCGCCGTGTCCTCCTTTGGTTTTAAAAAAGCCATAGCTTGTATCCTATCCGATCCTTGTTCCAATTAAGATGCCGGTGCGGGACACCAGGAGGCGCCCCGCACCGTAACAGGTGGTTGCCTTGCGGCTTACACCGCCATCAGTTCGCTTTCCTTCTTGGCGGTGAGCTCGTCGATCTGCTTGCAGCGCTTCTCGGTGATGTCCTGAAGCTCCTTTTCGTAGTCCTTCCGGTCGTCCTCGGTAATCTCCGACTTCTTCTCCATGGCCTTGAACTTCTCCATGGCGTCCCGGCGGATGTTGCGGATGGCCACCTTGCCGTTCTCCCCGTATTTGCGCACCTGCTTGGTGAGCTCCTTACGGCGCTCCTCGGTGAGCTGGGGGAAGGACAGGCGAATCACCCGGCCGTCGTTCTGGGGGTTGATACCCAGATCAGAGGTCTGGATGGCCTTTTCAATGGCCTTGAGCAGGGTGCCGTCCCAGGGCTGGATCATCAGGGAGCGGGGGTCGGGAGAGGAGATGGCGGCCACCTGGTTCAGGGGGGTGGGGGCGCCGTAGTAGTCCACCGTAATCTTATCCAGCACCGCGGCGTTGGCACGTCCGGCCCGGACGCTGGCGAAATCGCTCATGACCACATCAATGGTTTTCTGCATCTTTGCATCGAATTCCTTGTTGACTTCTTTCATTTCACGGTTCCTCCTTGACGATGGTTCCTATTTTTTCGCCCATAACCACCCGCAGGATGTTCTCCGGGTCCTTGAGGGCGAACAGGATCACAGGAATTTTGTTGTCCATGGACAGGGACGTGGCGGTGGAGTCCATCACCTCCAGATGCCGGGCCAGGATATCGTCGTAGGTGATGGTATCGAACTTCACCGCATTGGGGTCCTTCCTGGGATCGGCGGAGTACACCCCGTCGATATTCTTGGCCAGCAGAATGGCGTCGGCGTCGATCTCCGCCGCCCGGAGGACCGCCGCGGTATCGGTGGAAAAGAAGGGATTGCCGGTGCCGCAGCCGAAGATCACCACCCGGCCCTTCTCCATGTGCCGGATGGCCTTGGAGCGGATATAGGGCTCCGCCACGGAGCGCATCTCAATGGCGGTCTGCACCCGCACGTCCACACCCTTCTGCTCCAGCACGTCGGCCACAGCCAGGGCGTTGATGGTGGTGGCCAGCATCCCCATATGGTCGGCCCGGGTGCGCTCCATCCGGTCGCCGCCGTCCTTCAGGCCCCGCCAGAAATTGCCGCCGCCCACCACGATGCCTACCTGCACGCCCTGCTCCACGCATTTCTTGATCACGTCGCAGACGCTTCCGATTACGTCAAAGTCCAGCCCGCGGCTGGCCGCGCCTGCCAGCGCCTCGCCGCTGAGCTTCAGCAGCACCCGTTTGTACTGCGCCTGACTCATAATTCCAACCCCTTCATATGGTATTTCAGTCCACCTCATTTTAATATAGTTTTCCACATTTGCCTAGTAGTTAGGCCAAAGTTTTTACAAATTATTCGGATTCTTCCCCACACGCAAAAAAGGAGCGGGAAAACCCGCTCCTTTTTTGCACTGGGTTACTTCATCTGCTCATACATCCGCAGGGTAGTCATCATACACTGCTCCCTGGTGTAGGGCTGCTGGGGGGAGAAGGTGTTGCCGCCGATACCGTCCATGATACCGGCCCCCTTCACCTGGCCCACCGCGTCGAAGGCCCAGCTGGAGATAGCGTCGTTATCGGCAAAGGCGGGGGCGGAGGCGGTCAGCGGTTTGCCGATCACCTCTGCCAGCCGGGCCAGCATGGTGGCCGCCTGCTCCCGGGTCAGCTGGCCGTCTGGGTTGAACTTGCCGTTGCCAATGCCGTTGACCACGCCCAGAGCAGCCATTTTCTGCACGTTCACGTCGTAAGTGTCGGAGAAGGTGGCCCGCTCGGTAATCTCGGCCCCCTTGACCGTCTCGTACAGCTCCACCGCCAGGGCGCAGAACTCCGCCCGGGTAGCAGTCTTGGTGTACTGGGTCTGGAGGTTATCGGGCACCAGCCCGGCGTCCACCGCTTGGCTCACCTGCTTCACCGCCCAGGAGGAGGGCCCGGCGCCCACGCCAAAGACCGGCTTGAAGGTGTGATTTTCCCGGACGTTCTGGAAGGTATAGCTGTCCACCGGGCCCAGGCATGTATCGTCCACGTAGACGTTGAGCAGGTGATAGCCCGGATTGGCTACAAACTTCAGGGTGGCGCTGCCCCCCTCCTTCACCTCCATGGTCTTGACCTTCTGGCCGTCCGGCCCAATGGTGGAGCCATAGACGGTTCCGCTGTTCAGGTTTTTGACCAGATAGCCGCCATTGCTGAGGAACTTGACCGACAGATCCACGGTCTGGCTCTTCTCCACATCCTGGCTCTGCCCGATATCACCCGCCAGATAGGTCGCGGTGACCCTGAGCTTGCCTGTTACGGCGCCGGGCGTTTTTGTGCTGCCTCCCAGCCCGACCTTGATGGTGTCGCTCTCCCCGGGTTCAAGGCGCCACCCTTCTCTGCACCAGAAGATATCTGTGGCGGTTTCCCCGTCCGTTCCGTCCCCGTCCTCGATCTGGCAATCCAGCCGGAAGGGGAATTTACCCGTGTTGGTAATCGTAATCGTCTTCTCCACATCCCAGCGATTCGCCTCGCTGTTCTGGGTGCCAAAGTCCAGGCTGCCGGTGCTGAGGCTGAAGCCCTCGCTGCCCGAGTCCGCGAAGCCCTCCACGTTGTAGCGCACGGTAAAGGCATCGGTCAGGGTGAAGTAATCCCCCGCCGGCCCTATGCCAATTCCACCGCTTCCGATCCAAATGCCGGTGTAGGGATCCAGAATGATCATCAGGTTGACCGAGGCGGTGCCGGAGCACACCTGGTTGGTACGCAGATGCGCCGAGACCCGAATAGAGTCACCGGGACGCACGATGTCGGTGGAGGCAGAAGCGGAGATCACGCCCTCTACCGACTCCGGGATGACGTCCGTGTCCCAGACCAGGATGGGCACACCGCTGTTATTGGTGAGGGTGACATACTGCGACGGCACCTCTGACTTCAGGTAGCTGGTGCCAAAATCAACCGACGTGGCGCTCAGGGAAATGCCGTATCTGGACTGAGCCTCGCTGCGGCTGATGTTGCCCAGGTTCTGGCTGCTACCCGTGTTGTGTGTGGGGGTAGGCGTGGGGGTAGGCGTCGCAGTCGGAGTAGGCGTAGGCGTCACAGCCGGAGTGGGCGTAGGCGTCACAGTCGGAGTGGGCGTAGGTGTCACAGCCGGAGTGGGCGTAGGTGTCACAGTCGGAGTGGGCGTAGGTGTCACAGCCGGAGTGGGCGTAGGTGTCACAGTCGGAGTGGGCGTAGGTGTCACGGTCGGAGTGGGCGTGACCTCCTGAGAAGGCGTTTCGGTCGTAGTCTGGAGTTCGTCCCCTCCGCCAGTCACATCCCCGGTTTCCTCCGCCAGGGCAATCACCGGCAGCAGGACCACGGCCAGGACAAGGGCCAGGAGCATCGTAAGCAGTTTTTGTTTCATCTCGTCTCAACCTCACTTTATCAGTTCTCACAGGGTAGCTATCTAAAAGAGGGTTTTTTCCCCCGCCGCTGTCAGGGCCTCGTTAATCTCGGCCAAGGTCTTTCCGTGGACCAGGCCGTGGCTGATGACGGCGTCCCGCCGGAGCCGGGGATACAGCTGGGCATAGGCGGTCCGCAGCAGCAGCTGCTGGGTCTCCTCCAGGGTGGTCCCCATGGCGATGCACAGGCAGAGCAGCCGGTCCCGGGAGGGTACCCGCCGGCCGGAGAACACCTGATGGAGATACACCTCGCTCATACCCGCCTGCCGGGCCAGGGCCGCCTTGGAGATATGCCGCCTGCGGTAGATCTCCGCCAGCAGCTGGGGAAGCTGGCCGTCAAAAAAGAAGGGCCGATTCTTCTTCAGGTAGGTATTCAGATCCGGCTCCTCCATCAGTCTCTGCTGCAGATCTCCCGTGCTTTTTTCCACCACAGCCGCCGCCCCCTCTCCTGGGTCAATACAGGGTTTTTTCATTTTCCACAAAGAGCTTGTCGTTGATCTCGTTCAGACTGAGCCCGTGGAGAATGCCGTGGGTCACAATGGCGTCCCGCCGGAGCTTGGGGTACAGGGGGGCGCAGGCAGCCCGCTTGAGCATCCGCTGGGTCTCCTCCAGGTTGAGACCCATGCCCACGCACAGGCAGAGCAGCCGGTCCCGGGAGGGCTTGCGCCGTCCGGAAAATACCTGATGAAGATATACCTCGCTCATACCCGCCTTCCGGGCCAGGGCCGCCTTGGACTGGTTCCCCCGCTCGAAATAGGCGGCCAGCTGGCCGGTAATGTCGTCCTGCACAAAGCTGGCCTGGTTTTCTTTCAGATAGGTATCCAGATCCGGCCGCTCCATCAGCTCCTGGCGCAGATCGTCGGTGGATTTCTCCTGCATGAAAAACTTCCTTTCTTTTCCTGTGTTCTTCCTGCCCTTTACTTTTTTAGTGATTTTGTATATAATAAATCTACATCATTTGCCATCTTATTGCAATATGCCCGCTGCATAGGGTTTTCGGTTTTTTCTGGGAGGGAGATCGACATTTATACCTGGTTTGAACGCGCGCTGCGCCAGGAATTTGACCAGGTGCGGCTGATCAAGGAGAGTTCCCGGGGGAGCGTGCGGGTGGTCCGCCACAAAACCACCGGCCGGGACTTCATCCTCCGGCAGTTCACCGGCAACCCGGAGGTCTATCAAAAGCTGCTGGACTACACCTGCCCCAACCTGCCCACCGTATATGAGGTGGCCTGTCAGGGAGACCAGAATCTGGTTCTGGAAGAGCTGATCCAGGGGGACACCCTGGGTTTTTTGCTGCAGGACGCCCTGTTCACCCCGGAGGAGACCCGGAAAATCGTCATCCAGGTGTGCCGGGCCCTGTGGGTGCTCCACTCCATCGGGGCGGTCCACCGGGATGTGAAGCCGGAAAACATCATCCTCCGGGGGTCTGAGGCGGTGCTCATCGACTTTGACGCCGCCCGGCTCCACAAGCCGGAGCACGAGATGGACACCCAGATTCTGGGCACCACCGGCTTCGCCGCCCCGGAGCAGTACGGCCTGTCCCAGTCCGACCTGCGCACCGACATCTACTCGGTGGGTATCCTCATCAACGTGATGCTCACCGGAGAGCACCCCTCCAAAAAGCTGGCGGAGGGGAAAATGGGCCACATCGTGGACCGGTGTACCCATGTCAACCCACAGCGGCGGTACAAAAACGTGCTGCGGCTGATGGAGGCCCTGTAGCATGACCGGCAAGACCAGAACCTGCCCCCACTGCGGCGTCTCCCTGCCGGATGACGCCGCTTTTTGTCCCTTCTGCGCCGAACATATCCGGCCCCGGCAGACGGTGAAGGTCCCCTCCCACCTGTGGCGGAAGGGGCTGGGATACGCCGCTGTTCTGGTGGCGCTGGCGCTGCTGGCGGCTGCCATATACAGCTATGTGACCCCCAATGTGTATGACGCCTGGGGCGAACTGACCTATCCTTTGGACGGAAACGACTACCATCTGGCGGTCACCTTCCGCAACGACGGCGCCCCGGAGGCGGAGTATACCGTGCAGACGGAGGCGGAGGGCCGCTATGACCGGGCGGCCAAGCTGTTCATCACCCATGTGGACTCCGGGATGGACGCGGGACAAATGTTCAATCAGCAGATCGACTCTGCCTACGTCCAGGTGACCCAGCCGGAGGACTCCCCCTCCCCTGTCACCTGGCTCCAGCCGGAGTTTCAGAATGATCCCGCCACCGAGGGGCTGCTCCTCTCCGTACTCAACTTCACCGGCCAAAGCCGGGGTCCGGCGGAGATTGCGTGGACCATTCACATGAAAAACGGAGATACCATTATCCTGCGGCAGAGGATGAATCTCGCGCCGGTGGACTCCCTCCACTACTACCCGGAGGACTGGCCCATGGCCACCATTGAGGAGCTCCAGGCCCTGGTGGAGCAGATCCAGGCGGAGGTCCCTCTGCCCACGGTGGTGCATCTTCATCTGCCCCCGGTGGCCTATGAGGGGGGCCTCACCATCGACGGGCGCACCATCAACCTTTACGGCTCCCTGGGTGAGCGCAACATGCGCACCACCTTTCTGGGCCCGGTGGTGTACAAGCCTGAAAAGGACCCCCAGGGGTTCATTCAGTACATCGACTTCCGGGGGAGCGGCACCGGCACGGGCCTCACGGTGGAGGCCGACTGCCACGTAGAGGACTGCGGCTTCTCCGGCTGGGATACCGGCCTTCTCATCGGCGGAGAGGACTGGGCAGACCCGGTGGGCTGCCTCTTTGAGCATAACAAGGTGGGTTTCCGCTTTGACAGCGGCGGCAGCTATGTCAATGCCAACCGCTTTGAGGGCAACGCCTTCCTGGACAACGGCACCGCCGTGGAGCTGCTCCGGGTGCCGGGCGACAAGACCCTCTATTTCGACGGCTGCCGGTTTGCAGGCAACGACGCGGATCTCTCCAACCCCGCCGGCCACCCCGTCAACATCTCCTATGCAACCTTTGAATGAAAGGGACGAGCTCTATGGAACACAACTGTCCTCATTGCGGCGCGCCTCTGCCCGAGGACGCCTCCTTCTGTCCCCGCTGCACCCAGAGCATCCGGGACCGCCAGCCGGTAAAAATCCCCTCCCACCTGTGGCGGAAGGGGCTGAAATGGGCGCTGGTACTGGTGCTTATCCTGGCTGTGGCCGGAGGCCTTTACGCCCGGTTTGGGCGGGAAACTCCCTCCGCCGGCCTCCCCGCCGGAGACACCACGGCGGTGATCCTGGAGGAGGACGAGAGCGGTATGGTTACCGTCACCCCCGACCTGCTGCGGGAGTATTTCCCCCTGCTGGCCGGCCTCAACTTCTCCACCACCTCCACCACCAGCGACGACATCGACGACTATCTCATGGAAAATTTCCAGCTGGCCAACTTAGTGGCCTCCCGGGGGGCCGCCGGTACCGACGAGGAGCGGGGCAGATTCTACGCCCGCAGCTCCGGCACCCGGATCTGCCTCCTCCTCTTTGACCGCAACACCCACCTGATGGGTTACTTCATCGGGGAGCCCGTCCAGATCGAGGAGAGAAAATGGCAGATCGACGTGGTGTCCTGCGATTACGACTTCACGGAACTCTATGAGGAACAGCTGGCCGCCTTCGAGGGCAGCTGGGAGGCGGACTTTTCCACTTACATCCCGCCGGAGGAGATCGAAAGTTCCGGAGCTGTATGGTTTCTGAGCGGCTACGACACCGGAAAGGGCCCGGTGCTCCGGGAGGACGACGCCCAGATTTACCACCTGTGGGCTCTGCTCCACTCCCCAGAGCCAGAGCGCCAGTGCCGGGAAATCGAACGGCTGGAGGAATTTCTGCCCAGAGAAGGCCGGTGGCGGTGCTATCTGCTGCTGGATAAGGACTATAACCTGCTGGGCTACACCATGCTGGACTATCAGGGCAATGGAGGATAACAGATGGAGCACAAATGTCCCTGGTGCGGTGGGGATCTGCCGGAAAACGCCTCCTTCTGTCCCCACTGCGCCCAGTTTACACGTCCCCGCAAGGAAGCGGCAACGCCCATCCCCCTGCGGAAAAAGGCCCTGCTGGGCCTGCTGCTTCTGGCGGTGCTCGCCGCCGTGGGCGCAGGACTGTGGCTGAGCCTTTCCCCCAAAAGCTATGACGGCTATGGGGAGGTGCGCTACAGGGACTACCAGCTTCTGCTGAGCCAGTTCTCCGACCGATACGTCCCCTCCCCCACGGTCTCGGTTCAGGGGGAGCCGGAGGGCCAGTACCGGATGCCCGCCCGGCTGTTTATCAACAACAGCGACGGCCAGGACGCCTCCCAGGCTTTTCTGGAAGAAGTGGAGACGGTGTCGGCGGCCTTTGTGGGCCAGGAGGACAGCCCCTCCCCCATGACGTGCTCCCAGCCCGCCTACAATCCCGGCGTACCGGAGTGTCCCCTCATTTCCCTCATTGACTACACCGGTAAGAGCGGTACGGCGGAGCTGGTGTGGACGTTCCAAATGAAAAACGGGGATACCATCTATCTCCGGCAAACCTATGAAATCATCCCCATCCCGGTGTACGACTACTACCCGGAGGAGTACCCCATGGACACCGCGGAGGAGCTTCAGGCCCTCATAGACAGCATCGGCGCCCAGTTTGGAAACGACGAGGCCATCATCAATCTGCATTTGCCTCCCGTCACCTATGAGGAGGGCGTCACCCTCCAGGATCAGAGCCTGAACCTCTACGGCTCTACCGACGCCGACGGAAACCGCACCACCTTCACCGGCCCGGTTCGGGTGCTGACCCACTACGGCTCCATCACCTATTTTTACGACATGGATTTTATGGGCGACGGCAGCGGCACCGGGCTCTCCGGTTCCTCCTCCTTCCGGGCCACCAACTGCACCTTCACCGGCTGGGACACCGGGGTGTTTGCCTACGGCACCAGCTGGGCCAACGTCATCGGCTGCACCTTCCGGTACAACAACATCGGCTTCCGCTTCGACAGCGACGGAGCGTACGCCAACCACTCCATGTTCAACGACAATGTCTTTATGGGCAATGACGTGGGGGTGCAGCTGGACAACGTGCCCACCGATGTGAAGCTCAATTTCCAGGGTTCCGTGTTCCAGGGCAACCGGATGAGCATTGACAACCGCTGCAGCCAGCCCACGGACCTGTCCCAGGCCACCCTAGACAAAAGGAGATAGAGAAACATGCAGCACAAATGCCCCCACTGCGGCGCAGCTCTGCCGGAAGGCGCCGCTTTCTGTCCCCACTGCGCCAAAGACGTCCATCCCCGGAAGGACACGGGAACTCCTACCCCCCTGCGGAAAAAGGTGCTGCTGGGCCTGCTGGCCCTGGCGGTGGTGCTGGCCGCAGGGCTTGGGATCTGGTACGCCAACCGCCCCTATGTGCCCCAGGAGTTTGACGGGGTGGGCGAGGTGTACTACGAGAGCGGGGACAAGACCTATCAGCTGCTGCTGGCCTGGCCCAACGACCGCTGTATGCCTGCCCCTGATATCTACCAGCAGGGCGCACCGGACGAGCAGTACCGCTGGCCCTCCCGCTGGTATGTCAACGACGCCGCCACCGGCGCCGACGCCTGGCCGGAGTTTGAGCCCCTGGTGGAACAGGTCACGGTGGAGGTGGTGCAGGACGAAAACGCCGCCGATCCCCTGGCGGCCGGGGAGCCCAGCCACCGGGAGGACTACTCCCCCGACGCCGCTATGGTGTCCTCCCTGGACTTCACCGGCAGCTCCGGGGAGCCCCAGGTGGTATGGACCATTCAGATGAAGAACGGCGATATGATCCGGGTGCGTCAGAACATCCACATCAGCCTTATCCTCACCCACGAGTACCACTGGCAGGACTACCCCATGAATACTTTAGAGGAACTGCAAAGCCTGATGGACGACATCGCCGCCCAGGTCAATCCCGCCGACGAGGTGATTCTCTACCTGCCTCCGGTGACCTATGAGGGGGACCTGGAACTGTGCCGGTCCTTCGAGTTCCATGGCAATACCGACGGGGCGGAGCGCACCGTCCTGAAGGGCAGCCTCACCATGCTGGAGACGGGCGGATACTACTGGATCAACTACTTCTATGATATAGACTTCGTGGGGGACGGAACCAACACCGGCATCACCGCCCTGTCCAAGGCGTGGGCCATCGGCTGTTCCTTCACCGGCTACAAAAATGGTCTGCTGACCCAGGGGGGCGCCTGGGTAAACGTTACCGAGTGTACCTTCACCGGCAATGAGGTGGGCCTGTTCTACAACAGCACCGGCCCGTCCGCCTCCGACGACCGCTTCTTCGACAACACCTTCACCGACAACGGCACCGCCGTGCTGCTGATGAGCGTGCCCACCGACCTGACCTTGTACTTTGACGGCACCACCTTCTCCGGCAACGGCGTCAACGTGGACAACCGCTGCGGCCACAGCGTGGACCTGTCCAGGGCGGTGGGCGCGAAATAGAAAAAACCGGCAGCTGACTTCGGTCAGCTGCCGGTTTTTCTTATACTCCGTCTGTTTTTTCCGGCTCCTCAGCATAGCTGTATCCGCCCTTGTTCTCCTTCTTGCTTCGGTAGAGGGCGGTATCCGCCTGACGCAGGCTCTCGTCGTAGGAAAAGTCCCGGCTGGAAACATGGGTGATACCAATGCTGCAGGTGATCGGCAGCTGCTCGTACTGCCGCAGCGCCTCCGCCAGAATCTTCAGCCGCTCCTCCAGCGTGGCCCGGCAGACATACCCTTTGAGGAACACCATAAACTCATCGCCGCCCAGCCGGCCTACCAGATCCCCGCTGCGGAAGGTCTTTTGCAGCAGATTGGTCAGGTACTTCAGTACCTTGTCGCCCTCCATGTGGCCGAAGCGGTCATTGATGGACTTGAAGTTGTCGATGTCCAGCAGCATCAGCACCCCCGAGTGTCCATCGTCGGGCACTGTGATATACTGCTCCACCTCGTTGCGGAAGGCGTTGCGGTTGTATACCTGGGTGAGGGGATCCCGCCGGGCGGCGTCCCGCTGGGCCAGCTCCCGCCGGATCTGGGTGTCCTTGTCCTTCAGATACAGCAGCGCATAGGCGTTTTCGGTAAATTCCTCCCGGAACGTATGGGCCACCAGCTCCACCCAGCGCCACTGGCCGTGCAGCAGCCGCTGGTAGCGGAAGCGGTAGGTCTGTCCCCCCTCGTCGGCAAGCAGGCTCTTCCAGCTGCTGCCCGTGGTGCTGGACAGGTTCTGATCCTCCAGGCGCACCTGACCGCTCACCTGCCCCATCATGAACTGGAGCACACTTCCGCTGTCCAAATGCCGGCATTGCTCGGCGTAGCTGGCCCACAGGCCGCCCGCGGCGTTGAGCTGCTCGCTCTCCAGGTCCAGCTCCGCATAGGCGATGGCCTCCGACAGGCTGGCCCGGTAGAAGTCCCGGATACGGATATTCTCCAGTTCCATCAGCCGCTCATGGTCGGCGGCGCTGAGCCGCACCAGAACAGTATCCCGGTCCTGAACGCCGGAGCCCATATGGCGGATATCCATTTTAAACCAGGTATAGGTGCCCTGCTTGGACTGCAGCAGCAGTTCCTCTCCGTCCAGGTCGGCCGACTGCTGCACATTTTGCAGCAATTCGCGGAATCGTTTGGCAAAATGGGGATGGACCATCTTCCGGTCCAGCCAGCATTGGGGGAAATGCTCCTCGTGGATGCTCTCCCCCGCCAACAGAGTTCGCCCGGTATGGAAGTAGATGGTTCCCTTCCGCTCATTGAACTCAAACACCTCGCCGGCGTCGGTATCCTGCACCACCTTGGTCTGCTCCATCCCGGAGATGATCCGGTGATAGCCCTCCAGACAGATCATGCCGTCGGAGTCCTTGGTGCGGATACCGATGCAGCGTACCATGACCCCGCCCTGGGTGGGATGGGTCCAGGAATACTCCATCTGAACCACCTGGCCGGTCTGGACCATCCGCTCCACGGCGGAGGCCACATAGTTGTAGTAGCCGCCGTTGATGCGGTCGTACCAGTAGCGGTAGCACTCCTCCGGCGGCAGCTCCTTCTCCAGCCCCAGCACCTGGCGCATGGTCTTGTCGGCAAACATCTCCCGGCGGCCGCTGTTGGGGTCAAGCCGGAGGAACCACAGCCCCAGCCGGGTCTCCTTCAGTGCATCCTGATAGTGGAGGTCCAGCAGCTCGCCCAGCCGGTTCTCCGCCTCGTTGCGGCGGAACCGGTTGGCCACAAACATGGCGAGCATCCGCAGCATGGCGTCATCCTCAATGCAATGGCGGGGATTATCCACCCCCAAAAAGCCGTACAGGCGGCCCTGACGGCGGATGGGCGCGGCGATCATGCGGCGGATTCCCTGCCGGGCCAGGCTCTCCCACTCCTCCGGGTCGCTCTCCCGGTAGTCATCCAGGTTGAGCATCACCACCGACTGGTCCTGCTCAAACAGATTGAGCCACCGCCGCAGCAGCACGCTGGGCACATTCTGCAGATTGGCCCGCTGGGCGGTCACCCCGCTCTGGCACCACTCGTAGGTGTTGTTCCACAGCTCCGTGCTGTGGGGGACGGGCTCGAAAAGATAGGCCCGGTCCGCCTGATAGAAGTCACCCAGCAGCGCCAGCATGTGCCGGGTGGCCTGCTCCATGTCGGGCTCCTCCACCAGTGTCTTGGCGCAGGCCAACACGTTTTCCGCAAAGTCCAGCTTCTCCCGGACGCTCTTGCTGAGCACTTCCCGCTCGCTGACATCAATGGCCAGCTCCAGCCGGCAGGTCTTGCCCCGCCAGTCAATGAGCTTATCCTTCAGAATGTAATGGCGGTGGAGCAGCTGATTATCCCACTCCCAAATATAGAAGGAGTCCTTGGTCAGCCGGTCGTTGGTGCAGAACTCGCAGGGGCTGTTCCGCCCCTGCAGCACCTTGTAGCACTTCTGGCCCTTGTAATCATACACGCCCGTCAGCCCGCAGCCCACCGGGTTGAGATAATACAGCTCATGGTTGGCCAGATCGCTGACATAGATGATCTCATCCATGGATTCCAGAATGGTCTCCAGGCTCTCCGTAGTGGGGCTCATGTCGCCGGGCATGGGGTGCTTCCCCCATTTCAGCTGGCACATCTGCTCCCTGTGGGCCATCTGGGCCTGCCGCTCCGGGGTATTGGTGCGGATATACAGCTCGTCAAACTCCTCCGGCGTACAGGGCCGGTGGAAGAAAAAGCCCTGCAGCAGATCGGGATGCAGCTCCTCCAGCACCTCCAGCTCCTCCTGGGTCTCCACGCCCTCACAGCAGATCTGCATCTGGGAGTCCCGGGCCAGCTCCACCATATTGCTGAGCAGCCGGTAGTTATAGGCGCTGTGCTGGATGCCGCTGACAAAGCAGCGGTCAATTTTGATCTCGTCAATCTCCAGGCTTTTGAGATAGCTCAGGCTGGAATAGCCGGTGCCAAAGTCGTCCACGGAGATCTGGATGCCCGCCCGTTTCCACTGGTAGAAGATGCGGTTGAAGTGGGGATAGTCCTGCAGCTGCATATTCTCCGTCACTTCCAGCGTCAGGGCGTCCCCCGGCAGGCCCACCCGGTTGAGGGCGTCCAGGATCTGCTGGGTGATACCCTGCTGCGCCAGCTGCACATAGGAGAGATTGACGCTGATATGGAAGTTGGGCACGGTCTTCCGCCACTGCAGGCACTGGGCCATGGCAGTCTCCAGCACCCACATGCCCACCTGGCAGATCATGCCGGTCTGCTCCAGCAGGGGGACAAAGTCCGCCGGGCTGATGGAGCCCCGTGTGGGCGAGTCATACCGCAGGAGGGCCTCCGCCCCGTAAATGTCATAGCTGCAGGAGCGGACCTGGGGCTGGTAGCGCAGGGAGAATCCCTGGAACCCGTTCTGAATGCTCTGCTTGAATTCCTCCTGCAGCTCGATGGTGGACAGCTTCTCCTCATAGTCCCGCCAGGAAAAGAAGGCCAGGTTGTTCTTCCCCATCCGCTTGGCCCGGTCCAGGGCCTCCTCCGCATACTGGTAAATGGTGCCCGCATCCTCGCCGCCGTAACGGTGGTAGGCCACGGCGCCCCCCGATATGGTGCAGTCATTCCGGGCCAGGCAGTCCTTCACCTGATCATAGACCTGCTGCACCTCACTCTCGTCCTCCGCCGGCAGATTTACCGCGAAGCAGTCTCCGTTCAGCCGGTAGATCCGCAGGCCGGGCGCCACCTGACGCTCCAGCGTGTCCATAACCGCATGGAGGATGCTGTTGCCCCGGTTGCGGCCATGGCGGAGGTTGATATGCTTGAGATTGTCCACCCCCAGCAGCAGCAGATAGCCCGGCTTGCCAGAGGTGCGGACGGCATCAATCTCCTCGGACAGCTCCGAGCCGTTGAAGGCCCCGGTCAGCGGGTCCACCTTCTGTTCCAGCACCATATCCGACACCCGGCCGATCATGCATATCGGCTGACCCTTGCTGTCCATCTGGCAGCGGCCCCGGCAGTTGACCCATACCAGCTTCCCCTCCCGGTCCACCAGACGGTACTCCATATCGTGCTCCGGCTTGGAGCGCTTGCACAGCTCCTCCAGGTCCGCCACCAGCGCGGGCCGGTCCCGTTCATACACGATCTGGACCCAATCCTCTACCGTACACCAGTCTTTCCCCCGCTTATGCAGCGGGTATTTCTCCCAGATCTGACCCGGAAAGTAGAGCCGACCCTGACGGAATTCCAGCAGAAACAGGTAGTCGTCCGTGCTATCGCTCAAAAAGCGCAGCACTTCCAACTGTGCTTCCACCATTCTTTCCTCATTTTGTCCCCGATCCATGGTACCGTCCTCCTTCCGCCAGCCAAAGCGCTTGGCCGCCTTGCCGGATCAATCAAAAAGCCGCCGGCCATACCGACGTGCGCGGTATAGGTATGTCCGGCGGCTGCATATATCTTATTCTTCGCTGGGCGTCTCGCTTGCCTTCTCTTCGGCCTTCTCCCCAGCCTCCTCCTGTCCCGGCGTCTGCTGGGTCAGCTCGCTCCAGATCCGGTTGACCTCCTCCATACAGCTGAAGTACAGGCTGGTCAACAGATTGGTGGGAATACCCAGCTGCTCGGCCAGCGAATCAATCTGCTCCCAGTCCGCCCGCTCGTAGGAAAGGGCCAGATCATACAGCATACCGCAGCGGCCGGTGTGGTGGAGCAGAGCCTCCTTCACCTCGTCCCGCATGGGAATCTGCCCCAGAATCTCCTCCAGAGGCGCGTCAATCAGGTAGTTCAGGGTGGAGAACATACCCATCAGGTAGGCCTCCGGCTTGGTGATGGGCAGGTCCTTGGCATAGTTCATCAGGCTGCTGCAGAAGTTGGCCCGCATGAAGGACAGGCGCAGGAATTCCTCGGCGCCCTCGTCCATCGGGTTCTCAGCGTTGCTGGCGCTGAGCAGATAGACCCACTGCTTGAGTTCGTTCAGGCCCACCGTCATGATGGCCTGCCGGACCGTGGTTACCTTGCTGCGCAGAGAGAAGTAGCGGGAGTTGGCAATCTTCAGCAGACCATAGGCCAGTGTGGCGTCCACCGAGATGATCTGCTCAATCTCCTCCACGTCCGGCTCGTCCCGGAGCACCGCCACCATCAGGCGGAAGAAGTTGCTCTGCATGTAGCCGCTGTTGTGGGTCTTGGTGGTCATCTTCTCCGCCACGAAGGTACCCTCCATGGCGTCCACCTTCAGCTTGATGGCCCGCTGATAGAGCTCCTCCCGGTCGATGTTCACCGCGATGCACTTTTTATTCATGCTGTGGGCGATCGCGATGATATTCTTCAGGGTCGTCTCCGGGGTATCCCGGAAGTTGAGCTTGATGTAGTCGATGCTGTCCATGATGGCCAGATAGCGGGGGGCAAACTGGAACTCATTGACGGCGATCTGATAGCCCTCCTTGGCATACTGGTTGATCATATGCATGGCCAGGGGGTGGATAATCACGCTGTCGTCGATCTGGATCACCAGCTCTCCCTTGTCAAAGAGCCGGGGGGTCTTTTTCATCAGCAGCGTGGTGGTGAAGGTCATAAAATTCAGAGAACCCCGCAGCAACTTGTCGGTATTCAGCGTCAGAAAGTTGTAGATGGTATCCGCCGCGGCGAACTCATTGCCTCTGTTCTGGGGGTCGCCGCCGCTGAACGCGTAATTTTCCCCGTAATACTGAATCTCATAGCCCAGGATATGATTCTCCGTGTCCTTAATAGGTTGACGGACGATATACTTGCTGCTGCTCATTTGCCATTCTCCCTTTCCCTCGCAATGCCCCGCTTTTCCAGAAGGGTATCCAGTATGCCGATCAGATGGCCGATCTCAGGCTTGCTCAGCTGTTCGTCGGCTCCCACTTCTTTACCTTTGCGCCGCATTTCTTCTGTAATCAGCGAGGAGAAAATCACAACCGGTATTTGCCGGAAGCTCTCACTGCTCTTGATCAGCTTGGTCAGGCGGTGTCCGTCCATCTGCGGCATCTCCAGATCCGTGATGATCAGCGCCACATGGTCCTCCAGGTTGGGCTCCCCCTCCAGCCGCTCCAACGCCTCCCACAGCTCGGCCCCATTGGGAAACATGGTTACGTTATCATAGCCGGCCCGCACCAGTGCGTTGCGGATCATCTGGGTCAGCAGAATGGAGTCCTCCGCCACCCAGATGGGGTTCTCGTTCCGGTCCCGTGTGCCCAGGGCCTCTACCTCGCTCATCTGGATGCCGGTTTCCGGGGCGATCTCCGCCACGATGCGCTCAAAATCCAGGATGCTTACCAGATCGTCCCCACACTGGGCGATGCCGGTGGTCACCCCGTCGGCGCCGCCGGAAATGGTGTTATCCGGCTTCTGGATGTCCCGCCAGGAGATCCGGCTGATCCCCACCACCTTCTGTACCCGGAAGGCCACATACATCTGGTTGAAATTGGTGACAATGAACAGGTCCGATGGCTTTTTCTCGCATTCCTGATTGCTCAGGTACTTGGGCAGGTCTACCACAGTGATCACGATGTCACGGGGCTTGAAAATCCCCTCCACCGCCGGGTGGACATGAGGCATCGGCTTAACCTCGGCGGACATCATGATCTCCCGCACCTTAGCCACATTGATCCCAAAGAGATTGTCATCAATGGTAAATTCCATGATTTCAATCTCATTGGTACCGGTTTCCAGCAAAATACCGTCTTTTCCCATTCCTTATCCCCGCTTTCTCCAGAAAATCTCTTAGAAAATCAGCTCCGGCTTGCCGTAGCTGCGCACGCAGGCCTGGCCGGATGCGGCGTCAAAGAGCAGAGTCCGCGCCGTGGAGCCGCCTACATCCTCCCGCAGCAGCCGGATGCCCTCCTTCCGAAGGACCAGATGCGTACTCTCAATATTCCGCTGCCCGATATTGCCCAGGCTCCCTCCGCCAGGCACATCGAACATCTTGGCGCCGCCGGCAATCTTGGCCACAACCCGACTGCGCAGCGCGCCCTTCTCTTCCATTTTTTTCAGAGTCTCGCGGATGCCGGTATCGGCGTATTTCATCGGGGCGCGCCGGCCGGTCTCCATGTTCAGGGGCAGCATCACATGGACCAGCGCAGCCAGCCGGATGAGTGGGTCGTACAGACAAATTCCGACACAGGACCCCAGGGCGTAGGTGATGAGCATGCCCTCGTCCCGGGCCATCTTCATGTCCGCGATCCCTACAATCAGCTTGCTATTCATCCAAAACACCCAGCTTCTTCAACAGGAAATTCAGCGACCGGATATCTGGCGAGAGCAGCAGCCGGCATGGCACTACCTTCTCATGACAGATGAAATTGGCGCCAATCGTCATAATATAATCGGACTGCCCCCCGAATTCCGCCATCGGCACCGCCAAAATCGCCCCCTGCATATCTACGGCGAAGGCGGGCACGGTCAGCTTAGTGGTGATATCCGCCAGACTGGACAGGGCGTTGATAAAGGTGGAAATCATGATGTTTCCCACTTCCACCAGCGCCGAGTGATCCAGCTCATTGAGTTCCTCATAATTAAAAACCGTTCGCTCCATCATCCGCTCCAGAATCAGATTCACAAATTCCAGCTGCTGGACGGAGAGCATAATGCCGTTCAGTTCCCCCGACATGTGCACCAGCACGCCGGCGGTAATCACCTCCGGCCCGCCGATCCAGTCGATGGCCTCGTTGTAGCCCATAATGCGCACTTCCGGCATGTCGATGCGCACCTCGCAGCCCAGCATATCGGACAGTGCAGTGGCGGCGTTTCCGGTACCGATGCTCCCAATCTCACGGATGGTATCCAGCTCCATTCCGTTCAGATCCTGATAGTTCTTCATGGTATCGCTCCCTTGTTATCCGTTGGCCAGGCCATTGATCGTGGTCTCCACATTGTCTGCGGTGGTCATCATCCGCAGCACATAGCTGTAGGACCGCTGCGCCTCAATGACGCCGCTGAGTTCATTGGCCAAATCGGCATTGGAGCTCTCCAAAAAGCCCTGGAGCACCTTGGAATCGCTGGCCCATACCAGACCATTCTTTTCCCCCATGGCAAAGCGGCCGCTGCCTACCCGCTCCAGGCCGTCCTTGTACTGGATGGTAAACACGCCGATGTTCAGCTCCTGGTTGGGATCGGTCATAGGGATGGGATATCCGTCGGGGCCCAGCACCTGCCGGCCCTCGCCGTCGCAGAGATAGTACACGGTGTTGACCACCGGCTCCTCCCCCTCGGCTCCCTCCTCCACCTCCTGATAGGCGTTCATGGTGAAGGAACCGTCCCGGGTGAAGGTCACCTCACCGGTGGCGGGCTCATAGACGGCGAAAAAGCCGTCTCCCACGATGGCGTAATCCAGGTTCCGGCCGGTCTCCTCCATGGCGCCATCCCCCATGTCGGTGCCGGTGAGGGCCATCACCGTGCCGCTGCCCCGGGGCAGCTGACTGCCGTCAATGCCGTCCAGCATGCCGTACATCAGGGCCTGGAACGCGGGAACCTGGGCCTTATAACCATATGTATTGACGTTGGAAATATTATTGGCGTAGACATTCAACCGCTGCATCTGCTGCTGGGCGCCAACAGTGGCGCTGTAAAAAGCCTGTAGCATGGTGAATCGCCCCCCTTTCTATCTTACAGTCTGCCCACTTCAGTGGTGGTCTTGGTCAGCAGGGCATCATAGAGCTTGAGGATCTGGGCCCCGCCCTGCAGCGCCTGCTGGGCGGTCATCATCCGGCTCATCTCCTGGAGCATATCCACGTTGGACTCCTCCACATACTGCCACATCACCTGGGCGTTCTCCACCGGCTGGGCCTGCTGCCCGTTGGCGTCAAACAGGCCGCTTTCCGCCTTGGCCAGCTGGTTGTTGTCGGCAAAGGCATACACCCCCAGCTGTCCCAGATAGTAGCCGTCCGCGGTATAGAGCCGGCCCTCGCCGTCGGCTGTGATCTCGTCGGTGGACAGGGTAATGGGGGCGCCGTCGCTCCCCAGCACCAGCCCGTGGCCGGACAGGTACAGCCGGCCCTGGTCGTCCAGGGAGAAGCTACCGCCCCGGGTATATTCCACACCGTCGCCGGTCTGGATGGCAAAGTAGCCGTCCCCCACGATGGCAAAGTCCAGGGTGAGGCCGGTCTCCTTGAAGCTGCCCTGGTCATAGTTCACATACAGCTGGTCGGGAGCCAGGATATAGCTCTCCTCCCCGATGACGGTGGCGCCGCTCTTGTCCTTGTTGCCCACCCGGCTGATGAGTACCTCCTGGAAGGTGCGGTCGGTGTAGGTCTCCGCCTTGTAGCCGGCGGTGGCCAGGTTGGTCATGTTGTTGGCGATCACGTCCAGCCGTCTGCCCTGGGACAGCACGCCGGAGGTCAGGTTGTAAAAGCCCTTGGTCATGGTAATTCCCTCTTTCCAAGCTTTCTCTTACGATTCAATGTATTGTTTCATGCAGGAGCGCAGACGCTGCAGAGCCCGGCTGTGAATCTGGGATACCCGGGCGGCGCTGACGCCCAGCACCTGGGCAATCTCTTTCATGTTCAGTTCCCGCTCATAGTAGAGCGACAGGACCATCTGCTCGTTCTTCCGCAGAGAGGCGATTCCCGCCTCCAGCACGGTATGAAGCTCCTGGTCCTGAAAGGCCTCCTCGGTGGGGTTGGCCTGCTCCTCACTGAGCAGCAGCTTTTCCTGGGCGCCGTTGTAATTGTCCAGCACTGCCTCAAAGGACACCAGGCTGGACACCGCCGTTTCCGACAGCAGCGCATCGTACTGCTCCCGGCTCAATCCCAGGTACTCCGCCACCTCCCGGCTCTCCGGCGCCCGCCCCAACTGGACGGACAGCTCATCCATGGCCCGGGTCAGCCGGGTGGCCTTCTGCCGCACCTGCCGGGGCAGCCAGTCCTGCCGCCGGGCCAGATCCACGATCATGCCCCGCAGGCGCTTGGAGACGTAGGTCTCAAATTTCACATTCTTGGACAGGTCGAACTTGTCGATGGCGCTGGAGAGCACCAGCACCCCCTCATGGACGATGTCGTCCAGTTGGGCGAAATTGCTGTACAGCCCGCTGGCCTGGGCGGCGATCCGCCGCACCAGTCCGGTGAAGCGGAGCACCAGGACCCATTTCAGCTCCTGGTCTCCCGTCTGCTTGTAGAGCTCCAGCAGGGCCTGGTCATCCAGCCCCTCCAACTCCTCCTGGGTCAGTGAAGCGTGGGGCGGAGCCTGGAGGTTCTGCACGGTATGCTGTTCTTCCATCGCTCCCGCCCCCTTCCGTAGTTATGCCGGCTTGGCCGGTGACTGCATGGTGATGTTGCCGATGGCCTGAATCTGAACGTTGCTGGTGATCTCGTTGAAGGACAGCACGTAAATGTCGGGATAGAACTGGGCGATCATGCGGCTGAGGTAAACCCGGATGATCTGACTGGTGAGGACGATGGGGGTCTGGGACAGCTCCTGGAACTTCTTACGCAGCTCGCCCAGCTGAGCCATGATCTGCTGCATGATATCGGGGCTGAGGGCCAGATACACGCCCTGATCGTTCTTGGTCAGCGCCGCCAGGATCTTCTTCTCCACCTCCGCGTCCAGGGTCACCACCCGCAGCTGGCCATTGTCGCAGAAGCGGCGGGTAATGGTGCGGCTCAGGCGGCCGCGGATCTGCTCGGTAACGGTATCCACGTTTTGGTTGGGTCCGGCGTCCACAATGGCCTCCATAATCAGGCCCAGGTCCCGGATGGGAATACCCTCCTTCAGCAGGGCCCGGAGAATCTTTTCCAGCACACCATAGCTCACCACATTGGGAATGGCGTCCGCCACCAGCTCCGGCTCGGTCTGCTTCAGGTGTTCCACCAGCTGCATGGTCTCGGTCCGGCCCAGCAGCTCGTAGGCGTGCTTCTTGATGGTCTCGGACAGATGGGTGAGCATAACGGTGAGGGGGCTGATGACTGTATAGCCGTAGATCTCCGCCATCTCCTTGTTCTCCGGCAGAATCCACCGGGAGGGGATGCCATAGGCCGGTTCGATGGTCTCGATGCCGTCGATCTCGCCGCCGGGATTGGGGGGCTCCAGAGCCAGGTAGTAATCCACCAGAATCTCGCCCCTGGCAACCTCTTCCCCTCGGATGCGGATGATATATTGGTTAGTTCCCAAAGAGGCGCCGTCGTGCAGGCGGATGGAGGGGATGACAAAGCCCATATCCTGGGCGTACTGCCGCCGGAAGATGACGATACGGCTGATGAGCTTGCCGCCGCTGCTCTCGTCCACCAGGGGAATCAGGCTGTAGCCGAATTCCATCTCAATGGGCTCTACCGTCAGCAGGGTGTAGACATTGCTGATATCCTTGAAATAGTCGGTCTCACTGGCCGCCGCCAACTCCGGCGGCAGCTGCTCGCCGGGGGCTTCCTCCTCCTGGGGAAGGGCCTTGGCGGCCTCCATCCGACGGATGCCCATGAAGCCGCCCACACTCAGTCCAACTCCCACCAGCAACAGAGGCAGGGTGGGGGTGCCGGGGAAGAGGGCCAGCAGGATCAGGATGATGCCGGTGGACAGAATGGCCCGGGGCTGAGCCTTGAACTGGCCGATGACATCGGTGTTCAGGCTGCCGTCGGACACCGACCGGGTGACGATCATGCCGGTGGCGGTGGAGATCATCAGGGCGGGGATCTGGGACACCAGGCCGTCGCCGATGGTGGCGATGGAGTAGATGTTCAGCACGGTGGCAAAGTCGCCGCCACCCTGAACGATACCGATAATCAGGCCGGCCACAAAGTTAATCAGGGTAATGATCAGGGACATGATGGCGTCGCCCTTGACGATCTTGGTAGCACCGTCCATGGCGCCGTAGAAGTCCGCTTCCTTCTGGATCTTGTACCGGCGGGTGCGGGCCTCCTTCTCATCGATGAGGCCGGAACTCAGATCGGCGTCAATGGCCATCTGCTTGCCCGGCATGGCGTCCAGGGTGAAGCGGGCGGCCACCTCGGACACACGCTCAGCGCCCTTGGTAATGACGATGAACTGCACCAGTACGATGATCAGGAAGATCAATACGCCGATTACAATATTACCCTGGGTAATCATATGGCCAAAGGCGGTGATTACCGCGCCGGCCTGTCCGCCGTCCCGCAGGATCAGGCGGGTGGAGGATACGTTCAATCCCAGCCGGAACAAGGTGGTAATGAGCAACAAGGAGGGGAAGATGGAAAACTCCAGCGCCTCGGAGATGCTCATGGTGATCATCAGGATCATGATGGACAGAGAGATGTTCACCACAATCAGCACATCCAGCACCGGGGCGGACAGCGGGATCACCAGAAAAAGGACGATGACCACCACCATCAGCGATATGGCATTGTTCAAGATTCGTCTCATAGTCCTTCTTCTGCCTGCCTTCTCTTAGGTCTGCTTTTGATTCAGCCGGTAGAGGTAGACCAATACTTCGGCTACCGCATTGTAGAGCTCCGGCGGGATTTCCTGCCCGATTTCGGTGGTGGCATAGAGGGCGCGGGCCAGCGGCACATTTTCCACCACCGCCACCTGGGCCTCCTCCGCCACCTTCACAATGCGCAGGGCCACTGCGTCCTGCCCCTTGGCCAGCACCAACGGGGCGGTGTCCTGATCCGGCTTGTACCGAAGGGCCACGGCAAAGTGGGTGGGGTTACGGATGACCACGTCCGCACCGGGCACCTTCTGCATCATGCGGGACTGGGCCATCTGCCGCTGCAGCTGTTTGATCTTCCCCTTGACCTGGGGATCGCCTTCCATTTGCTTGAATTCCTCTTTGATTTCCTGCTTGCTCATCTTGATCTGCCGCTCATAGTCCCACCACTGGTAGAAAAAGTCGGCGGCCGCCAGCACCACATAGGCCAGCGCAATCTGCATGGCCATCTGAAAGGCCAGGTCCAGCAGATAGGCGCAGCCGCTGGTCAGATCGGTAAACATGAGCTTGGGGAACACGTCCACCACTCCTGCCAGGAAGCGGTAGATCAGAAAGAGGAGAATGAGAATCTTCAAAAGTCCCTTCAGCGCCTCAACCACGCTGCGCAGGGAGAACAGCCGCTTGATCCCCTCCAGGGGATTGATCCGGCTGAACTTGGGCCGCAGGGATTCGCCGCTGACCAGCATCTTGGTTTGGAGGAAGGTGGCCACCACGCCGGCCGCCGCCGAGGCGCACAGCAGCGGCGCCACGCACCAGACCACCGTCTTGAGCATCTGCATTGTCAGCTGATTGCCGCCGGACAGCTCCTGGCTTTCCGGCGGGCCCGCCATGGTGATGCACATACGGAACATGGCGCTCAGTTCCTTCACCATATTGGGAATGGTCGGAACCAGCACAGCCATGCTGACAATCAGCACCGCTACTGAAACCGCGTCGTTACTGAGAAAGACGTTACCTTTCTTTCGTTCGTCCCGTCGCTTTTTTGGGGTTGCTTTTTCTGTTTTCTGTCCGTCCGCCACGTCCGCTCACCTCCCGCCGCGGGTTCCATTGATCAGCCGGAGGCGCTGATAATTTCCAGTATCCGGCCCAGTGCCGTCAGCATATCCCCCTCTACCTCCAGCAAAAACTCGTTGATGGGGGTAAGAAAGACAAACAACAGCAACAGGCCGATGATCACTTTCAGTTCGATATTGATGACAAAGGCGTTGATCTGGGGAATGGCCTTCATCAGGATGCCCATGCCCAGCTCTCCCAGCAGCTCAGCCGCCAATATGGGGAAGGCCAGTTTGAGAGAGAGAACCATACAGGAGAAAAATACCTCCGCCACGCCGGACGCCACCGCCTGCCCCAGGGTCGCCGTCCCATAGGGGACCACTTCCCCCGAAGACAGGAAGATCCGCAGCAGGGTGTAGTGTCCGTTTTCCGCAAAGAAGGTGAGCACCATCAGCACGTTGAGCAGAGAGGCCGTTACCGTCATATTGATCTGACTGCTGGCATCGTACACCTGAGCCATATTCAGACCCATCTGCGCGTCCAGCACCTCGCCGCCCACCTGAACCACGGTAAAAAACACCCGCATCACGAAGGCCAGGGTAATTCCCACCCCGAACTCCAGCAGCAGCCGCACCACCAACTCAATCAGCGTGGCGGGGGGTGTTACCGCGGTGTCCGCCATACTCCAGACGAACACCGACAGCACCATGATGAAGCCTGCTTTGACCATATTGGGGTAGTTGTTCCGGCCGAAAAGGGGGTTGGCCGCAATGAAGCCGGTCACCCGCATCAGGACCAGTTCAAATAGATACAGGGTAGCCCAGTCCATGCCTCAGGCCCCTCACATCAGCGTGAACAGGTAGCGGGCAAAGTCCTGGAGGTTCTCCAGCATCCACCCGCCCCCAACCAACAGCACCAGTACCACCACAATGAGCTTCAGGATAAAGGAAAGCGACTGCTCATGGATCTGGGTAACGGCCTGGAAGATAGCCACCAAAATGCCCACCAGCATGCTCAGCACCAGCAGCGGCCCAGCAATTTTCAAGGCCACGCCCACGCCTTGCCGTAAAATGTCTACCGGTTCCATGGTCTATCCTCCTACCGCTAATTAAATCCCCGTATCAATGTGGTAAAGAGCAGCTGCCAACCATCCAGTGTGATAAACAGCAGCAGCTTGAACGGCATGGAGATCATAGACGGGGGCAGCATGATCATACCCATGCTCATCAGCGCGGAGGCCACCACCACGTCGATGAGCAGGAAGGGAATGTACAGATAAAAGCCAATAACAAAGGCTCTTTTCAGCTCTGTGGTGACGAAGGAGGGGACGATAATCCGCAGCGGCAGATTCATAGCCCCATCCGGATCGGTGGGGGTTTCCTGCCCTGCCAGCTGGCAGAACATATTCAGAGAGCTCTGCTCCGTATTGTCCAGCATAAACTCCTTCAAAGGGGCTTTGGCCCGCTCCAGAAATTCATCCTGGGTGATTTCCTCGGCCACATAGGGTTCATAGGCCGTGGTCTGAATCTGGCTGATCACTGGCGACATGGTAAACAGCGTGAGAAAAAGCGCCATGCCCACCAGCACCATATTGGGGGGATTCTGCTGCAGCCCCATGGCGGAGCGCAGGAAGGAGAAGGAGATGATGTACCGGGTAAACGAGGTCATCATCACCACCATGGAGGGCAGCAGAGTCAGCAGGGTGGTTACAAAGAGGATCTGTAGGGTCTGCACATTCTCCCCGTTTACATTGATAAGCGCGTCCAAGGTTGCCTGTGCCTCCCTTACTGTTTCCTCTGTTTGATCACGTTGCGCAGCGCCTCCCGGAAGCTCATGGAGGACGGCCCGCCGGAGGCTTTCTCCTCTGCCATCCAGCTTGCCGCTTCTTCCTCCGTCAGGGTCTCCAGGCGGGTGATCCCGCCGGAGGTGACCCCCAGCAGATAGATCTTATCCCCCACCTTGACCAGCAACAGCCGCTGATCTCTGCCTACTGAGAGCTGCTCCAGCACCGTCATGCGGCTCTGCCGGGGCAGCAGCCTACCCCCCGCCAGCCTGCCTACCACATACCGGGTAAACCAGTAGGCCAGCGCCAGCATCAGGACAGTAACCGCCAGGGCCCAGAGCAGAGATGTGATTTCCGGCGGCATGGGATTCCTCAGGGATTGCCCACGATGGAGGTTACCGCCTTCAGCAGACGGTCGCTCTTAAAGGGCTTGACGATAAAGTCCTTGATGCCGGCCTGCACCGCCTCCATAACCATGGCCTCCTGGCCCATGGCGGAGCACATCACCACATTGGCATTGCTGTCCTTGGCACGGATGGCTTTCAGGGCCTCCAGGCCGTCCATGTTGGGCATGGTAATATCCATCAGCACCAGATCGGGAGAGATCTCGCCGTACTTCTCCACCGCGTCGGCTCCGTCCACCGCCTCATAGAGCTCAGTATACCCGCTCTTGGTCAGGGTGTCCCGAATGACCTTTCTCATGAACGCAGCGTCGTCCACAATCAGAATCTTAGCCATGCTATTTCCATCCTTTACATTATTATTTGAATATGTCAAGGGCGTTTCCGCCCGGTCAACTCATCTGAAACAGCTCTCCATGCTTGAGCACCTCGGTAATGCGTACGCCGAAGTTGTCGTCAATCACCACCACGTCGCCCCTGGCCACACACAAGCCATTGACAAACAGGTCCACCTGATCGCCCGCCAATTTGTCCAGCACCACCAGAGAGCCCTTGGTGAAGGAAAGGATGTCCTCTACCTTCCGCCGGGTGCGACCAATCTCCACCGAGACCTCCAGCGGTACCGACATAATCATCTCCAGGTTGTCCGCCTGTTCCTTGCCCAATCGGTCCTCCACATCCAGCGCGGGAAGCTGGGCCTGTCGGGCAGTGATCAGCCTGGGCTCCTGCTGCATCATTGGCTGCTGCATCATTGGCTGCTGCATCATTGGCTGCTGCATCATCGGCTGCTGCATCATCGGCTGCTGCGCCGCAGCAGGCTCCGAAGTAGGTGCGGTAGCTCCGCCTCCACCCATCATCCGCTCAATCTCCTCCTGGCTTAGAGGCGCTCCGCCACCGGAGGCCGCCGGAGCCGCCGCAGCGGGCTGCGGCGTGGGAGCGGGAGCCGGTTCGGGTGCGGCAGCAGCTGCCCCCGCGGGGGAACCAAAGTTCATTTCAAAGCCAGCCAGCAGGTCTCTGGCCAGATCCACCGACATGACGTTGACAAATTCACTCTGCAGGATATTTTCAATACCCAGCATAAAGCGAACCACAACCAGATTGCCGTCAGAGGGCGGGAAGTGTTCCTTTTTAAAGGTATCCAGGTCATCCAGGGCAAAGGACTGGGGGGTGGAGATATTGACGGGATAGCCCAGGAAATCAGACAAGGCGGTGGATGCCGCGCCCATCATCTGATTCATGACCTCGCACACAGCGCTGACTGTCAGCTCGTTAAGCTCAAACTCCTCGTCGGGGGTCTCGCTGCCCATCAGGATGTCCACGATCACCTTTACGTCGTTGCGCTTGAGCAGCATAATGTTGCTGCCCTCCAGACCGGAGACATACTTGATCTCAATGCCGATAGCCGGTTCCAGATCCCCCAGGCTGAAGTCCTCAACCGTAACCACGCCCACCGTGGGGGTGGTAATATCCACCCTATGGTCCAGCATATTGGATACGGCGGTGGCGGAGGACCCCAGGCTGATGTTCATGAGTTCACCGATGGCATCCAGCTCCATGGAATTAAAGATGTTCTGACTCATGTTCCTTATTTCTCCTCTCTACTCTGGATGCGGAAGGTTTCCCCAATTTTGACGGCCATATTGCCGCCCTGGGTGCCCAGCTTGCCGCTGAACCAAGGCTGACCGCCGATATACAGATGAATCGGCGTCTCTGTGGGGTGTCCCAGGTCAACCACATCTCCCACATTCAGATAGTAGATATCCCGCAAGGCCAGCTCCGTGCGTCCCAGCTCCGCGGTGATCTCCAGATCGGAATCCCGCAAGATATCCATGATCTCATCGGAATTGTTGTCCCCCGAGCCGCGCCCCGCCTGATTCAGAGCCGCGATCCTCGCAAAGACATTGGTCAGCATCATGCCGGGCAGACAGATGCTCATCAGCCCGAAGGCATTGGGGAATTTGACACTGATGCCGATAATCACCACCGTCTCGTCCAATCCGATGAGCTGCACCAGCGTGGGGTTGGACTCAATACGGCGGTAGACAAAATTCAAATCAATATAATTTTCCCAGCTGCCTCCCAGAATACGGATGAGGTCCTTTACAATGTCCTCGTACAGCTTGAGCTCCATGGGAGTAAAGGTATATCCGGCGGGGATGGATTCGCCGGAGTCCCCCTCGCCGCCCATCAGGCGGTCCATCATGTTGAGCATCAGGCCTGTGCTGAAATGAATCAAAGAGGGAGTGTCCTCACTCTGGGGATTCCCCTCGATCTCCACATTCATCAGCGTCAGCACATCGCCGTCGGACAGCGCGTTGGAAAATTCGTAGTACCGCTGCTCCTCCACCGACTCCACCGCAATCTCGCAGGTGGTATGCAGCAGACCGTTGATTCTGGAGTTGATGATGCGGGTATAGTTTTCAAATACGCCGCTAATCATCTTCAGCCGGTCTTTGGTAAATTTTCTAGGACTGTAAAAGTCGTATTTCCGATATTTCTTCTCAGAACTCTGCTCGCTTGGGGCGTGTTCCATCTCGCCGCTGCGAGCCGCATTGAGCAATGCGTCAATTTGGCTCTGGGACAATACTTCCGCCATGGCTATCCCTCCTGGCCAGCATCAGTCTGTGCTTGCGTGGTTTCCTGGACCTCCTGGCCAGAGGACCATGTGGTGGTTGTGGTTTCTCCGCTGTCGCCGCCGGCGCGCATGGTGTAATACTGCGTGATATCGTCGCCCATCTCATTCTCCACATCCAAACCGGTCACCAGCAGCTCTACCCGGCGGTTGCCCGCCCGTTCCGCCGCCGTGGCGTTGCTGGATATGGGCCGCCACTGGCCATAGCCCACACTGACCAGACGGGCGGGGTCCACGATGTTTTTCTCCTGCAGATAGATGGTCACCACCGTCGCCCGGTTGCTGGCCAGGAAACGGTCTTTCTCCACACTGTTGGGCTGGTCCGCTCTGGCCTGAGCGGTGTGCCCCAGCACCCGAATCTCATCCACAGAATCGCTTACACCCGCGATAAATTCAGATACCTGATCCAGAACCACCTTGCCGTCGTCCCGGAGAATATAGCTGTCTCCATCAAAAAACACCGTATCATCGAAGGAAATGAACACATATCCGCTGCCCTTGGTCACGCTGACCTTGCTGGTGAGGTTCTCCTGAGCCACGAATTCCATCATGGATTCGTAAAATTCCTCCATGTCGGAGTCAATTTTCTCCTGGGTTACCACACTGCCGTCCGGCGGCACTTCCGTGGTCGTGCCGTGGATATCAGCAGTGGGATTCAACGCCTGCACCAGCGCAATCCATTTGGATTGATCCATCTGAGACATGGAATACAGCATGACGAAAAAGCACAGCAGCAGCGTCACCATATCTCCATATGTGTCCATCCAGTTGGCGCCGCCACTGCCACTCCGTTTTTTAGCCATTGCTGAACCGCCTCCCGTACAAACCCTTCTACCTTCTTATTTCCGTTTTTTCCGGCCGCGCTTAGGAGTTTCCTTCTCTCCGCCGAGGTTGCTAATACCGCCATCTTCCCGTTCCTTCTGATTCATAAAGGTCATCAGCCGCTCCCGAAGGAACTTGGGATTCTCGCCGGACTGGATAGCCATGATGCCCTCCACAATGATCTGCCGGCAGAGGATCTCCTCCTCGTCCCGGGCCGTCAGGTTGGCGGCGATGGGGTTGAAGATCACATGGGCCAGAACGGAGCCGTAAAAGGTGGTAACCAGAGCCACAGACATGCTGGGACCCAGAGAATTCATATCCGCGCCGTCCAGGCTCTTCAGCATGTTGATCAGACCGATCAGGGTACCGATCATACCGAAGGCCGGGGCTGCGTTAGAACCCCGCTCATACATGGCCACCACTTCCTGGTGGCGGGCAGAGGTCTGCTCAATGTCGTTCTCCAGGATACTACGCACGCGGTCCGGATCGTTGGCGTCCACAATCAGCATGATGGCCTGCTTGAAAAAGGGGTCATCCTGCTCATTGGCCTTCTCTTCCAGCGCCAGCAGGCCGTTCTTTCTCGCAATCTGCGCCAGCTCGGTTAACTGATCCACGTAGATCGTGGGGTTAAAGGCTTTCGCCCGGAGCATGATCTCGATATGCTTGGGAAAGGACTTGGCCAGCTTGGGATAGCAGGCGACCATCACCGCCAGGGTACCGCCGATGGTGATAAGAATACTGGGTACATCAAAGAAATTTTGCAAATTCCCCAGCTCTATGCTGGGAATCAGGCCATCCATATTGACGGAGATGCCAAAGAACACAAAGAAAATGGCCAGCAGCAGTCCGATCAAATACACTATGTTCATTTACGTCGATCCCTTCTCTTATATCCCGTCTCCAGCGGGCGGCGCCGGTCAGCGCCGGTCGATTACGGAGACCTCCCGGTGAATATCCTGCACCTTCGCGTTGTACTCCGCGATCTTCTGGATGATCTCCTCCACGGTGTCCCGCACCAGATAGTAGTCGTGGTTCATCATCACAACCTTGCACTCGGGGATCAGCTCGATACACTCGATCTGTTGATGATTGACCAGGAACTGCTCGTTGTTCATTTTTCTCAAAACGATCATGGGCGTCTCCTTTCACTGTCCCCCGCCGCCCGGCCCAACCGGGCGGCGGAGGCTAGTTACGTACAGCCGTTTAACGCTTCATGTTGACCAGTTCTTCCAGCATGGTATCGGTCACCGAAACAATTCGGGTGTTGGCCTGATAGCCGCGCTGATAGATGATCATGTTGGAAAACTCGGTGGCCAGGTCGGTGCCGGACTGCTCCAGGAAGGCGGTCAGCAGGGACACACCGCTCTTGCCGGACAGAGCGCTGTCCGGATCAACGTTTCCGGCACCGTCGGTCATCTTGCCGTTGAGCAGATTGCCGATAACCGCACTGTTCGGGGTGCTGATCGTAAGGCCACCCGCCGCATCGCCGGCGGTGTAGTAGGGTCCGTCGGTATGGAGCACACCGTTAGGATTATCCACGCTGCCCAAGGCAATGTAGCCCACCACCACCGGGTCGCCGGTGTCCTTGTTTGTGCAGGTGATCTTACCATTGGCGTCAATTCTCAGGTTCTCGTAGTCGATGTAGCCGTTTACCTGGTCAGCCGCAGGGTCCACGTTCTTACCGGTCGTGCCGTCCACACCTACATACACAGCGTCTCCCGGGGGAACATAGCCCGCCTGACCGGGAGTGCCAGTACCCACCGACTTCAAGGGGAGCCGGATGGGCACCAGGTCGGTACTGACATTGAGGTCCGCACCGTCCGGAAGAACGCCAGCCGCACCGCCAGCCGCAGGATCAGCCACGGTAGTCTGAAAACCGTAGACCACGTTGCCCTGGCCGTCAGTGAGATAGCCGTCTCGGAACTCAAAGTTGCCCACCCGGGTGAGGGTCAGGCTCTTGAGGCTGTTTACATCGCTGATATCCAGGTCCTTTGGCCCCACCAGGAAGAAACCGTCGCCCTTGATGGTGCAGTCGGTGGGCATACCAGTGGGATCCAGGCTGCCGGTGGTCATATCCAGATCGATGGTGCCGATGCTGCAGCCATAGCCGATCTGCCGGGGGTTGGTGCCGCCCATGGCGGTGGTACCGGCAGAGCCGGCGCTCAGGGTGTTGTAAATGCTCTCCTTGAAGGTCACGCGCTGGGCCTTGTATCCGTAAGTATTGACGTTTGCGATGTTGTTACCTACTACGTTCAGAGCTTCCATATGAGTCTTCAGGCCGGAAATGGCCGCGCTCATTGCTCCTGTCAAAGCCATAAGAATCTTGCTCCTTTTATTGTTTGCTGCTGCGCCGCCGGGGAAACGTCATTCGGACGCCCCCCAGAGCCTCCTTGCGGTCCTGCCCTCTGTGTCTCACAGGAACACGGCGCCGTCGATATTGGTAAAAATACTGTCCTTCATCTCTTCTTCAGACAATGCGGTGATGACTCTGCCGTTGGGAACGTTGACGATAAAGGCCAGGCTCTGGTCCAGCGCCAGAATATTGGTGGCACCTTTGGCCTCCGCCCGCTCCACGGAGTCGCTCAGCCGCTCCAGCAGGGTAGGGGTTACCTCAATGCCACGCTCCTCCGCACGGCTGAGCGCATGCTTGGAGAATGCCACCTGCCTTGTCTGGGCCCGTTCCAGCTCTTGCTGGAATACCGCACCGAAATCACCAGCCGGACACTGCGTCTGTATCGCCGCCTGCTGGCCGTTCAGCGTGGTTTGGGTCAGCGAATGAATCGGTCCGACCATGGATTCACCTCCTTGCAGCCTCACCAGCCGGATCAGACCTCAGGAGTGGTCTCCCCTTCGCCACCTTCGCCGGTGCCGCCGCCTTCGCCAACTTCACCGCCCTCACCGGGCTCTTCTGGAAGCTCAGGCAACTCGCCCACCGCCATGATGCTGCTCAGGGGGTACATCTCGCCGTCAATGAAGATCACCTGTGTGCCCTGATAGGTACCGGTACCGGTCACCTCTCCCACAACCTCTTCCAGTTCGCCTTCGTCGTTGTAGACGCCCACCGTAACGGTCTTGCCCACCAGGGAGGCGGCATAGGTCATGGTGGTGGAAATAGTCAGAGTGTCCAGGCTAGTTTTCACACTGCTCATCATGCTTACCACAGACATCTGCACCAGCTGATTGAGCATATCGGTAGTATCGGTGGCGTTGTCGATGGTCTGGTTCTGCAGCTGGGCCACCATCAGCTGAAGGAAGTCGCTAAAATCCAGGCCAAGGTCTGAATCGGGATCGCTTATGGTGTAACCTTCTTTCAGGAGGTCATCCACCGTTGTACTGTCGCTTTTTTGCGTGGAATAGGCCTTGCTGGCGCTCAGGGACTCCAGCCCCAGCTGCATAAAATCGCTGCTCATGCTATCGCTTCACTTCCTTTTTCCGGAACGCTTACACAGCCTCCGGCCCGCTCTGCAGCAGACCCAGTCTCAACTGATGGAGGAAACTGTCCGCCTCCTGCTTAGGCACCTGACGCTGCTGCTGCTGTTGCTGCTGTTGCTGCTGGCCGCCGTTCTGATCCGGCTGCTGCCAGGGCTGCTGACCCTGATGGGGCTGGGGCACTTCCACCCGAACCTCGCCACGGGTGCTGTCCTGCAGCATCAGGCCCAGAGTGTTGGCGTGCTCGCTGAGCAGCTTGGCCGCATGCTCATTCTCCGCCCGCAGCACCAGATGGAGCGCTCCCTCCGGCGTACGGGTAAACTCCGCCGTCACGGTACCCAGATTGGCCGGGCTGAGGGTGATCTCCACGTGCTGGCTGCCGTTGTCCAGAGCCTGGGTCAGAGCCTTGCTCAGTTTGGCATCCACATCGGCTGCCGGAGCGGTGGTGTCAATCTCCACCTTTTCGCCCACCTTGACAGGCATGTGCTCCACTTCCTGGAACACAGGGGTCTCCCCGCTGCCATTGACCTCCACAGCCTTGGTGTCGCTCTCCTGCTGAGGAGCGGCGGTAAAGCTCTGGCTGCCCTCCATGGCATCGGAGTTCTCCTGGCTCTCCGGCGCGGCTGTCACCACCTGGGCCTGCTGGACCGGAGCCATATCTGTCTCCTGCACAGGCTGCTGGACCGTCTGGACCGTCTGCTCCTCGGGCTGCTGCTGTACCGCCGCCTGCTGAACCAGAGGCATGGTCTCAACCGCCACAGTTTCCTGCTCTGCCGTCACCACCGGGACAGCCGCCGTCTGCATGTTCTCCAGCGGCAGCACGGTGACCGCGGACTCCTCCGCCGTCACAGGCATCTGTACCTGAGCGGGCATTCCCTCCGCCAGCAGAGCCGCGCCCAGCGCCATCAAATCCGCGTTCAGCACGGGCTCCTGCGGCTGGGTATCCTCTGTCTGGACGGGGTTCTTCCCATTCTCCACCGGACGCTGCTGGGTTGTACCCTGGGTCTGGTCTCTGTCCGGCTTCTGGTCCAGCTGATCCCGCCGCTCATTCAGCAGATCCTGGAAAGAGGGTCCGCTCTCCTGGCCGGCAGGCTTCGTGGTGGACGTGTTGAGGTTGGGCAGAGCCCAGGCGCCCTGATTGATCGCCTGCAACAGCATATCCGTCATATTCATCTTCTTTCACCTCCTTTCAATGGCAATTATGTTCCCGATCAGCCGCTCTCCATATGCCTTGTGGCGGAGACCAGCTCATCGATGAACTGCTCCTCGCTCTTCTGCATATCCTTCTGATAGTTCTGAAGCTTCTTCTCCTTCAGCCGCTCCAGAATTCTGGTATCCACATGGGCCTGCATCACCTGACGGCGCTTGACCTCCGCCGCCTGCTGCAGCTCCTCCAGCCGCTTGGTCTCCCGGGCAATATCCCGCTCCAGCACCCGAAGACCGGTCTCATAACTCATGGCGTCGGCTATGGAGATACCCTCCGCCGCCCGCTCCCGGAATTCCTGATTGACCTGGGCGTACTGCAGCTCCACAGCCTCTTTGCGCGCCTCCTGCTGCCGGACCCGCTCCAAAGCCTTGGCATATTCGCCCTGCAGTCCGTCCAGCACCTGCTGGCGGTAGTCCAGCACGCTGTCCAGGCCGAAGCGAAATTTTTTCACGTCGGGCACCTCACTTCACAGGTTTATAGCAGCTTCCGCATAGCCTCCAGATCTTCTTCGTAGGTAAAGCCCTCTTTAACGCCCTGCATGAGAAACTGGTTGATGCCGTCGATCTTGCCCAAAGCGTAGTCCAGCTTAGGGTTGGTCCCCGCCTTGTACGCACCGATAGACACCAGATCGGAGTTCTTTTCATAGGTGCCCATCACGTCCCGGATCCGGGCGGACAACCGCTGGTGCTCCGGGGATACGATATCGGTCATCAGACGGGAAATGCTGGCGCCCACGTCGATGGCCGGGAAGTGGTTGCTGTTGGCCAGCCGACGGGAGAGAACGATATGTCCGTCCAAAATACCGCGGACGGTATCGGCGATGGGCTCGTTGGTATCGTCGCCTTCCACCAGCACGGTATACACCCCGGTGATGGAGCCCTTTTGGAAGTTACCGCTGCGCTCCAACAGCTTGGGCAACTCGGCGTAGATGGAGGGGGTATAGCCCCGGGCCACCGGCGGCTCTCCCACCGCCAGGCCGATCTCACGCTGAGCCATGGCGAAACGGGTCAGAGAGTCCATCATCAGCAGCACGTCCAGCCCCTGATCCCGGAAATACTCCGCGATGCCGGTGGCCACCGAGGGACACCGCTTGCGCAGCATGGCGGGCTGGTCGGAGGTGGCCACCACCAGCACCGAGCGGCTCATGCCCTCGGGGCCCAGGTCCTTCTCCATGAACTCCACAACCTCGCGGCCACGTTCCCCCACCAGAGCGATGACGTTGATATCCGCTTTGACGTGCTTGGCAATCATGCCCATCAGGGTACTCTTGCCCACGCCGGAGCCGGCGAAGATGCCGATACGCTGGCCCTTGCCGATGGTAAGCATACCGTCAATGGCCTTCACCCCGAACTCCAGCCGCTCCCGGATGGGAGGGCGGGCCATGGGGTTGATGTACTGCTCCCCGTCCACGCAGAAGGGGACGCCCCCCTGAAAGGGGCCCTTTCCGTCAATGGGCTGCCCCAGCGCATTGATGACCCGGCCCTTGAGGAAGGGTCCCATGGTCAGGGTCAGCCGTTTGCCGGTGTTGCGTACGAAGTTGCCGGCGGAAATGCCGCTCATTCCCGAGTAGGGCATAAGCAGGATCCGGTCGTTCTTGAAGCCTACCACTTCCGCCATCACCTGGCCGCCGGATTCTCCATTGTAGATGCGGCAGATATCTCCTACCGCCGCCCGGCCGCCGGAGGCCTCGATGGACATGCCCACAATATTTTCGATCTTTCCGGTATAGCTGACGGTCTGGGCCGTCTGCACCTGCCGGAGCAGTTTCTCAAACAACAGTGGGGCCTCCTCTCAGCCGCCGTGCAGGATATCCTTGATATTGTCCAGCTGGGTGGACACGCTGGCGTCAATGATCTCGTCGGGCATCTCGATGATGCAGGTGCCCGATTCGTCGTCCGCCATGGGGATCACCTTGATGTGGTCAGACAGGCCTGCCAGAGTGGCGGTAAGCTCCGGGGTAATCTGGGCCAGCTCCCTGGCGGTGCAGCCCCCCACGTAGATGTGGACCCACTCCCGCCGCTTCAGCCGGTCGGTGGCCATCTGGATCATCTTCAGGATCACTTCCCGGCTGCTCTTCAGGCTGACGTGGATGATCTTCTCCGCCACCGCCACGCTCAGGTCGCACAGCTCCGACTGGGTCTGCTCCATCAGGTCCTCCCGGGCCTGGCTGGCCTCCTCCAGAAACTGCTTGATCTGCAGCTCCTGCTGGTGCAGCTGCTCCTCCATGGCGGCCCTGCCCTCGATCTGGGCCTTGGACATGCCGTCGGCATATCCCTGGCGGAAGCCCTCCTCCTTGGCCTGGGCCAAGGCTTCCTCGGCCTCCTGGGCCGCCTGCCGGCGGCTCTCCTCCAGCAGTTCCTGGGCCTCTTTCCGGGCCTGGTTGCGGATCTCCTCCGCCTGAACCTGGGCAAAGGAAAGCAGGCTGGCAGCTGCCCCTAGTTCCTCCTCCTGGGCCTGTTCCTCCTCGGTCGCCGCCGCGGGTTCCTCCTCCTCGGGGAGGCCCTCCTCTACTGGAGGGTCCTCCTCAATTTCGATGTCCTCCGCCGCCGGAAACGTGTAGGCACGGACCGGCCCCAGGAAATGCTTGAAAATGTTAGGCAATGATATCGTCCTTTCCGCCCTTGAGGATGATCAGCTCGTTCTTCTCCTCCAGGTCCCGGATGACGCCCACAATACGCTGTTGAGCGGCCTCCACGTCCTTGATACGGACGTTGACTGTAACCTCCAGATCGTCCCGGATGCTCTGCGCCATACGGCTGGACACATTGGAGAAGATCTTGTTGGCCACATCGCTGTTGGCGCCCTTGAGGGCCAGCACCAGATCCTTGGGATCGCAGTCCCGCACGAAGCGCTGCACCGAGCGGTCGTCCATGGTGACAATGTCCTCGAAGACAAACATACGCTTGCGGATCTCGTCGGCCAGGTCGGCGTTGTGGGCGGACAGGCGATCGAAGATGCTCTTCTCGCTGGCCCGGTCCAGATTGTTCATCACGTCGGCCACGTAGTCCACGCCGCCCACCTTTACGTTGTTGGTGGTCATGAGGCTGGAGAACCGCTTCTCCAGCTCGGCCTCGATGATTTTCACCGCGGCGGGAGAGGCGCTCTCCATCGTGGCGATGCTCTCCACCACCTTCACCTGCCGCTCCGGGTCCAGCTCGTCGATCACCGCCGCCGATTTCTGGGGATCCACGTAGGACAGCACCAAGGCAATGGTCTGAGGCCGCTCATGCTGCAATGCGGCATACAGCGACTTCTCATCCGCCTTGTTCAGGAAGGCAAATTCCCGATTTTTCAGAGACTTGGTCACTTTATCCAGCAGCTGGCTGGCAGTCTGGGAACCGAAGGCCCGCTCCAGCACCGCCCGGGCGTACTCCAGTCCGCCCTCGGTTACCGCCTTGTTGGTCAGGCACATCTGGTAGTACTCGTTGAGCACATCCTCGGTGGTGCCGGAATCCAGATAACCCAGCTTGGCTACCTCCAGAGTGATCTGCTCCACATCCTCCGGGTCCATATACTGATAAAGCTGGGAGGCTTTCTCCGCTCCCAGGGAGACAATCACCGCCGCCGCTTTCTGCTGGCGGGTCAGCTCCCGCTTAGGCTGCTGGCGCTGGGTCTGTTTCTCTACCGCCGGCGTTGCGGGGGCAGATGTTGTTTCACTCATGTCGCCTCACCCTCCCGCAGCCAGTTTTTCACCATCTGAGCGGCAATCTCCGGGTTCTCCTCAGCAAACTTCCGGATATCCTGCCGCAGTTCCATACTCTTCTCGGTCTGCATCTCCATAATGTTGGACTGCTGCGGCGCGGCCTGGGTCATAATCAGCGCGTTTGCCGCTGCCTCGGCTGCCGCCTCGGCCTCCGCCGCCTTGCGCTTCTTCACCTTCCGGCGATGGAGCAGCAGCAGAATCAGCAGCAGCAGGAGCAGGAACACGCCCACTCCGGCGATGGCCGCATAGATCATCCAGTTGGACAGTCCCTCTACAACCGGCTCGGTGGGCGTCTCGCTCCCGGGCCGATAGAAGGGGGAGATCATAATGGAGATCTTATCCCGCTGGTCCGCGTCGGTAATGCCGGCCGCCCGGCCCACATGGGCATACAGGTCGTTGACGGAAGTATCCCCCGCCACGCTCTGGTTGATACTCACCGACACCATCACGTCGGCGATGCGGGCGGTGATCTGCTCCACCTGCTGCTTGGTGGTATCCACCAGATGGTCCTGCTGACCGGAGGTGGTGATGGCGGTCTCATTGCCGTTGGGCTGGGCCTGGTTTTCCACATAGGTGTTCAGATCGGCGTTGGTCTCGGTACCCACTGCGCCGCCGGCGGTCTCTTCATCCCCCCGGACGATGCTGTTCTGCCAGATCTCGGTACCGATGATGCCGTCGTCGTTTCCTTCCGCCCAGTCCTCCAGATTGTAGTCGGTGGAGTCGGTGTAGGTGCGGTCCAGATTCACCACAGTATTGACGCTCACCTGCACGTTATCCGCACCGTACAGAGGGGTCAGCACCTGCATCACCCGCGCGCGGATACGGTTGTTGTACTCCTCCTCCAGCTTCAGCTTCAAAGTGGAGGTATCCTGAATCTCGCTGAAATCGTCGTCGATCAGGTAAGGCGTGCCATAGGCATCGGTGATGACCACGTTTTCCACATTCAGTCCCTGCAGACCGTGGCTCACCAGACTGCGGATGGCTTTCACCTGGTTATCGGTGAGGGTCTTGCCATCCTTCATGGTCACCTGCACGGCGGCGGTGGCGTCCACCGTATTGCCGCTGTCCAGCACATAGGTGTGGTCCTCGCCGGGGGTGAGCAGCACCTCAGCAGACTCCACTCCGTCCATGTTGCAGATAACCGAGGACATATAGTCCTGCAGGTCGTACAGCATCAGCTGGTTGCGCTCAGCTTCAGTGGTTAGGCTGCTTACATTGTTCAGATAAGTACCGTAGTCATAGCCGGCAGAGGGGTATCCCGCCACCAGCACCTGAGCCATCAAAGCCGCCTTGCGGTTTTCCGGCACCAGGATGGCGTCCCCTTCCACCTTATAGTCTGTGACTCCATTCTCGGAAAAATAGGTCAGAATGGCCGTCTGGTCGCTCTGGCTCAGGCCGCTGAACAGCGTAGTGTATGGCTGGTTGCTTGCCGTGATCGCCAGCACCACCACCGCCACGATGGCCACAGCCAGGACCGCACCCAGCATAATCTTCAGCTTTTTGCCGGTCTTTTTCCACCGTTCCTTGGCTTTGTCCGTGATTGCTTTTAGCTTTTCCTTCATGCTCTATCTATCCCCCGGCTCCCGGACCGCGCCCTTTACAGGCTGATCCGCATCAATTCGGAATAGGCGTCCAGCGCTTTGTTCCGCATCTGAATGAGCAGCGACAGAGAGAGCTCGGCCTGGGTGGCGGCAATGGACGCCACCGCCGGATTGTCCAGCTGCCCCGTGGCCAAGGCGTAGTAGGCCTCGTTCTTGGCCGCGTCGGTCTCTTTTACGTTATCCACCATGGACTGGAAGATATCCTGAAACATGGTGGGCTGATTCCGGGTCTGCCCGGCATCGCTCACCGCTGTGGACTCCGTGGCAAGGAGCGGACGAATGGGCTCAATCCTCTGAATGTTCATCATGATTCTTCTTCCCCTTTATCATAGCGTCCGCCTCCCCGCGAACGCTGCGGCACAAAGTTTATTTGCCGATCTCCAGCCCCTTGGCGGCAACCTGCTTCAGTACGTTGAAGGCCGTTACATTGGCCGAATAGGCCTGGGACGCCGCCATGGCGTCCGCCATCTCCTTCACCAGGTCCACGTTGGGCATCTCCACATATCCGTCGGCGTTGGCATCCGGGTTGGTGGGATCATACATCAGCTTAAAGTCGGAGGGGTCCTCCGCAATCTCCGTGACCCGCACGCCGCCGGGGGCAGAGGACTCCTCACCCCGGATACGGGCCATCACCTGCTGGAAGGGGCTCCGCTCCCCGCCCTCTGCCTCAAACACCACAATCTTGCGCCGGTAAGGGCCGCCGCCCTCGGTGCGGGTGGTGTTCTGATTGGTGATGTTTTCCGATATAACGTCCAGCCGCAGCTGCTGGGCGGTCATGCCGGAGCCTACAATATTCATGGAGCTCAAAAAGGCCATGTCTCACGCGCCTCCTTAACCGTTGATCGCCGAACGAAGCAAAGAGAAGTCACTGCTGATGGCATTCATCACATACTGCATCTGATAGCCCTCACGCACCAGCTCTACCATTTGCTCTGTAATGTTCACGCCATTGTCGTCCATCCGCGTGCTCTCCTCCGCCTGATGATGGGTTACCTCGGTGCCCGCAATGGCTTGCCGCATGGAGGCGGTGGGCTTGCTGTCGTCAGCCGCGGACTGGATGGCCTGCCGCAATGACTCCTCGAAAGTCACATATTTGGTTTTATACCCCGGTGTCTCCACGTTGGCGATGTTGTCCAGAATGCAGGTTTGCTTATCCCAAAGAAAACCCATGGACCGCTGGAGCATCAGCATCGTGTTGCTTGTCAAAGAATCCATTCTCTCTCGCTCCTTTCTCTCTCCGTTCTCCCTGAAGCGCGCCCGGCCTGTTCCTATGCCCGCTGCACACAGTCAGCCGCAGGCCCAGCGACTTCGACATTATTCACATTCAATTCATTTTAGCTCTAAACCCTTATTTTTGCAAGCCTTTGGCGGGAATATTATTTAAGAATTTTCAGGCTTTTAACAAAAACTTTTAAGGAAATATCCAATTTTTCCCTAATTACACAGACTTTCACAAAAATACGCCCCCGCCGGGGACCTGTTTTATTGAAACTGTTTATTGCTCCGTTTTCCATCTGCTGGACAACCCGGAAGTCCATCCCAGAGATACTATATCACGCGCTTTTCTCTGGTATGCCCGCCAATTTTCACAAACTGCGGCAAACAAAAATCCGCGCCGGGAGACCAATTGCGGTCTCCCGGCGCGGGTACATGGACTTACTTACAGGGTAAGCGCTCTTGCCAGCGCCACCGCCATTTCCGCCCGGGTCATGATCCGGCCGGGCTCCAGCAGTCCGCCGGAGCCCTGGACCACGCCGGTCTGCACCATGACGGACATGGCGCCTCGGGCGTAATCAGCCACATAGGCCCCGTCGGTGTAGGCGTTGAGGATGCTGGGATCCTCAGTGCCGATCACCCAGCCCATGGTCTGCATGGCCCGGTAGAGCATGGTCACCGCTTCCGCTCGGGTGATGGGGGCGTCGGGACGGAAGGTACCGTCGGAGAAGCCGTTGACAATACCCAGCGCATAGGCCGACCGGACCGACTCAGTGTAATACTGGCCGTCGGGCACGTCGGGGAAGCTCTTCTGGGAGCCGTGGGGGAAACCCAGAGCCCGATCCAGCATGGTGATGAAGCTGCCCCGGGTGAGGGGGGAGGCGGGGGCAAAGCTGCTGTTGCCCACGCCGCCCACAACGCCGTTTTCATAGAGGAGATCCACCGCGGGCACCGCCCAGCTGTAGCCGGTGGACATATCCTTGAAGTAGCGGGAGGAGGCGCTGGGGGTAACGGTAATCTCTACCTGTCCCCGATAGGACCGTCCCTGGGAGTCCACCCCGGTATAGGCCACCACCGCCGTGCCCTGGAAGCCGATGCGGGGGACAAAGGTTACCTGGGACAGGCTTGGAGAGCTCTCGGGGTAGTATTTGGTGCCGGAACGCACCTCGGTATTGGCGCTCTGGAGGCCGCCGTACTGGGTATACAAGCGCCCGGCATTGGAGGACAGGGTGCTGGTGTCAAACTGCACGGAGCTCAGACTGCCCTTGTTCCGGCCGTTGCAGGCGGCGGTAAAGTCGGAGGCACGGAAGGTCACCGGCGCATAGGAGCTGGTATAGCGGATGGTATCGGCGGTGTCGTTGGTGTCGGAGGACACAGTAATCTCCACCGTACCGGTAAAGCTGGTGCCGCCCACCGTATAGCCGGAGTAGGAGACGGTAGCCGTACCGGTGAAGCCGGCGGCAGGCACAAAGCTCACCTCATCCAGGTAGGGAGAGGAGGTGCGGTAATAGCTGGTGTTCGCGCTCACCTTGTTGGTATATTCGCCGTTCTCATACTTATAGTACAGCGTTCCCTGGGAAGAGGAGGGCAGGGTGAAGCGGACATAGCTCAGATCCCGGTTCTGGGCGGCCTGGGCCGCGTTGTTGAAATCGGAGGGCCGGAAGGTCACCGGCTCCCCCAGTCCGGTGTCGTAATAAATGGTGGTGGCGGCGCTGTCCACCCGGATGGTGACGGTGCCGGTAAACCGATCGCCGTTGCTCCCCCAGGCGGTATAGGGGATGGAGCAGTTGTCGGTAAAGCCGCTGGCGGGCACGAAGGTAATCTCGTCCAGATAGGGGGAAGAGGAGCGGTAGTAGTTCTTATTGGCGCTCACCTTCTCCGAGGAGGAGTTGACATAGTTATAATAGAGGGTCCCCTGAGAGGAAGATGGCAGCGTGAAGCGGACATAGTTCAGGCTGCTGCCGGTGAGGGACAGGGACGCCTCGTCGAAATCCTCCACCTGGAAATCCACCGCCTGCCGGCTCTTGGTGGTATAGCCGATCTCGCTGCCCTGGGTTCCCACCCGGATGGTGACGGTGCCGGTAAACCGGTCGCCGCTGGTGGCCCAGCCGGTGTAGTTGATGGTCACTGTGCCGTTATAGCCGCTGGCGGGGGTGAAGCTGACCTGATCCAGATAAGGCGAGGAGGAGTAGGCATAATTCTGGGTGGCGCTCACCTTGCTGCCGTTATAGTACAGTGTGCCCCGGGCAGAGGGCGGCAGCGTAAAGCGGACATAATTCAGGGTGCTGTTGGTGGCGTCCTGGCAGACGGCGTTAAAGTCCGACGCCCGGAAACCCACCGCCACGTTTTCATCGGTGGTATAGCGGATGGTCTCGGTCTCATTGCCCACCTGAATGGTGACGGTACCGGTAAACTTCTCTCCATTGGTGCCCCAGCCGGTGTAGTCAATGGTGCAGGTACCGGTATAACCATAGGTGGGCACAAAGCTGATCTGGTCCACATAGGGGTAGGAGGAGCGGTAGTAGTTCCGGCTGGAAACCACCTTTTCCGAGGTGGTGGAGCCGGTATAGTTGTAATACAGGGTACCCTGAGCGGAGGAGGGCAGCGTGAAGCGGACATAGTTCAAAGTGCTGCCGGTCATGTTTTGGGAGACGTCGTTGAAATCTCCCGCCTGGAAGTCCACCGCCTGGCCATACTCCGTGCGGTAGGAGATGCTGTCGGTACCGGTCTTGACCCGGACGGTGACCGTTCCGGAGAAGGTGGCTCCGCTGGTGCTCCAGCCGGTGAAGGGGATGGATACCGTGCCGGTAAAGTCGCTGGCCGCCACAAAGTCCACCCGGTCCAGGTAGGGAGAGGAAGAGCGGTAATAGTTCTTGCCGGCGCTTACCTTCTCGGAGGAGGAATTGCTGTAATTGTAGTAGAGGATTCCCTCAGAGGAGGCAGGCAGGGTGAAGCGAACATAGTCCAGGCTGTAGCCGGTGACCTCCCGGGAGAGGTCGTTGAAGTCGTTGACGTCAAAACTCACAGCCTTCCCCGGCGCCACAGTATAACTCAGCTCATCGCTCTTGCTGTCCTCGTTTACCTGGATCACCAGCCGGCCCTGGAAGGACTGCCGGTTGGTATCCCAGGCGGTATAGGTGATCACCACTCTCCCCTTATAACCAGAGGCGGGCACAAAAAACACCTGTCCCAAGCCGGGGGTTCCGCTGTATTTATACTCGATAGAGGACCGTACCTCTGTTCCCGGATTTTTGGCGGAAAGGTAATTATAGCGCAGCATACCCACACTGCTGTCAGGCAACGTAAAGGTCACATGGCTCAGGTCTCTGCCCGTGCGGGCCCGGCACACCACCGCGAAATCAGTGGGGTCCATCTGCACCGCCGCACCATTGGTGGTGGTATAGGTTACATCCTGTTGGGCGGCCACTGACACCTCAATAGTACCCTGGAAGAAGCTGGTCCCGGAGGCATAGCCAATATAGGAAATAACAGCCGTTCCGCTGAAATCAGCTTTGGGCACGAAAGTAATCTCACTCAGACCCATTTGAGCGGCTCCGGGAGAAACATAATAAGAAGAACTGGTCGCCACTCCGGCTCCCGTATCCCCTTCAGAGGCATAACGGTAATACAACGTGCCTTGCTCCGTGGGCACCGACAAACTGCTGACATACACCAGACTGGAGCCCAGTACGGTTGAGCAACGATTCTGAAGCTCAGAGACAAGTCCGGAGAAGGACAGCGGCTCTCCCGCCGCCGCTGAAGCGGTAATTACTGTGGCGGTGTTTCGCTTAACGGTTACCTCACACTGAGCCGTATAATTGGTGCCGTTCACCTTGGCGGTGATGGTGGCTTTCCCCTCCTTTATGCCATAGAGGTAGCCGGCATCAACCCGCACAATGCTGGAATCGCTGCTGGTCCAAGTTACTCCCTTATCTTTGATAGAGGGACCATAAATGGTATATTTCAACGTGTATTTGTCCCGCTCGTTGATGGTCACGGCGGTATTTTCCAAAATAATCCCCTGGACATAGATCGTGCTGGCCGCCTCCTGAGTACCATCCTTGATCCTGGCGTACACCTTGGTCTCGCCGGCAGCCACGCCGGTGACGGAGGCAGAGGACGTTCCGGTTGGGCTGACTGTGGCAATTCCTGTATTGTCACTGCGCCAGGTTACCTCTTGGTCTGCCGTGGCGGGATTGACTGTGGCAATCAGGGCTTTGCTCCCGCCGGGGGCCAACTCCACCGTGGCGGGAGTGACAACCACCCCGGACGGCTCGTTGGGGGAAATCGTAATTTCACAGATGGCGCTGTTCGCCACTCCATATCCCGCAGGCGGCGTGACGGTCACCTTGATCTGTACGCTGCGCTTCTCCGTGGTCTCCGGAATAGCCAAGGCCTCCACGTCGGCAGAGAGGGAATAAACGCCAGTGGGGGTAATCTTCACCTCATCGTATCGCCCATCTACCTCTTCCCACTTCACATTGCTGCCCGCGGGCAACGTCGTGCTGCCATCCGACATGGTGATGGTGGCGTTCAGGGTCTGGTGTTCTCCCACCTTCAGAGCCGCAGTACCAGGGGCGACGGCGACTGATTCGAGGGTGGGATTGCTGTCCGCCGCCAGGGTAGCGGGCAGCATGGCAATGAGTATGGCTAGCGTTACCAGGAACGACAGGCCGCGGCCGGCCAGAGAATGTTTCATCCGAATCTCCTCCTTCGGGGGCTGATAACACATGGGGCGGGCAGGTACTGCCCGCCCCACTGGGGTAATATGTTCTCTCCTTAGGGCGTAAAGACGGGATCGTCACCGTCAATAGAGCCTTGGGTTATGACAAATCGGCCAATGGTAAAGCTTCCGTCAACTCCGCCCTTTTCCGAGGTGTAGGTCAGAATGGTCTTGACCTTTGTGTCCATTCCTCGTCCGTTCATGCTGGCGTCACTGGCGTAGCCAGTGTTGAAGAAGATCAGCGTATCCCCTTCCTGAACATCCTTGTACTCAAAGGTAAAGACACCGCTGGGCGACTTGATCGCGCCTCCCGTAAGTTTCAGCTTCGTTGAAGCGCTGCCACTGAGACCTACGGCCGGGTCCAGAATATAGATGGCACTCTTCTTTTCATCGTCGCTCAGGCCGTCCACCGTCCAAACCTCCTTCAAGGTCTGCCGGTCCTCACTGAGCCAGTAGAGGTCCTCACTGAAGCTCAGGGTCAAAGTGCCGGTCCAGCCGGTGCTGGTTGCCCGGCCCTGGCCCGATACGGTCAAAATGGGCGGCATGTTATCCGGGATATTGACGCCGCCAATGGCCTTAAAGCCATCAATCGTGCCATCCTTATTGCGGGCCACAGCCAGGCAGTAGTACATGGTATTCATGTTCATGTATTCCTCAAACTGCTGAATCTGGGGGTCATTCTTGTTCAGATTCATGGTACCCGCCGTAGCTGTGGTCAAGGGGTCGCTCGACTGATTGCGCCGGATCAGCTTACCTACCCGGTCCCGAATGATGTCATTGGCATAGATATCAAAGACCGACGGTCCTTCGTTCTCACTGCCCTCCGGCACCGTTGTGGTAAGCGCTTCCAGAATCGTCATTTCCTGATTCAACTGTGTGGTCTGGAATGTGTCCAGCTGCTCCTGATCCATGTAGCTCAGGCTGGCAAACTTCTCATTCAGGAACTCCGGAATCTGGTTATAGGCCACCAGCACATAGTACAGCTCCGAGTTCTCCGAGGTCTTGAACTGCACATCAGGACTCTGGTTGTTCAGGGTGATATAGGGAGTGCCTACATCGGTGGTGGTAAAACGATAGCACTGCACCGACTGGGAGTAATTCTGCGCCGTGTTCTGGATGACAAAGTACACAATATAGTCGGTTTCCGGGGTCAGCCCATCTACCGTCACCTGCACCACGCTGGATTGACATCCCACATTTCCGTACTTGATACTAGGGTTCTGACTATAATTCTCGTTGGGGTTCAGAATACTCATCACCTGCGGCTGGTTAAAGACCGGCATGGGAATACTCAAATCCCCTTCTTCACGGAGGGTCTGATAATTTAATGGATCCTCATAATTCTTTCCGCTTGTATCGGTGGTCAAAATTGTTCCTCTGGGTGCAATTACATAGTAGATTGTACCCGGCCGGTTCAGCAGCAGCTCCATGGTCACCTCGGAGGCACCCTCGTTAAACTTGGGGTAGCCGCTGGTAAACTCCGGGATGCTCTGGTCGCTGAAGGCCACCTTGATGACGAAATTTTCGGGCTGCCCAATGTTGGTGACATCACCGTTCACCACGTTTTCCTGCCAGTTCTGCTCGTTGACAGATGCGGCCAGCAGGCGCAGATCACCACTGGAGCCAGCCACCGCGTTAACCCGGATATTAACTCGGCCATTCCAAGCCATCTTATCGGTCAGTCCGTTTACAGCGGTAAACTCCATGGCAAACTCGGTATACCCCTCATCCAACTGGTTCAGCTGGTTGAAATCAACCATGGTATCGCCATACTTCAGGAAATCCTTGGTCAGGCTTACACCCACATAACCCTCTGTGGCGGAGGAGAGTGTGATGGTGATTTCGTCCCGGTCCTTGTTCAGCATTTCCCAGCCGCCGCCTTCCCTGCGGCCATACAGGTTAAAGCTGAGATTGGTATCCGACCAGATGAGCATATCCCAGTCCACAGAGTCTTCCACCCTGTCGGCAGAAACGGGGTCGAGCTGCCACACCGCATTGACATCCACGGTCTGGCCTGGGTCCCCGGGCAATGTAATCTGGGAGGTGTTGACCGAGGAGATATTCACAATGGCAAAGACTGTGGTAAACCGGTCCAGCTGCTGGCGGCCCATTACGTTGAAGGCGCTGGAGGTATCGGCAATGGTATCAGCCTGGATCTCAAAGTAATAGGTGGCGCCGCTCTTAAGATTGATACCGGTGCCGTTGGGGAAGGTCACCACCGTTTTCCCCTCTTCCAGGGTGATTTCCGCATAGCGGTAATCGATGGTCCAGTTATCGCCGGTCTTGTCGGCGTCGGTGGCCCCCTCGATCTTCACCGGCTGGGTGTTGGCGGGCACCTGGTAAAGGTAAATGGCCTTGCTCAGGGCCAGCCCCATGGCGTTTCGGGCATCCGCCTCCCCGGCGGTCCCCAGATTGGCGGTCACATTCTGGTAAAGACTCACCAGCGTCTCATGGCTGTCGGCGGTCTGCACCGCCTCGCTGAACACCAGACGCACATCGGTTTCCGGCAGCGGCACATTGACGTCAGTGCCATTATACTTGGTAAATTCCTGGGTAACGGTGGGTTTGGTGTTATCCAAAGTGTGGATGGTAATTTTGCCCACGGAGGCGGAGAAATTGCCCGCCTTGTCCTTAGCTACATAGTACAGGTCGTAGGCCTTCTGCTCCTCCAGACCGCTTACGGTAAAGCTCACATCTTTGTCTTTGGTCATGGTCACCGTACCGCTCTTGAGGGCGTTCATACCTGCCGACACCTGGAGCTTGGCCTCATCGCTGGCCAGGTCCACCTCCCCGCTCTGACCGGCCAGAGGCTTGGGGTAGGTCTCCCCTTCATTGACAACAACCCAATACAGGGTACCGTCCTCGTTCAGGTTGGCATACAGGCCCATAGAGGTCTTATCCACCTTGTTGATGGTAGGCTCGGTGTTGAATACCGGCGGGGTGCCGTCCACCGTGGTGAAGGACAGTTTCTTCACCGCCGAACTCTGACCGCCGTCCACATCGGTAAGCCACAGATAGAGGTCATAGCTAGCCAACTCCTCCAGGGGTACGGAGTTGACATCAAAGGTGTTGGCCACGTTCTTGGTCACATCCAGCACGCCAAAGCCCAGATTGCCGGTAACCGCATTAGCCTTGAAATCTTCGCCGGTGGGTGCGCTGGCTCCCTTGGGCAGCACCGCCCAGTACAGCCGGCAGGTCTTGGTAGCCATAGTGGTCACCTGGCCGGAGATGCTGGTGATCTTGGACATATAGGGGTACCCGGAGGCAAAATCAGGCTTGGTGTTGTCCGGAGTGGTAAAGGAGATTACCTTCAAGGGGCTGCGCTGCTCACGTCCGTCCACAAATACAGCGGACAGATAGTAGGAGCCGTTGGTGGTCAATCCTGTAATATTGGCCGCATTTACCTGGCCGGAACCATTGAGAGACAAGCTGCCGCTCTTGACAATTTTGGGGCTGTAGGAGGAGGGGTTGATCAAATCCTCCGCGGCTACCGAACCATCTGTGACAGCGGTGATAGCCCAGTAGACAATGCCCTTTTTGTTGGCTGCGAACTGGGCCGTGGCGCTGGTGGGCGCCAGATCAGCAATCCGGGGATAGCCGGCGCTCAGCCGGGGATCCGCGGAGGCCTCCGCCGCCGCATTGCTGTCCATCAGCTCCCCGCCGATATTGGCGGTCTCACCGGGCCGGATTACGATCTCGTCAGGCAGCATGGACACGGTGCTCCCGGAGGTGTTCACCACCAGGCTGGAGATGTCGCCGGAACCGGTGATGGTGGTGGCCGTATCCAGGTTGACCTCATGCGCCAGGGCTCCCGCCTCAATACGCAAGGTGGAATTCTCCGCCTTTTCATCCACGTTGATGACCGCCGCCTGGCCTCTGGCCAGGCTAAGGGTGGAGCCGGGCGTCACATTAGTCACTTCTTTGATATTGCCCGCCACGGTCAGTTTCAGCCCATCCTCGCCATCCAGCCGGACCTTGGACACGCCATAGCCGTCCTTGGCGTTGTCCGCCAAAAAGGCGTTAGTGCGCACATCGGCCTGCTGGATCAGGCCGTCGCCTTCCACCCGTACCGACACCGTCTGACCGGTGAAGTTGTCCAGAACCAACTTGGGAGCCGTCACATTGCGCAGGATAACGCTGTCGTCGCCGTCCTCACTGACGCCGCCGCCGCTGACAATGATCTCTCCCAGAACCTTTACATTCTCCAGCACCACGTCGCCCAGGTCCACACCGGCGGAAACATACAGGTTACCGCCGATCACCGTGTCCCGCAGCGTCACGCCGGAGGAAGAGATGGTCACATTTCCCCAGGTATTGCCGATGCGGTACTCGCCCGGCTCCAAAATGGGGGTGCCCACAGCCCGGACCAGCAGAATGGAGGCCTCCCCCCGGGTAATGGGGTTCTGAGGCCGGAAACTGCCGTCGGAATAGCCTTCAATCAGGCCGTATTCCACCGCCGAGGCGATCAGCCCCCGGCTCCAGTCGCTCATGTCCCGGCTGTCGGTAAAGTCCACGTTCTCGCCCACCTGAGTCTGCATCATCAGGATGCGGGACAGAATTACCGTGGCCTGTTCCCGGGTAATACTTTCGCTGGGAGAAAACGTGTTGGACGATGTGCCCTGTATGTAACCGGTATGATAGGCAATGTTCACGTCCTCGGCATACCAGGCCTTCTCGGGCACATCCGTGAAGGGCATGGTTCCCATCTGGTTAAAGCCGTAGGCCCGGTTGATCATGGTGACAAATTCCGCCCGGCTGATGGGGTTGTCCGGGTTCAGATTGCCGTCGATATCTCCCCGCATGACGCCCCATTCCACCACCTGATTCAGATAGGGCTCCACATACGAGGCCGCCGACACGATGGCCGACTGGGCCAGGGTCACCAGCATCACAACCGCCAGCAGCAGCGATACCGCCCGCCGCCGCAGGCCGCCGCGTTCCCTCCGTTGACTCATGGGTATTTCATCCTTTCTTGTCTCGCGCGCATTGTCTTCCAATCAGTTTTTCTGCAGCTGGATGCTGAACACAGCCTCCCGCACCATGCTCTCCTCTTCCCGCACCAGGTCCACAAAGGCCCCGGCGTAGAAGTCGCCCTCGGTGTGACCCGGCCGGGTGTGGAGAATCCGCATGGTGAGGACCAGCGGCTGGCTGGTCACCGTAATCACCACCTCCACAATCTCCCCCACCTCCAGCTTCCTGGGGCAGAAAAAGGCCAGTCCGCCGCAGCTCAGGTCGTTGGTCACAATGGGCACCCGGCCCTTCCAGCTCCCCGACACCGCGTAAAGGTAGGTCACAAACCGCACCGGAATGCGCAGGTTCTGCCGCACAGATTCCTCCAGCTGGCGGACGGGCTCCACAAAGACCACGTCCCCCTCCCGCCGGACGATCCGCCCCTCCAGAGCGGGAGAATTTTCCGCGTCGCCCACCAGGCTGATGTTGTTGTGGCCCATTACCTCATCCGCGGTACCCTCGGTCACCCGCAGGCGCCACAGCTCCCCGTCGGTGACCCGCTCCAGAATACCCCGGGCAATGGCGTCACCCCGGCTGTCCAGCATCAGATATTTCCGGTTCTTGTTGTCTTTTTGGTCCTTATTGCTTGCCATGCTCCTCGCCTCCCTTTACCGCTCCCCCCAGTCTGGCCTGGCGGTTCCGGCGGGCCTTCTCCGGGTCATTGGGATCGAACTCCAAAAAATACAGATAAATTTCCACCACGGCCTGATAGAGCTCCTCCGGGATCTCCCGGCCCAGTTCCATCTGGGAGAGCACCGTGGCCAGCGAATTGTCCTCATACACCGGCACGCCGTTGTCGGTGGCCACCTCCACAATTTTTTCCGCCAGATGGCCCATACCGGAGGCCACCACCACCGGCGCGCCGTTCCCCGCGCTGTACCGGAGGGCCGCGGCGCGCTGGGTGGGCGCTCCGCCGGTTTCCTTAGATTTTGACATTCACGCCCCGCTTCCCTTCAAACAAATTGGGAAAAACCTCCGTCAGCGTCAGAGGCCTTTCCAGTTTGGACACCCGCACATCCTTGCTTGCCAACCCGTGGCTGGTCAGAATGTCCCGCATATCCTCCGCGATCAGGCCGCTGTTGGCCTGCACCGTGTCCGGTCCATAAATCTGCATCTCCACCTGATCCTGCCGGGAGGACAGGGCAATCTCCAGAAAGCCCAGAGACTCCAGATCCAGCTTGAAGAGAAACTGCACCTTGTGGTCCTGCTCCTGTCCGGAGCCCCCCTGCTCCTCCGCGTCGGGGTCCACCCACATCTCGGAGTACATCATCTTTCCCTGCCACTCCACGGGGAACAACATGTGGTTTAAGGGCATATAGACGCTCTCCTGTATCAGCAGGGCCCGGACCAGCTCCGCGAAGGACTCCTGGACCTCGTGGCCGTAGAGTCCCCGCAGCGCCTGAGAGGCGGCGTGGGCCAACCCCTCGGCAAACCGGCTGCCCGCCGCCCGGGTAAAGTCGTTTTCCCGCAGCAGCTTCAAAATGGCGCTGTCGTCCAGCTGGTTGAGACCCTTGAGCAGCTCGCTGTACCCCTCCATCTGCCGGAAAGACTGGAGCAGCTGCCCCTCTGAGCCGTTCTCGTACCGGGCCACATCCAGAACCAGCCGGTTGAGCATCTCCCGCAAAGGTCCCATGTCATGGGTCCGCTCCACGTAACTGCCCAGATAGGGGATGATCTCCCCCTGAAGCAGCTTCAGATTGTCCGCCCGGCTGCCGGAAGCCAGCCCGTTTTCCAGCTGGGCCAGCAGCTGGTTCATATTGTCCTGCCAGCTGCGGGGCAGCCGCTCGGTGATCTGCTGGAGCAGGCTGGTCATGTTCCGCCCGATATGGGCCGTGGAGGAGAAGTCGCTGTACCGCTTGGCAAACTCCAGAATGGACTGGCGCACATGGTCCCCGGACAGGGAACCGTAGGTCTGCCGCAGCAGGGAGAACAGCGGCCCGGAAAAGCGGTTGCCCCCCTGGACCTGCTCCATGAACAGCTGCCGGAATCCCTCCGCGTCCACCTGCAGCATCTCCAGCAGCTGGGCCATCTCCTGGGCAATGCCCTGCTGCAGGCCAGGGGTGGAGATCACCCCCCGCATCAGCAGCATGGTTTTGCTCATCAGTTCAGGCAGCTCGGGCATCTCCCGCAGCCGCTGTAAAAAGGTCTGTAAATTGGAGTCGTAGCGCAGTACATCCGATTGCAGGGCGTCGTTGGCCCCCTGCTGGTCCGTCCTGGCGTCCGGCCGTCCCACCCGGGTGGGGTCGGGGACATTCTGGATCTGCGTCTGGCTGGGACGCATCTCCGTGGGCAGGGCCCGGTTGTTATTCGCACTGTCGTAGCCTGGGACGCGGTTGGCCGCGCCCAAAAGGTCCGCCATATGATCCACCTCTTGCAGCCCTGCGGACCAGCGGAATTTTCCAATTCCACCCTGATATTTTTGCAGAGCACTTATTTTCTCTGAAATTTGGTCGATAAAAAAATAAGAAGTCCAATGCGAGGAAAGGAGCCTATCGTTATGAGTGCCGGTAGCGACAGCATTCTGGATGCCTTTTTATATGAGACCAACACCCTCTTGGAGCAGTTAGACAGCATTGTTCTGGCTGCGGAGCAGCAGGACAGCTTCTCCCAAGAGGACATCAATACCATCTTCCGCATCATGCACACCGTCAAGGGGTCCTCCGCCATGATGGAGTACAACTCCCTCATGACCATCGCCCACCGGGCGGAGGATCTGTTCGCCATTATCCGGGACAAGACCATGGATGTGGTCCCCGAGTCCCTGCGTCCGGAGCTGTTCGACCTGTTGTTCCAGACCATCGACTTTTTCCGCGGGGAGCTGGAGCACATTGAAAACGAACAGCCCCTTACTGAAAATATCGACACCCTGCTGCAAAAAGTTAATAGACTGATCGAGCAAATTAACTCCGGCGGCCAGGCCCCGGAGGCGTCCCAGCAATCCGCGGCGGAGGCCGCCGGGGGCGCCGCCCCGGCAGCGCCCGGATTCCCCTTCGGTCTCCAGGTGTTCTTTGACGAGGGCTGCGGTATGGAAAACCTGCGGGCGTATATGCTGGTCAATTCCATCAAGGAGCTGTGCGGCGAATCGGATTTCACCTACGAGCCCCAGGGCGTGGACTCCGACCCCGCCACTGCCGACCAGATTGTGGAGTCCGGCTTTATGCTCTATTTCCGCACTCAGGCTGACCGGGAGAGCGCTGTTCACGCCGTTACCGGCGCCGGAGCGGTGCGCGCCTACCAGTCCATCGACCAAACCGCTCCCCCCGTTGAGCCTGCCCAGCCGGCTCCTCAGCCCGCCGCCAAACCGGCCCCCGCGCCCCAGGCTGCTGCGGCTGCTCCGGCCCCCGCACCTACCCCTGCGCCGGCCCCCCAGGCAACTCCCGCCCCCGCGTCTCAGAAGTCGGAGGGCGGCCCTCACCACAAGGAGAGCCTCATCAGCGTCAATCTGAACAAGTTGGATCAGCTGGCCGCTGTGGTGGGCGAAATTGTCATTACCGAATCCATGGTCACCGCCTCCCCCGACCTCAAGGGGCTGAAGCTGGACGCTTTCACCAAGTCCGCCCGCCAGCTGCGCAAGCTCACCGACGAGCTGCAGGACGTGTCCATGTCCCTGCGGATGGTTCCGGTCTCCGGCACCTTCCAGAAGATGAACCGCATTGTGCGGGATATGTGCAAAAAGCTGGGCAAGCAGGCCAAGCTGACCCTGGTGGGCGAGGACACCGAGGTGGACAAGACCATCGTGGACAGCATCGGCGACCCCATCATGCACATCGTCCGCAATTCCATGGACCACGGCATTGAGGAGACCCCTCAGGACCGTATCAACGCCGGCAAGGACCCGGTGGGTGAGATCATCCTCTCCGCCCGCCACACCGGCAGCGAGGTCATTATCGAAATCATCGACGACGGCCAGGGCGTCAATTACGACGGCGTGCTGGCCAAGGCCATCCGTAACGGACTGGCCTTCCCCGATGTGGAATATTCCCACAAGGAGATCCTCAACTTTCTGATGGCTCCCGGCTTCTCCACCAACACGGAGGTCACCGAGTTCTCCGGCCGCGGCGTGGGTATGGACGTGGTCAAGCGGAACGTGGAAGAGGTGGGCGGCGTGGTCTCCATCTCCAGTGAGCCCGGCAAGGGCATGACCACCACCCTGAAAATCCCCCTGACCATGGCCATTATGGACGGTATGGAGGTGTCCGTGGGCGGGTCCATCTTCACCATCCCCATCCACAATATCCGTCAGTCCTTCAAAATCACTGAGGACGATCTGATCCGCGACGCCTCCGGCGGCGAGATGTTCAAGTGTATGGGCAGCTTTTATCCGGTCATCCGGATGCGGGACCTGTACCAGATGTCCGGCGGGGCCACCAAAATGGAGGACGGCATCCTCATCTGGCTGGATGCGGGCGATCTGTCCTACTGCCTGTTCGTAGACGAGCTGCTGGGCGAGCAGCAGGTGGTGGTCAAGCCCCTGCCCTCCTACCTCAACCACTTCAACATCAAGCCCAGAGGGATTGGCGGCTGTACCATTTTGGGCGACGGCAACATCAGCATCATCCTGGATGTGACCAACCTGTATACCTCTGCCCGGTAAAGGAGAAATTGATATGACGGAACAGGACGTTTTATACGGCGGCAACATGGCTGTAGACCCGGAAAGCCCTCCTGTACAGACACAGACGGAAAAATATCTGCTCTTTGTATCCAACAATCTGCTCTTCGGAGTTCCCGCCGCGGCAGTGGAGGAGATCATCACCAACCACACCATTACCAGCCTGCCCCTGGTGCCCGAGTATATCCGCGGCATCATCAACCTGCGGGGCCAGATTATCCCCATTGTGGATATCTGCTGTTTCTTGGGTCAGGACGAGGAGAGCAGCAGCTGCATCATCATTCTCCAGACCCAGGACACCCAGATTGGTATTCTGGTGGACCAGGTGGAGAAGATGGTGGATATTCCGGTAGGCTCCATTGTCCCCAGTCCCTCCCAGAGCGGGCAGAAGCTGGTCTGCGGCATGTGTTCTCTGGAGGACGGGCAGACCATGCTGGCTTTTGATTGCGCCCAGCTGCTGGAGCTCTCCTGACCGGGGGTGCGCTGAACCATGGACTCTTTTTTCAACAACCTGACCATTACCGACGCTGACTTTCAGCGCCTGGTCCGGTTTATCCATCAGAATTACGGCATTGACCTGAGCAAAAAACGCCAGCTGATCACCAGCCGGCTGTCCCATTCCCTGAAGGACCGGGGCTACCACGACTTCAAGTCCTTTCTGGAGCATTTGTTCACTACAAAGGACCCCGATGACCTGGAGCTGGTGCTCAACAAGCTGACCACCAATTACACCTATTTTCTGCGGGAGAAGGAGCATTTTACCTTCTTCCAGAATACGGTCCTGCCGGAGCTGGAACAGCGCCACCGCCGGGACAAAACCCTTGCTATCTGGAGCGCCGGCTGCTCCAGCGGCGAGGAGCCCTATACGCTGTCCATCTATCTGAAGGAGTATTTCGGAACCAACGCGGATAAATGGGACACCCGGGTGCTGGCCACCGACATCTCCCAGCAGGCCATGGCCAAGGCCAAGGCCGCCGTCTATCAGCCCCCCGCGGATATGCCAAGCGAGTGGCTCCGCCGGTACTTTGTCAAAAACAAGACCGGCAGCGACTACACTGTGGCCCCCTCTATCCGCAACAACGTGATCTTCCGCACCTTCAATCTAATGGACCCCATCCAGTTCCGCCTGAAATTCGACGTGATTTTTTGCCGGAACGTGATGATCTACTTTGATCAAAACACTCGGGACGCTTTGGTCCGGCGTTTTTGCGACGCCATGAACCCCAACGGCTATCTCTTTATCAGCCACTCGGAATCCCTGGGACAGACGCCGCTGTTCCAGATGGTGGCCCCGGCGGTGTACCGCAAGAAGTGAGGGCCGTCCCGCGTGTATGCAGGAAGGAGCCATCGTATCCATGCTTCCGAATCAACAAAAAAAAATCCGCGTCCTGGTGGTGGATGATTCCGCTGTAGCCCGGACGTTTCTCGTCAAAGGACTGGCCACATACCCCAACATCGAGGTTGTGGGCTATGCCATCAACGCTCTGGATGCAAAAACAAAAATTCTCCGCCTCCACCCCGACGTTATGACGCTGGATGTGGAGATGCCCGGTACCAACGGCATTGACTTCCTGCGGCAGCTTCTGCCGGAGCACCCGCTGCCGGTGATCCTGGTGTCCAGTCTGAATCTGCGTGTCTTTGACGCACTGGCCGCCGGTGCGGTGGACTTTGTCCGTAAGCCGGACGGCGTGGAGAGCCGGGAGTCCTTCCTCCGCTCTCTGTCCCAGAAAATTGTGGTGGCCTCCTGCGCCAAGGTTTCGCCCTGCCGCATCCACGCCGCCGCCCACCAGGCAGCTGCTTCCACATCAGCTCCCACTGCCACCGCTCCCGCCGCGCCTGTCGCTCCTCCCACTGCGCTGGGACACTCCAGCGGCATGAATCTGGACCAAACCATCATCGGACTGGGGGCCTCCACCGGCGGCACAGAGGCCACTCTGGAAGTGCTCAAGCGGCTGCCCGCCGACATTCCCGGCATGGTGATTGTCCAGCATATGCCCCCCGGATTTACCGGTATGTATGCCCAGCGGCTGAACAAGATCTGCGCCATGGAGGTAAGGGAGGCCAAGAACGGAGACGAGATCCACCGCGGTCTGGTACTGGTGGCTCCCGCCGACCTGCAGGCCCGGGTGGTACGTATGGGCAGCCGGTATACGCTGGCCTGCCAGCCTGGCGAAAAAGTCAGCGGACACCGTCCGTCGGTAGATGCTCTGTTTACCTCCATGGCCTCTCAGGTAAGGTGTCACATGGTGGGCATCATCATGACCGGCATGGGCCGGGACGGCGCCAGCGGCCTGCTGGAGATGCGTAAAGCTGGGGCCTACACCATCGGCCAGGATAAGGATTCCTGCGTGGTGTACGGTATGCCCTGCGTGGCTCACGAGATCGGCGCGGTTGCCATCCAGTCCTCCTGCGAAAACATCGCTGCCGTATTGATGCAGCATTTGAAAACAGGAAAATAATTTTTGTTTTACACAAAGGGGTGCGCCGCAATGTCTGCGGCGCACCCCTCATTTATGATCTCATAAGCTCTGCGATTTGCTGGCTCATCAGCGAAACTACATCTTCACCTTGTTGCCAGACCTTTACCCACTCTACAGTCTTTTGGACTGCCATATCCACATCCCAACGGGGCGACCAGCCAAAAACTGATTTTAACTTTGTGCTGTCCAGCCGCAGCAGATTTGCCTCATGAGGGGCATTTGCCTCCGCCTGGTGTATCCAAGAGATCTCCGGCCCCCACTTCTGACAAAACAACTCCGCCAGCTGTCCTGTTGTGATACAATCTGCATCGTTGGGCCCCACATTATAGCTGCCCGCAAGGGCGGAATCCTCATATTGTTCCTTCGCCACCAGGAGGTACGCCACCAGCGCCTCCAGTACATGTTGATAGGGCCGGATGGAATATGGATTACGTACGATAATTGGCTCTCCTGCCAGTGCGCTGCGGATACAGTCAGGCAAAATTCGATCCGGTGCAAAGTCTCCGCCGCCGATCACGTTACCTGCCCGCATGGTGGAGATTGGAATACCAGCATCCTGTAAGAAGCTGCGGGCATAGCACCCGCTCACCAGTTCTGAACAAGACTTGGAGTTGGAATAGGGATCATGTCCATCCAACACCTCATTTTCACGATAACTCCAGACCCACTCCTGATTATGATACACTTTATCCGTTGTCACATTAATGACACTGCGGACACTTTGCGTATGGCGAACACATTCCAACACATGGACTGTCCCCATAACATTGGTGGAGTAGGTATCTACCGGATCTTTGTATCCTTCCCGCACAATGGGCTGGGCTGCCAGGTGAAAGACGATCTCCGGTTGGCTCTGCTGAAATGTGCGCTGCAGCAGCTCCAGATCCCGAATATCGCCGATAACTGAGTGAAGCTGGCTCTCCAGACCCGCCAGCTCATACAGATTGGGCTGGGTAGGCGGCTCCAGTCCATAGCCTGTAACCTCAGCTCCGGCATCCAAAAGCGCACGGCACAGCCAAGCTCCTTTGAAACCGGTATGCCCCGTAACAAGTACCCGACGGCCCTTATAGAAGGAATTTATATCAGCCATTTTCTACCTTCTTTCTGGCATGCACAGGCGCCTTTAAAATACACGGATTTCCGGAATACAGGTAATAAACTTTCCACCCCACTGGCGAATACACGATGCAGATTCCGCGATCTCCTCCGACAAATTCCAAGGCAGGATCAGAAGATAATCGGGCCGCTGCTCCTGCAATGTGTCCGGACTTAAAATGGGAATTAAACTTCCCGGTAAATACAGACCTTGCTTATGTATATTGGAATCAAACACTCCATCAATGATATCTCGCTTTATGCCGCAATAATTGATAAATGTGTTTCCCTTTGCAGCGGCCCCAAACGCCATAATTTTCTTATTTTCCTGCTTCAGCGCTGTAAGCAGCGAGAGGGTGTCCAGTTTAATCTTGGATGCTCTTTGTGAGAAAGCGCGGTAGACTGCCATATCCCGCAACCCAAAGTCGCACTCTCGCTGGAGCAGTTCCTCCACACGACTGGTGATCGGATGACTGAGATCCGCTGCATGAGCCGCATAGATACGCAGCGAGCCTCCATGGGTAGGCAGTTCCTCCACATCATAAATTTTCAGACCATTGGCCTCAAAAACAGTACATACGGTACCCAGCGAAAGATAGGAAAAGTGCTCATGATAGATTGTGTCAAACTGCGTATGCTCCAGCAGCCGCATCAGATGAGGAAATTCCATGGTAATCGTTCCGGTCTGTCCCAGCACCACAGGCAGCCCCGCCACAAATCGTCCGATATCCGGTACATGCGCCAGCACATTGTTGCCAATAATTAAATCATATCGCTCTCCATTGGCGGACATAGCCTGCGCGGAATCCTCGTCAAAAAATCCGCATTCTACCGGAATTCCTCTCTCAGCTGCCTTTTCAATAACATTTTTTGCCGGGTCAATGCCTTTGACAGGGATATGATAGGGTAAAAAATATTGGAGCAGATAACCATCGTTACAGGCTATCTCCAACACATGGCTGGACTCATTCAGCTTTAGACGGGGAACAATCATGCTCACATACTCTTTGCAGTGCTCCAGCCAGCTGGAAGAAAAGGAACTGAAGTACTGGTACTCCCCAAAGATCTGCTCCGGCTGCTGATACATCGCCGCCTGAGTCAAAAAGCACTTGGGACAGACATGTACTACCAACGGATAAAAAAATTGACCCCGATAAATGTCCTTGGCAGTTAAATATTCATTCGACAGCGGCGAAAGCCCCAGGTCTATCATAGTTGTCTCTAATTTCTCGCCGCAAAAACGGCAATATCCATTTTCCATACGTATTTCCTCTATCCCTTTTCAGTTCTCCAAATATACTGCAACCCCTGGTCCAGGGATATCTTCGCCTGCCAGCCCGGAACCGGCGGATAAATTCTCACCGGTCCCTTTTCACCGTTTTCCCCTGTCCCTTTCTTTCCCCAACTCGCATCACACGTAACCTGATTGACCTGTTCAAATTTTGCCACAGTCTCTTTCAGGCTCAAAGGTTCCGGTGCAAAGACCTGATAACACTGTATTGCTTCTCCCACACATTGAAGCAGCCGCTCTCCCGATAAATGCAGCGCCTCCAAAACATCGTCAATATAGACCGCATCGTATACCTGTTCTCCGTCCGAGGTGAACTCCAGCTTCCTATGGGCAGAAACAGCATCCTTCAAAAGGTTCAGTATCTTTGGTCTGGCATCCTTCGGACCATAGGTATCTGCAAGAACCAACGTGACCATCCTTAACAGGCCACGATCTACATAATATTCTGCCAAATCAGAAAACGCCCGCTTTGTGGCTGCATATAGGGTAAGCGGACGGTAGCTTCCGTCTCTCCCAAATTCAGTAATCGTGCTGGTATAAATAAGCTTGCCGCATCCATACTGGGCCATGGCTTCCAGCAGATATCCGCCAAACACCACATTGGATTGCAGCAATTCAGGGACTACATGCTCCCCTCGTGCACTTGTATAGTAGGTCGCCAAATGATAGACCAAATCCGGGCGACAGCTACCTATTGCGTGGCTTACACTTGCGTAACTTCCATCATAGACATACCACTTCAGTTTATCCTGACAATCAGAAAGGTATCTCGTCTGAAACGGTGTGCGTGCCAAAGCAAATACCTCATGGTGAGGTAGTAGATATTTGGCAAATTGGGCACCAATGTATCCTGTTGCACCTGTCAACAAAATTCTGCTCATAGTTCAACTCCACAGGGCAGCCCACCCCATCTGGAACAGAATGTAGAAAACGAAGGGAGCAAGCGGTCTTTTTCCGCAATCAGAAGATTGTCCGCCTGCTCCACTGGCCAGCATATCGCGAGCTCAGGGTCGTTCCAGACAATCCCGCCGTCTACATCCTTCACATATTGCGCTCCCAAGAGGTAATTCATCACAGACCCTTCTTCCAATGCCAAAAAGCCATGAGCAAAGCCCTTGGGAATATACAGCATGGTTTGATTTTGCACCGACAGGGTGAATCCTCTCCACATGCCGAAAGTCGGAGAATCCCGCCGCAGATCAACCGCCACGTCATACACCGCTCCATGAAGCACCCGAACCAGTTTATCTTGACAATGCTCCCGCTGAAAATGCAGCCCTCGCAAAACACCCTTTTGGGAGCACGATGTTATCTCTTCGTGTGGGGTCAGATCAATCCCATGCTCCGCAAAAACATTTCGTTCAAAGGACTTCATCAGATACCCGCGCTTATCAGGTGCAATAAAAGGTTGTATCACGATGAGCCCTGAAATCTCTGTCTGCTGAAATGAGAATGGTTGCATAGCCGCTCCTACTTGATGCGTTTAAGCCAACCGCCCGGACACGAGGTCAACACACTCTTATTCTCGATGGATTCGTCCACCTGAAACTCCGGATGTTGTCCAAGAAACTGCTGCACAGCGGTATAAGGGTTATTCCCTTTTCCCCACGGACGGTCCTCATGTGCTTTATCCTCAAACTCCACAATCGTATCATAGGCCACCAGATAGGATCCAAGCGATACCAGCGGGGCATAAAGCTCCAGCTCTGCAAGCACATGCTCATGAGTATGGCAGGAGTCCAGCAAAACCATAATATTGGAATGTGACTTTGCCATTTTGTATACCTGCTCCATAATTTCAGGCGCAATGGACGAACCCTCCAACATGGTAATGCGATGATACATGGGGTGGGCCTCAATTGCTGCACGATTATGGGGTCTGATATCAATATCAATACCAAGCACTTCACGCTTTATCTGAGGGTCAGGCGCAAAGCAATCCAACAGTTCCAGCATGGAGGCGGAAAAGATAAGGCTACCCCCATGCGCAATTCCAGTTTCAATAATCAGGTCCGGCTGAACCGACATGATCAATTCCTGCAGAACAACCATATCCTGCGGATATTGAATGATGGGACGTCCCATCCAGGTAAAGTAGTACCCATATTTATAGTCTGTAACATGGTCCAAAAACAGCCGGCCAATCCGTTTTGTATTTCGATCCTGGGTCATAGCCCGAATATTTTCTTCCTGCTCCTTACGAAATTCCGCTACAGCATCCATACTTATTACTCCCCTTTATTTCTCGCAAATAACATAATACTGCGCTGTAGATAGGGTGGCACGCGCCTCATCATTGCCAGTCCCATAAAATTGCTTTACAAATTCCTCCAGCCCAGCAATCTGCCTTTTATCAGAAACAAGATTTACCTGAGAAAACAGCGGCCGGACACGCTGGACAAATAACTGTGGTGACAAAAAAGTTAGCTGCTCCTGTGGAAGTTGGAAGGTAATAAACTGATGAATGGTATGGGCAAAGAACGGGTTCGATAGCCGAAACACCAAACGGCCGCCCACCTGCATCCTTTTGGAGATGGCGTCCATCAATTCTACAGCAAATGATACTTTTGAAATATCTTCATCTATACATACATAAGAAAACTTGATATCCGAAAAGCTGCTCTCCACCATCTGCGCCAGATAATACTGATCCGAATAGAGCGCCGCCTTAGCATGAGGGGTAATATCCTTCAAATACTCAGGATGGGTTGTAATCTGGTAGATTGCGGTTTGCTTCCCCACATGCTTTAAGATATTTTGCAGTTGAAGAGGAGTATCCCCAAAGCCACAATTAACCGCCAGAATATTTGCCTCCCGCTCCCCAAGAATCGGCGTAGTCAAAAACTTTACTGTGTGGTAATCATAGCAAAAACCTATTCCCCAGGGATCTACCTCATGCTTTTCCTGGAAAATCTCTCTTCCTCGAACCAACGTCTGTTCTGCTGCCTGCTCCGCTGCCACTGTCCCATGGCCACGATGGTAGCAAAAGACATCCTCGCACAATATTTGCCGGTATCCAGCCCGTCTGGCCCGCAAACTGAAGTCGTCGTCACAAAAGTCGAAGGTGTAGAGCGCCGGGTCCCAGAACCCAATCTGGTTAAGAATGGGGATGCTAAAAATCCCAATCGCCGGCAAGACCCGTGCCCGTTCAAACCACAGTGCAGGATCAGAATAATTATGAGTTTGGGCAAATCTGACCAGTTCCTCACACTTGTCAACCGGCACATTAATGGCCTGAAGATTACTCAAATTGCAAGTTGCCGGACAGGCCATTGCAATTGTCGCATCAGATTCCATACAAGTCAAAAGGATCTTCAGCCAATCCTTTGTCACAACCGTATCGTTGGCTACGTGAACATAATACTTGCTCCGGCAAATCTGAGGCAGCATTGGAAACATCGCCGCCCGCATATTGTTTTTTACATGAATCACCCGGGCAAAAGGAATGCTCTTAAAATATTCCAGCGTACCGTCATTGGAGCCGTGGTCAACAAGAATCAGTTCCCCGTTCAAGCGCTCGAAATCGGTATGCTGCAAAACGCTTTCCACACATCTTCGGGTCATTTCCAGATGGTTGTATGCAACAACCACCACTGCCACCTGATAGGGCATGGGATCCCCACTTGCAACATACAGGTTTTTCCGGCGAGCCGCAAATTCCTGTGCATAATATTGTGTCATACGCGCAGGCGCTTTAGAAACATAGCCCCAGAAATAAAACGACTCATTTAGCAAGCGAAAAAACGGGATCAGCTGGAATTCCACCAGTTCCACAGCTTGCTCTAAATTGCTCTTACCCACCTCTAATGCAATTTCTTCCAATGTATCCGTCAGATTTCCCAGCATTTCTACTGTGTAGGCGTGTTCCAGCCGCCCCAATATAGGCTGCTGTGCCCCTTCGACTGCCAAAACCACTTGCCCTAAATCATTTAACAAGGTTTGGACCGCAGCCATATCTTCTTCATAAAAACGCTGCAGCAGTTCCACACTACCTTCCACTGCAGAATCCAAAATTTCTAAAATGGGGGACAAAAGAGTTTCCATCTGTGCATCCATTGCTTCATCCCGTTGTGTCACGGTCTATTCCGCCTTCCTGCTATGAATCAAGTACTTTTATATTTTCTTCTACCACATAAAAATAAATAAACTGGCCTGGAAAAAGTTCACTTACCACTGCTTTGATTTCATCCAAATAAATCTTGTTCATGACAAAAACTGCTTTAGGCGGTCTGTTTTTCAGTTCCTTAGGTGCCAATATTCTATGTCCGGTTCCCAAAATAAACTTCCCTTGCTTATACGGATTGGCATCCACCACACAACACTGCTGTTGCGGGTCAAAGAGGTTTAGCCATACGACCCCTTTCTGAGCGCAGCCCCAAATACATACGTCTGGCGAAGGAATAAAATTCGCTTTCGCATATTGGTATGCCTCCTTAACGCAGGAGAACCCCTCCTGTGCCCGCAGAAGCTCATTGTGTGGTGCAGGCGCCATACTGGCGCCTGCACCACACGGCGTTCCCCTACGCCGTGTGGCAAAAATGGAAAAATATTGATTCTGGTAACTTGTCTTCCAGGCAAGAATCTGAAATCCTGCCGCAGCCAAAAGTCGCCTCATAAAATCATCCGTAAAATATGCGCAATGTTCATATCCAAAGTCAAAGAAGGCTCCTCTCTCCAGGATCCAATCCAAACGCGGGGTCTCCAGATATAGCACACCATTGTCCGGAAGCGCACAGGCAAATAGGCGCAGCATCTCCAGCGGATTTACAACACGTTCAATCATGTGCCTGCTGATCAGGAGAACCAGGTCTGAGGGAATCTGGGGCAGATGCGCTTTGTCAAACAGGTAGGAGTCAAATCTGATCCTTCCATCCTGATGTGGCTGCACGCTGGGGTCCACACCGAGCAGGGAAAGCTGCTGCCCGACGCATGGCTCCAAAACTCTAAGAAATTCTCCTGTTCCACAACCAACTTCCAGTGCCGTACCCTGTTGCTGAGGGATCGTCTTTTGAATCAGCCTGCACACGTTGTCAAGATGGGTACGATATACAACAGAATCCCCCCCGTTCCGCACGGTACCCTTGACAATACGCTACATGCTCCGGCTCAAAGGCGGCATTAAATACAAATCTGCATTTCGTACACTGCACAATTGACAGCTGACCAGTCGGAGCCTGAAGTGCCTCCTTTTCAGTTTTTGCCGTAACATTTACAAATACGGGGAGCCTATTCCATGTAAGGCAGTCCACCAATTCTTCTCCCCCACAGACAGGGCATTGCCGCACACTCATATTTGTATTTTCCTCTCACCAGATCCTCCAAGGAGCTTCGTTATCGTCCCAGAGTTTCTCCAAGTAATATTTATCCCGCTGCGTATCCATACACTGCCAGAATCCTTCATGCCTATAGATACCCAGCTTTCCATCCCGGGCCAATGTTTCCAGTGCAGTCCGCTCCAGAACACAGGACTCATCGGCACTTAAATAACGGAACACCTCCGGCTCCATCACCATAAACCCACCGTTGACCCAGCCGCCGTCCTCAGTGGCTTTTTCCCGAAAACCAGTAATGGTATCACTGTCCTCAGGAACATCCAGAACGCCAAACCGGCTGCCGGGCTGGACACCGGTGAGCGTAACCGTCTTGCCGCTGCGCCGGTGCTGCTCCAGCAGCGCGTTCAGGTCCACGTTGCTTACTCCGTCGCCATAGGTAAGGCAGAACGCCTCGTCACCGATGTATTTTTCCACTCGCTTGATCCGTCCCCCGGTCTGGGTATGCAGCCCAGTGTCAACCAGTGTAACCCGCCAGGGCTCGGCCACATTGCTGTGGACAATCATCTGGTTTTCTGCGGAAAAATCAAACGTCACATCGGAGCGGTGGAGGTAATAATCTGCGAAATATTCTTTGATGATATAGCCCTTATATCCACAGCAGATTATAAAGTCCTCAAACCCAAACATGGAGTAGTACTTCATGATATGCCACAGGATCGGCTGATCGCCAATAGCAATCATGGGCTTGGGTTTCAAGTGGCTCTCCTCACTGATACGGGTACCCAGTCCGCCTGCCAGAATCACAACTTTCATGAGGAACCCTCCTTTTATTGGGGCAGTCCGCCAAAAACAGGCACCTCCACACCTTCAATTAAATAGGCCACCCGGCGATAGGCCTCGCTTTCCTTCAAAGCCTGGACCGCAGGGTCATTCGGCTGATATTGCGCCAGGACCTGCCGCACTTTTTCCGCCAGTTCCAGCAATTCGGGCGGTGCATTTTTCTCCTTCTGCCGCTGCTCCATCCGTTTCAGCAGGAAATCTACCATCCGTTTCATACCAGGGGCGTTTTTCAGACTCGCCCGCAGGTTGCGCACATAGGCCAGCTCATCCCCTTGCGCCAAAGACCGCTCGGCCTGACAGCAATACCAGGCGAAGCGGTGCATACCCGGCAGCACACGGACCATGTCCTGATTCAGGATATCCGGATGATAGTACCAAGACAGGAACTGTTCCGACTGCCGCAGGAACCGCCGGTACAGCGCCATCAGCTTCTCCGGCTCCTCCTTTGCCCAATCCGCGAATTTGATCGCGCCAATATACAGGTCATAGTTCCAGAGCCTCTCCATGGAAAAACGGGCTTCCGCGTCTGGCAGTAGGTCGATCATCTGGCCCCCCAGTTTGCTGGCCAGACCTCCCGCATACTCCGCAATCTTCTCCACAGTAATCTCAAAAAACTGTTCCGGCATAGGCAGGTGCAGGGACAGCATCTTCAAAGGGACCACAAAAGGCAGGACCCCCCAGTCCTCGATCCTTTTTGCCGCCCGCTCCACACACCCAGGCTCCTCCTCCAGCATAACCTGGGCCCCATAGGCCAGGTCGCAATCGCCCAACGCCATCAGGAGGGGATAGGCCGGCTTTTCCGGATAAAACTCATCAGGCTCCAGATCGGTGGGCGGAACATAAAAGAACATCTCATTGGAGCGCGCAATAAACGCGTCCCGGCACAGCTTCCATTTCTTGTCCTCTTCCTCGGGTTCCGCACCGAAGAAAGCCTTCCCGGCCTGTTCAAACAGAGCGGTCAGGTCAATATACTCCCAGGAAAAATACGCTACATTCAGCCATTTCCCCACATTCCCGGCGGACATTGTCTCCACGGGATGCTCCTCCAGCAGGTGCAGGCATGCTTCCCACTGCCGCTTTCTTGCATGGGCCATCGCCATAGCCAGTACAACGCCCTCATGATTGCCTTTGCTTCCGGCTGCAATGGTCCCGCAGCGCAAACCATCTGGCCCAAAGTCACCCCGCTCAAGCCGCTCCATTCCCTCCAGATAGCTCTGTCCATATGTCAGAACCTTGGCATAATCATGGGCTTTCTGTGCCGTCATGGCAGCCATATAATTGGCGTCAACCTGAATGTAAGGAGATTGTGGGTAAGTTGCCAGCGCCTCTTCCAGCCACTCTTGATATTCTGGCATCCCCGCTTCCCCGCCAATACGCAGGGCGTTCCGATAAGCGGCAGCTCCCAGGATATTCCCTTCCACGCCGTCCTTCTTAAGCTGCTCCATCATCCGCCGCACATATCGGAGCGACTGTTCCGTTGTGTACGAAGACTCCACTGCCTGCATCAAATACAGGAGATTATTCGGATGCTCCGCAAGCTGCTGCTCAATAAGCGCCATGTTGCGCTTTCCCTTTTCAGCGGACGTCAACACGCCGTTATAAATATATCCGTCATGCCAGAGAATGGTTTTTCTCAGATATGTATACCTGCTTAATGCAGCGCCGGGCCAAACCTCATGTACCCTGCCCTGAAAGCGCAGGCCGGTAGACATATTTAAAAGACGATGAGCCTCAAAGACCGTATACTGGCTGTCATCACTGGGGTCTACATAGTTGTTGATGAGCAGATATGCGCTGGTAGAGTCTTTCGCTCTGGAATCATTTAAAAAGGCTGTTAATTCCGTTACATCCGGGTCAAGCGTCTCATCAGCATCCAAAGACAGATACCAGCTGCCCGAGCTTCGGTCCATGACTGCGTTTCTGGCTGCTGCAAAGTCATTGATCCACGGAAAATCAAACACCAGGTCGGCATATTGCTCTGCCACCTCGCGGGTTCCATCCG
>ERZ1643246.100-NODE-100-length-110825-cov-78.290169_pt1 | contig 110825 bp, 89 predicted proteins | sample MGYA00579265_ERZ1643246 | MGnify/ENA primary metagenome ERZ1643246 (study PRJEB29033, sample SAMEA4952261) | chicken gut metagenome | biome: Broiler Chicken; feature: Gastrointestinal Tract; material: Caecum | place: Ireland | collected 2018 | study: Broiler...
TATAACAAAAAAAATCCCGTATTTATGCGGGGTTTGGCGTTTCGCAAACGCCTATCTGAATATAAAACCAAAAGGAGGAATATTATGATAAGCAAACCTTATAAAACTGATTTTTCACTGGAAGGAAAACTTTCTGTAATTACAGGAGCCGGATCCGGTATAGGATATGCCGTATCGAAACTCTATTCCCAGCGGGGCGCCACAGTATGTATGCTGGACAGAAATGAAGCCGCCGTCAAAAAGGCCGCTGAAGACATTCCCAACGCGCACGCATATTATGTGGATGTATCTGACTATACAAACGTTTATTCTGTCATTGACCGTATTGCGCAGGAGCACGGACAAATTGATGTTCTTGTTAACTGCGCAGGCATCGGCGATATAGAATGGGCGAAAGATTTCGATGAAAAAACATGGAGAAAAGTTTTGGATGTGAATCTCTCCGGTACCTTTTTCATGTCCCAGGCTGTAGGCAAAAAAATGATCGCCGCTGAAAACGGCGGAAAAATCATTTGCATGGCATCCCAGGCGGGTATTGTAGCCATCGATAAACATGTCGCATACAGCGCCAGCAAAGCAGGAATCATTTCCATGGTCAAATCCCTCGCCTATGAGTGGGGTCAGTACGGCATCCAAGTAAACGCGATCTCACCTACAGCAACAGAAACCCCGATCATTGTCGGATATTGGGATGTAGGCGAAGTGCACGAAAAAGCTATTGCCAATACTCCGGCCGGCCGTTTTTGCAAACCTGAAGAAATCGCAGCCGCCTGCGTGTTCCTGGCCAGCGAAGCATCAAATATGATTACCGGCGCAAATCTGGTGATTGATGGAGGCTATACTATTCATTGACAATTGGGTGACAATTGTATTTGAAGAATATGTACTTTTTTCTTTTCTTGTGCTAAGATTATCATATAAATCCCGTACTCAAAAGGATTTTGGTAATTTTTTGCCTTTTGGGACCGAATGTGTATAGAGGGAGGATTTATGACCAGAATACCCGCATATCGCAAAATGTATGCACATTTAAAAAACGAAATAAAAATCGGCAATTATCAGCCGGGATCTTTTTTACCTACCGAGTCGGAAATGGAAAAAGAGTTCGGTGTCAGCCGCACAACGGTCCGCAAGGCGATCAGCATGCTGACGCAGGAAGGTTATCTGTCTGTCCGGCAGGGACGCGGCACAGAGGTACAGGATATTTCTACTTCTCAGCGGCTTAATACCATTACATCTTTTACAGAAACACTTACCCAGAAAGGATATAAAGTAACAACACAGGGCTTTTCATTAGAACAGATTTCTGCCCCTGGATTTATCCGTGATGCCTTTTCTCTAAAAGAAGGAGAGATCGTACATCATCTGCAGCGGGTACAGTGCGCGGATGGGACTCCCATCTGCATTATTGAAAATTATATTTCTACCAGTCTTGTTCCTGAACTGATATTTCAAGACAGCGAACGGATCAGCCTGTATTCCTATTTGGAAAACCGATACGGAATCATACTGAAGGATGCTGTAGAAAATATTTCCGCAGTGCCCGCTTCATTTACAGAAGCTCAGATTCTCCGCATTCCAACCGGAACACCGCTGCTCCACAGTACCCGCATCACTTATACAGAACATGGCCCCCTTGAGTATTCTATCATTAACGTAATAGCAGAAAGATATGAATATCAGGTATATCTCCATGGAAGACCTCTTTAAAAGTCAATAACAGAAGCCGTCTTAAATGCGCATCTTTTTTCCGCGCGTTTGAGACGGCTTCTGTCTTCTATAAAGTTATTCCCCTTCCATTTAATCTTCCACGATCTTCATTTCATCGCCCTCCCGGATGATTCCTCCGTGGAGAACTTTTGTAAACACTCCTTCTCTGGGCATAATGCACTCTCCCATGATTTTGTAAATCTCGCAGCCGCTGTGGCACTCCTTGCCGATCTGCGTCAGTTCCAGCACCACATCCCCGCAGCGGAATTTTGTCCCTACAGGAAGATTTTTAAAATCAAAGCCGCTGACGATCAGATTTTCTCCAAAGGCTCCGTCCTGTACGGGCGCTCCCTTCGCCTTGAAAGCTTCGATCTTCTCATAGGAAAGAAGGCTCACCTGGCGGTGCCATTTTCCCGCGTGGGCGTCTCCCACAATGCCCCAGTCCTCCCGGACTTCCGCTTCATGCACATTCTTTTTCTGCGTGCCTTTCTTCTCACTTAAGCACACTGCCATTACTTTTCCCATTATTTCTGTCCTCCGGCGCAGTTTGACGCCTCTCCTGTTAAAATATCCAGCCCGTGGGCCAGTTCGCCGATGATATACTCCAGGCACTCCCGAACGGCTTTGGGGCTGCCCGGCAGATTGATAATCAACGTTTTTTTGCGGATTCCCGCCGCGCTGCGGCTGAGCATGGACCGCCGGGTAAACTGCATACTGTAGGCCCGCATAGCCTCCGGAATTCCCGGAACAGCCCTCTCCGATACAGCCAGAGTAGCCTCCGGCGTCCAGTCCCTGGGGGAAAATCCGGTCCCCCCCGTGGTAAGGATCAGATCCGCCAGATTCCCGTCCGCGATCCGGCACATCTCTGCCTCCAGTTTTTCCCGGTCGTCCGGCAGGATCACGCTGGACACTACCCGGTACCCGTTTTTCTCCACAATCCGGCAGATCTGCGGACCGCTCAGATCTTCCCGTTCTCCTCTGTACCCGCTGTCGCTGGATACAATGACCGCAACTCTTCTTTCCATCCCTCACCCTCCAATCTGTGACATGATTTTATCTTCTCGGTGCTCTATCCGGCCCGCGCCGAACTGATGCTCTGCCGGTTTTTTCTGTATAGCCTCCTCTGCCGCTTTTTTCAGTTCTTCTCTGCCGCTTCCGGACCGCAGAAGTTTTCCCAGATCCACGCCTGTCTCATACTGCAGACAGGTCTTTAAAAATCCCCGGGATGTCAGCCTCACCCGGTTGCATTCTCCGCAGAATTTATGGCTGATAGCGCTGATAAATCCTATTTTTCCGCGGAATCCCGGAAAGACAAAGTAGTGGGCCGGCCCGTTTCCCAGCTTTTCCCGGCATAGCTCTCCAAAGCCGTATCTCTCTTCCAGGGCGGACAGAAGGCTTTGTTCCGAAACCGCCTCAAAGTCCCTGCCCAGGCCCACCGGCATCATCTCGATATAGCGCACATGAACCGGATATTTCTTTGCCAGTTCCGCCAGCTCCAGAACCTGCTGTCCCGGCACTTTCATAGGCACGCAGTTGATCTTCAGAGGAATCTTCGGATGCCTTAAGGCGGCCCGAAATCCCTCCAGGACCCTGGGAAGTTCCTGCCGCCTGGCAACTGACGCGAAAGCCTCCGGGTTCAGAGTATCCAGGCTGAGATTGATGCCGTCGATGCCGGCTCCTGCCAGTTCCTTCATCTGTTCTGCCAGCAGGACCCCGTTGGTGGTCAAAGTCACCTTCTGTATACCGGGCGTCTCTTTCAAAAGCCGGATCAGCTTTGCCAGTTCCCGGCGAACCAGAGGCTCTCCGCCGGTTATTTTTATTTTTCGTATTCCCAGATCCGCGAAAATCTCCGCCAGTTCCCGGATTTCATCGTAGCTGAGGATCTCTTTGCGGTCCGCCGCGGCCACTCCCTCTTCCGGCATGCAGTACACACAGCGGAGATTGCAGCGGTCCGTCACCGAAATTCTTATATAATCGATATTTCTTCCGTATCCGTCAATCATAGTGAAAATCTCCGCTCTTTCCCCCGGTTTTTGTAAGGAGGTGTATGCCGGTAATCTCCATTCTTTTGTCAATGGCTTTGCACATATCGTAAATGGTCAGCAGGGCGGCGCTGACCGCTGTCAGGGCCTCCATCTCCACCCCGGTCACATCCTCTACTTTTACTGTGGAAACGGCCCGGATCTCCAGCCTGTCCTCATCGGTCTCAAAATCCACGGCGCATTTCCGGATACAGAGAGGATGGCACATGGGGATCAGTTCAAAGGTGCGCTTGGCAGCCATGATCCCGGCCACCCGGGCCACACCCAGCACATCACCTTTGGCCGCTGTTTTGTGAACTACCGCATCCATAATTTCCCTGTTTACCCGAATGGTTCCCACTGCGGACGCCGTCCGGGCTGTTGCCGGCTTTTCCGATACATCCACCATAACGGCGTTTCCTTCTCCGTCAAAGTGATTCCATGTTCCTGCCATCTATCCTGTCCCGTCCTTCCTTTATCGAACATCTCTTTCGGCAGAGGCATCAGGCCATGCCGAATCCGCAGTCCGGCCAGCGGCACTGCGGACATCCCAGGCACAGGCCGCCGTTTCCGAGTCCTGTAATATCCTTCCGCGTAATGCGCACGCCCGCTGCCGCCCTGGGAAGCATCAGATCAAAAATCGTTGTCTTGGCGTACATAACGCAGCCGGGCAGTCCCATCACCGGCGTCCCGTCCGGAAAATACGCCAGACAGAACATGGCTCCCGGCAGTACCGGCGCTCCGTAGGTGACGACTGCCGCGCCGCTCTCTTTAATGGCTCCCGGCGTTTGATCGTCCGGATCTACGCTCATGCCTCCGGTAGCGATGATCAGTTCGCATCCTTTTTCTTTCATTTCCCGGATAGCCGCTGTGATTTTCGCCTTGTCATCGTTGACTGTAACGTGCTCTTCCACCCGGATCCCGTACTGGGCCAGCTTTCTCTCCACCACCGGCGTAAAGGCGTCCTGGATTCTCCCGTAGTAGACCTCGTTTCCTGTGGTGACGACTCCGGCCTTTTTCAGACGGTAGGGCAGCAGACTGCAGAGAGGTTCCTCTCCTGCCAGAGTTTTCACTTCCTCCAGCTTCTCTTTTTTTATGATCAGCGGGATCACCCGGGTGCCCGCCAGTTTGTCTCCTTTTTTTACCGGAACATTGCTGCGGCGGGTAGCGATCATCACCTGGTCCACCTCGTTGATGGCGTCCAGCCGCTTTACATCCACCCGGAACAGGCCGTCGCAGGCGGCTGTCAGCTCGATTTTACCTTCTTTTGCCTCTGATGCTTCCATGTGCTCTCCCCTGCACACCCGGCAGAGAATTTCAGCCGCTTCATTTTCGTGATAAACCGTGTCATCCTTCTCCCAGACGTACAGCTGGTCCTTTCCCATGCTCAGAAGGACAGGGATGTCTTCCTCCTTTACAATGTGCCCCTTCCGGAACCTGGGTCCTTTGGAAACCCCCGGAATGATCTGCGTCAGATCGTGGCACAGCACCTGGCCCACTGCTTCCTGCGTTTTGATCAGTTTCATCTCTTTGCTCCTCCTGCGTTTCTTATTCTTCCTCCGGATACAGCAGCAGCACATTCTGGGGCGCGATCCCCAGCTTTTCCGGCATAGTGCCGAAAGTCCTGTCTTTCGGAAGTCTCCACCAGAGATCCGGTGTTCCCTCCCGCTGCCCCGCATACCGGAACAAAATCCTCATTTCAAAGGGTTCTTCCCTTTTGGTTGCGCTGACCACCGGAAAAACATTTTCCCTGGCTCTGGGGTGGAAATAGTGGGCCCGCAGCCCTACTGCGCAGACTTTGCCGCCCACCGGCCGGGCAGTGTGAAGCCGCACGCCCCACTCCGGCACTTCCACCTCGTATTCCCCTGTTTTTTTCGCCGCCGCGATATTCTTGCAGCCTGTCAGGACAGCGCCGGCCCTGGTGCCCGGATCGGCAAACACCTCCTTGGTGCCTCCCTCCTTCAGGATCCGTCCTCTGTGCATGATGGCTGTGCGCTCGCACAAATAGTAGATCTCATCCCGGCTGTGGCTTACCAGCACCACATCCCGGCCGAACTGGGAGAGGATCTCCTTCACCTGAATCTGAAGCTGGTCTCTTAAATAAGCGTCCAGGGCGCTGAAGGGCTCATCCAGAAGCAGCAGCTTCGGCCTGCTGACCAGGATCCTGGCCAGGGCCGTTCTCTGCTGCTGGCCGCCGCTGAGCTGCCAGGGATACAGCTTTCTCTGTCCGGTAAGTTTCATGCGTTCCAGCATCTCTTCCATCTGTCCGATCCGCTTTTTTTTGTCTTTTTCTCTGCTGAGGCCGCAGAGAATATTTTTCTCCACAGTCATATTGGGAAAAAGCGCGTAATTTTGGAACAGATACCCCACTTCCCGTTCCTGGGGCTTGAGATTGATCTTTTTCTCACTGTCAAAGAGTACCTTCCCATCCAAAACAATCCGCCCTTCATCCGGCTTTATGATCCCGGCCGCAGCCTTCAAAGTCAGACTCTTTCCGCAGCCTGAAGCCCCCAGGATCCCTGTGATCCCCCCGGGATGCTCCAGATCCGCAGACAGCTGGAAATTTCCCAGTTTTTTCTTAATATGTACTGAAAGGCTCATACCGCACCTGCCTTTCTGTTTCTTCGCTCCAGCATATTGACCGCCAGCAGGATCGCCGCCGAGATGGCCAGATTCACCATGACCCAGAAAAATGCCTCTTCCCCGCGGCTGGTCCGCCAGAGCTGATATACGGTTGTAGAAATCGTAGCAGTCCTGCCGGGAATATAACCGATCAGCATACTGGTAGCTCCGTACTCTCCCAGCGCCCTGGCAAAAGCCAGCACAGTCCCGGCCAGGATTCCCTGCCGGCAGGCCGGCATCCGCACCCGCCAGAAAATCCATGTATCCGACAGGCCCAGAGTCTGTCCGGAATAGGCCAGGGTGCTGTCAAAACTTTCAAACGCTCCTCTGGCGGTCCGGTACATCAGTGGAAAGGCCACCACCGCCGAGGCGATGATCCCCCCGTACCAGGTCATGGCAAACTGAAGGCCGAACCGGGCCAGAAATTTTCCCACAGGGCGCTGCGGCCCTAAAAGCACCAGCAGAAAGTAACCGCACACCGTCGGCGGCAGGACCATGGGAAGTGTAAAGATTACATCCAGAATCCCCTTTAACCCTCTGGGAAGCTTCGCTGTAAAGTAAGCGGCAAAGATTCCCAGAAAAAACACGATGGTGCAGCTGACCGCCGCGATCCGCAGGGAATTCCATAAGGGATACCAATCCATTATGCCTCCTGTCCGACTCCGGAAAATCCTACCTTTTCAAAAATTTCCATACAGGTGTCTGTCTGCAAGAAATCCAGGAATGCCCGGGCCTCCTCCTGATGCTCGCTGGTCTTCAGCACCGCGGCCGGATAGATCACCTGCCCGCACATTTCCTCTGTAGCGTAATCCGTCACAGTCAGTCCGTCCGAATAGGCGTCGGTGCAGTAAATTACGCCGCAGTTTACAGAACCCTCTTTGATCTGCGTAGTCACTTCCTTTACATTGCTTCCGTAGGAGATCAGCCCTTTCTCATTCAGTTCCTCCTCATCCAGGCCGTAATACTCCAGGATTTTCTGGGTATACTGACCCACCGGCACATCACTGTTTCCCATCCCCAGAAGGATAGTTCCCTCTTTCAGCGCCGCCGCCATATCGTCAAAACTGTTGATTTCAATTTTACTGTTCTCATTTACGCAGAGAGTCACTTTATTTTCCAGAATATCCCTTCTGGAATCCTCCAGCACAAAATCCAGCCCCTCTGTATTCACAGAAGGATCCGCCTCTGCGTCCAGCTGGTCCATCTGTTTCTGGCCTGCGGAGATAAAAAGATCGCAGACCGCTCCTTCCTGGATCTGTGTCTTCAGCGTCCCTGAAGAATCAAAGTTAAAGAGCAGGTTTAACTCCGGGTGCTCCTTTGCGTAGAGTTTAGCGATCTCATCCAGCGACTCTGTCAGCGACGCGGCGGCAAATACAGTAAGCTCCACCTGTTCTTTGTCCCCGGCGTTTCCGCCCCCCGAACTGCCTTTTACCGTTTCCTTTTCTCCGCTGCATGCGGTCAGGCCTGCGGCCATGCATGCGGCCAGCAGCATGGACAGAATTCTTTTTTTCATGTGCCCTCTCCTCCTTATTCAGAAATTTTTATACAAAGCGTGGATTTACGCGCTCTGTTCCCATGGAGAAAAACCTGCCCCTGTCGGGCACTGCAATATTATGCTCAAAAAAGATAATAAACCCCAAAAAAATTTCTTTTCACGGAATTTTTCAGGCAGGCGGCCGCCAAACGGCGGCGGCCCGCCCTATTCCTCCTGTTTCATCCGCTCTTCCAGTTCAAGCAGAAGTTCTTCGATATGTTTCCTCGCCTCATAAGTGGCCGTTTTCACATCCCTGGCCAGAAGGGCGTTGTAAATATTTGTATGTCTCTTTGCCAGAATATCCAGCATCTGGCTGGAAAATTTGGTGCCGAAATAGGTCCACTCCCGGATGTTGCACTGGCGCCAGAGCCGCTTCAGCATATTGTTGTCCGACACCTCCATAATGCAGTTGTGGAAATTCGTGTCGTTTTCTATATACGCCTCCTGATCCATCCGGGCGGTAGCGCTCATCATGGCGTCCAGATAGTATTTCACCTTCTCCAGCTGCTCATCTGTAATCAGCCGGCAGGCGTCCTCCGTCCCCACCGGTTCCAGCGCCATTCTGACCCGGTAAAAATCCTTTACATCCTGCCGGGTGACTTTTCTCACATAGGATCCCTGGTAGGGAATGCTTTCGATGAGCCCTTCGATTTCCAGATCTCTGATGGCTTCCCGGACAGGTGACTGGGACACTCCCAGCTGTTTGGCCCACTGCGTCTCAACGACCCGGTCCCCCGGCCTTAATTCCCCGGAGTTGATGGCCTCCTTGATCATTTTCTTGATCTCTTCCCTGTATAACGAACGTTTCTGAATTGCGTGAATTCCTTCCATACTCTCAACTCCTTTAAAACACTGCTTTATCTTGATTCTATCGATTATACAGGGAAATGTCAATGCCCGAAAAAATATAATTGATTATCGATTTTATTTGTTCAAAAAAAATTACTCTTCCGGTATTTTCCAATTAAAATATTTCCAGTACGGCGCCGCAGCTCTCTCTTTAAAATCTTCTTTAGCGGCTTCATCCCATGTATAAACCCCCTGTCCTGTTTTCTGGCCCAGCTGCCCGGCCGCCACCCGGCTGCAGATGAATTCCGGAGCCTTAGAGGCGTTGCTCAGATCTTTCAGCAGATAATCTTCAATATTTTTCACCATATCCAGTCCTGCCGCGTCCTGATGCTCAAACAGACCGACCGATGTGTACCTGGGCATAAAGCTGTACATCAGAGCTTTATCTATATCTCTGGGATCTGCCATTCCCTGCTCCACCATGTAAATCGCTTCTCTCAGAAGAGCGTGCTGCAGACGGTTGGCGATAAATCCCGGAGCGCTCTTTTTCATGACACAGACCTTTCGCCCGCAGGCTTCCAGCACATTGTAGGCTGTCTGCACCGCTTCCCGGTCTGTCACCGCGGATCCTACTAATTCCACAAAAGGTACGAGATGAGGCGGATTAAACGGATGGGCAACCACCAGTTTTTCAGGGGTCCGCTTCAGCCCCGGGCTGAGCGTTTCCGGGGACATGGCGGAAGAGGTTGAGATAATGACCTTGTAATTTCCGCAGTTTTCTTCTATTTCCTTATAAATAGACCATTTTACGTCCTTGTCCTCAAAGGCGCATTCAAAAATCACATCCGCCTCTGCCAGATCCTGGTAGGTTAGTGTAAAATGGAGTTTTTTTCTGCAGCGGCAGGTCTGTTCCTCTGTCATCAGGCCCTGTTCTTCCAGCGCCTGATACATTCCCTTCCAGTTTTTTTCACCGGAGGCCGCCAGTTCTTCATTGACCGCCAGAACCGTTGTCTCATATCCGTTTCCCGTAAACAGGGCCGCCATGCTGGAGCCGATCATCCCTGTCCCGATAATTCCTATTTTCATTTTTTTATTTTCTCCTTCTCCTGCTGGATTACAGCATCGTGTATCTCCCATACCGCCTTCGCAAAAGATTTTTCGTCTTTCGCCCCGGCAACCTGTACCCGGTCATCGTCAGAGAGAAGAGAGCGGCACCGCTCATACAGAGATTTGTCCGCAAACACAAATACTCCCGCCAGCCCGGAATAATACCGGAAGGTCTCCCGGTCCGCCGGCGCGGATTCCGGGATCTGGAGCACCGCCGTACTGATTCCGCGGACGCCGCAGATCTTCGCGGCCCGCAGCGCCGCCTCTTCTTCTGCTTTTCCGATGACAAGCGCGGCGTCCACCCCTTTATTTATAACTTTGACTGTCCCTTCAAAGGGAAGAGGCTTCAGCACTTTATACCTCCTATCTGCCGGCGTGAGTCAGATAATCATAGCATTTCCGGACATTATTTGTCTGGATATACTCCATCATTTCTTCCTGCCCGATATCCACCGGGCACCGGTCCGCAAAACTGATATTTTTAACGCAGGTTTCCTTGTCCCATCCTCTGGCGATTCCTGTGGATACTGCGTCCAGCCACTCGTAGATTACCTGTCTCTGCACCGCTATATAAGATTTGTCTACCACCGGGCCGTGTCCGGGAACCAGATAATCTACATCCAGGGTATCCAGAAAATCCAGGGTTTTCAGAAGCGCCGGTATATCCGCCGTATGCAGCCATGTCTGGCAGCCGGAGAACAGCGTATCTCCGGTAAATGCCACTCTCTCCTTTGGCACCAGCACACACAGCTGAGCATCGCAGTGGCCCGGGGTGGAATACAGTTCAAAAACAGTGTCCCCCAGATTCAGTGTCATGTGTTCCCGGAATGTGATCTGCGGCCGGTTGATAATGTACTCCTCCCGGGAAGGCATCAGGGGCAGACATTCTTTATCCTGTCTCTGGATCACATCCACGCTGTAGTCGTAGCAGTCATCCCAGCCCGCCACCTTCCAGAACATCTCATTCAGCTTCTCATGACCGATCACAATGCTCTCATGGGCAAACCAGTGGTTTCCGAAAATGTGGTCGATGTGCCCCTCTGTATTGATCAGGTATTTAATTGGCCCCCGTTTTTTCGCGAATTCCCGCATTTCCAGCAGCGTAGAAATCCACTGGGCCGTGTCGATAAACACAGAACCTTCTGAAGTAAATACTATGCTGGGATTGCATCCCCTGGTTTTTGTCTCTGTATACACATTTGGAGTTATCATCTCCATAATCTCTTCATCTCCCTCCGACATACGTCCAATTTTATTTTACGGCTCTTTCCCAGGCTTCTTCCAGAGCGTGCCGTACCCAGACACGCACCATTTCCACACGGTATTCTTTGGACGCTCTCTGGTCCGTAATGGGTTTTACATTTTTGGCGCAGATCTCGGCGGCCTCTGCAAACAGCGCCGCTTCCGGCTTTTCTCCCGCCAGTATTTTTTCCGCAGGTATCATGCGCACCGGGGTGGGAGCTACAGAAGCCAGAGTGATTCTTGCCTCGGCGATCTTTCCCTCCGCATCCAGGGTCAGTCTTGCTCCGGCTCCAACAATGGAAATGTCAGAATCTCCGCGGATCGCATATTTCTTATAAGAAGCGCCGGTGTGCTCCCTGGGAGCGGGGACGAAAAACTTTACAAGCAGTTCATCCGGACTGAGCACTGTCTTGCCCGGTCCCACAAAGAAACCGCACAGAGGCACTTCCCTTTCCCCGCCGGGTCCGGATATTTTGCAGACAGCATCGTTCAGCAGAAGGCCGTGGATCGCGTCTGCCGAGGGTGAGGCGTTGCAGGCATTTCCCCCGATCGTGGCAATATTGCGCACCTGCTGGGAGGAAACGTGTCCGCAGCACTCTCTTACCACCAGATATTTGTTTTCCAGTTCCGGATTTAGCGAGATATCCCGCAGATTCGCCAGCGCTCCCAGGGTCAGTCCTTCTTCTGTTACAGAGGTTTCGTCCATATCCGGAATATCCATCAGCCTCACAACAGCAGTGGGATGGATCAGTTTATTTTTCAGCCGCGGCACAAGATCTGTTCCCCCCGCCAGCACTTTTGCGCTGCTTCCGTATTCGGTCAGAATGCTCTGGCATTCTTTGATGCTTTGGGGCTGAAAATATTTTTCAAAACGCATTTACCGCACCTCCCTCCAATTTTTCTCATAATCTCCGTACTCTCCGTCCCGCACCGCCTCGATGGCTTCCACGATTGTCTTATATCCGGTGCAGCGGCAGAGATTGCCGTGCAGCCCCTCGCGGATATCGTCCTCGGTGGCATGGGGATTTTCATCCAGGATCGCCTTGGCCGTCATGATCATGCCCGGCGTGCAGTAGCCGCACTGTACGGCGAAATGATCGATAAATGCCTGCTGCAGAGGATGGAGGCCGTCCGGCCCTTCCAGTCCCTCGATGGTCAGAATATTATGCCCCGCGGCCTGGGGGATCAAAATGGTGCAGCTCTTTACCGCTCTTCCGTCCATCAGCACAGTACAGACTCCGCAGTTTGTATCATCGCAGCCCTGCTTTGTTCCTGTCAGGTTCAACTCTTCCCTCAGCACTTCCAGAAGAGTCTTTGAGGGATGTACGTACACAACGCGCTTTTTTCTGTTTACTGTCAGTTCAAACCGCATTTTATCTTCATACATGGCTGCCAGCCTCCTTTTCCTTTTTCTCTTTGATCAGAGCCAAAATTCTTTCCGCTGTCATGGGGTATCCGTCCACCCGGACGCCGACAGCCTGGTAAATGGCCTCAGCGATGGCAGGTCCCACAGGGATCGTAATGGATTCCGCCATACCTTTGGCTCCGAAGGGGCCGTCCGGCAGGGGATCCGGATTGATAAACGCAAAAACATCGTCATTTTTCGGCATATCCAGAATTCCCGGCAGCCGGTAGTCGCTGAAATTGCAGTTTGACATTTCACCTCTGTCATTGTACAGATGCTCTTCCATGGTGGAGAATCCGATAGCCATGTGGACGCCGCCTACGATCTGGCCTTTGACCAGTTCCGGGTTAATCGGATTTCCTGTATCCGCGGAAGACGCCACTTTCAGGACCTTTACCTGCCCGGTTTCTTCGTTTACCGCTACCTCTACAGCTGCCGCCGAATACTGGAACCAGTTCCACACACGGTCGGACAGACCGTTTTTATCCCACTGATGGATAGGCGCCGGACAATAGATACCGTGGCCCTTCACCGGGCTGCCCTGCTGCAGGCCCCAGTTTCCCTGGGTAAACATTCCCACCGGGACAAACAAAGACGGAATATCCGCTTCCTGGATATAAGTGCCTTTCAGAATAGCCTTTCTTCCTTTTATCTCTACCTTGGAGGGATGCAGGCCGAAATGTCTGGCCACTTCTTCCTTCAGTTTCCGGATACAGTCATCGCAGGCTGCCAGAACAGCATTTCCGGTATTATAGGTGGTTCTGGAGGAGGCGGAATAGTTGTCATAGGGAGTGATGGCTGTATCGCCCTTGGTTGTCTTAACGTCTGTGATGGGGACCCCGAAGGCGTCCGCCACCATCTGGGTCAGCGCTGTAGTAACCCCCATGCCGTTCTCATCACAGGATATAAACAGCTGGATCGTTCCATCGGAGTTGTACCATACTTCTGCTTCCGAACGTCCCAAAGGCGTATTCTGCTTTCCGCCTACTGCCACGCCCCGGCCCTTCTTCCAGACGCCCATATCCTGAACCGGTTTTTCCTCCACATGAATGGCGTCCGCCACTGCCCGGAGACATTTTTTCAGGCCGCTGGATGTGATCAGCTCTCCATAGCAGTTCTTTTCTCCTGCGTCGATAATATTTTTCATCCGGATTTCCACCGGGCTCATACCCAGATCATCTGCCAGTTTATTGACCAGCACTTCGATGCCGAATTCCGATTCCGGGCAGCCCAGCCCCCGGTACTCCGCGGCAGGCACTGTATTCGTGGCAATGGCGTAGGTGTCCATGCGCATATTCGGGGTGTCTCCGGGTTTCTCGCACCAGCGGTAAACCGGGGCCGCTCCGGAGGAGGACAACCTTCCTGAAAAGAAGGTATTATTCAGAGCCGCTCCGATCTCCTCGGCCAGATAGTAGTCGTTGGCAATAATGGTTCCGTCCTTTTTCGCTCCGATCTTCATCTTGGTATGGCAGGACCAGTTGGACGGCGCGGAACAGAATACCTCTTTCCTGGTAAAGCGGAACCGTACCGTTCTCTTGGTTTTCAGACACATCAGTGCCGTCAGCATTTCTATATAAGGATTCAGCCGGGAACCGAAAGAACCTCCCATATAGGGCTGTATCACACGGACCATAGATTCTTTCATCCCCAGAATCCGGCAGATCCCCTGCTTGATCACGCCATGGACGCCGGCTCCGTTGGACCACATGGTAATACCGCCGTCGCTGTCATAGCGGCAGATCGCGTTGGCGCATTCCAGAGGGCTTGCAGTCTTTTTCCCTACCCAGAACTCTCCTTCTTCCACAATATCTGCTTCCTGCAGCTTTTTTTCCACTTCCCCGTTGTTCATGAAAAATGCTCCGACTACATTCGGTGAAAACCGGTTGGTAGCCCGGTCCGCGGGACGGTCCTGGAAGCCCTGTTCACGGGTCTCATAATCCGGATCGATCACGGAAACCGGATCCGCCACTGCCGCCTGCTCATAATTCAGCACATGGGGAAGGACTTCATACTCCACCTCGATCAGATCCACGGCCTGCTCCGCGATCTCCTCTGTCTCCGCTGCCACCAGCGCGATGGTCTGGCCTGCCCATAAAGTCCTGTCTGTGGCCAGTACAGAGGCTTTCGGATACTGATCCCAGTCGATGCCCGGTTCATTTCCTGTCAGAATGTAAAGCACGCCCTCCAGCTGCTCTGCCTTTGAAATATCCAGTTTTAAAATTTTGGCGTGCGCGTAGGGACTGCGCTTTGCCTTGATATGGGCCATATTAGGAAACTGATTGTCATAATCGCTGGCATAAAGACCTTTTCCTGTAACTTTGTCGTAGGCGTCAATTCTTTTTTCGCCTTTTCCGATCAGATCACCCATTCTCGTATACCCTCCTTCTCTTACTCATTTCAGATGTGCTGATTATCTGCTCCGTTTTCCGCGCACGTAAACAGCCAGCATGATCAGCAGAATAATGCCGTAGCCCAGCCACTTCCCTGCGTCGCCCCAGCCCAGAGCCACAAACAGATTGGTCAGGCTCTGCAGCACCACTGCTCCCAGAACCACCGTCAGATAGTTGGCTTCTCCTCCGTTGATGGAACATCCTCCCACTACCACGGCAACGATTGACGGCATCACATAGTTGTCTCCCATATCTTTCGCGGCCTGTCCCAGATAACCTACCAGGATGATGCCGATGAGCGCCGCGATTACTCCGCTGGCAATAAATGCGATGCAGCGGACCCGGCGGACATTCACTCCGCTCAGATAAGCTGTCACATCGTTGGAGCCTACGCCCAGGATTTTGACTCCGATTTTAGTTTTTCCTATAATGACCGCCATAACAACCACGCCGATGATCAGTACGATCATAATATTCGGAAAAATCCCCGTAAATTTCGCCCCCAGCCATGCCAAGGCCGGCGCTGTCTGCCCTTGGATCGGTGTAGCCGCCACATAGGCGTTGATAATTCCCTGGACAATATTGGCCATGGCCATTGTGACTACCAGCGGCGGGAGTCCGGCGTAGGCCGTCAGCAGGCCGTTCAGCAGGCCGAATACAAAGCCTACCGCCAGGGCTGCCAGCACCGACGGAAGAATTCCGCTGTTGCTGCCGTCCATCAGTCTGGCTCCTAAAATGCCGGACAAGGTGGCAATGTATCCCACCGACAGGTCCAGGCCTCCGCCGCCGGCACAGATCACCAGCATCTGGCAAAGACCGAAGAGTGCCGTAAACGCCGCGATCCTCACTGTCAGGAACACCTGGCGGACCGATAAAAAGGATCCGGGCGTTCCGCCCAGAAGATCCAGAACAATCTCACCGCCCACGAAGACAATGACGATCATAAGGATCACATTCAAAAGTTTGCTGTTTGCTTTGTAGAAGTCTTTCAGGGGATGTTTTTCCAGTCTTACCGGTCGGTTATCCATTATTTTCCACCTCCTTTAAGCGCCGCGCGTCTCTGCGAAGCCGCGTAAGCGGCAGATACACCGATGGCCGCGATAATGATCAGGCCGCTGGCCAGCATCTGGTAGGCATTCGGTATATTCGCAAAGTAAATAATGCGTCCTACAAAACTCATGATCAGTGCTCCCGCAATAGCCGCGTAGACACTTCCCCGGCCGCCGGCCATGGCGACTCCGCCTACTACGGCGGCCGCTACCGCCTGCAGCGTCATAGTATCGCCGAAATTCGCTGATCCGGCACCGTTTTGTCCGGCATAATAGACTGCCACGAAAAACAGGAACAGCGCGTTGATCATATAAGCGGTTGTCTGTATTTTCCCGGTGTTGATTCCGCTGACATAAGCGCTTTCATTATTGCTTCCCACCGCGTAAATGTAGCGTCCCGTGCGGGTTTTTTTAATGACAAACCAGATTGCGCAGGCCAGCGCGATCCAGAGAACTGCCGTGGGAAAAGTCTTTCCGATTCCTTCCATGCCCGGTATCTGCGCCAGATCATAAAATCCCCGGAACCATTCCACCTGATGCCCGCCCGGCGTGGGTGTCACAAACAAAGCAATACCCAGCCATATATAGGAAGTCGCAAAGGTGGCTATAACCGCCGGAAGCCGCAGATAGCCTACAGCGATCCCGTTCACCAGTCCGATTCCGGCAGCAGCCGCCAGCCCGGCGATCAGGGCGATGATGCCGCTTTCCGGTCTTTCCGGATCCATGATCCTGGTCATAATGCACAGAAGAAGTGCCATGGAGGTCCCGCAGGACATGTCCAGGCCGCCAGAAATAATCACTACGGCCTGGCCCATGGCCATCAGGATCAGGGGGGTAAAAGAATTTATGTAGCCGAGCAGTGTATTGGCCGCAAAAAAATTGCTCTGAAGGCAGGCAGTTACAATGATCATGACCGCCAGCATCAGAATTGTGGAAAATTCCGGTTTTCCGGCAAGGATCTTCCAGTTTATCTTTCTTTTTTCTTTCACGCGTCCTCACCCTGCCTTTCCATATGCATTGACTTCTCCACAATATTGGCTTCTGTGATTTCTTTTCCTTTCAGTTCTGACACCACGCTTCCCTCATACATGATCAGAAGCCGGTCGCAGTAGCTGATCAGTTCATCATTGTCGCTGGCGTAGAGAATCACGCTCATATTTTTTTCTTTTACCAGCTTCATAATAAAATCATAGAGATCCCTCTTGGCCTGCACATCCACTCCCTTGGCCGGGTCGGCCAGGAGCAGTACCTGGATGTCAAAGGACAGCCATTTTCCCACTACGATCTTCTGCTGGTTTCCTCCGGAAAGCGTGTTCATCAGGACATCAATATCCGCCGCTCTTACAGACAGAGCCCGGCAGATCTCTTCCGCTTCCTGCCTATATTTTTTCTTTGGCGTAAACAAAGGCTGCTTTTTTAATCCCAGCTTTGGATAGATCATATTATAGAAAATCGTCTTTCCCTGAAAGGACCCTTCCTTCTGCCTGTCCCCGGGCACCAGCAGAATTCCCTTCTGTATGGCATTTGCCGGTTTATTCAGCGTGACCTTCTGCCCTCCAACCCGGGCCTCGCAGGCAGCCTGCTTATAATTACCTGCCAAAGCCAGCATCAGTTCTGTCTGGCCCTGTCCGGCCAGTCCGCCGATTCCCAGAACCTCTCCTTTTTTCAGCTGAAAACTCACATCCCGCAGAAATTTTCCATACTGCAGATGCTCAATTTCAAAAACGTATTCTTCCGGAATGTCGTGGTATTCTTTGGAAACGTGGATTCCCTCGCTCTCCCCTGTGATCATTTTTACAATCGCATCGGAGTCTTTTCCGTCTGTCTTGAAATCCATATAACCCACATTTTCCCCGTTGCGGAATACCACGATGTCATCGCAGATTTCCACCACTTCTCCCAGTCTGTGGGAGGTGAAGATCATAGCTACACCCTGTCCGGCCAGTTTTTTCATATAGCGGAACAGGCTTTTTACTTCCTCCTGTTCCAGCGCCGCTGTGGGCTCGTCCAGGATCAGCAGCTTCGGATTGACAGAAATAGCCTTGGCAATCTCTGTAATCTGCTGCTCTCCGGGATTCAGATCGCTTACTTTTCTTGTAATATCCAGATCCGGTTTGATATCTGAAATAATCCGTTTCGCGAACTCCATGGCCTTCTTGTCGTCCAGAAACAGCCGTTTCTTTTTTTCGATCCCCAGTACGATATTCTGCCAGACCGTAAGGTCCGGAATCAGGCTCAGATTCTGAAAGACCATAGATATTCCGTTCATTTTCGCTTCCTGGGGATTATGAAAATTAATTTCTTTTCCGTCAAACTCAATGGTGCCGCCGTCTTTTTCATAAACGCCTGTGATAATTTTGGAGATCGTACTTTTTCCCGAACCGTTTGTCCCCAGCAGTCCCGTAATTTTTCCGGCCTCGCAGGTAAGGTTTCCGTTGCTAAGCGCGACAACACCGCCAAATAATTTTTTTATCCCTTTGGCTACTAAAATCGGCATTTGCTCTCCTCCGTGTATTTCTGTCGCAGGAGCGCTGCCGCGCGGACAACATAGCTGTCATCTGTGCAAGCAGCGCTCTCTTTTCACATTATTTGAAGAAAGCCTGTGCTTCTTCTTCTGTCCAGTATTCTGTCAGCAGATAATCATCGCCTTTGCCTTCCAGAAGGGCGCGCAGCTCATCAAGATTTTCATTGGTAAACCAGTTCTTTACATCGTAAATGCAGGCTCTTCCATACAGGCCGCCCAGCTTGCTCTCATCCAGTTCTTTGCCTTCAGCCAGATTGACCGCGATCCTCAGACCGGACGCTACGATGGAAGCCGGGTTGGGCTGTGAACAGATGCTGATCTCCACGCCTTTTTCCACGATCTCATCATAAAGTTTCAGATTCGCGGTTCCGCACTCGATAAATGCTGCTTTGGGATAAACCCCCAGATCATCAAAGGCGCTGAGGCAGCCGTAGCCCATAGAATCCTGGGTGATCACTCCGTCAATCTGGGTGCCGCCGCCCAGGATCTGGGAAGTTACCTGCTTCGCGGTCTGGTTGTCCCAGTTTCCGCTGGTGGAAGATATCATCTTAATATTGGGATACTCTGCCAGCACGTCTTCCGTGGCGCGGAGCCGCTCGTTGTTGGCCGGATGGCCCTCGCCTCCGTACACCTGGATCACATTTCCCTCTCCGTCCAGAGCATCGGCAATGTACTCGGCAACCCGCTTTCCCCATGCGTAATGGTCGATGGAAACACAGTAAACGCCTTCTACATCTACCTCACAATCTACCGCTACCACGATTTTCCCCGCGCCGACTGCTTCCGCCAGCACACCATTTAAATCTGTGGGAGAATTAGGATTGACAACGATCACATTTACTTCCTCATCGTTGATAAAATCCCGGATGATTCCGGCCTGTTCGTTAGAATCAAAGTTCGTAGTGTTATTTACAATTTTATAGTCTTTGATACGGCCCTCTGCTTTGTACTCTTCCGCTACCACGGTAAAGTCATCGATTCCTTCCTGCCGGAAGGTAGTGCCTGCCGCTCCGGTGGAAAATCCTACCACGATATCACTGGTGTTTTCAGTGCCTCCGCCGGACTCAGAGGATGTATCCGCCGTCTCCGATGTCTCTGTACTGCCGGATCCAGCCCCGGAATTTTCTGAAGTTTCCTTTGACTCGCTGCTCCCACAGCCTGCCAGCATTGCAGTTACCAGCGCTCCGCAGAGGAGCAAAGCTTTCATTCTTTTCATCTCTTTTCCTCCCAATACTTTTTTTCGATAAAAGAAGTCTTTAATATTTTCGATTATCGATTATATGTATGGTATCATCTATTATCGATTATGTCAAGAATACTATTCTGCGTTTTTGTGCAGTTTTCAAAGCTATCCTCGTTTTTTCTTCCTGTTTTTATCTATTTTTTCATTTTCAAAGTTCTTTTTACTTTTTATTTGGGGATTTTGTGCAGAATTTTTGAATTGTAAAGTTATTTTTCGTATGCTATATTCTTACTGTGATCCTTTTGAATGTCCGCAGCAGAATCTGCTGCCTGAGTTTAAATCGCGGCAGACGCCAAATGAACATGCAGGGCATGTGCGCCTGGCTCATTGCCCGAAAAAATCAATCGGCCGGCAAAGGGCCGGCCGGGAAATGAGGTCTTAATCCTATGGTTCAGATAAAACCTATCAAAAAAGAACAGGCCGCCTATGAAGCGATCCGCCAGGCTATCATCGACGGAAGCCTTCAGCCGGGCCAGAAAGTTTCAATCCGGGAACTTGCGGAGCGTTTCTCCTTCGGCCGCACTCCCGTGGCGGACGCCATGAAGCGCCTGACTCTCGAAGGATGGCTGGAAAGCGCCACCGGCGTGGCTACCCGGGTAGCCGCCCTCGACCTGAATGACCGCTACGAATATATGCAGGTCCGCGGGGCTTTAGAGGTGCTGGCCGCCCGGCTGTGCGCCCTGCACGCCGGACCGGAAGACTTTCTTGATTTTGAACACTGCCTTGCCGTGGCCCAGCTTGCCATAGACAGTCAGAACTGGATGCGGGCGGTTGAGGCTGATATAGAGTTTCACCGTATCTGCGCCAGCAAAAGCGGCAATCATTTTCTATCCCAATATTACAGTCAGCTGCTGTCCCAGGACGAACGTGTGTTTTACCGCAATATTCCTGATCCGGAGGCCAGGATCCAGTCCCACACCCAGCACCGCGCCATCTATGAAGCGATCCGCTCCGGTTCTCCGGAGGCTGCCGCCTCCGCTGCCAGTCTCCATGTAGACACCATTCTCGCCCGGCTCCAGGCGGATCAGCAGCGGTAAGGCCCCAGGCCCGCCGTTTTATTCCGCCGCTGCTTCCACCGCCCGGATAATAGAACTGTATCCGGTACACCGGCAGAGATTTCCCGACAGCGCTCTGCGTATCTCCTCCTCTGTGGGATGAGGATTCCTGAGCAGAAGCGCTTTGGCGCTCATGAGCATTCCCGGTGTGCAGAAGCCGCACTGTACCGCGTGCTGTTCCAGAAAAGCTTTCTGGAGCCGGCTCAGTTCACCGTCCTCTGCCAGTCCCTCTACCGTATAAATGGTCTTTCCCTGTGCCTGCCCGGCTAAAAACAGGCAGGAATTTACAGGTTCCCCGTCTACGATCACCGTGCACGCTCCGCACTCTCCGATCCCGCAGCTTTTCTTAGTTCCGGTCAAATGCAGATGTTCTCTCAGCAGTTCCAGCAAAGTAATCCCCGGATCCGCCTCAATCTGCACCTCCCTGTCGTTCAGACAGAATTTTATCTTCATTGCCGTCCCTCCCATGTGTTTTTCAGCAGTCTCCCGGAAAATTCTTCCGCTGCCGGAAGCTTATAAGCGCTGGAACTTCTGAGTCCTGTCTCGGCTAAAAGGAAGTCCCGCACCGCCCGGCCGGCCTGCGCCCAAAGATCCGGATCCGGCCTGCGCCCTGTAAGAATCTTTTCGGCTCCGGAGCAGCGCGCCGGGTGATCCGTGGCAGCTCCGATACATAATCTGGCCTCTCTCACTATTCCGTTCTCTTCTCTCATCAGGCAGGCGCCGTTGAGTCTTGAAATTGCCAGCGCGTTCCGCCTTCCGATCTTGCCGTATCCGTATCTTGTGTCTCCCGGCGGAAGAACGATATGAAATCCCGTAATGCACTCTGTCCGCTTCAGTCCGGTCTTTCCGCTTCCTATGATGAGTTCTTCTATTTTTATCCGCCGCCGTCCGTCCGGCCCGGCAATCTCCGCCTCCGCCTCCAGCACTGTCAGCGCCGGCACCGTATCCGCAGCGGGACTGGCATTCGCCGTATTTCCTCCGAAGGTTCCCCGGCTGCGGATCTGCGGCGACCCGACAGCCGCAGCTGCTCTGCAGAGCAGCGGACAGAACTGCCGCAGCTGGGGATTTCTCTCCGCTTCAGAAAAAGTCACCGCTGCCCCTAAAAAAATCCGGCCTTTCTCCACACGGATTTCTCTCATTTCCCTGATCCCGGTAATGTCGATGTAGGCATCCGGCCTGCGCTTTCCCTCTTTTACCGCGATGATCAGATCCGTTCCGCCGGACAAAACCGCGGCGCGGGGGTTTTCCCGGAGAAATTTTACCGCTTCTTCCACTGTATCCGGTCTGTAAAATCCTGTCATTTTCTCACCTTCTTTCTTCCAGAGCCTGCCGGATCTTTTCCAGCGAAAACGGAAGGCTCCTTAAACGGATACCGGCGGCTCTGGCAATGGCGTTGGCCACTGCCGGCGCAGCCAATGCCGTGGACGCTTCTCCTACTCCATGTACTCCCAGGGGATTTTCCGCCTCTTTTTCTTCCAGAGGGAGAGGACGGATACAAGGAACATCCGCTGCCGTAGGCAGCAGATAGCGGTCAAAATTTCTGGTCCGCATCTGGCCATCCGGCGCGTCGATTTCTTCCGTCAGGGTCTGGCCCAGAGCCATGGCCACGCCTCCGGCAATCTGTCCGCAGGCTTCCGGATAATTGATGATCTTCCCGATGTCGTGCAGACAAAACAGTTCTGTAACCTCTATTTTCCCGCTGACAGGATCGATCTCTACCTCCGCTCCCGCCGCTCCGTAGCTGAAAGCATAATACGTTTCTCCCTGTCCTCTGGAAAAGTCCCACCAGGTTTTTGGAGCCGTCCATTGTCCGCGGGCATCCGTCCGGATTCCTTTCCGGAAACACATCCCGGCTGCCTCCGGAAAAGTCATTAAAACTTCCCCATTCTTTTTCCGGACCGCATTTTTCTCAAACACAAGTTCCCGCATATCAGCCTTCTTTTCTTCCGCCACTGCCGCGGCAATAAGATCGCGCATCTTTAGAGCCGCAAGGCGGACGGCGTTTCCTCCGGAAATCATTCCTCTGGAACCCGCCGTGGCGCCGCTGTCCGGAACATAAGCAGTATCTACCGGGCAGATCACCACCTTTTCATATGGAACTCCCAGGATTTCCGCGCAGATTTTCGCCATGCCGGACTGGGTTCCCTGTCCCACCTCGCAGATGCTGGTATACAGATTGACGCTTCCGTCCGGCTGAACTGTCACATCGGTTCCCGCCACATCCGCGTCCGGAGAAGCCGCGCCATAAGATTCTCCCCGGTGCAGACAGGCGATCCCCCTGGCTTTCAGCCTGCCATCTGCTGTAACTTCGGGTTCTCCCAGGGGAAATTCTTTCTCCAGGCGGTCCAGGCATTCCGGGAGACTGACTCGCCTCATCTCCTGCCCAGTAGCTCCGGTACATCCCTCTGTCATCATATTTTTCCGGCGTATTTCCAGCGGTGACAATCCCAGTTCCAGCGCCAGTTCATCCATCAGGGACTCCGAGGCAAAATCCACCTGCGGTGAGCCGAATCCCCGGACAGCGTCACAGTACACATGGTTAGTAAAAGCCGCCCGGATATGCGTGCGCACATTCGGTATTCTGTACGGTCCGGCCGCCTCCACTGCTGCCCGCCAGATCACCGCAAGGGTTCTCGTTTTGTAAGCCCCAGCGTCCGCCACCGCGTCGATTTTCATTGCGGTGATCCTGCCGTCTTTCGCCGCTCCGACTTTATAAGTCATCTGAAACGGATGCCTCTTCATCCCTTCCATCATGCATTCTTCCCGGCTCCAGACCATTTTGCAGGGCCGTCCTGTTTTCAGAGAAACCATGGCGGCTCTGGAGGCGATCACATAAATGTCATTGTCCTTTCCCCCGAAGGATCCGCCGACGGCCGGCTGGATCAGTCTCACCCGGTTCTGATCCAGGCCGCAGGCCGCGGCTACCCTGCGTTTAATATAATATGGATATTTGCAGGGCGCGTAAATGGTAATGCCTCCGTTTTCCGGCACAGCCACGGCCGCATCACATTCTATGGCTGAATGCTGAATGGCCTGGGTCGTATAGGTGCGTTCCAGCACTACATCGGCTTCCCTGAATCCTTTTTCTACATCTCCTTTGGAAACAACGTGTTCGCAGGCCAGATTGCTGTCCCCGTAGAGAATCACCTCCGGATTTTCCAGGGCCTGAACTGGATCGAAAATGGCGGGAAGGATCTCATAAGTCACTTTAACCGCCCGGGCCGCCGCTTCCGCCTCTTTCCTGCTGCCGGCCGCCACTACTGCCACGCCGTCTCCCTGGGAGTTGGCTGTATCTTCTGCCAGGACAGGCTTATCCATCGGCGCCTGATTGATCCCAGGAACATCTCTGGCAGTGTAAACGCCCTGGACGCCCGGCATGCGCAGCGCCTCCCGGGCGTCAATTTTCTGAATCCGAGCCCTGGCGTAAGGACAGTGCACCGCCACCGCATGCAGCATTCCCGGAAAACAGAGATCATCCGCATACTTTGCGGCACCTGTCAGCTTGGCCTGTACATCGGAACGCAGAAATCCTCTCTGATCCATTTTTCCCTCCTTATCCCAGCCCTTTCAGACTGCTGAAATCGTAATAAAGGTTCATGCCCCCTGTATGCAGAAATACCGTTTTCTGTTTTGGATCCAGCTTTCCGCATTCCAGTAAACCGACTAATCCGGCCAGGGTCTTTCCGGAATAAACGGGATCTGTAAAGATCCCCTCCGTCTCTGCCAGAAGCTGCATGCATTCATACTGCTTTTTATAAGGAAGGGCGTATCCGTCTCCGGCGAATCCCTCAATGCAGCAGACCGCGTCCTCCGGCACCCTTTCCATTTCCAGAAAATCTGTCAGTTCCCGGCACTGTTCTCTCACAGACTGCTCCATAACGGCTGTACTCTTGCCTGTTACGCCGATTCCGTAGACTCTGGTTTTGCAGCCCGATCTTTTAAGCCCTACAATCAGACCGGCCTGGGTTCCCCCCAGACCGCAGGGGCATACCACTGCTGCCGGCTCTTCGCTGCCCCACTGCCGGACCATTTCTTCCGCCGCCCGTACATATCCGCAGGATCCCAGAGGGCCGGCTCCGCCCCGGGCGATAAACCAGGGGATTTTTCCCTCCCGCCGCACTTCCTCCGCCATTTTCCGCGCCAGAGGAATCTCCTCAACCGGTCCGGAGGGAAGGTCAGAAATCGTTTCCACCTGCTCCGCTCCCGCCAGCCGGTACATTTCCCGCTCCGGTGAGCACGAAAAATCGTACTTCGGCCTTCCCCAGGATTCCATAATCAGCCTGCTTTTCATCCCTTCCCGGTTGGCCGCCAGCAAAAGGATTCCGTTGTGGCAGCACTGATTCGTGCTGGCTGTGATCACCGTATCGGCTCCGGCCTCCACCGCTTCCTGCATCAGATAGTCCAGTTTTCTTGTCTTATTCCCCCCAAAAGGGAGCAGATCATCTCTTTTAATCCACAGATTTGCCCCATTCAGTTTCTCCGCGAACCTTCTGAGTTTCTGCAGCGGTGTGGGCTGCTCTACATATCCCCGTCTTTTCAGTGATTGAAATACCATGGCTTCTCCTTTCTAATGTCATGACTGTCATGACATTAGCGTAGCACAATCCTCTTCCTCTGTCAATCATCTGCCGGGGGGCTTTTTTCCATCCTATTTGATTAAAAAACCTTCCGCCCTCTCCTTTCTCCACATCAGGTCTTCCTCCTGATCTCCCAGGAACACCAGGTATCCTGCCGCCTCTTTCCCCGCCTGTGAAAAGAAGCGCTCTCCCTTGTTCCAGACCGTGACCGGCTCTGTGCATCCCTCCGGGATCTCCTCCCGGTACAAAATCCGGTTGGCCAGCACATGGATTTCTGTATCATCGATTTCCTGCTGGCCCAGCCAGAAACGGATCACGTTCTCCAGCCCCGCGGAGACGATCCACACCGGGATCCTGTTCTTTACACAAAAGCGCAGAAGTGCGGCTGCTTCCGGCCTGGGCGGCAGCAGTGCGGCGGCCCGGGCCAGTATCTCCGGGGAAATTCCAAACTCCACATACAGACGGATCTGTTCCCGCCACCAGAGCTCGGCCCGCTCCATCAGGACTCTGTCCTTCTTTCCGGCCAGAAACTGGTCCAGGATTTCTTTTCCCATAGAATGATACAGTTCATCCCGGGCCCGGGACAGAGCGGAATTTTCTCCCAGCACACGGACCGGGGCCTGAAGGGAACTGCCGGACAGGGTCAAAGTTCCGTCAAAATCTGTCACCAGCGTTCCCCGGTTTTGCGCCAGTGCTTTTCTGATCTTGTCCATTTTTCTCTCCTCCGAAGTATTTTTCCATTACCGCGTCTGCCGCTTCCCAGGCCGCCTGCTCTGCCTCTTCGTAGGCTTTCAACATCGTTCTTCCCTCGTCTGTAAGCCGGGATCCGTTTTTCCGCATCCGGTACAAAAGCTGGAGCCCCAGAGCCGCCTCCGCCTGCCGGACAATTCTCCAGGCTTTGCTGTAGGCCATTCCCATGTGCTGAGCCGCCAGATTCAGAGACTGGTATTCTTCTACTCCGTGGAGCAGATCTGCCACTCCCCGGCCAAAGTATTCCTTTCCCTGGTCTTCTCTCTGTTTGATCCTCACTCTGGCAATATAAAAAAACCGATTCATTTCCCCTCCGCTCCTTTTTACATATTCCGGATCCTGCGCTTCCCCGGATAGCAGGGGAAATCCGCCAAAGATACCGGGGACCACCGGGCCTGCAGCCGTTTTCCCCGCCACATTTCCGGAAAATCCCTCCGGTGCTTTGTCAAAAACCCCTGGATCCGCAGACTGTCCCCCAGGTCTTCCGCCTGGTAATCCACCACCTCCGGATACCGGAACAAAAGCTGATCCAGTTCCTCCATAGCCGACCCCGGTCCCTTCCGGCTGACCAGATCCAGCCGCGCCAGGCAGCTTCCGCAGGGGCAGGGATCCGGAAGAAATCTGGCCCGGTCTCCGGTCCGGTACCGGATCAGGGGCATGGCTTCCGCCTCCAGGGTCGTAATGACCAGTTCTCCCCATTCCCCCCTGGGCACAGGCCGGCCTTTCTCGTCTATGATCTCTCCCAGCAGATCGTTTTCCCGCAGATGCATTCCCTGAAAGGCCGGACAGGTCACAGCCCCTCCCAGTCCCATCTCCCGGGATCCGTAGTGAGGATACAGCCTGCTCCCCAGCAGAGCCTCGATATTCTTCATCACCTGGGACGGGCAGGCATCTCCGCTGACCAGCGCCCGTTTCAGGGAGGTCTCCGGCTGTAGCCGCAGCAGGGAGAGCAGCAGTACCGGCGGCCCCACATAGGTATCCGGCTGACCTTTTTTCATCCATTCCAGATACGCGCCGAAACTTTTTCCGCTGCCTGCCGGAAGGGCCGCGGCTCCCAGCCTCTCCACCGCCTCAGCGATCAGTTCCCCCAGCCCTCTGTCACCGGAAAAAGGCATGCAGATCATCGTCCTGCTTCCAGGATAAACCAGTTCCGACAGGCCGGCGGCAAAGAAGGAAATGGTCCGCTCATTGTCCCTTTCTGTGTAGTAGACCCTTTTGGCCGCTCCTGTTGTGCCGGAGGTTTCCTGGGTCCTGACCCTTTGGATCCGGGACTGGCTGACCAGCACCATAGAATTTCCGCGCTGCCGAAGATCCTCTTCCGAGGTAAAGGGCAGCCTTCTGATTTCTTCCAGAGAATCCAGTCTTTCCGGCAGGTTCCGATAAAATCCCTGCCGTGTTTTTTCTCTTTTCAGAAGACCGTTCAGCTTCCGCAGCTGCAGGCGTTTTAGGGCCGGGCGGTCCAGGCTTTCAAGTCCCTCCGCTTCACAGATCCAGTTCTCCAGCGCTGATTTTTTCATCGGTACAGACTCCTTCCTTCCGCGCTGGTGAGATTGTAGGCGCAGAAGGGCACCATGCCGTACCGGAGATCCGTCTCCAGTATGTAGCAGCGCCGCAGCCGCTCCAGATCCAGATTCCAGGCGTCCTGGAAAAGCATGCCGGAAACGGCCAGGGTGTTTCGGTGCTGCTCCGCCAGAAAGTCATCCAGGGATGAGGTGTCCAGGATCTTCTGGGCCGTCTCCTCCCCGCAGCAGCAGCTTTTTTGGGGCTCTCCGCCGCAGCAGCACTTCTCCTCGCCCTTCCACTGCCGTGCTACGGCCTCCCGGGCCTGCTCCGAAGAGGCCCCTTCCCGGACTGCCCCGTGAGCCAGGGGCCGCATGGAGCCGTCCCCCTGCTTCCGGTAGTTGGCCTGGAAGGTACAGTAGGGATTGGTGGCGTTTCCTCCCGCGAAATCCCCGGCCTTTACCCAGCCGCCGGTCTGCTCCTCCATCAGCGACAGAAGCTTTGGGATCGTCAGCCGATAGCCTCCCTCCGGTTTTATACACCGTCCAAAATAGCTGACCGGCTGAAAATGCACTCCCCGGACCACAGGCATCTGATCTCTGGCAAAGGACAGGATGGCTCCCATCTGGTCCTCATTGATGCCCGGAGCGATCACCGGCACCAGCACGACGCCCAGGCCGATTTTGCGGCAGACTTCGATTACCTTTTTCTTTGTCTCCAGCAGCGGCCTGCCCCGGAGTTTTCTGTACACCCGGTCATCCAGGCCGTCAAACTGCAGAAACACACAAGACAGGCCCGCTTCTTTCAACGCGGCGGCGTATTCCGGCTCCTCTGCCAGGCGGATGCCGTTGGTATTCAGCTGAAAAAATGTAAATCCTATCTCCCTTCCCCGGCGGATGATCTCGCCCAGATCCTGCCGGAGGGTGGGTTCTCCCCCGGAAAGCTGAAGGTTAAATGGGCCTCCGTGCTCCATCAGATACCGCATCTGCTTTTCCAGTTCCGAAAGAGGGACATCCCGGCTCTCCCGGCCTCCTGACCGGGCAAAGCAGACGGGGCAGCCCAGATTGCAGCGGCTGGTCACCTCCAGCAGAACGCAGCATCCCCGGCGCTCATGGCTGTTGCAGAGACCGCAGTCAAAAGGACAGCCTTTTTTGGGCGGACGGCCCTTAGGTATGGAATCCGCGGCTGCCGCCTGTCTGCCCCAGGCTTCGTAGCTTTCCCGGCTGCCCTCCCAGATCAGCGTTTCAAAATGTCCGTGCTCCGGACAGTCTTTCGCCAGATAGATGCCTTTTTCCCTCAGAACTTTTCCAGCCGGCAGCCGCCTGAGGCAGACAGGACATACACTCTGGGTCTCTCCCGGCATTTCTGTTTCCTGCCGCTCCAGCCACTGTTCCATCCGCTTTTTTTCCTCCTCCCAGTTTCCCGCTGTATAATTTATTTTTACGACCCGGGCTTCCAGGATCCCCTTCACTTCCACTCCGTCCTTTTTGGCAGAAAACACCGGACGGCGGAAGCGCCTGTTTTCCGTCACTTGGAAACCCGGAAGCCTTGCTGCCAGTTCTCCGCCTGTGATAGGCAGCCGGTATTCATAGGTCCGGGCCTCTTCAAAACAGTTTTCCACCTTTTTGCACTGAAATTTCATCTTTCTGCTCCTTTACGCTCTCCAGAATCGCTTCCACTGCCTCCAGCACCCGGTCCAGCTCTTCCCGGATTGTAAACCGTGACAGACTGAGCCGCAGAGTTCCCTCCGGCGCTCCCAGATTTTTCATGATGGCCGGAGCGCAGTGGAGGCCTGTCCGGCAGAGAATGTCATAGCTGCCGGTCAGGATCTCCCCGGCATCCTGAGGAGAAATTCCCGGAATCAGAAAAGACAGAACCGGCGTCACCGGAGGCTTGGGGCAAATGACCCGGCATCCCAGTTTTTTCAGGCCTTCCCGCAGATACTCCAGAAGCTTTTCCGTCTGCCTGCGGTCCGCCGGATGCCGGCGGCTCCATGTAAGGGCTGCCAGAAGTCCGTGATAGGAAGGCTCGTTTCCGGTGCCTGCTTCCAGATGAAGGGGCATTTCCTCCGGCATCTCCCTCCGGTCGCTGCGCACTCCGGTGCCTCCCAGAACGTAGGGTTTCAGGGACAGCCCCGGCCGCACGTAAAGACCTCCGGTGCCCTGAGGGCCTAAAAGATACTTATGTCCTGTAAAAGCCGCCAGATCCACCCCCCATTTCTCCGGCAGGACCGGAAGCCACCCCAGACTCTGGGAAACATCCAGCAGCAGGGCCGACTTGTATTCATGGGCCAGCCCGGTCAGCTTCTCCCCGTCGTTGACGGCCCCTGTCACATTGGAAGCGTGGACCAGAACACAGAGCCTGGGCCGGTAGGTGTTCAGCGCTTTCTCCCAGGCCTCCGGCCGGATCCGCCCGGTCTCGTCCACATCCAGATAAATCACCCGGATCCCCTCCTGCTCCAGACGCCAGAGTGGCCGCAGGGCCGCGTTGTGCTCCGCCCGGGTAGTCAAAACCGTGTCTCCCTTTTCCAGAGGAAAGCCGAAAATCCCCTGGTTCATTCCCCAGGTGGAATTGTTTCCCAGAGCGATCTGCTCCGGCCGGGAAATTTCCATAAGCGCCGCCAGTTCCTCCCTCACGGCCTGAAACACATCGAAATCCTCAATGCCCCCGCGGCCTCCCGAACCGGGCAGCCCCCGGACCGCCTCCGCCATGGCCTCTGCCACGCACTCCGGCTTCGGCCAGGAAGTGGCCGCGTTATTCAGATAAACCATCGATTCACAGTTTTTCACCAGTCATCACCTCATATTCCCGGGCCAGCCGCCGGCACACGGACAGATCCTTAAGAATCCTCTGTTTTACCGGTTTCTGATCCAGGGCCTTCCGGTATCTCTCCTCAAAGGAAACCCGGCAGGTCTCCCGGATCATTTTGTCTGCCAGGCAGACCAGAACATCCTCCCGGCAGAGGGGAACATCCTCCTGTTCAAATCCTTTATGCGCTCCCGCCACCTCTGCCAGCGCCGTATAGCCCCGTTTTCTGAGAAATTCCTCCGCCGCCTTTTCGTGCCGGGGCTGCAGCCGCAGAAGATCGTGAAGATACCCTCCGCTGCGGCACAGTTCAATGTCCAGAAAAGCTCCGGCGGATATCAGTTTCTCTGCCATCTGTGCCGCCAGATCCCCTACTGCCCGGCAGTGGGCCCGAATATGGGGAGGCAGGGACACTTCCTCATAAAACTTTTCACACACACAAAGAGCAGCCCCTTTTCTTTCCCTGGCGTACGCCCGGATCCTCTGAAAGTCCTTCTGAAAATCCGCGTCCTGGCCGGCGCCCTCGTCCCCCGCATCAATCCGTTCCGACCCCATGGCATCCATGGCGCCCTTCAGCCCCCTATCTCCCCGGTAGGCCAGGACTTCCCGGCAGCCCTCCGGGGTCAGATAGGGCGGGTGGATCTGCTTCTCCCCGTTCATGGGGATCAGCGCCCGGACCTGTTCCGGCATGGCTTCAATCCGCTCCTGCATCCTGCGGAAGGTCCCGGGCTCCGTCAAAGGCACATCCCCGGGAAGAAAAAATACGCCGCGGGCTGTGTCCATAGAGGAAAGTCCCAGTTTGACAGAATCCAGCATATCAGTCCTGCTGTACCGCGGATTTTCTGTCACTGAAACTTTATAGGGCTCCAGAACCTTCCTCACATCGCCGCTCCGAAACCCTGTCACCACTGTAATATCCCGGATGCCTGCGTTCCGCATGCTCTGGACGGTCATGGCGATCATGGGAAATCCGTTGACTTCCATCAGCGGCTTGAAATCCTCCATCCGGCTTGAAAGACCGGCGGCCGCGATCAGTCCGGCGGCTCTCATACCGCCACCCCGGCTTCCCCCAGCAGCTCCAGGCATTTCAGATATACCGCTTCCACAATTTCAGGGCAGCGCCGCGCTTTATTTCCCGGATCTCCCGCCAGCACCTCCCGGCAGCTGCTTCCTCCATACTGTTCTGTCACTGTCTCCTCAAACCAGTCTGCCAGCCGCTTGATCAGTCCGGCGGCTTCCGGGTCTTCGATCTCTTCCGCCTCTCCCTTGCCCAGAAAATAGCTTAAAAAACAGCAGCCGCCGGTAAGGGCGCCGCAGGTTCTTCCGGAAAATCCCAGGCCGCCGTTTAAGCCTCCCACTGCCCGGATCAGATCCGGATCTTCTTTTTCCTCCGCCTCCAGGGCCAGCAGCATCAGGATCTGGGCACAGTAAAAGCCCTGTCCCGACCATTCCATCATGCGGTCAAATAGATCCATCTTTCTCTCCTTTCTCCAGCCGGGCCAGAAAATATCCGCACCCTGCTTTTCCCGCCCGCCGGAAAAAATCCGCGCATGCCTCATCCGCGTTCCCGTTCCACAGGCTCTCTAAAAAAAATTCTCTCCACAGCGCCGACGCGTCTTCCCATTTCGTCAGCAGAAATCCTGCTTTCCGAAACGCTTCCTCCCAGCGCCGGCATGTCAGGGGACCTCCCATGGACAGAGAGGGAGCCTCTGGCCTGGAAAAAAATACATCTGACACCAGCAGCATCCCCGAGGGCTTCAGCACCCGGCAGGCCTCTCTCAGCGCCCCGGGCCCATCCCCGCAGACCGCAAGACTGCACTCTGCCAGACAGAGTTCAAAACTTCCGTCCGCGAAGGGGAGGCTTCGCATATCCCCCTTTCTCACCCCGTCTCCGGCCGGCCACAGATCTACAGCCTCCGCTGTCCAGCCCATATTCCTCAGATACCGGGCTGTCCCGCCGTCTCCGGCCCCCAGATCCAGAGCCCGGCCCTTCTTCAGGCCTTCTGCCAAAGCCAGCAGGCGCTTTGTCAGGCGGAGGCCCTCCGGATGTCCGCCGATCATTTATCCTCCAGGCTGCGCTCTACCTGCAGCACTTTTCCCACAGCCAGTTCCTCCGGCACATAAATGTATCCGCACCGGGGGCAGACCGGCAGTTCCACCGGAAAGGCGTTTCCCAGATAGGAGAACACCGCCTTTCCCCGCACCAATTCCACCTTGCACTTATGGCATTTTAATTTTCCCATGGGATCCATGGAATAATACGTCTTCTCCGCCATGTTTCCCTCCTACTCCACGGTCATCCGGTGGCTGTATGCCCCATAGACCCGGTACTCTCCCCCGGCTTCGTCAAATTTTACCCAAAAGGTCACATTTCCGATCCGCCGGGAGGCGATCATCCACCCTTTCTGGGGATCTTCCACCGCTTCCCGGGATGTCTCGTAAGCTTTCAGCACAGCGTCCACATCACTTTCCAGGATCATCCGCCGGTCCATCTCTTCCCGGGCTCCTTCCATATATACTACAGGCAGCATATCCTTCACCCTCCAGTCTTCCTTCCATACTTCCCGCAGGAGTCTCTGCTTCAGCCTCAGCCGGTTGGCGCGCCTTTCTGACAGATCCGGCACGGGGCCCGGTTCCCGTCCGCAGGCCAGTTCCAAAATATGGATGGAATCCGCCCCTGCTCTCCGGAACTGATCCCGGCAGGCCATGCAGTATGTAAGGACTGCATGTTCTCCTCCCGCCGCGGCAAAGGCCGCCTTTTTTCCGGCCATTTCAGGGTTGGCATAGCGCACCAGGCCTCCGTACCCGCAGCAGGGGGCTGCCGCTCCGGAAAAAGTCATCTCTTTTACCCGGCAGCCCAAGGCCCGGGCGAACCTGCGGATCTGCTCCCGGAGTTCCGGATCCTCTCTGGCTCCGCAGGCGTCATGTATGCAGACTGTCCGGTCCGTCACCGGGCTGACGCCCAGTTCCATCATCACCTCCCAGACACCCCGGACCGGAAGGCGGGTAAGCTCCCGGAAATTTTTCAGACAGGTGGGACAGGCGCAGAGGATTTCCGGCTTTCCCATTTCCTCCCAGCCCCGGCAGATCTGTTCCAGCGCCGCCGCCAGCAGTTCTTTTCTGGCCGCCCACCGGGAAATAGCTCCGCAGCAGCCCAGCATCAGGCCCACGCCTCCCGAAAGCTGTTCCGTCAGCCTCCGGTATGTGATCTCCACCGTTTCAGGGGCCACAGCGGCAGCCTGGCAGCCCGGGAAAAACAGGTACCTGCAGCGTTCCCAGCCAGGCTGAGTTCTGGACAGAAATGCTTCCTGGTTTGAAAACTCCTGATCCAGCAGGGCGAATTCGTGGGCGGAGGGCGGCATTTTCCCTGTCTCCACCATAGTCTCCCGGGCGATCCGGCACACCTGAGGATAGTCAAACCCCTCCGGACAGACCGCTTTGCACTGCCCGCACTGATCGCAGGCATTGATCAGGCCGTTGGCCATATGGTTTCCCATCACAATGGAAAGATTGTTGTATATTTCCCGGAGAGCCCCTCTGGGATTCCGCTTATAATCCTGAAGATACACGCAGCCCTTGACACATTCCAGACACTGGCAGGAAATACAGCGCCCGGCCTCGGCGGCTGCCTTTTCTTTAGTCAATTCTCCCTGGCCGGTCAGAGCCCGGCTTTTCTCCACCCCATCCATAGTCACATGAAGCCGGCTGAAAAGCAGCCTGGGCGCTTCCAAGCCCTCCGGCGACGCGCCCTGCATCCAGCGGTCCGCCATGCCGGAAACGTATCCGGCAAAAGCCAGGATCCAGGCCGCCCCTTCCCGGCAGTCCGCCGTAAATACATTTTCCGGCAGGACTTCAGGCGCCAGTTCCGGAGAAACGCAGACGGCATCCGCCTCCTCCGCCCATTTCATCACTTCCGCCGCTGAAAGTTCTTCCTTTTGTACCACGGATATCCGAAACGCTGAAAATTCCGCCAGATCTTCCCTGGCCTCCTGCTCTGTCAGCCCCCAGGCTCTCAAAGGCTCTGTCAGAGAACGGCAGCGCGTGTGCCATCTGACCTCGTACCCCTTTTTCCCCAGTTCCCGGCAGCAGCCCAGGGCAAAAATCCCGTCCCCCGCCACGATCACCTTTTTATTTTTCCGCGGTATAAGGAAACGGTTCCCCGAGGCAGGGCCTCCGTACAGGGCACAGGCTTTCTCCAGATCCTTCATCCTTACGCCGTCCCCCAGCCGGGACAGAACGCAGGCCGACTCGCAGTTTTCCCGGCAGCCTGCTGCCAGAAGATGGAGAAAGGGTGTGACCGAGCGCAGGACAGCGGCCGCCCTCTTAAAATCTCCTTTGGCCGCGTATCCGCATACGGTCCTCATATCCAGATGCAGCGGACAGGCGGCGCTGCAGGCCGGCGGATCTTCCCGGGTGCAGACAGCCTCCCTCTGATGCAGTTCCTCCTGGCTGAACGCCTGTTTCATCCGGTAATGTTTTCCTAAAAAAACTTGTTCTTTGTTCTCCATAGTCTGCTCCGCTTATCCATTTTGAGGATAAATAAATTTTGAAAGACGCCAGGGCCCTAGGGCCCTGGCTGTCTCGGCGATCCATGTTCCCCTGGTTACAGCGCTGCCAGCGCTTCCTTTACCACTTCGGGCAGTGCCGGCACTCTGGTGATCCGGGCCCCTGTGGCATTGTAGATCGCATTGAGGATTGCCGGGTGGGGTGCCGCCAGCGGACCCTCGCCGCAGCCGGCTGCTCCGTAGGGCCCCAAAGGCCTCGGATGATTTTCCTGATATACCAGTTCAATATCATCCGGCACATCATTGGGGTAGGAGATGCCGCATTTCAGAAGGCTGGTGTGCTTCTTCAAATCTTCAAAATCCTCTGTCAGCGCCAGACCGATGCCCTGAGCGATGGCTCCCATCACCTGGCCGTCCACCACCGACTTGTTGATGATGGTTCCGAAATCCGAAACCATAGTGAATTTTACAACTTTTACTTTCCCGGTTTCCATGTTCACCTGGACGACCGGAAGATTGATGCAGTACATGTAAACAGAGAAGGGATTGCCCTGGGCCGTCTCCTGGTCGCAGTCGGAGCAGGCGGTAGCCACCCATTTGCCCTCGTATTTCAGCGGCAGCTTCTCCTCCTTCATCTCCTGGTAGGTCCGGTAGGTACCGTCCGGTTTTCTCATGGCTCCTATCAGCATTTCACAGGCCACCCTCACGGCATTTCCCGTCATAACATTGGAGCGGGACCCTCCTGCCGGGCCGGAATTCGGGGTCTTTCCCGTATCGTTCATCACCAGCCGGATCTGCTCCGGCGCAAATCCCGCCTGGCGCAGGGTTTCATGGGCATGGGTCAGCGTGCCGATATCCGCCCCCTGACCGTGATCCTCCCAGGAATCATAGATCGTCACTGTGCCGTCCTCGTTGAGCTCCGCCCAGGCTTCCGAAGAATCCACGCCGTCCAGGCCGCAGCCGTAAATTCCCAGGGACACGCCTACGCCGTATTTATACTTTCCGTCCTCACTCTTTTCCCGGTTCAGGCTCTCCGCGTAGTCCTGGTTTTTGTGATAGTAAGGTCTTGCCAGATCAAACAGATCTTCCAGGCAGTACACATCCGGCCGGCAGCCATTGGGAGTTGTGGAGCCCGCGGACTCTTTATAGCAGTTCATGGCCCGGAACTCAAAGGGATCGATCCCCATCTTGGCTGCCATCATATCCATGGCGATATCGCCTCCCATAAAGGACTGGGGCGCTCCGTAGCCCCGGAAAGCCGCTCCGTACGCGTGATTGGTGCAGACTGTCCGGGATTTGTTTCGGATATTGGGGATATCCACACCGGCTCCCACAAACTGGCTGAGGCGCATGGTCAGCAGATCTCCGAACTCGGAATAAGGACCGTGGTCGATAAAATTGTCGCCTTCCAGAGCCAGGATCTTTCCCTTCTCATCGGCAGCCAGCTTAATGTGCATAAAGCCCGGGCTCCTCTTTCCGGTATAGGTGATCATCTGGTACATGTCAAAATTGAGAGCCACCGGACGGCCTGTGACCAGAGCGGCCACTCCCACCAGCGCCTCGATGGTAGGCGAGAATTTGTACCCGAAGGTTCCGCCTGCGTGAAGCTGTACCAGCCGGAGTTTCTCAGGCTCCACCCCGATGCCGGCGCAGATCATGGCATGGTGCAGATGAATGCCGATGGATTTCGAGTGGATGGTTACCCTTCCCTCCTCGTCTATATAGGCATAGGCCACATCCGGTTCAATGGGCATGTGGGGCTGGCGGGAACAGTAGGCGTCCACCTCCACTACATTGGGAGCGCTCTCCATAATGGGAGCGGTATCTTCTCCCTTGATACAGTTTGTCTCATAATAAATGTTCGGCGTTCCCGGATGGATCTCAATGGCGTCCGGCGCCATGGCCTCCGGCGCTGACATATAGGCCGGCAGGATCTCCAGATCCACCTTTACATGTTTTGCGGCCTCTTTGGCGTGGGCCACTGTATCCGCGCATACCATGGCAATGGCGTCTCCGTACTGGAACACCTTTTCATCGCAGAGGATCGGGCGGTCCCATCCGTCTCCCTTGTTGGTGGGGAAGGTGATAAGGCCGGTGATCCGATTCTTTCCCGGAACGTCTTTATAAGTGATAATCCGCTCTACACCGGGCATTTTCTCTGCCTCTGAGGTATCAATCCCCTTGATCAGCGCATGGGAAACCTCCGCCTGCACCAGCGCGATCTGCAGGGTGTTCTCAGGCAGGGTCTTGATCTCATCCGCTCCGAAATTCCAGGCTCCCGTCACCTTGGCTGCCGCCGAGGGCCTGGCATAGCTGGTTCCCAGAATCTTATTGTCCGTAGGCACAAACATCAGGTCTTCCCTGGTCATCTCGCCCCGGAGCACTTTCGCCGCGTCCATCACCGCGTCTATCAGAGGCTTATATCCGGTACAGCGGCAGAGATTGCGGGTCTTGTTGAACCAGTCCCTGACCTCCTGCCGGGTAGGGGAGGGATTGTTCTCCAGAAGGACCTTCGCGCTCATAATAAATCCCGGGGAGCAGAAACCGCACTGGGCGCAGCCGTGGGCGATCCACGCGGCCTGCAGAGGATGCAGGTCATTGACGGTCCCGATTCCCTCAATAGTTTCGATCCTGGCATAATCCGGCACTTTAGAAATTTTTGTGATGCAGGAACGGGTCACCTTTCCGTCCATGATCACATTGCAGGCGCCGCAGTGTCCGGCTCCGCAGCCGATCTTGCAGCCGGTCAGCAGGAGCCGGTCCCTGAGAATCTCAGCCAGAGATTCTGTGCCCTGCACCACGATTGTCCGCTCAACGTTGTTGATGATCAGAACTTTTTTTACCATCCTTTAACCTCCTGTCCGATTCACTTCCTTTTTGTTCCGCGGCATCCGCCCGCCGCATTCTTCTATATTAAGGTATTGTCACCTTAATCTCTGGATCACATATCTGGTCAAACGGGGCTGCTTTTGGTACAATGAAACTACACCAGCAGGAAAGGAGAGCTTCCATGCAGCCAAATGAAATCCGCGCCAGCCAGATTACCGTTGAGGTAACGGATGAAACCACAGGAGAAACCTATCGCAGGACTCTGCCTGTGGAATATCTTGAAACAGCCAACTTTCTCCGTCTCCGGGGCGAAGACCTGAATGGCCGGCCCAGCGAACTGGTCTTTATCTCGGATACGGGAATGCGCCGCCTGAAGGATCTTGTGGGCCAGGGCCCGGACAAGGATTCCTGCGGCACACATTCATAGGATGCGCCTGTTTTTTCTGAATCTTGTACCCTAAGTATAGTTTATTTTCTGTAAATCAGTCAATCAATTTCCGTTTTTCAATTATTCTTTTTTGAGAATAATATAACACGATCCAATGGGTTCTTATATAATGCTTTTGCCGAAAGCGCTCCGGATCTAAAAACAGCGAATCCCTCCGCTTCTTTTTACAGAATCAAAGGGATTTGCTGTTTTTTATTGTAAAATAATCGAGAATCGAATATACTAATTTCAGAATTACACTTCAAAATTCTTCCAGGAGGTGATCTGTCTTGAATGTTATTATCTGGGGCTGCGGCCAGGGCGGCCGCACCGTTCAAAACTGGCTTCCCGCCGGCGCCCGGCTGCTGGCTTTCACCGACAGCAATCCCCGGCTGCATCATACTTTTTTGGAAGATATTCCGGTGATCCCTCCGGAAGATATTCCCCGGTACCATCCGGACCTGGTATGGATCGCCGTCCGCAGCCGGGAGGCTTCTGCCTCTATACGCGGCCGCCTGGAAAAAATGTCCTTTTCCGGCGCTGTCCGCAGTCTCTCGGAATTCTGCGATGCCGTGGATCTGCGGCGGGCCTGCCTGCGTCTGCTGGCAGCCGAGATCCGGGCCCGCAATCTTCCCGGCGACATGGCGGAACTCGGCGTCTACCGGGGAGATCTGGCGGCGGAAATGAACCGGCTGCTGCCTGAAAAAAAGCTTTATCTTTTTGACACCTTTCAGGGATTTCCCCCGGATGACGCAGCCGCTGAGCGTTCCCGGAATCCTTCCTGCAGGATCTCCATGGACTTTCGTGATACCAGCGAGGCTTTTGTCCGGTCCCGGCTCCCCTTTCCGGAGCAGGCGGTTTTCTGTTCCGGCCGTTTTCCGGAATCTCTGAAGGCCCTGAAAGGCCCTCTGCCCCGGATGGCTCTGGTCAGTCTGGATCCGGATCTCTATGAACCTACACGTCAGGGCCTTAAAATTTTCTGGCCTGCCCTGGTGCCCGGCGGCGTGCTCCTGATCCACGATTACAACAATTCCCAATTTCCGGGAGCCGGGGAGGCAGTCCGGGAATTCTGCACGGAACACCGCCTTACTCCGCTGCCTCTTCCGGATCTGCACGGAAGCGCGGCGCTGATCAAACAGATATAAAGGAGAAATGAAAAATGATGGAATTATACAGACAGATCGCAGCCTGCAATCCCAACCGGAATACCATTGTCCTGACTGTGCTGGACGGCGCGTCCATGGGGGAAAAGGCACTGTACACAGACGGCACCCTCCAGTGGGAATCCAGAAAGGACGGCTTTTTTTCCCGGCTTTCGGAAGATATTTCCTCCCTTGCCTCTACCGGGATCACAGCGCTGGCAGGCAGCCGGGTCCTCTGTGAATTTCCCGCCAGAGAACAGCGGCTCGTCATCTGCGGAGGCGGCCATGTCTCCATCCCTGTGATCCGCATGGCCAGGATGATCGGGTGCTCCGTCACGGTGCTGGAAGACCGGCCGAAATTCGCGGATAATGCCCGGAGAGCCGGGGCGGATCAGGTGATCTGCGAATCGTTTGAAGAAGGCCTCGCAAAAATCCCCGGCGATAAGGATACCTTTTTTGTCATTGTCACCCGGGGGCACCGCTATGACCAAACCTGCCTGGGGCTCATCGCTCAAAAGCCCCATGCCTACATCGGCATGATCGGAAGCCGGGGACGGACGGCCAAAGTCAAAGAAGCTCTTCGTGAAAGCGGCACAGATCCCGGGGTCCTGGAAGCGGTGCACACCCCCATCGGCCTTCCCATCGGCGCCGAAACTCCGGAAGAGATCGGCATCTCTATCATGGCGGAAATCATTCAGGTAAAAAATAAAAACCGCCGAAGAGGCGGTTTTACAAAAGAGATCCTGAAGGCTGTTCTGGACGAATCGGAGGCCGGAACAAAAAAAGTCCTGGCCACTATCGCGGCCAGGAAAGGATCGGCTCCCAGGGAAGCAGGCACAAAAATGCTGGTCTTCCGGGACGGACGGTGCGTGGGCACCATCGGAGGAGGCTGCCTGGAAGCTGATATTTTTCAAAAATCACTTCGCCTGATGGCGGATCCCCATCCGGCCCCGCAGCTTTACCATGCCGACATGACCGGCCAAGATGCCGAGGAGGAAGGCATGGTCTGCGGCGGGATCGTGGATGTTCTTCTGGAGCCTCTGTTTTAGCTGTGATGCTCCAGCCACTCTGACAGCCGGGTCAGACAGTCCCGGCTGCCGGAAACCAGAAGCACATCGTTCTTCTGGAAAATATACTCGGGCTTTACATGCTCCAGGACCTCTCCGCTGTTCTCCACAGCAATGATGTTCAGTCCGAATCTGGCCCGCAGATCGGTGTCCAGCACGGATTTTCCTATGAGCTGCTCCGGAATCTGGAGTTTTGAGATATTGATCTTCTCGCTGAGCTGGATATAATCCAGCACCTTGGCTGTCTCCAGGCGGTTCGCCAGGCGGATGGCCATATCCCGCTCCGGATATACTACCTCCGCTCCCAGTTTTTCCAGGATCTCTCCATGCTCCGCGCTGGTAGCTTTGGCCACCACCTTGGGGATTCCCAGGCTTACCAGATGGAGGGTGGTCAAAATGGAGGTCTCAATATGTTCTCCGATACAGACCACCGCCACGTCGCAGTTCTGGATGCCGGTCTCCGCCAGGGATTTTTTATCCAGGCTCTTGATCACTAGGGCATTCTCCGTGATATCTCTCAGTTCCCGTACTTTTTCTTCATCGCTGTCCAGGATCAGAAGATCCGCGTCGGATCTGGAAAGCTCCATGGCCAGGGCATAGCCGAATCTGCCCAGGCCCACGATCCCGTAAGACATTTTTGTGTTTTTTCGATTGTGAAATACGCTCATTTTCTCCTCCTTTAACCGATTGCCACATTTCCTTCCGGATAGCTGGTGCGTTCTCCTCTGGAGAAGTGCCAGATGGAAGCAATCGTCAGCGGTCCCAGCCGCCCGATATACATAATCAAAATCGACAAAAGCTTGCTGCCGTCGCACAGATTCGGGGTGATTCCCGTGGAAAGGCCTACCGTGCCGAAGGCGCTTGTCACCTCAAACAGCATATCCACCAGAGAGAGGTGGGGCTCCATAACGGACATCAGGTATGTCCCCGTCACTACCACTCCCAGTGCCAGCAGAGTAATGACCGCTGCCTTTCTGAATGCGTTGGCCGGAAGGCTGTAGTGGAAGGCCTTCTCCGTCTTGTTCGTAGCCATGGCCTTGATGCTCTGGATCAGTACAAAGAAGGTACTGGTCTTGATACCGCCTCCGGTAGAGCCCGGGGACGCTCCGATAAACATCAGAACGATCAGGATCAGCAGTCCCGAAGTGGTAAAGGTTCCCAGCGGATATGTGGAAAATCCGGCTGTTCTGGCCGAAACGCTGTGGAAAAACGCTCCCATCCAGGTCACGTCTTCCGTTGCTTTGATCAGCACGCCTCCGGCCACGATCAATACGATGCTCATAGAGATCACAATCTTCGCGTGCATGGACAGCTTCCGCCATCGGAATTTTTTCATCCACAATTCCCGGATCACCAGGAAGCCGATTCCTCCGAAAATAATCAGTCCGCAGGTGACAACGTTTAAGAGGACGTTGTCCCGGTAGGGGATCAGATTCTGGAAATCTCCCAATATATCAAATCCCGAGTTGTTAAAGGCCGCCACGGAATGGAACAGGCTGATGCCCGCAGCCTTCAGCGGCGGATAATCCTTCACAAATACTATGAAGCTTAAAACCGCGCCTGTCAGTTCAAAAATTCCGGTGGTAATAAAAATGCTTTTTACAAATTTTACGATTCCTTCTCTGGAATCCAGGTTCATGGCCTCCTGCACCAGAGTCCGGCCTTTAAAATTCAGCTTCTTTCTCATGGCGATAATAATGCCGGTTCCCATAGCCGTAACGCCCAGGCCGCCGATCTGGATCAGCATTCCCAGAAAGAACTGCCCCAGGGGCGTGAAAGTATTTCCCGCGTCGATGGCGATCAGACCTGTCACGCACACGGCGCTGGTAGACGTATACAGAGAGTCTATGTACCGCACCGTTACTCCGTCCTGTACACTGCAGGGCAGAATCAGCAGAATAGAACCGATAAAGATCACCAGCGCAAATCCCAGGGCGATAATCCGCGCGGGCGAAAGCCGCTTAATACTTCTCAGCATGATGTTTACCTCTTCGTCTGTTTTTTCTTTTTATATGCCGTCCGCCGGGGACAGTTCCCGGGCCGCGGCCGTGTATTCCGGATATTCAGCTGTCATTCCTCCTCTGCCAGCATCCGGTATCCTACTCCCAGTTCATTGGCGATGTACTTCCTGTCGCCCGGTTTTGTTCCCAGCTTTTTGCGGATATTCGCCATATTAACCTGGAGTTTTTTGACGCTTCCCGAATCCGCGCTTCCCCAGACAGCGCAGATGATCTGGGAATAGGTCAGCACCTTTCCCGCCTGCTCGGAGAGAAGCGTCACAATATTGTATTCTGTCTGCGTCAGTCCCACCTCCCGGCCTCCTACCGTCACCAGACGGCGGTCATAGTCGATCAGCAGATCTCTGACCCGGAAGGTTCCGCCGGGCACCGACCCCATCTCGGAACTGTGGCGGCTGTTTCTCAGAGCCGCCCTGACTCTGGCCAGAAGCTCCGCCGTCCCGAAAGGTTTTGTAATGTAGTCGTTGGCCCCCAGATCCAGGGCCGACACCTTATCCTGCTCCGCGGTTCTGGCGGAGAGCACCAGGATCGGCACCGCGGAAGATTTTCTGGCATAGCGGATAAATTCCAGACCGTCCGCGTCGGGAAGACCCAGATCCAGGATGATCAGATCCGGGCAGTGGGAAGAAAAGATCAGCATCCCCTGGCGGCAGCTTCCGGCCGTAAACACCTGGTAGCCGTTGGTTTCCAGGATCGTCTCCACAAAACTGCGGATATTGGCTTCATCCTCCACCACCAGTATTTTGTATTTATTGCTGCTCGTCATCTGTCACCTCCCTTTCCAAAAAGAAGCGGAACACCGCTCCCCTGCCTTCCCGGTCCGCGGCTTCTATCCTTCCTCCATGGGCACGGATGATCGCCGCGCATACAGATAAACCAATACCCATATTACTCTTCCTTCCATCAGAAGGCAAACCCTTTTTTTCAAAAAAACCGGTAAACAGTTTATCCGCCTTTTCCTTTGGAAGCCCGCAGCCGTTGTCCTCCACCTCGAAAACCGCCCAGCGCTCTGCCGTCCGCACCCGGAGCAGAAGCCGGGTCATTCCCTTTGCGTGGAACACGGCGTTTTCCAGCAGATTGATGAGAACCTGCTCGATCAGCACCGGATCCATGGGGATACTGATAAATTCATCGGGAATTTCCACCTGCACTTCCTGATCCGGATACATTTTCTGGAACCGGACCATTACGGTATCGATCAGTTCCTCCAGCACCGTGGGGGTCTTGATGACTTCTACCTTCCGGCTGTCAATGCGCGTCACCGACAGAAGGTTCTCTACCATGCGGATCAGCCACTGGGAATCTTCCCGCATTTCCCGCAGGAGCTTCAGCTGCTGCTCCGGCTTGAGTTTTCCGTAATTTTCTATGATCGCGGAACAGGAACCGTAGATAGAGGTCAGCGGTGTTCTCAGATCATGGGAAACGGCCCGCAGCAGATTGGCCCGCATCTTTTCCCGGTCGCTCTCCGCCTTGATTTTTTCCTGTCTTTTGATCTTCGTGGTCAGCATGCCTGTCAGCACTGCCACCACCAGCATGACAGCCGCGGAAGTCACATTTTCGGGGATTGAAAAGTTGAACTCAAAATACGGAAAAGTAAAGGCAAAGTTTACCGCCAGCACTCCCGCAAAGGATGCCAGGATTCCCCACAGATAGCCCTGGGTGAGAAGCGCCGCCAAAAATACCGCTAAAACAAAAATCATCGGTATCAGTGCCCGCATCTGAAACGTATTCTGAAAGATCAGACTGATCAGAATCGCAGCTGCCAGCACAAATACCGTTAAAAATAAGCTTTTCATGAAATTTTTCATTGTTGTTTCTGTCTCCTCGAAGGGCCCGGGACTTCAGGCCCGACACCCGGCCCGGAATCCTCCTTATATTTATAGCACGAAACCGGTAAAGAAACAGCAAAGAAATCTTTTTTTATCAAAAATATAAGCCGCCGGCTACGCCCAGTAAAGCCCCGCCAGATCCAGAAGCCGGTACAGGATCCCCAAAACCCAGCTTGTAAGGATGCCGTAGAGGATTACCGGACCCGCGATCGTAAAGATTTTGGCTCCCACGCCGAATACCTGCCCTTCTTTTTTGTACTCGATGGCCGGAGCCGCCACCGAATTGGCAAACCCGGTGATGGGCACCAGCGCCCCGGCTCCCCCGAAAGTTACCAGCCTCTGGTAGAGGTTCAGCCCGGTCAGCGCCGCGCTTAAGGCGATGAGGGTCAGGGAACACCAGGCCGCCGCGTCCTCTTTGGACAGTCCCCGGTAGGCGCAGTAGTTCAGGACAAACTGGCCCAGGACACAGATCAGCCCTCCCACCACAAAAGCTCTCAGCATATGCCGCGGGAGATTGTGCTTCGGCGTCACCTGCTCCACATACTGCTCATATTCTTTCTTTGTCTCTTCGTCTTTTTTGATACATTCCATCTTCAATACCATCCTTTACTGAAATACAGAAGGGATCCCAGCAGCTTCCCCGCCGCCATAGCCAGGATGATCCAGGGAAAGCTGTGGTGAAGCTTCAGCCGCCGGGCCAGGATGGCGAACACATCCACTACCTCTCCCAGGGCGATAATCCAGCTTCCGAGAAAGATCCCGGAAAAGATCCCGTAAACCGCCAGCCCCGGAAGCCCGAAGGGCAGGGCCGGTTCCCAGAGCACCGCCAGATTTCCCAGAAAAATCCCCAGCATGGCGCAGTCCTCATACCAGAGGACCTGTTCCGGCGTCCTGCTGATCCCCGCGTACCTGGGAATGATTCCCAGGCCGATCACCAGCGCGGCGGCCCCGCTGGCCGCTATCAGGCCCCCGCCCAGACCGATCAGTCCCATGAGAAGCTGCTCAGCCATCAGATCCCCTCTCTTTCCCCCTCTCTTTCTCCAGAACGGTAGCGTCCACGTCATTCTCATAGATGCGCATCTGGACTTCCATGGGAGTGGGATCATCTGTGATCTTAAGTCTTCCGAAATGGTTAAAAAAGACTACCACCCCGATGCCGATGCCGATGGAGTAGGTAATCTCCAGGACCGTAAAGCCGCTGGAGGCCCGGCCGGTAAACATGCGGTAGAGATTTTCAAACAGTCCGTGGATGTCCACATCGGTATTAAAGGTCATAATTGAAAAAGCTGTTCCGAAAAACGTCACCAGACTTACGAGTATGGTTTTGGCCAGGAACTTTCCCGGAGCCTTTTTCTTCGGGTCTTCGTAAGTGATCACAAACTCCGGCTCTCCGATATGGGTGACTTCCACGTTCTCTTCCGCCTGCTCCACCGCTCTCACCAGATCCATGGCTGACATGGCGTACCGGCCGTATTTTTCTTTCGGCAGCCTGGCCACAGTCCGGGCCTGGCACCGGGCCAGAACATTTTTGTCGGAACAGCTCAAGGAAGCAATCTCTCCCAAAAGGATTTTTTCTTTTGTTACTTTTACATTTTTATCTGTCTGCATGTATAAGGTTTTGTTCACGCCGCCCATCTTTCATCTGCCTCCTGCTGCACCAGCGTTCCCTGATCCGGTCTTTTTTCCTCTCCCGCGTACCGAAAGAAGAAGTAAGAGCCAAGAAAAGAGATCAGGGCCGCCGCAGCCAGAGCAGTCAGCAGCCAGGCCGTCTTTTTCTTCATGGTCCCGCCCCTTTCGTTTTAGCTTTAGTATAGCCAGGGTGAGAAAAACTATGCGCGGCGCGCCCTCAGGAATTCCTGTTTTTTCCTTCCGCCTGCCGTTTCAGCTTCTGCAGGATCTTTTTTTCCATTCTGGAAACCTGGACCTGGGAAATCCCCATTTTTTCCGCGATGGCGCTCTGAGTCTCCTCCCGGAAATACCGCAGCCCGATCAGAGTCCTTTCCTCCCGCGAAAGATTTTCCAGCAGTTCTTCCAGCAGCAGGCGGTTCATAAGCTCCTCTCCCATATCATTTTTTCCGCAGATCCGGTCCATCAGTGAAATATCGTTTCCGTCCCCCTGGTAAATAATCTTCTGCAGGGATTCGATCTCCGCCCCTGATTCCAGCGCCATTGCCAGTTCTTCCGGAGAAATTTTAAGTTCCGCGGCAATCTCTCCCACGGCGGGCTCTCTTCCCAGCTCCCTCTCCAGCCGCTCCCGGACCGCGTATCCCCGGACCGCTGTCTCCTTCAGGGTGCGGCTTACCTTCAGCATCCCGTCATCCCGGAGGAAGCGGCGGATTTCCCCGGAGATCATGGGAACCGCGTAGGTGGAAAACTGCACCTTGTACTCTGTGTTGAATTTATCGATGGCTTTTAAAAGTCCGATGCTGCCGATCTGAAACAGATCTTCCGCCTCTACGCCCCGGTTCAGAAACCGTTTGACAATACTCCAGACCAGCCCGGTATTTTTTTCCACCATCTCATCTCTGGCGGTTTTATCTCCCTGGTGTGCCCGCTCCAGCAGAGTCCGCGCTTCCTCCATAGCGCCGCCTCACGCGAAAGGACTGCTGCCGCAGCCGACCCTCTTTTTCATATGTACTTCCGTGCCCTCCCCCGGCTGGGAAGCCACCGCGATTTCGTCCATAAAGGCCTCCATAAAGGCAAAGCCCATGCCGGAGCGGTCCAGCTCCGGTTTGGTGGTGTATAAAGGCTCCATGGCTTTCTTCACATCGGGGATCCCTTTGCCGTGATCGATCACCGTCACATACAGGTCATGGCCTACGATCCTGCACTCGATCCGGATTTTCCTGACCTGATTTTCGTATCCGTGGATAATGGCGTTGGTGATCGCCTCGGAAACCGCGGTCTTTATGTCAGAAACCTCTTCCAGCGTGGGATTCAGCTGGGTGCAGAAGGCAGCCACCGCCACTCTGGCAAACCCTTCATTGCAGGAGCGGCTGTCAAATTCGATCATCATTTCATTGGTGTTTTCCATTTTTTCATACCCCTTTCTCATCTTTACACCCTGCTGTCGGAGGATGCTTTTTCAATTTCTATCACTTTATGGATCCCGGAAATGCGCAGGATCCTCTCCACCTGCTCTCCCACATGGACCGCCTTCACAGTTCCTCCCAGAAGGCGGATGCTGCGGTATCGCCCCATGATCACTCCGATGCCGGAGCTGTCCATAAAAACAGTCCTGCCGAAATCAAATACGATCTGCCGGATCTGATTTTTGGCCAGCACCGCGTCGGATTCCAGCCGGATTTTTTCCGCGCTGTGATGATCCAGTTCTTCCGGTACAGTGATCTTCAGCACATTCCCTTTTACTTCCATCCATTCTTCCATCGCTCATCTTCCTTTCCTGCTTTTTTCCCTGAAACCGCGAAAAAGGGGATGCGCCTGCCGCGCATCCCCTTCTCCGAGGTTTCTCTTTTTGTCTTCGTTCTTTTGTTTTTTAATCTCCCTGCTGGATCTGATCAATGGCGTTCTGGGCCACATCCGCCCGTCGGCTGTCCGGGAATTTTTCAATGATCTGCCGGAAGACCCGGACAGCGTTTTCATCATCCCCGCTCAGCCGGTAGGCATTTGCCAGAGAGCTGAGAGTGGGATAGTCTTCATCGTCCACTTCTGCCGCCTGGCTCAGCAGTTCAATGGCTTTCTCGTAGTCGCCTCTGTTCATGGCGTCCATGCCCTCACTTGAAAGCTGTTCAAATACCAGGCCCTGCACGTCCTCATAAATGCTGTCATACACTGCCTTCGCGTCCGCGGAAAGGGACTCCGTGTCAATGCCTCCCAGGGCGGACGCCGCGTCCTCATAATCCCTGTTCAGGTAAGCGTTGTATGCTTTTAAAAGATTTTCATAGGACTCGGAAGCCTGTCCCGCCTCCTGGATCTGCTGCTGGGCCGATTCCGCTGTTTTCTCCGCTTCCTCCAGACGATTCTGCAGGTCGCTGATCTGACTTTCCTGGCTGGCCATGGTATTGCTGTATTCCACGATCTTTTCATCCGCTTTGCGGTTTACATCCTGCTTTACCGAGGGCACAGCCAAAAACCAGGTAGCCAGCACGCCCACCACGATTCCCAGCACGATGTTGACAATTCCCGTAAACATGGAAGATTCCCTGAAAGACGCGGGCTGCACTACCACATCCCCCTCAGGTATGAAAATCTCCCGTCCCTTTTCCTCGTGCTCGGATTCCCGGCGAAAGCCCCGGCGCCGGCCCTCCAGGCTGGTAATTGTGCCGGTCTGTTCATCCACTTCTTTCAGGAACCGGAGCGTCGTGGAATTGGTCTTGTCGATCCTGGCTGCCTTTTTCAGTATTTTTCTTGCCTTCTCGTACTCTTCATGCCGGATATAGATCAGGGCCAGCAGATGATAGGCCTTGATCAGCTTGGGATTCTGGGACAGAATCTTTTTAAGCTGTATGGCCGCCGCGTCCTCATTTCCCTCCCGGCAGCATTTCAGAGCGATATTGTATTTCTTGATGGTTTGGTTGATCGTATCAAGCCGGACCGGCTCCGCCTGAAGCCGGCGGATATATTCCACCGCGATATTATTGTCGGGCTTGATATTTTTGCTGATGATCCACTCGCTGAGAGCGGAGACAGCTTCCCCGGTCTCAAAGTAGACCAGGCCCAGCAGATTTCGGGCCTCTATATTGAGTTTGTTGTATTTCAGACTTCTCCGCAGCAGATCGATGGCGCCGGACAAATCCCGGATCTCCGCCTTGTCCAGCCCCTGATTATAGTATAGGGCCGACAGACTGAGAGCCTTTCTCTGCACACTCACGTCAGCGCCGCAGGCAGGGCAGACCGTATCCTGCCGGCCAACCTGCGCGCCGCAGTACATACAATTCATAGCGTCACTCCTTTGCCGGCTGCTCACTCTGGCTTTTCTGCATTTCCTTCAGAAGATCGATGACATCTGTCAGATCCCTGCTGTAGATAGCGTCCTCCACCTCGTCCACATCCAGGCAGGGCTTGAATTTTTTCAGTTCCTCTTCGTAATTCAGCATTTTTCTGTCTCCTTTGCGATCCAGTCCTTCAGTTCCCCTGCCAGATAAAGAGAGCCCACGCAGAACAGCATCCCATCTCCCTTCAGCCGGCAGGCTGTGTCAAAGGCTTCCCCCGCCGGCGTCCTGGATATGACTTCTTCACATCCGGCCTCCCGGAACAGGGCGGCAAGTTCCTCCGCAGGCACCCTGCGTCCGCCTTCGATTTCTGTGACTACCACCCGCCGGGGATGGATCCCCTCCTCGATCTCCCGGATCATATCCGGATACCGCTTATCGGACACGGCGGAAAAAAGGATCGTAATCTCATTTTCTTTCTGAAAATGAGCGGCGGTCCGGATAAACTGCGCTACTCCGTCCTCATTGTGGGCGCCGTCAATAATGACGCCGTCCATGACGGTCTCCATGCGGCAGGGCCAGCTTGCCTTCCGGATTCCGCGGATCAGCTGCTCCATTGCGATGCCATGAACCGGCGTCAGCTTTTTCATGGTAAAAAACGCCAGGGAAGCGTTCATCATCTGATACTCGGCAATGGATGCGATATGCAGGTCCGCCGCCGGCTCTCCGCCGTAGCAGAACTGAAAATCAATGCCCTGCCGGGAATTTTTTATCAGCCTGTACATGTTCTCCGTCAGTTCATAGGCCGGGCTTTTCAGCTCCTCCGCTCTTTTGCGGATCACCGCCGATGCTTTCTCTGAATGCCCGTCATAGATCACCGGCACTCCCGGTTTGATGATCCCGGCCTTCTCTCCGGCAATCTTTTCTATAGTATCTCCCAGATATTCCGTGTGATCCAGGCTGATGGAAGTGATGATGCAGGCCAGAGGCTTTTCCACTACGTTGGTGGCGTCCAGCCTTCCTCCCATGCCGGTCTCCAGGATCAGATAATCCACTCCGGCTTCTTTAAAGATCAGCAGGCCCATGAGCAGCAGCGTCTCAAAATACGTGGGATGGGTGTCTCCCTCCGCCATGGCCGCCTCCGCCGCCTCCATGACCCGGTGAAAGGCCTTTAAAAAGGTTTCATCATCTGCCATCTGATTATTGATCAGATATCTCTCATTGATCTTTACCAGATGCGGCGATGTAAACAGCCCGCACCGGTATCCTCCTTCCATGAACATGGAATTTAAGAAAGAACAGACGCTGCCCTTTCCGTTGGTCCCGGCCACATGGATGATCTTCAGATCTTTCTCCGGATGTCCCAGAAGATCCAGCAGCCGCCGGGTGTGATCCAGGCTTGTCTTTTTGGTAAATTTCGGTATTTCTTCTATATAGTTGACAGCTTCTTTGTAATTCACTTTTTCCACCACTTTACTCTTTTGCTTTCAGGATCCGGACTTTTGATCCCGGCATCCTCATTATAATATAGCGGCCGGAGAAGTCCATACCTTTTTTTAAAAAAACATTCGACAAATCCTACGTCTGATCTTCGCCTTCTTCTCTATACCGGATCTCTCCGGATCTGGAAAGTACCAGATCTTCCTGGCCGTCGGCCACCTGGGCAATGCTCACGGTCTGTCTGTCTTCCAACGTGATCCCCTGGACCATCAGCATTTCCGGGCTTACGTACACTGTATTTTCCAGAAGTTCTCCGTCTGCCTCCACCCGGCTGAAGGCTGTAAAATTTTCTCCTCTGAAATAATAAATATCATCAAACACTTTCTGCACCGAATCCAGTTCTACCGGTTCCGTCCCCATTTTCATATCCGAAGGCTCGTAAGGGTTTTCTCCCCCGTACACGTACTTGTCTCCGTAGAGGATATCGTACTGCAGCACTTCCAGATCTCTCTGATAGTTTCTGCTGTTTCGTCTGGACTGATGGTAGCGGATCATGGTGCCCTCATGGATGCCGGCCATGTCCAGCACTTTGGCGCCGATCTGATAAGCGGAAAGGTTGCCGTCCTCCACAGGGAGATCCATATTGCTCCAGATCACATACTCTGTCTGAAACAGATAGCGGTTTTCAAGGTCTACCGCCTTCAGCCCCATGGTGGGCAGATGATCTCCGTACATCACCAGGATCACCGGCTCCGGATAGTCCTCCAGGGCCTCTGTCAGGTCTCTCAGGAATTCATCCATCTCATGGATCTGACTGCAGTAGTACTCCCAGGCATAATTATTTTTTTCTTTCCGCTCAGCTCCTGTCACCCGGATCTGGGGATCTTTCAGTACCGGCTCCTCGGGATAATCCCCGTGCCCCTGGACAGAGACGGTGTAGATATAGTCCTGCCCTTCTGTAGAGTCCAGACACTTGAGGATCTCCCCTGTCAGGACCCGGTCTCTCATCCATCCCGTGGGGTTTGTATCAGAGGTATCGGACATATATTCCTTGGAAGTAAAGGTGTCAAAGCCCAGCATGGGATACACCTTTTCCCGGTCATAAAAGGTGGCCTCGTTGTTGTGGATCACATGGGTGGCATAGCCTAATTTCTTCAGCACATAGGGGACGCTCTCACAGGTCTGCTCTGACAGCACGGTCTTGTAAGGATACTCTCCCGGCCCGAAGTACCTGAGGCTCATTCCTGTGATAGCCTCAAATTCCGTATTGATCGTTCCGGCTCCCACCGCCGGCACCCGGAAGTATCCGGAACTGTATTCTTCTTTCAGCTGGCGGAAATAAGGGATCGGATCCTCGGAAAGGTTCAGATACGTTACCAGTTCCGGATCAAAAAAGGATTCCAGCTGAAGGAAAATAATATTGGGATCTTCTCCGCTGTCCTCCTCCGGTTCCCCCTCGCTGACCAGAATATCTTCCACCAGTTCTTCCGAATATCCGTTGGGCTCCTGGATCCCGGTGTCAAAAATGGTGACGCTAAGACAGTAGGGAAAGCCGTAATCTTCATAGGCTGAAGCTATATTTCCGAAATAGGTGGACAGTATTCTGGAACTCAGGGCCGCATTGGTGGCAGCTGCAAACAGAACGATGCTGGCGCCGATGGTGATCAGATCCGGCAGCCATTTTCTTTTTCCCTGATATTTGGGGGCTTTAAACCAGAACCAGACCAAAAATCCGGCAAAGGCGGCCAGAGCCGCGATGATCCCCACCAGTTCCGCCGTTGAAATATATTTTCCTATGATTTTTCCCGCGTCGGACAGCAGCTGAAGATCCGGCCCTGTAAAAGGCGTCACCCGGTTCATCAGCACCACCCCGTTGACGATCCCCAGCAGAAGCCAGAAGCAAAACACCAGGACCCTGGCAAATACCCGTCTCCGGAACAGATACACCACCGTAGTTGTTGTAAAGATCAGAAACGCGTTGTACAAAAAGATAAGGGGTCTCTCTGTCATATAGCGCCAGGCCTGATACAGCGAATGCCGGGAAATAACTTCTATTACAAAATACAGAAGGCAGGCTCCCAGTGCCTGAAGCGGCACTGAAAACCTGTTGCAGATCTGTATCACTTTTGTCCTGTCGGCTTTTATTTTTTTCATTTATTTTCTGAGCTGTTCCAGTCTCTCCTCCACCTGTTTCAGCATGTTGGCGTAGTTTTCCAGCTTATCTCTCTCCTCCTGGACCTTGGCGGCCGGGGCTTTGCTGACAAACTTCTCATTGTTCAGCATGCCGTTGGAGCGGGCGATCTCTTTTTGGAGTCTCTGCTGCTCTTTGCCCAGGCGCTCCAGCTCTTTTTCCAGATCCACCAGTTCCGCGAAGGGGATGTAGATGGAAGCTCCGGGGATCACTGTGGACACAGCGTCCTCCCCGATGCCGGTTTTGTCCTCCTGGATGTGGACCTCTCCCGCATGGGCCAGGGTGGCAAAGAATACCCGGCTGTGGGCGAAGGTCTCCCGGATTCCCGCGTCGGCGGAGACCACATACACGCTGGCTTTCTTGCTGGGGGGAACGTTCAGCTCCGTGCGGACAGCCCGGATTCCCCGGACAGCCTCCTTGATCTGCTCCACATCCGCCTCTTCTTTGGCAAAGTTCCAGTCTTCCCGGTATTCCGGCCAGGAAGCGGTCATGATGGTCTCCTCCTCCGGATTCAGGGTGCAGTAAATTTCCTCTGTGATAAAGGGCATGAAGGGATGCAGCATTTTCAGGGCGCTGCTTAAAACCGTCTTCAGGGTCCGCAGAGCCGCCGCCTTGGTGCTGTCAGCCTCCCCGTACAGTCTGGGCTTCACCATCTCGATGTACCAGTCGCAGAATTCTTCCCAGATAAAATCGTAGACCTTCTGCACCGCGATGCCCAGTTCAAATTTTTCCATATTTTCCGTAACTTCCGCGGCCAGGCGGTTGACCTTGCAGAGGATCCATTTGTCCGCGGCGGTCAGGCTCTCCGTCTCCACCGTCTCCGGCACTTCTGCCGCGTCCAGGTTCATGAGGATAAACCGGGAAGCGTTCCAGACCTTGTTGGCAAAGTTCCGGCTGGACTCCACTCGCTCCCAGTAGAAGCGCATGTCGTTGCCAGGGGCGTTGCCGGTCATCAGGGTCAGACGCAGGGCGTCGGCTCCGTACTTGTCGATGACCTCCAGGGGGTCGATGCCGTTGCCCAGGGATTTGCTCATCTTCCGGCCCTGGGAATCCCGCACCAGGCCGTGGATCAGCACATGCTTAAAGGGCGATTTTCCCGTCTGCTCCAGGCCGGAAAATACCATCCGGATCACCCAGAAGAAAATAATATCGTAGCCGGTCACCAGCACGCTGGTGGGATAGAAATAGTCAAGCTCCGGAGTGTGGTCCGGCCAGCCCAGAGTGGAGAAGGGCCACAGAGCCGAGGAGAACCAGGTGTCCAGGGTATCCTCATCCTGGGTCAGATGGGTGCAGCCGCACTTGGGACATTTTTCCGGCGCTCCTCCCTTTTTCACCACGATCTCCCCGCAGTCATCGCAGTACCAGGCCGGGATCCGGTGTCCCCACCAGAGCTGCCTGGAAATACACCAGTCCTTAATATTCTCCAGCCAGTGCATGTAGATCTTGTCGAACCGCTCCGGCACAAAATTCAGATCATCGGTGGAGAGCACATCCATGGCGGCCTGGGCCATCTCCTTCATGCGCACAAACCACTGGGGCTTGATCATGGGCTCCACGGTGGTATGGCAGCGGTCGTGGGTTCCCACCGCGTGGGTGTGGGGCACTACCTTCACAAGCAGCCCCTGAGCCTTAAGATCTTCCACCATGGCTTTTCTGGCCTCGTAGCGGTCCATGCCGGCGTACTTGCCGCAGCGCTCATTCATCGTGGCGTCATCGTTCATGATATTGATCTCCGGCAGATTGTGCCGTTTTCCCACCTCAAAATCGTTGGGGTCATGGGCCGGGGTGATCTTTACGCAGCCGGTTCCGAATTCCTTGTCTACGTAGGCATCGGCGATGACCGGGATCTCCCGGTCTGTCAGGGGAAGCTTCAGCATCTTGCCCACCAGATCCCGGTACCGGTCGTCCTCCGGGTTGACGGCCACCGCCGTATCGCCCAGCAGGGTCTCCGGACGGGTGGTGGCGATCTCTACAAAACGGCCCTCCTCACCGACGATGGGATAGTTGATATGCCAGAAAAAGCCGTTCTGATCCTCGTGCTCCACCTCCGCGTCCGAGAGAGAGGTCTGGCACTTGGGGCACCAGTTGATGATCCGGTTTCCCTTGTAGATCCATCCTTTCTCGTAAAGCTTTACGAAAACTTCTTCCACGGCTTTTGAGCAGCCCTCGTCCATGGTAAAGCGCTCCCGCTCCCAGTCGGCGGAGGCTCCAAGCTTGTGGAGCTGATTGATGATCCGGCTGCCGTACTCCTCTTTCCACTCCCAGGCGTACTTTAAAAATTCTTCCCGGCCGATCTCATGCTTATCGATGCCCTGATCTTTCAGCATGTTGGTAACCTTCACCTCTGTAGCGATGGCCGCGTGGTCCGTGCCCGGCTGCCACAGGGCCTCGTAGCCCTGCATTCTCTTAAAGCGGATCAGGATGTCCTGCATGGTATTGTCCAGGGCATGGCCCATGTGCAGCTGCCCCGTCACGTTGGGCGGCGGCATCACGATGGTAAACGGTTTCTTATCCGGATTCACTTTGGCGTGGAAATATCCTTTTTCCAGCCATTTCTGGTACAGTCTGTCCTCCAGGCCTTTGGGGTCGTAGGTCTTTGCAAGTTCTTTCTTCATTGCCAAAATCCTTTCTTATTATTTATCTATATGGATGATTGCTCTGCTCTTCAGCCCGAAATCTCCCGGGCATAGCCGCAGAAGGGATACACTTCTGTTACCTGTTCCAGATCAGCTTCCGGAACAGAGTAATCGGTGACGGTTCCATCCGGGGAGATATAGCGGATGCAGCGGCCATCCCCGGTCAGATAGATGCGGTACTCCTCCCCCGCCCCGAATACAAATACAAACCGGGGCCGGATTTTTCCCGTCCCGGGATCAATTTCATAGTAATATTCCGCCCCGTAGGTTTCCGATAAGCTGCCGCCGTAAGCCCCCTTCTCCGCGGAAATTTTCCGGATCCGGCCGCTTGCGTCCCGGTAGGCCGTCAGCCCTTCCCCCAGGCTCTCGGCGCTTAAACCGTCCAGATTCTCCTGGATACCGTAATAGAGCTCCCGGATTTCCTGGATAACCGCTTCCAGCTCTTCCGGACTTACCGGCGTCTCCGCCGTCTCCGGAACCGGACTTTCCTCCGGCGGGGCTGTGGCCTTTGGCGTCTCCTTAAGGGTCACTGTGGGCGTGGGCTCCGCTCCTGCCTCGGCATCCGGAGACGGGGCAGGCGTACCGGTTTCCTCTGTTTCCGGTTCCCGGGGCTTCTGGGAAGGTTCCGGAGTCTCCTCCGCGGCCTTCGGGACGGAGGCGGATATTTCTTCCGGTTCTTCCCGGCCCGGCCGGAGGATAAAAACTGCCGCCGCCAGAAGGACCGCGGCCCCTGCGCCGGCAAGCCCCAGGATCATTCCTGTTCGCCGGTTTTTTTCGCTTTTTCTTTCTGATCCGGAGCCGCCAGCGGCGCGCCGCAGCGGTCACAAAATCTGGCGCCCTCCGGATTGTCCCGCCCACAGTTTCTGCACTGCATAAAACCCTCCTCATGCTGCTATAGAATAAAAAATGCCCTCTGCACAGTATGCAAAGGGCGAAATTTCCGCGGTACCACCTTTTTTCACACGCGGCAAAAAAGCGCCTGCGTGCCTCCTGCATCCTGTAACGGGGATGATCCGCGGCCGCCTACCCACGGGATTTTCCGGGGATTCCGCTTCAGCTTCCGGGCTCCAAAGCTACCTTCCGCGGACCACCTTCCCGGATCGTCTTCCAGCCTCGGACGCTCCTCTCTGACGGCGTGTTTCCGCGTACTCCTCTTTTTCTTCGCCTTTTTCCTCGGGCATCGGGAACAAAATCCCGGCACCACAATTTGAAATAATCATAGTCGGGTTTTTCTGGTTTGTCAAGATTTTTCCAGCCGCAGCAGCTTTTCTTTTTTGTCCAGGCCTCCCGCGTATCCTGTAAGCCTGCCGCCGGCTCCTACTGCCCGGTGGCAGGGGATGAAGATAGAGATGGGGTTGTGTCCCACGGCTCCTCCCACGGCCTGGGCGGACATATGGCTGCGCCCCATCCGGGCGGCCGTCTCCGCGGCGATCTCCCCGTAGGTCCTGGTCTCCCCGTAGGGGATTTCCAGAAGAATTTTCCAGACCTCTTTCTGAAAGGCTGTTCCCCGGGGATGCAAAGCCACGGCAAACTCCGGACTGCGTCCCGAAAAGTAAACCTCCAGCCACTGAACAGCCTGGTCAAAGACCGGCAGTTTTCTCTCCTCGTGCTCCCGGTCCAGAGAGCGGGCAAAATATTTCTGCCCCTCAAACTACGCGCCGGTAAGTCCCTCCTGATCCGCTGCCAGCAGCATTCTCCCCAGAGGGGAATCATAATGACTGATGTACTGCATCCTCCGCCTCCTTCTTTATACCTGGATTTCCGCCCGGCTGCCTCCGGAGCGGTCTTTTTTTACCAGGATCTGTTTCTCGATCTTTTCTTTCAGTTCCGCCACATGGGAAATGATCCCCACCAGCCGGTTCCCCTCTGTGAGGGAAGAGAGGGCACGGACCGCCTGGCGCAGAGATTCCTCGTCCAGGGAGCCGAAGCCCTCATCCACGAACATAGTATCCAGGCGGATGCCTCCGGCGGAGGACTGGATCTCATCGGAAAGCCCCAGGGCCAGGGAAAGGGAGGCCTGGAAGGACTCTCCTCCGGAGAGGGTCCGGACGCTGCGCTCTGTGCCGTTGTAGTGGTCGATCACGTCCAGCTCCAGGCCGCTCTGGCTCCTGGTGCCGGAGGCTTCTCTTCTCCTCTTTAATTCGTACTGGCCTCCGGACATGACCAGGAACCGCAGGTTGGCCCGGCGGATGATCCGGTCGAAATAGGTCATCTGGACATAAGTCTCCAGCATGATCTTTTCCTTCCCGGCCAGACTGCCGTTGGCGGTGTTGGAGAGGGCCTGGACCCAGGTCCACCGCTCTTCCAGTTCTGTCAGATCCGCGGATTTTTTCTCCATATTTTTCAGAGCCGACCGGTTGGCGGTGATCCTGGCGTGGAGGATCTTCTGGGCGTTTCCCAGTTCCTCCTGTTTTTTTGTCAGGTTTTTTTTCCGCTCCTGCTCCGCTTCCCGGTCAATATCCGCCCCCTGTTCCAGCAGTTCCCTCAGCTGGGTCCGCCGCCCTTCCAGGGAGGAGAGCGCTTTGTCCGCTTTCTCCTTCTTCTCTTTTGCCCGCTCTCCGGCGGCTGCCAGGCGGTCTCTCTCTTCCTTCAGCTTCCGCAGCGCTTCTTCTGCCTGCTCCCGGCTCTGAAAAGCCAGACTGCTCTGCAGCCGTTCTGCCTGCTCTCCTGCGGCTTTTTCCATGCTGGCAGCCCGGGCAGCCCTCTGCCCCCAGCTGTAGCCCTCTTCCGCCGCCTGATCCCTGGCCTGCTCCCATTGAGGGATCTTCCGGCTTAATTCTTCTTTTCTGGAGATCTTTTTCCTCTCTGTCTCCATCTGCTTTTTCAGTCCGGCGAGCTGTTCTTCCAGCTTCCGGCTTTCCTTCTCCAAAAGGAGCCTGCCTTCCTCCAGGGAGCAGCCGCTCTGCAGCTCTTCCAGACCTTTCTTAAGACCGGTTTCCCGGGAAAGGATCTGCCCCTCCAGGGTTTTCTGCCTGCCCTCCGCGGCGGACAGCTGCTCTGCCTGCTGCCCTCTCTGTATTTCCAGCTCCTTTTCCTCCCGGGCGCTGTCCTTCAGTTTCTGATCCAGCCTGGTTCTTCGCAGAAGCCGGGCCTGGTTTTCTTCTTGTTCCTGTTTCAGATTCTGCAGAACTTCCTCTCTCCGGCGGACTGCCGCGCGGATCTGTTCTCCGGCCTCTTCCAGCTCCGGCCTGTCCACATATGCCCGCATCTGATCCAGCAGGGATTCTTCCCGGGCCTTTACAGTTCCTCCCAGGCGGCCGGCTTCCCGGCTGGCATCGGCCGCCTGTTCCTGGGCCGCTTTAGAAGCCTCTCTGGCCTCCTCCACCTGGGATTCTGCAGGCGCCTCCAACGGGCGCCCGGCCGGCGAGGGATGATGGAGGGAGCCGCAGACAGGACAGGGCTCTCCGGGCCTTAATGCTTCTGCCAGGATTCCGGCCTGGCTGTCCAGAAACGCCCGGTTTCTGTGCCGGTACCGGCGCTCCGCGGCGTCCGCGGCTTCCGCGGCCCTCCGGTAGGCTTCTCTGGCCTCTTCCAGGCTTTTCTTCGCTTTCCGGTATTCCGCGTGTTCTTGCTCCAGCCGCTTCAGGATCTGCAGATCCCGGCCGGCCTGCTCTATATCCGCCAGGATCCGGGCCTTTTCTTCTGCCGCCCCTTCCAGAGCCCGCCAGGCAGCCTGCTGTTCTTCCGCCCGGTTTCTCAGTTCCTCTCTCCTGGCATCCAGAGCGGAAAGGCTGCTCCGCAGCTTTTCTGTCTCCTGCTCCGCCTCCCGCAGTTCTTTTTTCAGCCCCTGATATTCCTCTTCCTGCCCTTTCAGTTCCCGCAGATTTTTCTGCTGCTTCCCGGCATTTTCCCAGGCAGCGGACCATTTCTGATAATTTTCTCCGGCATTCTCCAGACTGTCTCTTTCTGCTTTCAGGGCTTCCAGCCCCCGGACAAGCTCCCGGACCCTTTTTTCCGCTTCCTGCTGCTTTTCCGCGGCTGCCGCCTTCTCCCGGCCGGCGCCAGCCGCCGCCTGCTTCTGCTCCTCCAGCTCCTGATACCGGGGAAGTTCCGCTTCCAGAGCCGCGGCCTGCCCGCTCAGGTTTTCCTCCCGGGGCTTTTGGGCCAGGGCCGCTTCCAGCTCCCGCTCTGCCAGACTCTGCTCCCCAAGCAGCGCTTCCCGCTCCTCCTCTGTCCGCGCCAGACGGATCTCGGCCTTCCGCAGTTCTTCTGCCTGGCCAAGCAGCGCGCTGGCCTCCTCCAGATCCCGGTTCACCTCCCGGGTTTGCTTCTCCAGCTCAGCCTGCGCATTTTCATCCCGCGCGATCAGCTGCGAAAAAAGATCCTGCACCTCTGCCGCCGGCAGTTCTCCGGCCCGGGCCGCTTCTGCCTGGGCGAAGAGAGGGCTCTCCTCTTCGCACTGCATCCCCTGGATGTACTGGGAAACACTGCTCCTGGCTTTCTCGCATTCTCCTCTCAGCTTTCCCGCTTCCGTTTTCAGCCTTTCCTGGAGAAGCTGATAGGGGCCTGTGCGGAAAATTTCCCGGAAAATCCCCTGGCGCTCTTTTGTATCCGCCAGGATCAGTTTCTGAAAATCTCCCTGGGCGATCATGGCGATCTGGGAAAACTGGTCGTAATCCAGGCCGATGATCTCCCGCACTGCCTGGTTGACCTCCCGGACCCGGGTCACCAGGTTCCTCTGGGGAAGGGTCAGCTCCGCCTCCGCTTTCTGGACTGTGACGCCTCCTCCCCGCCTGGATGGACGGAGATATTCCGGATTTCTCCGGATCCGGTAAATTTTCCCTCCGTAGGAAAAAGTCAGTTCTACCTGGGTGGGTATATCCGGGCTGGCGTATTTCGACCGGAACATGGCCGGTTCCCGGCTGCGGCCGCTGGCCTCCCCGTAGAGGGCAAAGGCGATGGCGTCAAAAATGGTGGTCTTTCCCGCCCCTGTGTCTCCGCTGATCAGGTACAGGCCGGCGCTTCCCAGCTTTTCCATATCCAGTTCCATCTGCCCGGCGTAGGGCCCAAAGGCGGAAATTTTAAGTTTCAGCGGTCTCATGGCTCATTCCCCCATATTTTCTCGATCAGCGCCCCGGCAAACTGTCTCTGCTCCTCTGTCATGGGGCGGTTATTCTGCAGTTCATAAAATTCTCCGAACAGCTCCAGGGGCGGCTTTTTTTCTGCCTCCTCCCCTTCCCCGCACTCTGCCTGGAATCTGGTGCGCCGGTTATCATAATCCAGCTTCATCAGATTGGGATACAGGATCCGCAGTTTTCCCAGGGCGTCCGGCACATCCTCTTCATCCGTCAGGGTAATATGGAAATAATCCTCCCTGTTCATCTCCCGGTAAAAATCCCGGGCGGAAACTTCCAGATAGGTGCCCCGGATTTCCCGCAGATCCCGCAGGGGCTTCAGGGGCACGGCCTTCAGCTGCAGATTCCCCTTTTCTCCCAGCTGCGCCACCGTCACAGATTTCTCCCGCCGCGCCTCCGAAAAGGAATATTTCAGAGGGGTTCCGCAGTAGCGCATTTTTCCGGAACCGATATTCTGGGGATTGTGGATGTGTCCCAGGGCCACATAGTCAAACATCTCAAAAGCCGAGGCGTCCACGTTGTCGGCGCCTCCCACGGAAATTTCTTCCGAATCGGACCGGGAAGCTCCGGTGACGAACTGATGTGTCACCAGCACATTTCTCTGCTCAGGATCCACATGCATGGCCTCCACTGCCGTTTTCAGCGCATCGGTATAGGAGGCGATTTCCCGGTCCGGAAAATACCGGCGCACATGGGCAGGCTTTAAGAAGGGCAGCAGATACAGGTTCACCGGGCCAAAGCCATCCTCCAGCACGACAGGTCTTACCTCCCCGGTGTACACCGGAGCCAGGTGGATCCCGCTGCTCTCCATCAGGCGTCCGCCAAAAGCCATCCGTTCCGGAGAATCGTGGTTGCCGCTGATAACAAATACCTGCAGATTTCTCTCTGACAGCTTCCAGAGGAACTCGTCAAAAAGCTGGACTGCCTCCGCGGGGGGCACCGGCTTATCATAGATATCCCCGGCCAGGAGCACAGCCTGGGGCTGCTCCCGGCCGATGATCTCCAGGATCTCTCTCAGAATATACGCCTGGTCCTCCAGCATGGAAAATTCGTTGACCCTCTTTCCAAGATGCAGGTCTGACAGATGGATCAGTTTCATTTGAACTCCTTTCTGGGTTTAACGCCGGGCAACTCGCATCCGCTTCTGCCTGCTTTACGGCTGACGCCGGGCAGTTCGCATCCGCTTCGCTCCTGCTCACTTTGCGGCTGGCGCCGGGCAGTTCGCATCCGCTTTGCTCCTGCTCACTTTGCGGCTGGCGCCGCATAGTCAAGGGAACGCGGACCCGGCTTTTGATGCGAGCATCGCAGCTGGGTCCGCGTTCCCTTGACTGCCCGGCTTGTAGCTAAAAAAAATCTCCCGTTGGTGGGAGATGGTGTTTGTTTTATGAAATTGTGGGGGAAATCTCTTCGGCTCCCGATTGTGCTGTCAAGCGGAAAACCAGCCCATCATTCGTTGCGGAGGAATCATGATGCGGTATAAAACAGCTCCTCTGACAGCCGAAGTATTTCACCCTGCCGTTTAAACGATACATAAATCCCGCTCGAAGGTTCCCGGCTGAGTGAATACTCTTTCAGTCATTCCATATCGAATGGATAGATGGAAAGCTTTGCTCGGAAGCTTCAACCTTATATAATCCAAGCAGGTTTCCTGGCTCTCAGATTATCGCGCAACGCTCCTTCTCATATGTGCGGACATACAATGGTTTTTTGCGTGTTGCTCCCTGATTACAGTGACCGGATCGCTCGGGCTTCTCACCCGATTCCCTTTTCACCGCCGCAAACCGTGCGGTGCACTTGAACTATTGATATGAAATTTATGCACAAATTTATAATATCATTCAGGCAGGGTGATGTCAACTCTTTTCAGAGAAAAGACCTTTACGGAATACCAGGCAGGGAAATCAGGAAGCTACCGCTGCATATCCAGATTTTTCGTTTTTAACGGTAGATTTTGCGCCTTCACTACCGTCAGATAATGGAATTCTCATTTTTGCCCGCAGCATCCCCCGGGAAATTTTCGATATTCAGGGTTTTTACCTCTGCGATTACGGGCAGGCATCAAAGAATCTAATGCCTGCCCGTACAAATCTACTGTTCAAAATCGGGAATATTGATTTGTGCCCGTATTTTGTCCGGAATTCCTACAGTAAAAAAACAATTTATGCCTGTTTTGCCCGTATTTTTCAAGAACTGCGGAGATCCGGTGATGCCCCGGCCCGTTCTATGTACTGTCATTTTCCGTTCTCCTGCGTTTCCTCTCCGGAAATCTCCTCCAGCATCTGCGCTACTGTCTTTCCGCTCAGCGGATGCCTCTTCCAGGGAGCGATCTGTGCCAGGGGCTTTAATACAAAATCCCTCTTATGCATTTCCACATGGGGAATATGCAAGGTGTCCGTATCCATCACCAGATCATCGTAGAAAATGATATCCAGATCCAGGGTTCTGGGACCCCAGTGGATCAGACGTTCCCTCTTTTCCGACTGCTCGATCTCATGGAGCCGCTCCAGCAGTTCTTCCGGTGTCAGCAGAGTGTCCAGGATCAGACAGCCGTTAAGGAAATCATCCTGCTCCAGATAGCCGTAGGGAGCTGTGGTGATAAAGTCCGAAACCGCCGTCACACGGCATCCCGGCGTTTCTCTCAGAAGTTCCACCGCCCGCCCCAGATGAGCCCTTTTGTCTCCCATATTGGAACCCAGAGCCAGATAGGCCTGATGCCACTGCCGCAGGATCTCCACCGCCACCGTCTTCAGCGGAAGCCGCACCGGAGCCCAGGGCTTCCGGATCTCCAGCCGGATCTTCCGCACATGGGGAAAGCTCACCAGCAGTTCAAAGGCCAGGTGCTCCGCTGCGCTCTCCAGAAGCTTCCAGGTATGTCCCTCTATACACTCTTTGATCTTCTGGCTGACCTCCCCGTAATTGACAGACTGCTCCAGATCATCGCTTTTCCCCGCAGGCCGGGTATCCGTATACAGCACCGCGGAGATCACAAATTTCTGCCCCAGGGCGTTTTCCTCCGGATATACCCCGTGATTGGCGAAAATTTCCAGTTCCTCAATTTTTATCTGATCCATGCTTTACCCCCTCATCAGGGCCCTAGTCATCTGAATGGCCCGAAGATTTTCTTTTATATCGTGGACCCGCACAAAGGCACAGCCCTTCTGCACTCCGTAAACAGTAGTCACCAGGGTGCCCTCCAGCCGCTGATCCGCCGGCAGATCCAGCGTCTTTCCGATCACGGATTTTCTGGAGGTCCCCAGAAGGATGGGAAATCCCAGAGCGGCCAGTTCCTCCAGGCGGGCGATCACCTCCAGGTTCTGGGCGTAGCTTTTGGCAAAGCCCACGCCTGGGTCCAGAATGATCTTTTCATCGGCCACACCTGCCGCCCGGGCAATCTCCACGGACTTCATCAGATCTGCCGCCACATCCTTCATAAAATCTGTGTAGACTGGCTCCTTACGGTTGTGCATGAGACAGCAGGCCGCCCCGCCTGCCGCGGCTGCCGCCGCCATCTCCGGATCCGCCTGAAAACCCCAGATATCGTTGAGAAGGCTGGCGCCGGCCTGTATCGCCGCCTCCGCCACTTTGCTTTTATAGGTATCCACAGAAACCGGAACATCAAAGCGTTCCCTGAGAGCCCGGATCACCGGCGCTACCCTCTGTATCTCCTCCTGATCCGAAATCTTTGTGTATCCGGGTCTGGTGGACTCTCCGCCCACATCGATGATATCGGCTCCCTCCCGGATCATCTCCTCCGCGTGGAAAAGAGCCGCGTCCAGGCGGTTGTATTTTCCTCCGTCGGAAAAGGAATCCGGCGTCACATTCAGGATCCCCATCAGATAGGTATGGTTCCGGGTGTCAAATTCTCTGTTTCCAATCTTCATGTCCCTGTTCTCCCGTCTAGTAATCGATCTTTAAATTTTTCTTTTCCTCCGGCCAGTCACAGGCCGGCTCCGCCGGACAGGCCAGACACAGCCGGGACTGCTTGTCCGCCCGGTAAAGATACCCCCGAAGGCTTTTCTCCTCCCGGATCTTCGGTAAGCGGTGGGCCCGGACAGCCTCCAGGATCTCTTTCGTCTCCTCCGGCGTAAATCCGCAGTCCGGCAGGATCTTTTCCGCCAGTTCCGCGCTGGCTTCCTGGTGGGGAATCCCCTGCAGGTACTGAAGATGCCGGCCAATATCATGGAGCAGAGCCGCCCCGTAAACACACTCCCTGGAAAGCCCTGTGCCGTCCTCCAGATTATAGATCCACATAAGCCGGGCCACAGACAAAAAATGTTCCGCGCAGTGGCCGCAGAATTCCCGGTTCCTCTCGCATGTCTGGATCTGTTCGTAAGCCCGGCGGTACAGAGGATGCTCCCAGATCCGGTTTACCCGCTCCATCAGGCTTTCACCATCTGGAAAAAGGTCTGCTGCAGCTGAAAGTTATCCGCGAAGGCTCCCCTAGTCACGGTGGTCACCGTCCTGGTGCCCGGCTTCTGCACGCCCCGCATGGACATGCACATATGCTCTGCCTCCAGCATCACCATCACCCCTTTGGGCGCCAGATATTTCTCCAGAGCGTCCGCGATCTGCGCCGTAAGATTTTCCTGGATCTGAGGCCTGCGGGCGAAAACCTCCACCGTCCGGGCCAGCTTGCTTAAGCCCGCCACTTTTCCGTCCGGAAGATACGCCACATGGGCCTTCCCCCAGAAGGGGAGCAGATGATGCTCACAGGTGGAATAGAAGGGAATCTCTTTTTCCAGAACAATCTGGCTGCTTTCCGATACAAACTGTTTCCGCAGATGCTCTTCGGGGTCCTGGGTCAGACCTCCGTAAATCTGGCGGCACATCCTGGCTACCCGGGCCGGCGTCTCCAAAAGCCCTTCCCGGTTTACATCCTCGCCGATCCCCTCCAAAAACAGTTTCACAGCTTCCTCAATTTTTTTCTCATCCATCCTTTTTTCCTCCATACACTTCTCTGCTGTCAGGGGAGTTCAGAGAATTCTTCTGTAAACAAAAAACACCCTGTATCCCTATTCACAATACAAGGTGTTTTCATCTACTTGATTGCAACGGGTGCGGACCCCATATCGTAAGACGAACTTTTCGTTTCACGGCAACTCCCCATCCGTTGAACACTTGACGCATGAGGTCCTATTTTGCATCTGTTCAATTTCCTTCATTATAGCACAGACTGTAAAAACTACAACTGCTATTTACAGGTTTCCCGGCAGAATTTCTGTTTTTCCGGCGCAGCGCAGTCAGAAACCGCCTGTTCCCTGCCGGGAACAGACGGTCTGTTCAGCTTCTGTTATTTACCGCAGGTTTTTCGCTGAATCAATGGATGATCGAACTGTGCAGCGCCGTGTTCATGATCGTAGACATTACAAAGATGCTTGATACGACCAGGGGCCCCAGCCAGTTCTTTCCTGTCAGCTTATAGAAAGCGCGCAGCAGGAATGGAGCGATAAAAAGCTGCCAGCCGCAGAAACCGATCATCATAACACCAATCCATTCCGCTTTCCAAAGAACAGTTCCCGTTGAGAACAGTACGCCGTACTGGATCAGGCAGATCACCGCGCAGCCGATGATGTTTCCGACCGCCATGACAAACAGGTTCTTCTTCTCTCCCTTTCCCTCAAATCTCGCAGCTCCATTGACGGTCAGAGAATTCGCGAGATAGAACAGGAAGAACGGCGGCAGATAAATAAAGAAGTACGGCAGCTTCTGCACATTGAATGTCTTGAAAGCCGGCACCCAGAACCGGAAATCTGTGTTGAACGCCCATTTGCAGAACCAAACGACAATATAGATGATTCCGACAACCATTACAGCCAGCAGGAAAGTCCTTAGAAACTGCTTTCCGGTAATCTTCCAGCCGATCATCTCCTCCGTGCGGATTCCAGCCTTCTGATCCTTCTTGTAACACCACCAGAACCAAACCATTCCCCAGATACCGCAGAGCAATGTCCAAAGCGCCACGTATCCGACAGCCGGAGCGGCCAAAATCGCTGAGGGCTTATATACGCCGCCCTTGACAACAGCTGCCTTCACCGAAAAGACCGCCAGCAGGAAAGATACTGCAGCTGTAAGTATCCAGCCGCCCCAGAAACGGGTCTTTGTCTTCCCCTGAAGTCTCGGGATCTTCGGCCCTTCCTGTCCGCGGATTCCAGCGAAGCAGGGGCAGTTCAGGAGCAGGCCGGTCACCGGGATAATCAGCAGAAACAGGCCGATCATCGCTATCATATTAAAAATTTCCTTGACCAGATACACTTGATCATATTCGCCCAGATCTGTGTCGATATCGAAGCAATAGGTGAAGAAATCAATTACATCCGCCGTGCTCTCCGGATCAATATGAAGAAGAGGATGCGTTGTATGCGGCTGATACAGGACTCTCAGAGTTCCCTGGTTTACATCGCCGTAGTACTGTCCTTCTTCCACGCTTGTAATGGACGGATCGATATCCTTGACCATTCCAAGAGCTTCATCCGTGCTTCCCGCTAAAAACGCCGTCTTAGTGCTTGTCTGATAACCATTTTCATCGTAGGTAGTAAACACGATTCCTGTATTGCACGGAACGATGCTCCAGTCGGTTACGATAGTAGGCGACATACCGGTAGGAAGAGCCGCGTCTATGATCATCTGATCGTCCGCGTACTGCTGCTCCTCAGGCGTAATTTCCTCGCCGCCGTCCGAATCCGGCGCTTTTGCCGCCTCGATAGCTGCCTGATACTGTTTGCTGAAATACATCAGGGTATTTGCCGCGGCGCCTCCGCCCATGGAGTGTCCCATGACACCGATCCGGTCCAGATCCACATAGTCCATCACTCCGCTGGCTACATATTTTACCATAGCGATCATTCCCAGTCCCTGGTCCGTAGAAGCAATCGACTGATCTGTCAGAGCGCTGCTGGACAGGCCGTGGTTATAGGCATCGATGGCGATTACCATAATCCCCCTGCGGGACAGTTCAATGCTGGCAGCATCCTGAACCTCCGCGCTGTTCAGCCATCCGTGGCTCGTAACGACTACCGGAACAGGATTTTCCGCCGATGCCCCTTCCGGAATAAATGCCAGCGCATGCAGCTCCTGCTGCTGTTCGGTCAGGATATTGATATCTTTAACCTTCACCTTGCCGGCATTTGTCTGCAGGATACATGCGCCTATGCTTCCGACCAGTATAACAGCCAAAGCGATACACAGCCATGCAGCCCACGATAGTTTTTTCTTCCTCATACTTTTATCTCCTCTCATTTTTTATACGAACTCCAGCGCCTCCGCAATATCCGTAAATATTACTCCCAGCGCATAAGCTCCCGCATCCGGATAGCCGATGCTCCGTTCACCGACTGTTCCAGCCCGGCCCATGCGGGCCGCGATGGCTTCCGTACTCCTGGCGCCTTCAACTGCCGCCTCTGCCGCCCGCATAAACGCCGCCTTCATGTCTGTCCCTTCTGCGGCGCAGCGCTTCCACATATCGGCACACGGTACAAGCGCATCGATCAGCGTCTTGTCCCCGACTCTTGCCCCTCTTCCAAAGGAGCGTTGGCCTGTCTTCTGAATACCTTCGACTGCCGCCTCCATCAGTTCCGCAAACTCTCCGATATGCAGCACTTTTCTGTCTCCCGCGGTCTTTGCCGCCGCGCGGAATGCCGACCCCCAGATCGGCCCTGAAGCGCCTCCGCAGTATTCCATTATAATCATCGCGCAGGCGTTTAGGAAGCCCCCAATATCTCCCGCATGCTCACTGGTGATCTGGTTCCATTCCCGCCTGAGCTGCCGAAAACCCTTGGCAATACTCATACCGAAGTCGCCGTCGCCGGCATAGGCGTCCAGATCGCAGAAGCGGATCTCGTTTTTGATAATGCAGCCGCACATCCGATCTACAATATAGACGAGATTGCTGACAGTAATCTGATTCTCCCTGACCAGGCCGTCTCCCTTTCCGAGCCCGGCTTTGCCTCTGTCCCGACTCCCGCTGTCAGGCACTGCGGTAATATCGCTGTAGGATGTCTTTTCCACCGCGCCGTTTATCTTAAATGCCGGGGCATCGCTCTCCATATCAAGAAGCTTTTTTAAGCTGTCATTCATTTTCATGACTGTAACTGACGCGCCGAGCATATCGATGCTCGTCATATAATTTCCGACAAATGAACGATATACGCTCACCTTCTTTTCGCTGATCACTTTTCTCACTGCACGGTTAAAAACATACAGCTCCATCAGCGGTGTTGAACCGAACCCATTGATCAGCAGTGTAATCTCTTCATCTCCGTTAATGTCCAGTTCTTTAAATAATGCTTCCACTGTACGCCGCGCCAGTTCATCTGCGCTGACGGTCTTTTCGCGCCGGATGCCCGGCTCTCCATGGATGCCCACACCATATTCCATCTCGTCCTCGCCAATCTGGAAGGTGGGCGTCCCTTTGGCCGGTACCGTACAGGAACTCAGGGCAAAGCCGATACTTTTTGTGTTCAGCACAGCCAATTCAGCTGCCCCTTTGACCTGCTCAAGCGTGCCGCCTGCCTGCGCTGCCGCTCCGGCAATCTTGTGAACGAGCACAGTCCCGGCCACCCCGCGGCGGCCTACGGTATATAGACTGTCCTGCACCGCGATATCGTCATCCACCTTTACATAGTCGACAGTGATCCCGTCCTCCTCGGCGAGATAAGCGGCATTTTTAAAGTTCATCATATCGCCGCTGTAATTCTTCACGATCATCAGCGTTCCCTTGTCAGACTTGGCGGCCCGCAGGGCCTGGTAGACCTGTATCTGTGACGGAGACGCAAACACATCTCCGCAGACAGCAGCATCGAGCATTCCCCTGCCGATAAATCCCGCGTGGGCCGGTTCATGGCCGCTGCCGCCGCCTGATATAAGGCTTACTTTATTTTGATTTATGTTTTTCTTTTTAATAAACCGATATTTATTGTTGTATTCCAGTTCCGGATACGCAAGAGCGATACCCTCGCACATCTCGGCAACGATGGTTTCCGGACTGTTGATGATTTTTTTCATATCGCTTACCTCCGCTTTACAGCAACCCCTCCTTATACTGCATGCCCAGAGCATCCGCTGTCTTGATCGCCGCTGCCACAGACTCCACCGTCACCGGGAACGGCATCGCATATACAGATTCCTCCGGGATGCATGCCTTTTCAGCTACCTGCCTCAGTTCTTCATCCGTAATGTTCTCCACTCCTATATCCGCCAGGCAGACCGGCAGGCCCAGACTTGTGCAGAATCCAAGCACTTCTAAGATCTCGTCCATTGGGGCATTTTCCAGAGCAAGCTGGGCCAGGGTTCCAAAGGCTACTTTCTCGCCATGCAGATATTTATGCGTTCCCTCCAGAATCGTCAGTCCATCGTGGATCGCATGGGCTGCTGCCAGACCGCCGCTTTCAAAACCGATTCCCGAGAGCAGGATGTTTGTTTCAATAATATTTTCCAGAGCAGGCGTCACGCATTTTTTCTCACAGGCAAGCTTCGCTTTGGCGCCGTCGCTCATCAGCGTCTCATAGCACAGAGTTGCCAGAGCAAACGCCGCCTTCGTTCCTTTTGCCTCTCCGCACAGCCCTTCGCGGCAGCCACAGGGCAGTCCTGCGTTTACCTTTGTGCAGGAACGCACATTGGCTCTCGCCTCGAAATAAGTAGACAGCGCATCGCCCATGCCGGAGACCAGGAACCGAACCGGAGCCTGGGAAATGACCGTTGTATCGATCAGGATCACACTGGGGCTCTGTTTAAAATACGCGTAATCGTCAAAGGATCCGTCCTCCGTATACAGTACCGCCGAATGGCTGGTTGGCGCGTCTGTCGCCGCTATGGTAGGTACGATGATCAGCGCATCGCCTTCCGCCACGCATTTCGCCGTATCAATCGCTTTTCCGCCGCCAAGCCCTATGGTACAGTGGCAGCCCTTCTCCTTAGAAAGGTTTTTCAGCCTTGCCGCTTCCTGTCTGGAACACTCGCCGACAAAGCCGGTCTCTACAAAAGTTACGCCGAATTTCTCCGCTGTGGCATCCAGTTTATCCCGGACTCTCGCGGCGTCATCGGGATGCGCGATCAAAAGCGCTGATGATCCGAAGGTCTTTACGAAATAACCCAAATTTAAAATTTCATCCTCACCCTGTACATATTTTGTCGGACAAATAAATGCTTTCCTCATTTTTACCCTTCCCTCTTGTCTTTTGCGAAATAAATGAACAGTTCCAAGTGATAATCTCTGCAAAGATTTTTTGAAACGCTTTTGTTTTGTCTACTATGTTTAAGTTTTTGACATGTCAATTTATCTTATATAGCAATTTTACCAAAGCCAGTGAGAATTACTATATAAAATAGCAACATATTTTTGTTATATTTGATGGTATTTTCTTGATATTTATGCTAAAATTGTACTATCTTGATATTTTTTGATATTTTCTTGACAGGCAGGGAAAGAATTAATGAAAAATACGTATATGCTCAACCGAATACTGAATATTGAAAAATGGCAGAAACTCCAGGATTCTCTGGCTCAGATTACAGGGCTGGCCATCATCACTGTGGATTACAAAGGTATCCCCCTGACTACACACAGTTCACGGCGAATGTTCTGTGAACATATCAGAAATGACCCCTCACTGTACAAACTCTGCCAAAAATGCGATGCCCGGGGCGGGCTGGAAGCCGTGCGCATCTCTTCGCCCTATATTTACAAATGCCACTGCGGCATTGTTGATATTGCGATCCCGATCATCGTGGACAATCAGTATATCGGCGCCATTATGGCCGGCGAAGTAAAGCTGAACGATCAGAAACTGGAGGAAAGCCTGGAAAGAATATGCGTCCATACCTCTTTTGACAAACTTGCCGATTCACCGGATCTGCTGGCGGCCTATCAAAATATTCCTCTCATTTCCTATCAAAAGCTGAAAACCTCTGTGCAGATGCTGTTTGAATTATGCAATTATCTGGTGGAAGAGGCCATGAACAAAAATGTCATCCTGGATATGTACGAAAAGCTTTCCGGCAACAGCAATCCGTTTGACTCCGAAAATCTCTCTTCTGATTCCGTCAAAAAGATACGCCATGAACTGGGAAACGCGCTGACATCAGCTTATATCAAGTCTTCCGCCGCAGAGACCATCCACTGTGCCAACAAAACTCTTCAGCCTGCTTTCGACTATCTCTATGAGCACAGAAATATCATGCTTTCGCAAAAGGACGCCGCGGACATCTGTCACATAAGCACAGGCCACTTCAGCCGTCTTTTTTTGAAAGAGACCGGCGAGAATTATTCCGTCTTCTATATCCGCCTGAAAATCGAGTGGGCCAAAAAGCTGCTTTTAAAAACTGATATCCCAATTGCCCAGATCAGCGAAGAACTGGGATTTAATGAACCCAGCTATTTCACAAAGGTCTTCCATAAATATGAAACTATCACGCCTGCTTATTTCCGCAGGACGGCCCGGTCCGAGTCCTGAATATCTTCTTCTCCGAAACTTTAGCGGCTGCGGACGGATGGGGAACTTCCATCTTTATAAAAACCGCGCCGCCTGGCGCCCCAAAAAAGGAGCCATGCTCCGCAGATGTTTTCTGCGCTGCATGGCTCCTTTTCGGATTATTTATGCCTTTTCAGGAATTTTATTTGGAGCGTTTTCTTCTGACCGCTGCCACGGCGATCAGCGCTGCCAGAACAGCTGCTCCGGCAAGTCCTCCGGCCGCATACGGTGTATTGTCGGTGGAATCTCCGGTGTCCGCCGCTCCTGCCGTTTTCCCCTGGGAAGGTGTCTTCGCAGGCGCTTTTGTGGGCGTCTGCGTCGGCTCCTCAGTAGGCTCCGGTGTAGGCTCTGTGTAGATATTCTGGAATACCGGGCAGCCTTCCTGCTCAAAATCAATCTGAGCTTCCAGACTTCCCTCCAGATTATCTGTTACCGTTACTGTTACGCGGTAAACCGTCTCATCGTAGGTAACATGTGCCGCGCTTCCCTTCACCTCAGTGATGGTATAGCTGTAAGTGCCGGCCTCGTCATATGCGATCTCCGGGAATCTTACTACTCCGTCCGCATCGTTGACTGCCTCTGCCACTACCTGGCCATCGGCATCTTTCACCTGGAAGGTGAACTCCCCTGCTTCCAGTGTGCGCCCGCTTAAGACTTTCGTCACAGACAGCTGGACGCTGGTTCCGGATGCCTGGTAGGTATTGGTAAATACTGCCCCTTCTGCGGCCTGTCCGTCACTGAAGTACTCTACAGCCGCTTCCAGATGGCCGCCCGCATCAGTGACGGTGATCCGCACCGCGTAAGTATTGGTGTCATAGGTAATTCCGCCAAGTCCGGCAGGCACCTCTCTCATGGTGTAGAGATAAGTTCCTTCCCGGTCAAAGGTCAGATCTCCGAATACGAAGCTGCCGTCCGCGCTGTTTACCGCTGTACCGACCACCTGATTGTCCGCGTCGATCAGTTCAAAGGAGAACTCTCCCTCTTCCATCCCGCGGCCTTCCAGGTTCTTTGTTCCCCGGATGGCTGTTTCACCGGTCAATGTCACAGGCGCCGCCTGATAGCTGTTATTGAATACGATCCCCTCAGTTCCGGTTCCGCCGCCGGCGGTCACTGCTGTTTCCGCCTTCAGGACTCCGTTTTCATCCGTCACCTGCACAGTCACGTTGTAGACAGTTCCGTCATAGGAAACTCCTTCTTCCCCGTCATTGATCTCTGTGATCCGGTAGGTATAGGTTCCGGGCGCCGTATAAGTAATATTTCCGAACTGGAAATATCCGGCTGCGTTGTTGCTTACTACACTCTCTGCCGGCATCGGCGGCAGGGTGTTTACAAGACGGCTGCTGATCACTCCATCCAGCAGCTTGCCCAGCAGGCTGCCTGACCGGAAGCCGGTCAGCACTTCTCCATCTTCCCGGGTTTCTGTATTTTCCGCTTCAGGCGTCATTTCCGGCTCAGGAGTCGCCTCCAAATCGGTTTCTGCCTCCGGTGTTGTTTCCGGTGTGGCCTCCGGTGTTGTTTCCGGTGTAGCTTCCGGCACTGCTTCCGGTGTAGCTTCCGGTGTCAGAACTGCCTCGGAAGTTTCCGTTGGCGCCGGTGCCGGCACAGACGCGTTTACGCCTTCCAGACGGAAGCGGAACTCGCCTTCTTCCAAATCCTTTCCGCTCAGGTTCTTGATGCCGTTTAAGTTCACAGTGACAGCTTCCGGATTATAAGTATTCTCAAAGGTGACTGCGTCTGCTTCCTCTCCGTCCTTTGTCAGAGAATAGGAAGCCGTCAGCTGTCCGTCTCCCGGATCGTCCACTTTTACGGTGATGACGTATTCGGAATCATCATAGGTGATCCCGGCCGCGCCGCTGTTTTTCTCGGTTACCGTGTAAATGTAGGTTCCGGGTTCTGTGTAGACCACATCCTTCATAAAGACTACATTTCCGTCCGCGTCATTGCTGACAGTCTGTGTCTTCACTGGATCAGATTCCGGATTCTGCGCTGCCTGGGTAATGGTGAACGCAAACTCACCGCCCTGCATGGTATAACTGTTGTTCTCGCTGGCCGTCACAGTCTTTTTGGCTGTGAAATCCGGCACTGCTCCCACCTCGGTAGGATCTGCGTGATAGACGTTTGTAATGGTATTACCGTTTTCGTAAGATACGGCCGGAGTAAGAACTCCTGCTGCCGGATCATACGTTACAGTTACCACGGCTGTCACAACTTCTGTGCTGTTGGTAACACCCGGCACCTGTCCGCCGGTCTCAGCAATATAATACCGGTAAGTTCCTGCCTCGGTGTAGGTCATGGGCGCAAACTTAATTGTTCCGTCCTCGTTGTTGGTTACGGTCGTCACATCCGGAAGCGGCGTGCCCGCCGGGGAATCTTCCGCCGCGGAGATCGTAAATTCAAACTTATCGTCCGGTTTCAGTTCACGGCCCTCCATCGCCTTCACAGCTGCTACCGAAGCAGTCACCGGATCCGGCGTGTAGGTATTGGTAAAGGTCAGGCTGCCGGCAATGTTCTCAGACACTGCGACCAGCTGTCCTTTCTGATTATCGGTTACTGTTACATTTACCGTCACGGTATGTCCGTCGTATGAAACATTTGCAATGTCTCCCTTTACCTCTTTGATCTGGAAGGAATACGTGCCCTCTGTCTTAAAGGTAATCTTTCCGAAGGATGCCCTGTGGTCCGGCGTACTTCCGGTAATCTCAGCCTTATCTCCGGAAAGCACGATTGCTTTGTCCGCCACGGCCTGTTCCGTCTTCTCATCTGCCGGCGCCAGGGTAAATTTGTATTTATCGCTGTCATTCCAATCACGGCCCTGCAGCACCTTGGTTACTGTCAGGTTGGCATCGCCATCCTCCAGCATTCCGTCTGCCGCATCGTAACTGTTGATCCAGCGGTTTTCTCCCTCGGTCTTTGTCACCGATGCAGCCAGCGCTCCCCGGCCGTTATCTGCCACGGTCACCTCGATGGCGCGCACATGACTGTCATAGGTCATTCCGCCGGTCTCGCCTACAAAGCCTTCGCTTCCGGGCTGCTGCTCGGAAATGGTAAAGCGGTAGGTGCCTGCTTTGTTGAAGATAATATCTCCAAACTGGAAGGGTACCTCTGCCCCTTCACTGTACGCGCCCTGGATCGTCTCCATGGCGGCCGGCAGGATCACGGTTCCGGCATCCACAGCCGCCTGGGTCTGCCCGTCTGCCGCCTCCAGCAGGAAGGTAAAGCTGTCTGCCGAATTCCAGTCACGTCCCTCCAGGATCTTGAAGCCGGACAGGTTGACTGATCCGTCCAGAAGAGCCGCTTCGCTGACAGAATAACTGTTGCTGAACTCGATCTTGTCTGCCTCTGTCCAGGTCTGCTGGCCGTCCACAGACTTCTCGATCGTTTTTGAGATGCTGCCGTCCCGGGCTACGTGTACAGTTACTTTATACACTGCCCCGTCATAGACAACACCCTGCTGGCCGTCATTTACTTCGCTGATCAGATAGCTGTAATCCCCTTCTGCCGTGTAAACAATGTTGTTCAGCAGAGTGATGGGAGCCGTATAGCTTCCGTCCTCATTGGCGGCCGCAGCTCCGTTAAAGTTAGCCGGCAGCGTATCGCCCATGGGCGCATCGTTCAGAGGCTCTACCAGGAAAGTAAACTGGCTGTCTGTCAGTTTACTGCCGCGCATCACCTTCGTGCCGTCCAGCGAGAAAGCTCCGCCGGGCTGGAAGGTCCAGCTGTTGGTCCAGGTAAGCTGATCTGCTCCGCTTGTGACAGAAGCATTCAGATTGCCTGCTCCGTCATTTGTTACAGTTACAATAATGTCACGGCGTGCCGTATCATATTCCATGCCGGCGGCATTTCCTGCCTGCTCGGTCAGGTGATAGATATACTCGCCTTCTTTATCGAAGGTAATGGTGCCGAAATCAACTGCTGCACTGCTGCCTTGATCCGGCGTGATGGTGATATTGCCGGTTTCATCCACTCCGTCGGGAAGAGGAGCGTTATCCTCTGCCGTTACAGTAAAGGTGAAGCTGTCTCCGGCCTGGAATTCCCGGCCTTCCAGCGTCTTAGTTCCTGTCAGTTCCAGCGTGGTCTCCAGTGTCTGCGTATTCGTAAATGCCGCAGCTTGGGCCGTATTCTGGTCATTCTGGTTTATGGCGCCGCTGTTGTCGTACATTACGCGGGCCTCCAGCCTGCCTTCTGTCTGATTTTCCGTCACCGCGATGATCACCTGCGCTGTATGCGCGTCGTAGGTCATAGTCTCATCGGCATCGGCCGGCTTGTTTTCGGTAATCTCATACACATATGTGCCAGTCTCGGCAAAGGTCATTTCGCCGAATTGAGCTGTGCTGACATTTCCGTCCGCCGGTCTTCCCACAGTGATGGTGTCATCCTCCGGCATAGGAGCATCCTCATAACCTTCAGCGGGAGCAATGGTAAAGCTGTATTCCTCACCGTCTGCCCACTCATGTCCCAGCAGCGTCTTCTGTACGGTGACAGCATCATCAGCGTCCCCGCCGATCGTCACCTCCTCCGGCCTGTAAGTATTTGTAAAGATCAGGTCATCGCTGTCCTGGCTGACAGTTTCTGCCGTCAGGCTGCCCTTCGTATCATCTGTTACTTTCACCACAATGGTGCGTTCTGCCCGGGGATCGTTTTCAACTCCCGCGGCAGCGCCCTCTTCCTTTACCGTAAAGGTATAGGTGCCGGGTTCTGTAAATGTAATGCTGCCGAAGCTGGCCGCGTGATTTTCCGTATCTCCGGTAATCGTCAGCCGGCTGGGCGCAGGCATAATAACTGTCTGTGTTTCCTCCACTGCCGCTTTGGTCGCCTCATCTGCCGGTTCCAGGGTAAAGGTCCAGTGATCTGTGCTGAACCATCCGCGGCCCTCCAGATTCTTTACTACCCGCAGGTTTGTAGATCCTTCGAGCGATGCAGCACCGGCATGATAAGTATTGGCAAATACAGCCTCCTCCACATCTTTCAGAGGACTGAAGGTAGATCCGTCGTCATCTCTGACCTGCTGAATCGCAGAAGTCACAGTCATGGTGCCGTCGCCGTTATCTGCGGCGGTCACGGTTACATTGTAGGCTGCCTTTGAGTACTCCACACCTTCCAGAGCCTGCTCCTGCACCTCTGTCAGGGTGTAATGATATGTGCCGGGACGGGTGTAGACAATATCACCAAAGGGCAGGCTCTCATGGGCATCCGCTGTCAGACGGATGGAAGCAGTCCCTCCGGTCCGTCCATCCGGCATAGGCACCTGGCCGGCAGAAAGTGTGCTGCCGTCCACAATACTGTCCTGAGCAGTCAGCAGCGCCGTAAAGGAATCTCCCTCCAGCCATGCATCGTTCTCACGTCCCGTAAAGTTCTTGGTGACTTTAATAGCCTCTTCACCGTCAGACTCAAGAGTGCCTGAGGTAGTGTAGGTATTGGTAAAGTCAAGGGTCTGATCTCCCTCGTGCTGGCTGTACTGGCCTCCTGTCAGTTCTACGCTGCGTTTCAGTACGCCGTTCTCATCGGTTACTGTAACCTTTACCGTATATACGGTTGGATCAGATGTCACACCAGGAACCTCGGACTCCTGCTCGGAGATGGTCCAGGTGTAGATGCCTTCTCGCTCGTAGGTAATGGTGCCTGCGTCAAAGCGGTAGGTGTTGCCTGTCTGTGAAGACGGGTTAATGGTCACGGTGTAGCCGAAGCCGTTGCCCGCATCGTTGTTCACAACTTCCGAGAATTCATACCCATCCGAAGCCTGGACCGAAGGCAGCGGCGCGCCCTCCGGCCAGTCAGATCCATCTGTCTGCGCGGCCGTCATGGACACATTAAATGTAAAGGTATCGCCCTGCTGCCAGTTACGGCCGTTCAGTGTCTTAAAGAAGTTCTGATGGCCGTCGATGGTGGCCGGGTTGTAGGTGTTGGTAAAGTCAAGCTTAGCCGCGTCAGCAGGATCACCTGTGCTGCCCGAGCCTTCCACGATCTTTGTGGCTGTCGGTGCCGCCACTGTAATCTTGCCGGTGTTATAATCTTCCGTTACCGTGAATGTCACCGTGTAGGCGGTGTTGTCCCTGCTGATGCCCGCAGGCATGGTGCCGGTCTCGAAGATGTTATACTGGAACGTCTTAGTATAGACGCCCGGCTGTCCTTCCGTCTCGGCGGCACCCGCCATATCCTCATGGGTGAACTCGATCCAGCCGAAATCATAGATGCTGATATCGGAAGCGCTGCCTGTACCGTTGGTCACGGTCATCATGCCGCGGCCCTGGTCGTCCACCGCGCCCTCGGCATTAGCGTCCCAGCCCTCAGGCATGGGATTGCCTGCGGCCTGCGCGCGCATGGTGAAGCTGAACTGACCTGCTTCCAGTGTATAAGTATTGCCGGTGGTATCGTTGATGTACTTATGACCGCCAAGCAGCTGGCTGGCCGCATAGCCCCAGCGCGCGGGCTCAGCCGCGTACTTGTTCACGAAGGTCATGGACGCGCCGTCCTCGCCAGCCGCGGCGGCAGCATGCAGCCTTCCCTGTCCGTCATCGGTTACCGTTACTGTGATAGTGCCGATATGGCGGTCGTAGGTCATGCCATTCGTACCGTCCGCAGGCAGATCACTGCCGTTGTGGCCGGTTTCCGTCACGTTGAAGATATAGATGCCCGCCTGGGAGAAGGTGAAGGTGCCGTCGAACCAGAAGTTGGCGGAGTTCCCGTCCTTGTGCATGGTCGCCGCTGCGCCGGCAGTGGCAAACTCAGCCGCGTCGCCGTTTGTGGGCTGGAAGGTCACTGCGTCCCAGCTTCCTCCCTCAGACACATCTCCCTTCGCAAGCTGGAATTCAAAGGTTTCACCCTCAAGGCCGTTGCGGCCCTCGATGGTCTTGGTGCCTTTGAAGTCGGCCGATCCGGTCAGCGTGGCGCTTTCCGCCTCGTACTTATTGGTAAAGGCAGCAGCGTTGTCCACAGCCTTGTCGGCATCGGCAGTTGCTCCGGTGTTATCGTAGCTTACCGCAGCGTCAAGCTGACCGTCGAAGTTGTCGTCAGTCACGGTGACGGTCACGAAGGCCTCGTGCTCATCATAAGTCCAGCCTCCCCGGCTGTCTCCCGCGTTGAACTCAGAGGCGCCGACCTCGGTAATCTTAAACTGGTACTCACCCGCTGCGTTAAACTTGATGCCGGCGAAGGCTGCCGTCCTGGACTGCGCCTGCGTCACGCCGCCTGTAATGGAGGTCAGCGCATCGAAGTTCTCATCAACAGCCTCAACATTGTCCCACTTGGGATCTTCCCCGTTGACCGGCTCAATCTTGAACTGGAAGTCAGCCGTGGAGTCCGCGCCGGTCACGCTCTTCTGCACAGTGATCTGCTGATCGGCTCCCTCACCGCCTACAACCACAGAGCCAGGCTCATAGCTGTTAGTCACCTCAACCGGGCTGCCGGTCACGCTCTGGATATAGAGCTTGCCGTCATACTGGCCCTGGCCGTTGAGACCGGTCACCACAACAGTCACCGTCTTTGCCGCGGTGTCATAAATCCAGCCGTCAGCCGGGGCAGGCTCATCTTCCTGTACCGTGAAGGTGTAGGTACCCGGCTTGCTGAACGTCAGTTTGCTGAAGTCAAGGGTCTGGGATTCTCCCGCGTTGATGATACCGCTGGTGCTCACATGGAGCTGGTTATTTTCATCCAGTCCGGTGATATTGCCGATATTGTCCCCCGCAGCCGTCAGCGTGAAGCTGTAGCTTACACCGTCCGGAGAAGGCGCGCCGGTCACCGTCTTGGTTACCTGAATCGCATGATCCGTTCCCTCGCCGGCCTCGGCCGGGGTCGGATTATATTCATTAACGAAACCGAAAGTCGGAACCGCATAGTCATCTGCGTCAGAGTTGGCTGCGTCAATGACAGTCTCATTCACATCCTCGCCTGCCGCATTCTTGACCCTGGTCACGGTGGTCAGCGTATGCATGGTGCCGTCGCCGTTGTCCACAACCTGGATATCCACGCGGTACTGGGTCTGGTCGAAGTTCACTCCGGGCAGCGCGTCAGCGTCGGCCTCGTCCACGATGTAGCTGTAAGTCCTGCCTGCATCAGTCTGGTCGAAGCTCATATTCTGAAGCTTGTCCATGGTGATAGCTGTATCAGCAGCAGCTCCTGTGTTCTTAAAGTTCTTGTCCGCATCGCTCAGCTTGGCGTTTGCGCCGTCAGCTGTCACGTCAGCAGAATCCGTGCCCGCAATGGAGAACGCGAACTCGTCATTGGCCATCGGACGGTTGGTGAGTTCCTTGGTCACCTTGATGCCGCCCGCGCCCAAAGCGCCGTAGTTCATGGACGCCTCATAGGTGTTGGTGAACAGAGCCTTATCCGTGGTGTCGCTATGCTTGTCGTTGCTGTAGGCAACAGCCGCCAGCAGCTTGCCGTGATCCTCTGGGTTGTCGCTCTTGTTGCCGTCCGTCACAGTGACCGTCACGGTGGCGATATTGGTGTCGTAGGTCATGCCGGAGCCGTCGGCGGTCTCGGTGCCGTTCTCGTCAGCGGTCTCGTTCACCGTGAAGGTGTAGGTGCCCGTCTTGGAGAAGGTCATGTCCTCAAAACTAAAGTCCGCGGAACCGCCCTGCATGGTGTCCTTGGTGACTGCAGCAACCTCGGCCTTGTCCAGAATCGTCTCAGGACCGCTGGTCTGGGTCAGCTGGAAATAGAACGTCTCGCCGTCCTTCATGCCGCGGCCGGTCAGGGTCTTGGTGCCATGGATGGCGGTGCCTGCGTCCTTGGTCAGCTGCGCGTCCTCAGGATCATAGGTATTCTCAAATACGAGTTTGTTCGGGTCTGCGTAGTCGCCAAGCACGGTCGCCACAATGTGCGTGCCCTCGGCGTCAGTCACTTCCTCGACCTTGATCATGACTGTATGCTCTGCGCTGCTGTAGGTCATGCCGTCTTCATTTCCGGCCACCTCGGTTACTTTATATACATAGGTGCTGCCCGCATTGTCTCCGTCAAAAGTAATAGACGGGAAAGTAAAGTCTTCTCCCACATTGCCTGTGGTAATCGCGTTGTTCTGCGCTCCATCCGGCATCGGCGTATCGTCCGCACTGATCGTCAGCTTGTCCGCGCTGCCGCCATCGGTCACGAAACCTCCCTGGGCCTCAAGTTTAAAGGTGAACTTGCCGCCTTCAAACGGGTTGCCGCCGGTGGTGTCATTGTAAGACTTCTTGCCCTGGATGCCCTCGGTATCGTTGTCGGCGCTGTAGGTGTTCTTGAACGCCATGGTATCGCCCGTTACGATTTCACCCTCGTTTTCGGTGTTCACGAGGGTACCGTCATCGTTATACATGCGCTCGATCTTCACCGAGCCGATGGTCAGGGCCCCCGTGCCGTTGTCGCCGACCATTACGGTCACGCGGTAAATCGCGTCAGAATAGTTGATGCCCGCAACCGGCTGCTGGGGATCGCCGTTCTCCTGAATAGTGTAGCGGTATTCACCCGGTACGCTGAAGGTGATGTCGCCGAAAGAGGCCGTGTAGTTATTGTCCACATCATCGGCATCAACGGTAACGACGGCGTTCTCGGGCATCGGCACCGGAGTCACACCCTCGGGACCGCGGAATCCGATGATCGTAAACTCGAAGGAATCAGTGTCACGCCAGTCGCGGCCCTCCAGGTTCTTCTGCACCTTAAGCGTGGTGTTAGTGCTGAGATTCACATCCTGCGCATGGTAGGTGTTAGTGAAGGATACGGAAATCTGCATGCCGGCGGCAATCGTGCCGCTTACCGTTCCATCGTTCTCGGTATTCTGCTGCCCCTCCTGGCTCGTGCTGTCGATGGTGGTAAAGCCGTTCTGATTGGCGCCCTGCTCGGTCACCGTGAACTGCGCGCCAGCGGGAAGTCCCTTCACTTCAACGGACTGACCGCCGGTGATGGTGATGGTTCCGCCATTGGAAACCTTGCCGGCCGACTCATCAGAACCGTTTATGTAATAAGGATAAGAACCGGTCAGCGCCGTGCCTTCCGCATCGGTCAGAGAAACTTCAAAGGTGAAGCTGTTCTTGTCCTGCTTGGTCTGATCGGAGGCATTGCCCCAGTCTACCGTCTTCTTAATTTCAAAGCTGCCGGGCATGGGGAGCGAAAGCTTTCCGTTATTGCCCAGGCGCTGCTCAACGCTTCCGCCAACCCATGCGGGGTTAAGCACGTTTGCGGCAGTGCCGGTTACGTTGTTGTCCTTTGCATCCGTCATGGCAGCAGGACGATCCGTGCGCTCGGTATGGGCAGGAATAAATGCCTGGGTTTGACCATTTCCCCAGTTGATCGCATCCCACTCGGAACCGTCACGCGTCACGGTACCGTATCCCTCGGTCACTTCCCGGGCTTCGTTGCCGTTGCCCGTCAGCGTCCAGTAGACATCCTTGTAATACAGGGTATTCTGAACTTGGCTGTTGTAACGCGTAGCCGGCTGGCTGCAGGCCTCATCCAAGAAGAGCTGCGTGTTCGACGTATAGTAGTAGAACTTGTTGCCCTCGTTCGGCGTGAACTCTGCCGTGGCGGAGCCGTCAGCCGCATTCTTGATAAAACTGTTGGAGTAGAAGTCCAGCGTCGTCTTGTCAGCAGATGCCTGAGAGCCGATGATGGCGGCGTACTCAGCGCTCGACGGATCATTCAGCGCATTCATGACGCCGTCCTTTAAGCTTACGCCGTAGAACAGACGCACAGGATATGCCTGAGACACCGTCATGGTATTATTATCGGTATCCACATCGTAATTGCGCAGCGGAATGAGGGACGCCGGAATGGTCACCGTCACAGTGTCGCCCGTGGCAAGATCGCTGCTGCGAGTAACTGTCACCGTAAGGTCGGCCAGGTCCGCCGCACCGTATACGGCATTGCCATCAACCTTGCCTTCAAAGTGGTAGGTATCGACATTGCCCTCCGTCGTCTTGCTCGCGCTGGTGTAGATCTGGTCGCCATAGGCGAGCTGGATCTTGTCACTGCCCGCATCTGTGCCCGTCACCTGCATGTAGGAGCCGAGCTGGTCGGTAAAGGTAAGATCACCGGGATCCATATTGCCCTCGGTGCTGTTGTCGATGATCGGGGAGCCGGAACCAGCGTTCTCGGTGATTGAAGACGTAATGTTCTCAAAGACCTGGTCGAGTTCATCGGCATCAGTTGCAGCGAAGTAGTAGTCAGGATTCGGCTCACCCTGCGCTCCTGTCGTGCGGTCACCGAAGGACCAGTTGTAGCTGCCGCCGAACCAATCCCTCTCATACTCATATGTTGCGTTCTTATAGTTGCTCGAAACAGCGTGAAGGAACTTGTTAATGTTAGAAGTCCGGTCCGAAGTGGGATCATCGGAAGGATCTGCGCCCTGCACGACACCGATGCTGTAGATCAAAGTGCCATCCGCCTTCATATCTCGAGCGTACTCAACCGCATCAGAAGCAACTTCATCGCTCCAATTGCTAAACGTACTGGGCTCACCGTCTGTAAAGAAGATGACCACCTTCTGGGCGCCTTCGCGGGCCCCGGTAAGGCTTCCCTCGCCGTTGAGAACACGCTGGGCCTGATGCAGACCGTAATCCGCCTGAGTGGCTCCTTCGCCGTAAAGGCTGTTGATCGTGTTCTTGAGAGAAGATGCGTTATTGGTCGTATACGCACTGAGATCGGAAACCACCTGAGAACAGTTATAACCACTATTCGTAAGGCTGTTCCCAATGCGGTCATTCTCATCACTTGCGAACTTTACCAGTGAAATACGGTGCTGCTTGCTGGTATCAGCGATGCTGTCATTCATCGCGGCAACAGAATCAATGAAAGTGTTTGCCGCGCTCTGCAGCGCTTCCATCTTGTTGACCTGCTCGCGCGTATAAAACTGGGTGTGATCTGGATTGCCGTCATCAGCCGAAGTCTTCGGAGTGAAGGTACGGTAGTCCGGGTCTCTAAAAGAACCCGCATTGTAATACCAGCCGCGGTCACGGCTATAGCTGACCTCATGCCATTCACCGTCATCCTGAACATAGTATTCGGTTCGGCTGTTATTCCGAACATTATACGTCTCGGTATACGCATAGCCCATGCTGTCACCATCGCCGTTATCCATCGAACCGGACGTGTCAACGACCAGCACGATATCCAGCGGCGTGGTGCTCGTTGTCGTGGATTTCAGATTGGACGTAGAGGAAAGCGCCGAAAGACTTACGAGGAAGTCGGAGTCGCCCTTTGCATATGGACTGTCCGCTCAGCCCCGAATCGTTGTCATTCGTAAACGTATACGTGCCATTAAACACGCTCTTGTCGGTCCAGATGCGGCCCACGTTCTGCGTGGAAGGCTGACCATCCGGACGTGTATAGTTGGTCCAGACATTCGTAGTATCCGGGTCGGCAACAGGATTCGCGTTTTCTGTGACATACGCGGTCACGCCGCCGTCCCCTGGCGCCAGAAGATCAGAAATCGTTTTTTCGATCCTGTCCAGCAGACCACTGTCAGCTTCTGTTTCCGCAGGGGCCGGGCTTGTCTGCGCGCCGGTACTTTCCGCTGCCTGCGCCTGTACAGCGCTGGCCGGGAACAAACTGAAGACCATAGCGGCCGCAAGTATGTATGCCAGAGCTGCAGAAAACAGCCCGCCCTGCCTTTTTCCTTTCTGTTTCATTTTTTTGTTTCCCATTCTCTCTTCTTCCTTTCTTTTCCCCGCCTCATTGGGAGTGAGACGGATAAATTCCCCTTATTATTTCTGACTGAGAGTATTCTGTAAGCAAGCCTAATCCCAGAAATAATTATAAACGAATTTTAACCTAATTGCCGCCTTTTTGCAACAACATCTTATCTGGCAAAATATGAGTTCCTGCCAAAATTTTTACATTTTTTAATTTTTAAAAAGGAAGCGGGGCTTAGAGAGAATATCCGTATTTTCGCCGAAGCTGCGGTTTTTGGCCTATAATCGGCCTTTCTGCCCCCTGAATTTCACTGGATCTTTACAATTTTTTCAACTCTTTTATTTGCGGACATAATTATATAGAAGTAATTTATTTTTTGGTCCACACTTTTGTCCACAGAAATATAATATTATTTTCCTTGTTATTACCGGTGCTTTTATAATTTGAAGTTGTGCCGATTGCGGTTATTTGAAATGCTCAGTTTTGGGTATGCATTTCAGACACTTTCTATTATTTATTCCTCGTTTTATCTGTCTTTATATATTATTCAGAAAGATTTATAAATCGTCTTTTCTTCCATTCAGAATGAATCAAAAAAACAGCACAAATCAGTACATATCCAAAAAGCGGCTGCTGCCCGTGTAACATCAGGGGTATAGCCGCTTTTTTTCTCTCATGACTGTCAAAGACAGGATTATAGCACAAGCTGCTAAAACTACAACTGCTATTTACAGGATTTCCGGCAGAATTTCTGTTGTTCCGGCGGCGCCGTCAGTCCCAGAAATTTCTGAGACAATCCTGGTTCAAAGCCAGCAGGCCGATGAGCTCCTGCAGATCCGCGGCTGCCCTTCCTGAAATAAATTCTATCTCAATGGGATTATTCCACTCATCCCATCTCCTGCGGATCCTGCCGATCCAGGGGTTAGGCCCTGCTTCGATTAAAATCTCAACAGTCTTCTTCGCGTCATTGGGCAGCAGGCAAAAAGGGATTGTATTGTACCAGACTTGGATCACAGATCCCCGGTGGACTTTGACCCAGCCTTTTTTCGTACTTTCCCGGAAACCGCCGCCCTCCTCATGAAACAGTTCCCCGTCCTTTAAAACGATCCGGTACTGCCCTGTTTTTTCTCCTGCTGGATTTTCTCTGTCCACAGTCCGGGAGGTTACATTTTCTTCCTGCCAGGGTATCTGGACAAAGATACGGGGTTCCCCCTCTCCTCTGCCCGGGATGTGTGAACTGTCCTCCCCGGACAGATACTTTCTGATCCAGGCCGGGTCCGCATAAATTCCGTATTCGCTCATCTGACAGTCATCCGTCAGATCGTCCGCGATCTCCCGGATCACTGCCCGGAGTTCCAGTTTCTTAAGCCATTTATCCGGCAGAGAGCGCTCCCCCATATATGCGCCCCAGATCTGTCCGGCAATGGAAGCCGTGGAGTCGGAATCCCCCTCATGCCCCACAGCGTTCCGGATGCACTGGTCAAAGCCGCTTCCCAGACAGGCGGCTACAGAAAAAAGCCCAAGAGCCAGGGCTTCTTCCCCCACCCAGCCTTTTCCCAGCCGCTGCGTCACATCAAATTCCGCCATCAGGTTCACAGAACTGGTGTATCCGTCCATATCGGCCAGGCTTGCCGCCATTCTGATCAATTCCGCCAATCTCTGCGTTTCGGGATATTCCCCGTACATTTCCCGGAGAAGAAGAAGGGTATCCTCTATGGCGTAGGCCAGGGAAAAATTCTGCATGATATCATACAGAAGATTGCCAAGGGCTGCCGCCGGAAGCCATCCCAGAGGATGTCCATGGGTCAGGGCAGCCGTTTCCGCACAGGCTCTGGCGTTGTATTTTTTATCCCAGTGATGGTTTGCTCCGCCGTACAGGGCAACCGGTGCGATCCGCATGACCCCTCCGCATCCTTTGCTGTCATTGACCGGCTTTTCGATACTTCCGCCTCCTGCCTCAAGAGCAGACAGGCAGGTATTTCCCGGCGCCCGGCGGACATTCAGCTCCGGGATCTTCCGGATCCAGCTGACGGCCATCTTCTGCTTTTGATAATCATGCTTCTGGGTTTTCAGCCAGTCATCATAGGCAAAGCCGATATACTCCCAGATATCTGCTCCGATGCCCCGCATGCAGGAACGGCTGTATCCCCACAGCAGGCCGCAGGCGGTAAACAGCGTCATCTGCGTGTCATCGGAAATCAGCGCCATGCCGGTTTTCGGGTCCAGGATATAATCATGGATACAGGAACGGCCGGCGTCCTGAAACTCCACCGGATACCCCAGAGCGTCCCCGACAGCTCCTCCTAAAAGCGCTCCCCGGATCCGCTCTCTCTTGCTGAGGCCCTTTCCGAAGATCCACTTTCTGGCGCTCTCCATAGCCTGAAATTTTTCTTCCGATGAACAGACCAGCGTGATCTTTTCCGGCATCCGCAAATGAGGATAGCGGCAGGGAGCCTCAGCGATAGCAGAGAAAATGGCCGCGGCTGTCCGGCTGCACAGACTGTCTCCGTACCAGGGGCTGTGCAGAGAATAGCCCCCGGCACCGGTACCCACCAGGGGAACCGCCAGGTGCCGGATCCTCCTTTGATTTGCGGCCACCCGAAGCAGATTCAGCCAGCAGGTTTTCAGAAACTCATAGCTCTTTCCTGTTTCCTTCCCGCAGTCCGGCGCCGCAGTATGAAGGATAAAACGCACCGGCAGGCAGCCGCCGGAGGTAACCACCGTCCCTCCGGGCTTCATCTCTTTGCGAAGATCGGCACACTGCCGTTCCATCTCTTCTCCGGCCCGGCGGTGGATCTCTCTGTCCAGACCGCCGCTGCCGGACAATCGGACATCTGTAGGATTTACATAAGCGTCACAGGAGATTGAGAAAAGATCTCCCCGTATAACCTCAACTTTCAAATCATGTCTCCTCTCCCGATTTACCGGTCCACAATAAATTTATGTCCCGGGAACCTCAGCTCCCGGGACAGCAAAATTCTTACTGGATTTCCAGCACCTTGTAATCCTGATCTTCCACCGCTTTTTTCAGCACCTCATCGGCCACTTCCTTCTCCAGAGTCACCACAGCGGTTCCGGCCTCATGGCTGACCTCCGCAAGAGTAACTCCCTCCAGGGCCTCCAGGCACTTCTTTACTCTGGCCTCGCAGTGTCCGCACATCATTCCCTCGATTTTCATGGTTTTCTTCATAACTGTTTCCTCCTGTTTTTTGTGATGTTTTACTTTTATTTTTTTATCTTTTCCGGCGTCATACATTTTGAACCAGTTAAGACGCAGGGCATTGGTGACCACGCAGAAGCTGGACAGGCTCATGGCCGCCGCTCCGAACATGGGATTCAGTTCCCAGCCAAACAGCGGGATCCACACGCCGGCAGCCAGGGGAATACCGATCACATTGTAGAAAAAGGCCCAGAACAGGTTCTCATGGATATTCCTCAGGGTAGCCCGGCTCATTCGGATCGCCGCCGGCACATCGCTTAAGCGGCTCTTCATCAATACTACGTCCGCGGCATCGATGGCAATGTCCGTGCCGGCGCCGATGGCGATTCCCATATCTGCCCGGGTCAGGGCCGGCGCGTCGTTGATTCCATCGCCTACCATGGCCACTTTGCCCTTCTTTTTCAGTTCCCGGATCACGCTCTCCTTGCCGTCCGGCAGCACCCCGGCGATCACCTCGTCCACCCCGGCCTGGCGGCCGATGGCCCGGGCCGTCCGCTCATTATCTCCGGTGAGCATCACCACATGGATGCCCATATTCTGAAGTTCTTTCACCGCCCGGGGGCTGTCTTCCTTGATGACATCCGCCACAGCGATGAGCCCCGCGAGCTTGCCGTCCCTGCAGAAGAACAGCGGCGTCTTGCCGTCCTCCGCCAGAGTTTCCGCCTTTTCCTGCATTTCCCGGGAAATCTCTGTTATCCCGCTGATAAACTTCCTGTTTCCGCCGGTAAGCTTCTGGCCGTTCCAGACAGCGGACAGCCCGTTCCCGGGCAGCGCCTGAAACTCTTCCGCCTCCTGTTCCACTTTCAGCCCCCGGGCCGCTGCCTCGGCCAGGATGGCCCGGGCCAGGGGATGCTCGCTTTTCTTTTCCAGAGCGTAAGCCAGCGTCAGCAGTTCTTCCTCCGTGATCCCTTCCGCCGGCACAAGATCTGTCACCTTCGGTTCGCCGCTGGTGATGGTTCCCGTCTTGTCCAGTGCCACGATCTCTACTTTTCCCGTTTCCTCCAGGGACACAGCTGTCTTAAACATAATGCCGTGTTTGGCGCCCATGCCGTTGCCCACCATGATCGCCACCGGCGTAGCCAGGCCCAGGGCGCAGGGACAGCTGATGACCAGCACGGAAATCCCTCTGGCCAGAGCAAAGCCGATGGTCTGCCCGGCCAGGAGCCAGGCAAGGATCGTCACCGCGGCGATAGAAATGACCGCCGGCACAAACACGCCGGATACCCGGTCCGCCACCTTGGCGATGGGAGCTTTGGTAGCCGCCGCGTCGCTGACCATCTGGATGATCTGGGAAAGAGTGGTATCCTCTCCCACCCGGGTGGCCTCGCATTTGATAAAGCCGGACTGGTTTACCGTAGCCGCGGACACCGGATCTCCGGCGCTTTTATCCACCGGGATGCTCTCCCCGGTAAGAGCCGCCTCGTTCACCGCGCTGCTTCCCTCCAGCACAATGCCGTCCACCGGTATATTTTCTCCGGGCCGCACCACAAAAATATCTCCCTTGCGGACCTGGTCCACAGAGACCTCCGTCTCCCGGCCGTTCCGCAGGATCGTGGCTGTTTTCGGCGCCAGCTTCATCAGACTTTTCAGGGCGTCCGTAGTTTTTCCTTTAGACCGGGCCTCCAGCATCTTGCCCACCGTGATCAGGGTCAGGATCATGGCCGCTGATTCAAAATAGAACTCATGCATAAAGGACATGACTCCTGCCGCGTCTCCCCGGTTCATGGCATCCGCCATGGCAAACAGAGCATACACACTATAGCCGTAGGAAGCCCCGGCGCCCAGCGCCACCAGGGTATCCATGTTGGGTGCCCGGTGGATCAGCCCCCGGAATCCGCTGATAAAAAATTTCTGATTGACCACCATGACCGCCGTGGTCAGCAGAAGCTGCAGCAGCCCCTGGGCACCGTGGTTCTCTGCAAAGAACCTGGGCACCGGCCATCCCCACATCATGTGTCCCATGGAAAAGTACATCAGCGGGATCAGAAAACACAAAGAGGCGATCAGCCTCCGGGCCAGCTTCGGCGTTTCTTTATCTTTCAGCATCTCTTCCTCCGCTGCCGTCTTCGCAGCGGCGCTCTTCTCTGCTCCGGCGCCTTTTACGGCCGCCCCGTATCCGGCTTCCTCCACCGCCGCGATGATCTCCTCAGCGGAGGCCGTGCCCTCCACCCCCATGGAATTGGTGAGAAGGCTTACGGAACAGGACGTGACGCCCGGCACCTTGGAGACTGCTTTCTCCACTCTGGCGCTGCAGGCCGCGCAGCTCATTCCCGTTACATTATATTGTTCCATGGCACTTCCTCCTTCCTTTCTATAAAAATTCTGCCGAAATCCTGACGGATCATTTCATCAGTTTCTGCAGCGTCATTACCAGTTCATCCACCGTTTCATCCTTCCCCGCCCGGATATCATCCGCCACACAGGTGCGGATATGGCTGGCCAGCAGCACTTTGTTAAAACTGTTCAGCGCCGCGTTGACCGCGGATACCTGGATCAGGATATCCGGACAGTAGACATCATTCTCCACCATCTTCCGGATGCCCCGGACCTGCCCCTCTATACGGTTTAACCGGTTGATCAGATCTTTATACTCCTTCTCGGGCCGGATCTTTGTCTTATGGCAGCAGCACTCTCTGGACTCTTCCATTTCCTCCACCTCTCTTTCTGATTGCATTATATACCCCTATGGGGTATTTTGCAAGTGCTATTTTCCGGCGCCTTTTCATAAAAATCTCGACATTTCCCCCCGAAAATGTTATATTATACCTAATGTTTTATCCGATTAAAGCGGAAAAGCGAAAATTTTACACAAAGGAACTGAAAAGCCATGAGAATCATTGTATGCATGAAACAGGTTCCGGCCAGCAGCAACGTGGAGATCGATCCGGAAACCGGAGCCATGAAGCGTCTGTCCGGAGATACCCGCACCAATCCCTATGATCTTTTCGCCCTGGAGACGGCTCTGCGGCTCCGGGAAACCCTGGGCGGCACAGTTACGGTACTGACCATGGGACCGCCCCAGGCGGAAGAGATGATGCGGGATGCCTACGCCTGCGGGGCGGACGACGCCGTCATCCTCTCTGACCGGAAATTTGCCGGAGCAGATGTGCTGGCCACCTCCTACACGCTGATGCAGGGCATCCAGGTTCTGGGGGGCGCGGATCTGATCATCTGCGGCCGGCAGACCACTGACGGAGACACCGCCCAGGTGGGCCCGGCCATCGCCGAGCACCTGGGAATTCCCCATGCGGCCTGGGTGGCGGAGATCGTCCAGGCAGACGAACACTCTGTCACCGTCCGCCAGGATCTCGCCAGCGTCACCCAGGTATCCCGGATCCCCTATCCCTGCCTGATCACGGTGGACAAGGACAGCTGTGTTCCCCGTCTGCCCTCCTATCTTCTGAAGCGCGGCACGGCAAACCGGCCGGTGCGTTTTTTAAGCTTTGAAGATCTTCCCGACCAGAACATGACCCGTTACGGCCTGGTGGGCTCTCCCACTTCGGTAGAGCGGATGTTTTCCCCTCCCCCGGCGGAAAAACAGGTCTATCTGAAAGGCAGCGCAACGGAAAAAGCGGAAGAGCTTTTCTCGATTCTGACAGGAAAGAAGATCATTTAGGAGGGAAAACAGATGGATTTACTGAAATTCGACCCGCAGAAGTGTTCCCTCTGCGGCAAATGTATTGAAAAATGTCCCTTCGGGGCGCTGACCATGGAGGATACAGGAATCGCGGTCAACGATAAATGCCGGGCCTGCGGCCTCTGTGTGCGCACCTGCCCGGAGGGGGCCATTCATTTTGAACAGAAGGCGGACACCTTTGACAAAAGCGCCTGGAAGGATTTCCTGATCTTTGTGGAGCAGGAACGGGGCGATATCCATCCGGTGGCCTTTGAGCTCATCGGGGAGGCCAGAAAGATGGCCGCCAAGGTAGATTACAAGGTTAACTGCCTCATCATCGGCGGAGAGGGCACCTGCAGGAACGCGGAAAAGCTTCTGGCCTACGGCGCGGACACAGTCTATGTCTATGAACACCCGGGCTTTGAGGGCTTCCGGGCTGACTGCTACGCGGATGCCGCGGCCGACTGCATCGCCGCCGTCCGTCCCAGTTCCGTGCTGATCGGAGCCACGGCTCTGGGCCGTTCTCTGGCTCCCCGGCTGTCCACCCGCTTCCATACGGGCCTGACCGCCGACTGCACTACCCTGGACATCAAGCCCACCACGGACATGATCCAGATCCGTCCCGCCTTCGGCGGAAATATTATGGCCCAGATCCAGATCGCCCACTCCAGGCCCCAGTTCGCCACTGTGCGCTACCGGGTCATGGACCGGGCTTCCCGGGTGGAACATCCCACGGGACAGATCATCCGCTGCCAGGTCAGCGATGCCATGGTCCGCTCCCGCATCCAGATTCTTTCTTCCGAGGTCATCCAGAAGCAGAAAAGCCTGGAGGAAGAAGACATCCTGGTGGCTGTGGGACGGGGCGTCCGCACGGAAAAGGATGTGGAGATGTGCAGGGAACTGGCCGATGCCCTGGGCGGCCAGCTGGCCTTTACCCGTCCCATGGTGGAAAACGGCTTCGGCGACAATGCCCATCAGATCGGTCTTTCCGACCGTACTGTCCGGCCGAAGCTTCTGATCACCTGCGGTGTGTCCGGCGCCATCCAGTTCACCTCCTGCATGACAGGCTCCGAGTGCATCGTAGCCATCAACAATGATCCCCAGGCGCAGATTTTCGGAGTGGCTCACTACTGTATCGTGGACGACCTGTACCAGGTTGTGCCGAAACTCACCGAACTGGCGCGGAATCGAAAGGAGGACTGAAGGTCATGGCATATCCCTACAAAAAAATGACAGAAGAAGACTTTGCCGCGATCCGCTCTTTCACTGCCGGCGACCGGGTATGGGTGGGCGATGCGATCGCAAAAGAATATTATCACGATGAGATGCCGGAGTACGGAAGCTATCAGCCGGAGCTCTATGTGGAGGTCATCAGCAAGGAGGAAGTCTCCGCCATCATGGCCTACGCCTACAGGGAAAATATCCCGGTTGTCTGCCGGGGCGCCGGCACCGGCCTGGCCGGAGGCGCCACCTGCAAGTACGGCGGCATTATGCTGTCCGTCATGCGGATGAATAAAATTTTTCCCATTGACCACAAAAACCAGACCATCACTGCCGAGCCCGGCGCCCTGCTGGTGGACATTCAGGCAGCCGCGGCCGCCGAGGGGCTTTTTTATCCCCCGGATCCCGGCGAAAAAACAGCCTCCATCGGAGGCAATGTCATCACCAATGCCGGCGGCATGAAAGCGGTCCGCTATGGACTGACCCGGGATTTTGTGCGCTGCATCGAGGCGGTCCTGCCGGACGGCTCGATCATGAACTTTTCTTCCAACGTGGTAAAAAACACCACCGGCTACGCGGTCAAGGATCTGATCATCGGCTCTGAGGGAACCTTATGCATCCTGACCCAGGTGACCTTAAAGCTGCTTCCGGCGCCTACCTGCTCCGCCACTTTAGTGATGCCCTTCCAGAGCCTGGAGGAGTGCGCCGACATGGTCCCCAAAGTTCTGGAACTGTCCTTTGTGCCCACCGCCATCGAATTTCTGGAGCGGGAGCTCATCGACATCGTGGAGCGGACGCTGAACAAGCCTTTTCCGGTACAGCAGGGCGAAGCAGTCCTCATTGTCATGTACGATGCCTCCAGCAGGCAGGAACTGGACAGCGCCGTGGAGGCGGCTTCCGAAGCGGCCCTGGAAAACGGCGCATTCGACTGTTTTATCGCCGATACGCCGGAGCGGGCATCCAGCATCTGGTCGGTCCGGGGAGCGATCCTGGAGGGCATGAAGGCTGACTCTGTCTCCCAGGAGGAATGCGATGTGGTGGTTCCCAGATCCCGCATCGCCGAGTACGTAAAAGCCGCCAAGCGCATTGCCCTCTCCCACGGCATCCGGGTAGAGCCCTGCGGCCACTGCGGCGACGGCAATATCCACACAGAAATGCTCCGGGGACCGGAGATGAGCGATGAAGAGTGGAAAACCGCCACCCACGCCTGCCTGACGGAGCTCTACGCCCTTTCCAAGGAGCTGGGCGGCCAGCTTTCCGGAGAGCACGGCATCGGCAACGGCCGTCTGGAATTTCTGAAGGAATTTGTAGGGCCCCGGATGATCGCGCTCTACAAGTCCATTAAACTTGCCTTTGACGACAAGCTGATCCTGAATCCCGGCAAAGTCGTGGAATTTCAGGATCCGCAAGAAACTATGTAACGGGGGAACAAGAGAAATGAGTACAAAAAAATCGATCCTGGTAGATAAAAGCAAAATGCCTCTGGTGATGGGTATGGCCTTCGTAGCCTTCACCACCCAGTTCGGCGGCGGCTTCGCCTCCGGCGCCCAGATCTACCAGTACTTTATCAACTACGGAATCTGGTGTCTGGTGCTGCCTCTGCTGACCCAGGGGCTCTACGCCTTTTTCTTCTGGTACGGCATGCGCTACGCCTACAAACACAAAACCTACGACTACCGGAGTTTTTCCGACAGCTTTTACGGAAAGACCCGCCATGTCATGTCCAACCTCTATGAGGTCTGCTACCTGATCATGATCGGCACCGCCTCCGCGGCAGCCTTTGCCACCGGCGGCTCCACTATCGAGAGCCTGACCGGCCTGCCCTACTGGCTGTGCACTGTGATCGTGGCCGCCTTCATTTTCCTGGTTGCCCTGTTTGGAACCGGCGTGGTGAGAAAATGCGCTTCTACCTTAAGTGTGCTGATCATTATCGGCCTGGTGGTGGTGCTGGTGCCCAACATCATCGCCCAGTGGGATTCCATCGTGGCCGCTGCCGGACGCATGGCAGGCGGAGAGATGGCTGTGCTTTCCAAAGAATCCGGCGCCTTCGGCCCGGCTCTCTGGTCCGCCGTCCTGTACTTCTTCTTCCAGCTGGCCTCCGTCTCCGTAATGTACCAGCATGTGGAGCCGGTGACGGATCCCAAGCAGATCAATAAATCCGCCATCGCCATGTTCCTCTGCAACTTCCTGGCTATGGAGCTTTCCATCGTGGGCCTGCTGGCAGTTTCCTTTGTGCCGGCCCTGCTCGACACCTCCATTCCCATGCTGGTGCTGGTGGAAAACGGCGTGGGAGCCACAGTTCTGACGCCCATCATCTCCCTGCTGATCATCCTGGGCGCCATCTCCACGGCGGTAAATATGATCTCCGGCATCGTCACCCGCTGCGTCAACGCGGTGGAGCGCCGGATCGCTGCCCCGGAGAAAAAGAAACAGGGGCACCTGGCCAGAAACGCGGTATTTACCCTGATCTTCACCTTCCTGGCCTTCGCCATCGCCCAGTTCGGCCTGATGACCGTGGTCAGCAAGGGCTACGCATATCTGGGCTATGCGGCGCTGATCACGCTGTTTATCCCGTTTGTGATCCATATGATCCGGACGAAATTTAAGGAAATCTAAATCCCGGACAAACCTTTTTCAGATCCAGAAGAGCCATCCGCATCCAGATTAAAACAGAATCTCGATGCGGATGGCTCTTTCTTTAAAGCAGTTAAAATCCCTGTATTTTTCAACAGCTTTACAAACAGATTTTCAAGTACCAATTTTCAATGAATCTTTTAAATTTTTTTCTTGTTCAAAGCTATTTTCCCCTTTTTTAAAAAATCTCTTCTTTTCTCAATTTATAATTTGTTTATCAAAAATCAAAGGAGGTGTTTACATATGAGTTTCCTGTTTGGTTCTATTCTCTATAGTGTAGGCATTATTGCCGGTTCTATCCTTTTTGCTTAATTTAAAGCAGCCGGCCTGCGGCGGATGGGACACATGACGTATGCTCTGTGTCCCGTTTGCTGCACATGGGCCGGAAAGGACAGCAAAACAAATCAAACATTTGAACATGATTAAATTATACAATATCAAAACCTGTAGGAGATGCAATTTATGTTTCGTATTCGCCGGCATAATTCCAAGGATAGTTGGATTTTTCTAGCTGCTAATATTATTTATTTTTCTGCTTCCTTTTTATTATACAGATTCTTATGTTACAGACATTCTTTTTCACTAAGTCAAGTAAAACTATTTATAAGCTTGTTCCTTCTTTGCACCGGTACTTGGTCATTAATAAGTTTTCGCAACTTTCACAACTCATTTAATCTTGCTTCAAATTTAATCCTTCCATGGGGAATTTTTTCTCTTTTACACTATAATACTGCCTGGATAATTTTCGCGGTTTCTGTTCTTGTCAACGCAGGGATTATCTCTCTTCTGTACTGTCTGCTTCTTCATTCGCCTTCTCTTTCACTAAATTTCGCCTGCCGATTACACCCGGGGACAAAGCGATTATTTTCTATCTATGCTGTAAGAAATATTTTCGCAGCTGGGATGCTGCTTCTTATGCTGCCAGCTGTAGTTTATACCTTCGCGGGAATTAATTTTTTAACCGTACCTGGAAATCCGGATATTTCTTCCTTCACCGTTGAAAACCAGATGGATATCATCACTTGCCTTCAGGAAGAAGAATGGAAAAATTTAACCATCCAGCAGAAAGAGTCCGTCCTTCAGACTATTGCTAATATAGAAGTGAATTTTTTAAGAATGGACAATCTTCCTACAGTACAAATTACAGATCTTGCATCTGAAGGAGCACTTGGCTGCTTTTCTTATGATAAAACCCTTATACAACTGGATGATAATCATGTTGCTGATGACTCTTCTCTTTCGGTCTTATATACTTTATGCCATGAGGTCTTTCATCAATTTCAGTGGCATTTGGTAGAATTATACAATACGGAATCCGATGCTTCTTATTCAAGTTTGTCTGATTCGGAAGTAATTGAAAAATATCGTTTAGAACTATATAATGGCAGTCCTGCGGATTACACGCAATACTATAATCAGCTGACAGAAACTGATGCAAGAAACTATGCGTACCTGCGTGTTCTTTTCTATATGGGCGAAATTAGTGCAAACTCTTAAGAGTATCAGGAGGACCAACCACCATGAGCATATATACTGTTTGGAAACAATTTTCTCTTCGTTCTCTGCGCCTTCTTTACCAGACGCACTTCCATATTGAAAACGCTGAAAACCTCGAATCACCGGAATGCCTGCAATACGAGTCTCTTGAAAACTCCTTTTCCCTTTTCCATTTTGCAAAGGCGGAACAGCAGCTCAAAACAGCTTTAACCCTCACTGCTAACAACAGTATTGTTCTTACATATATTCTTTTACTTTTAATAGATTATTACTGTTTTTTTCATGAAGTTTCCGAAGCAAAAAAATATTATATAAAATTAAAAAAATTACAATCCTGTCATTCAGACGAATTAAAACAAAATATCTATTTTGAAGCTACCCGGCAAATACGTACTGCTTATTACGAAAAGCTTCTCTCTGTCAATGACTGGCGCTATACTCTGGAAGATAGTTTAATGCTTCATACAAACCTGTTATCCTCTCTTCATGAACTTCCTGGACATCCATCCTGTATTCTTATCGGCAATATAATTCTCAGCAAGAAATTTTTATTGTCAAATCTTATTGATCTTGATGAACTGCTCCTTCCAATCGTCAAAGAATTATAAATAAAGGGTCCGGATTTCATTAAAATTCCGGACCCTGCACATCATTTATTCCGCTTTTATAATTTCTCCTTCATACAAAATTTTTTTATTTTTCTGATCATATTTCGTGCTAGTAATTGCAACTTTTAATTTTGTTCCTACTTGAAAATTATCGGCTTCACTCCGCTTATCAAGACGGACTTTTATAGTTACCCTATATCTTCCCAGCGTCTGAACCATTAGATTATTGAAATCATCTTTTCCCCTAAGGACTTTTGTTTCCAAAATACATCCTGCCGCCGGATAATGGTTATAGGCATAAAATCCAGCTCCTGCATTTTCTGAAGGTCCATTAACAGAAAGAGAAATATCATTGTCCACTGATAGGGGATGAAGGTATTCTTGAAACAGAAGTTCTGTTCTCCTTGTCACTTGTCCATTTTCCCATTCGCACTTTCTCCAATTCCATTTATAATGATTATACATTCCCCACAGATATCCCTTATTCCCAAATTTAATAGATGGCACACTTCTTTTCCCTTTGCTGATTTTTTCTACTGAACAGGGATAAATCACAGGAGTCTCTGACTCATCGATAGCCTCAAAACTGCACAGCCGCAAAAACGGTCCCATAGCATTCTGACAAAATTCCAGGTCTGGCTGCTTCCAGTGTATCTTCCTGAAATCAGACTGAAATACATCCTGATAATCCTCCCAAAAGTATCCGATCTTTCCCTCCTTTTGAAATGTTCGGATCTGAACATCTTTGACCCGAAGTTCTACGCTTCCTAATCCTAAAGGTTTTCCTTTTCCAAGTTTGTAACCATACTTTCCCTGCCCATCTGCTTCATTGCTGATATTACAGATCCAGATCAGCTGTTTCAATTGGCTTTGGCTCAGATCCTGGAAATAAACGGTAAATTCAAATTTTACATTAGACTTTACCGGATTCACTGTGCAGTTTCTTTCTGTCCTGGGTATTCCCTCTAACGGAAGATCCCCCAGAGTTACCGGTGTACGTTGATGCCAGTAAAATTTTCTCCCAGAAATCTTAGGTGCTCTGTTTTCAAACAGCTGCGGTCTGGAGTTTTTTTTCGCTCTTGCCAGAACATAATCATATGTCCAGGACAAAACTTCTTTTTTCCCCAACTGCGGTTTCTGCAGATAAAATTCGGAACAGCTTTTTTTGGGGCCGGCTAATTCTGCCAGTGTAACCTCGCCGGCATAAATACTATCTGCATTTTCCTCTGCATCCAAAAAACCATCCTGAATCCTCAGACGCCCTGCCCATGCATTAGGATACTCCTTTTTTTCATCCACAGTAATATTTTCTCCTACCATACCAAAAAGTTCGCAGGCCGGACACATGCGTCTGATATCTGTACAAGGCTGATGTTCCCCCTGTTTCTCCAAAATTTTTTCTATAGAATTTTGATATACTTCCTTTGTCATGCAGGCCGGAGAAAGATACAGTTTTTCTGCCGCCTTGGAATAATACACCGGAAAATATCCTATCCCATACTTCAAAAACTCTTTCAGACCAGCGGAATAATTTTTATACTGTGCTTCGGGCTCCTTATTTAACTCCTGGTAAGATATCAGCACATCCATCAATCCCTGAATCGCCGGATTTCGGGGAGCCAAGTTATTTGCCACTATCTTTGCGTTGTCTGACACGCAAAAAACATAGGCACGATTTCTGCTTACATTTTTCTTAAGATAGTACGCAGTTACAATTGGTTTATCCTGAAACTGTTCACCGTAAGCCTCGACAATCACGCCTTTTTTCACTCGATCGTCCTTACTGTTAACCCTCTGGACTTGCACCTCTTCGCCAGCTGAATACTCCGTATCACATCCTATTATGACAATTTTTTCAGCTTCAAAAAGAGTTAAAGTTCCATTGTCTTTTCGTTGAAGAAGTCCTGGCTCATAAATATCACTGTTCCGCCTTACCGGCTTTTCCTGAATATCCGTCACAGAAAGGCAGGAATTAGTTACTGTTTCGTAGGCGCTTCTCAGCATTCCACGTAAAGAAGAGCCGGGAATAACAGGCGTTTTTCCATCATATGAAAAAAATTTCTGGACTGGATGTTTGCCCTTGTGATCTTGATCCACCCGTTCTTCTGTGTCTGGTATAAAAAGCAGTGTCCGAGTCTTCAACTCCACCTGTATCTTTCCGGAATACCCTTTTTTTCTGCTGCCATTTAAATCATTCTTTTTTCTGACCACTTTCGTATCCAAAGGCACAAAATGATAGACCTGTACAAACTTCTGATAGCTTTTTAATCCTTCCATTTCATCCTCCCCTAATCCAGAATCTGTTTTCCCTGTTCAGAAATCCGAAACAGACCAGATAAGCGATAATCCGCCAACAAAAGCATCCCGTCTTCCGGATCAGGAACATAGTACTGAATAATCTGATAACCCCATGCCCTGCCTTCCGGATTTTCTATTCCCGGAAGATGATACCGCATTCCCCTCTCTTCCTGAACAAATCCATCCCGAAACTGCGTGCCCCACATAAAATGTTCAGCTGTCATAGAATATATTGTTTCTTCCTGTGATGAAGATTCAGCTTCTTCTTTCAGAATTCTTCCACTCAGGATCTCCCGGTTTTCATTTCTTATATACACTTCTGTTTGCTCGTTAAAGATACGGGCTTCTTGAAAAAACTTCTTGTCTGCCGGCTGATTCTCCGGCCAGAGTATCTTATTTTCGCTAAATCGTGCAAAATCCACGCGGTAATCTTCCCAAAAAAGGATCCATGCTTTCTGGCCCCGAAACTCTCGTGCAACCACTTCTGAAAGATCTTTATATGTTCTGGCTTCTCTTAACAGTGTTTTCCTATCTGTCTCCGCCAATTGATATCTCATGGAAATCCCTCCCTTTTAATTTCTCCGTCAATGCCTCCCAGTAAGCTGCTTTTTGTTTATCCGGCAAGGTTTCTCCATTCAGGCAAATAGATCCGTTTTTCAAAAAAGTACCTCTTCCTACAGATGTCGCCCCGCCGATTGCTTCCATACCATTAAGGATTTCCTCCATCGCAAGCAGAATCAGGCCAATTTCATAATCTTTAGCCTTATATATCCTGGCGTTCAGTGTATACTGCCCTCCTACAGCTACTCTTTCCGAAAAAAGCGCTGTTTTCAGAACACCTTGAGTAAATCTGTCAATTTTTATTCTTGTGACATTTTTGAAATTTGCATTGCTCTGCTGTCTCTCATCAACGGATTCTTCAAAAATAATTCTTGATGCGCTTTTTTCCTCGCTGTCCTTTTCAGCACCAAATAGTGATCGAAGCATTTTTTGTGCTTCCTGCCGGGAAATCCATTCCGTATTCTCAAGAATCCGATCGGCAATATGCCGAATCAACCCATTCCAGGATGTACCGGGAATTACTGCTCTGCCATATTCTTCTAAATCCCCCAAAAAATCTTCTTTTTTATGTTCCGTCAGCTGTTCACAGTCCACATCCAGATTATTCAAAGCATAATTCCTAATCAAAAGTGCACTTTCCACCTTCAACGGAACAGACAAAATCGTATATTGGGAATGATAGGTAGGCATTGGAAGCTGATTGATTTCTTTGTCTGCTGTTTCATCCCAGTTAAAATGAATGTAGGCCCGCATATCTGCCGCATCTTTTAATATCAAATTTTTCATACGACAATTTCTGAATCCGATTTTTCCATACCCTCGATTTGTTTTTGCTCCGATGCGTAAATCTCCCTCCTCAGCGCATCTCAACAGATTGGAAATAAACTGCAAAACAGGGAGTTCCCTTGTAGCCTCTCTCAGTAAAAATTCTATACGGAATTGGAAGCAGGCTCCGGATTCCAAAACTTCAAAATTATATTTGGACTTATTTTTGGCTGTTTTTGTCAGCCCATGAACCTCAATTCCATCCCGGATCACACAATTATATTCCTTTTCCTGAATCAAACAGCTGTCATATACTGTTATCACACTTTGCCGTGAGCCGTCTTTGGAATCTCCAAAAATGCGATCCAACTGTACCTGCAGCAAGCCTTCTGATTCTGTAACAGCACTTCTCATAACGCCTGCCAGAGAAGAGCCTGGAATAAAGGGATTTCCTTCTAAATCTCTCAGCAGATCATAATCTGTGGTTTCATCCTCTCCATTTCCCAGTATTAGCGGGGACTGCAGATACAATTCCGCCTGAAACCATATACTTTGACAAATTTTATTCCGATTGTTCCCCCGGCTCATCCCTGTTCCACCTCCCCTGCCATCTTCAGCTGCTTCGCCCGAATCATTTCCTGCATAATATCTCTGAAAAGTTCAAACGCTCTTCCGTTCAGCAATTCTCTCTGACGTTTGTCCCAGTCGCTCCGGATTCCGCCAGCCATCCTTCTTCCCTGGGCAACAAATTCATTTTCTGTTTCTAAATTATTATCTTCTTTAAACAATGTTCTGATTATTCTTGCAAACCATTCTGCATTGCTTTTTTTCGCGCGTTTACTGGCATGCTCCATTTGTTTTCTAGTGTCTGAAAAAGATTTTGAGTTTTTAATAATCTGCATCAGGCTCGATAAAACATGGCTATTGGGAGAATCCCGCAGTATATTTTTCAAATCATTGACACAATCGGAATCCGCATGGCGGTACTGTTCTCTGATTCGGCTGACTAAACACTGATCTATGTATTTTTTCGGCTCATATCGTTCATATGCCTGGATTTTTCTTGTCAGATTCGATTCTTCCTCTGTGTCCATAGAAGTTCCTTCTTTCTTATCGCCGTGCCAATTTAAAAAAATTCTCCCATAGCCGCTGTCCTGATATCGCCCATAAGAATGATTTTCTATCTCTTGCATCTGATAATCTGTCAAGGACTTCATGCCATAAATAACTATTACGGAACCAGGCATCAGTACTTGCCTCTCTATGGCAGGCATTCCCCATTTTCCATTAAACCCTTTAATATTTCGGGTTCTGCAGCAGCAAAATATATTCTGTTCCGCTATTTCTGTCTGCGGAAAAATTGCATGCAAGACATCTGTTACTTCCGTAGAGTCACATCCATATTTGTCTACTGCTACAAATGGCGAAATAAAGGTAAGCACCAATCTGTCATCCAGGCAGCGCCGGCTGCTGACAGCAACTTTTTCCGGATATGTAATACGCGCTTTTCCATACTGAGCATTCCTGGATCCGCCAAGAAAGCAAGTGCTTCCTTCCGGCAGCAAACATTTTAAGGCATTTACAAATTTCTCCGCCCCTCTAATTTCCCCATAAAAATCCTGATTTTCGCAGAGAGCCTCTCTGCTGTACAACTGACCGCCTGACGCTGCGGCTGTCTCTCCTTTACCGGATTTTTCGGCATGACCTATAGAACGATCCTCCGGCCTTCTGTGATGATACATTTCTGTGCTATGAGGTGTGTAAGTTTTAACTTTCCACGCTTTTTCCTGCTCCGGCATCCACACATACTGTCCTTCTATTTTTTCTTTTTCATCCAGAAAGTCCATCCATTCTTCCGGATTGCAGGCAGCGATATCATATATCGTTTTCCAACGGCTGTGTTTTTCCTTCATCATACTGAAGGGCATAGGATAAAAGACCTTCTCTTTATATTCCGGCCAGCAAAATCCATAACTCACCAGATTATCCAGAAACAAATTTCTGAATAGCTGTTCCTGATGGAAGGGTATATCTGAAGCACGCTTTCCCCGCCATTTCATATAGGCTGAAGCAAAAACGCCTCGGACCGCACTTCCAGGGATAAAGTTCTCTTTTACTGCACAGGGTTGTTCCAAATGAATCTGAATCGGAAGAACCATGCTTTCTCCGTAATCCTCCTCGATTTCCTGTATATCTAACTGCGGGAATGCAGCTAAATCATCCGCGTCATTGGAGATTTCTATTTTACAGGAAACGCAGCCCATTCCTCTTGTCCGATTGCAGCCCATATGCCGTATCATTGCCGCGCAGTCCTGAAGCAGCTTTTTCTGTTCTTCATTAAGGGGGTCAATTGAAAACATTAACCCTTCAAATATAATACCTCTGCGAACGCATCTCGTCATACGCAAAGTATTATCCTCTGCTATACCATCTTTTCCGATTGCTGTCTGCGAACGCACTACCGTAAAAAATTCCAGAACCGTTTCATGTTCTGCAAACTGTCTCAAATTGGAATCTTTTTTTGCATCATCAAGAAACGCCCGAAGTTTGTCCGCATGTTCTGGATAGAGGGTTGGGAATATAATACTTCCCGAATAATCCCCCGTTTTTCCAAAAACAGATTCTATCAGCTGTTTATCCGCCATATTAAACTCATACAGTTCCATAGCCGCTTCCCGAAATAGTCCCTTAACCCTTCTTCCCTGTATTCTTGGAATACCATAACTATCTGTGTCAACCTCTGTATCCAAAACTCCTGCCAGAGTAGTACCTGACCCCGGACAGGTATCACTTAGAAGTTCCATTCTCAGCTTAATCATCGGTGATTTCCCCCTTATAATCAACAAAAAAATCCAGCGTTTCCAGTGCGTCCCACAGAACTGCCACCGGCTGGTCTTCTGCCGCAGCAATATAATCCGGAATAGTTCCGCCGTAATAAAGGCTTAGAATATTACCAATTTTTCCCAGTTCCTTTTGGTATCTCCTTTGAATCTCAGCCAGCTTCTCTTCAACTTCTGCATAACTTTTAAAAAACGCATTTCTTAATCCTTTCCACTTTGCCCTAGAAGCTGCCTCCCCTTTATGTAACACTCTCAGAATGTTATAAAAACAATCCAGCTGATATTTTCTTTCCTCCATCCCTATGTCTCCATCCTGGCATACCAGATATGGCCTGCTGCAAAGGGAAATATTTTTCCCTTCTCTGCCTCTTACCTGATACTGACTTCTCCTGACTTCAGACAAAGGGGCTAATTCTCCACGAATCACTTGAAAATCCAGCCAATTTCCCATCTTCTCCTCCGTCATATGCTCTCTGGCACGGACTTTTGCATTCTGACAGCACGACTCTGCCATTTCATATGCTTTAAAAAATGGAAATCCCGGCTTTATAAAGGCTATTCCCGCACATGCGGAAATAAAAATCTGATTAGAAAAATTCATCTTGGATTTTATCTTCTGCAGATTTTTTAAAAACAATTCTGCTGCCGGAAAAGCGATCAGTCCGTTGCATACAAAAGTAAAATCATCACCGGCTCCATAAATTTTCCTGAACGGCGGTTTCGATGCATACTGATCCGTGCGATACATCGCCAATCGATTATCTTTGCTTTTCAGAATCAATTCACCGCAGATCTTAAGTGTTTCCTGATAAGCCTGATCATATAGGATCTGGATCTGTTTAGAAAAATTTCGAATCAGCTGGATCCCTGTTGCGTAATTACTGTTTCTGAGAAGTCTGCGGATATTTTCTCCCATCGCGTTTCCATCTGCATGGATCACAGCAATCCATTGTTCGCCTTCCGGTCCAGCCATATTCGACAGTTCTTTGTATGGAATATCCTGCTGAATGTCCTGTTTGGAGCGTTCTTGTTTCCGAAGGACTTCCTCCGCCACCCATCTTCCGTCTGTTCCTTTCCCAGAAGCGGGTTTTTCTGTGTAAAAACAAGTTCTCGTAACAGAAAAACAAGGAACCTCTGTACTTTTTACCCCTCTCTGCTTCTTTATCTGAAGTTTTTTAAATAGAGTATCCACATCTTTCCCAAAATTATCGCCCTCTATATCCAGATATTCCGTCACAACCTGTAACCCCGGCATCTTGCGCAGCAGTGCAAAAGAAAATTCTGTATTAACCTTTTTATAAAACTCTTCTTTGCCGTAATACAGCAGCGCATTGCCGCCTCCTGCATAGATCAGAGCACAGTCCATATCTTTCTGTATAAAATTTTCCTTCGTTTTCTCTCCATTTTCATCTGCCCACTCTATCTCGATGTTCTTCAGCAGTCCCTTTCTGTGCAACCTTTCAATGACCTCCGGCAATACCTTGCTGAAACAATCTCTGGCCAGCATTGAAGCCCCCCGATTATCCCGAAGCCGGTTAGATTGAAAAATATACCGCTGCACAGAAACAGTATCATATAATGCCAGTAATCCCATAATCTTCTCCTTCGTTAATTAGAAAAATGTTCTTTTAAAGTATCTACTAACAGAGAATAATCATTCAAAATATCTTTTTCATATAAATCTACATCTCGTTTGAAACTGGACAGGTCTTTTTTAAAACTCTCTAATCCTTCTGTCATCAAATTTACAATCCCAACTTTTCCATGCTCACCTGCTATCTGCTCTGCTCGATAAACCGCCTCAAACCATTTCCCCTTTGCCATATTTTGTTCATTACTCTCAGCCATGGATACAGAAAAATAGGACAATTCATATCCCCTTAAGGCCAACACATCAATTTCAAATGTTTTGTCTCCGTCATTCGGCCGCACTTTATAAGACCATGCTGTTTCTATATTTTCTTCTAAAGATCTGCGGGCATCTAAAAGAGCGCTGTAAAAATAAATTTCCAGCCAATCTCCCCGCGCAAAAATCAGCCTATCCTTCTCTTCGATTTTTTCCCGGTCAAAAAGTTCTAATAATTTCTTGTTTTTCTCTAAGACCTCCTGGAGCTTTGCAGCATCTATATTTTTAATGTTTTTACACTTCTTAAAGAATTTTTCATACTCCTCATACACTTCTTTGCTGGATAATAATTGTTTTGCCGCCTTAATAATTTTTCTTTTATTTATCAATTGGGAGCATAACTCTTCACTGCCATATTTCTGATAATCTGTAGCTTCTATATGTACCTGCTTCCCATAATGCATCTGCACTAATTGGTTTAAAGAAATTTTTACTATATCTCTTAAATCGTTTTCTTTCGGGAAATCATGTTTTTCATTTTTACTGTCCGCCATGCGGCAGCGTATTTTGTTTTTTACAGGATCAATATAACATTCTACTATTTGTGCTCCGGCGACCTTTCTTACAGCTACTGTGGAATAAACCGCCATTGGTTTTGTTCCCCCGGTATTATTTAACAAGATATGTACCGGCCTCTTTTCTTTTACTTCACATATTTTATTTATTATTTTTTCTTCTATCTCAGCGGCATCTCTTCCATCTTTGAGACTTACAATGTCTGAATGGACACCCTCGTATTTTTTCTGATACTGCCTATTCAGTATGTAATTTATATTCTCACAATATTTCCTCGTTTCTTCCGTCACCACCCACAAAAACCAATCCGGTTTGGGCAGCCATTTCTTCTCCTGCGACACTGCAGTTTCATCTCTCCCCAGAAGATACGCTGCTCCAATATAGCAGGGCAGCGGATTTGATCCCACAAGAATTACATGGATATTCATCTTGTACCTCCCATCATTGATACATATACGTTAAATATTCCCGAAAATAAGTTTCTGCCTGACCGATATTCTCTACAGGAAAATCCGGCCATATATCTGTATCTCTATACTGCATCATTCCCCTCACCTTTTCCCAAATAGAACACTTCTGCTCATCAGTGAGAACCGCGAAGGCAGCCGCGCTATTAACTGTTTCCAACGTCCCCCACTTTTCCTGTTTTATCTGCTTTGTCAAATCTGACATTATTTCTGCTTGAAATTTTTCCTGTATTTCCACCAAAATATCTTCATCAAGACATTGTGTTCTCTTACCATATAAATACAGATATTTCAACACCAAAGCCCATGGATGCATAGACAAATGAATGGCATTCCATCGGCCTTTGATTTCTCTAACCAGGTTTTTTACAGCTTTCTTATAGCTTTTTGCGTCTTTACCAAAACAATAAATCCCTTTTATCCAAACAAATAAATCATATCCTGCATATTCCAGTTTGACTTCTTTGCTCAGCGGAACCATTTTCCGCAGCTGGGTTTCCGGATTCAAATTTCCAAAAAATTGCTCTTCATGTCTTGTATACTCTTTTTCGTTTCCAGCCTGAATAAAGGCATGCATCCGATAACTCAAAGTCTGATGATAGTCTCGTCCTCCACAGGGAAACTGCTTTAAAGCTTTGATAAAGCATTGCTCCGCCTCGTCATCCATACGCAGATAACTATAGGCCTGTCCCAAACTGCTGTATGTAACTCCCAAAGAACGATTCTGACTAAGCGGCGTCTCCTGAAAATCAGAATCCTCCCATTGCGACATCAGAGAACTGATTTCCTGCATTTCTTTTCTGCTCAATTCATTTTTTTCTTCTTCAAATCTGGTTACTGTTTCACCTATCTTCAGCAGTCCTTGATAAGAAAAGCGGTTAAAATACCATTGCAGCGCCCGGTTTATAGATGCCAGATATTCCTCTCCGGCAACAGCGCCGCAATATCTGTTTAACTGTACCAGGCATGCTTCTGTACCACGTATATTCCCCTGATGATTGCAGCATCGGAGCAAAATATCATAAATCCGGTACCAGAGTTTCTCTTCCCGCATATTTCTTTGATGCATCAAATTTTTTAAATGATCGGCAATCCATTTTATCTTATCCGGTTTACTGGAATGCAAAATTTCATTTAAGTACTCCAAATAGCCCGGAAGCTTTGTCTGAAGTTCTTTTGCTTCTGAACTTAAAGGTGCAGCAGATATATAATTTTTTTCCACCCAGTGTTCCGCCTCCGGAATCCAGAATTTCTTATAAAACCTTCCCGATACAGATTCTGCATCATCTATTATGTCATACAGAAGTTCCCAGCCTTTAACCAGTTCTCCTTCTGCAAAATAATCCAGAGCTTTCTGCCACAGCATATCCGTATTTTCATAAGTCCAGATATAAGCCGGAAGTCCGCTGTCTCCAAAGGATTGCCTGACCCGTTCCAACAGTTCTGCGCTTACCTCAAACTGCTCATAGCTGCCGAATCTATATAATCTTCTTTGAAGAGCCAAACAGATAATATCTGAAAGATAATAAAAAGGGGATATCTCCTTTTTTCCTTCATAGTCCAACGAATCCACATGAAAAGAAACTTCCCCAGGCACTGTATTCAAAACCGCATTTCCTTCATAAATTTTATTTTGCAGAGCTGCTACAAATGTCCCCGTATCAACCTGAGAATAATACGTTCGTTTTCCCTCCTGCTGAGTCCGAAAAAGAGCACTCACCTTTCTGACATCCTGGCCCTCCGCAAAAGGAGTCCGGCTTGCCAGCATAAAATGAGCGCTCTTCATATCATCTTTTAAAAAATAAAAAACCATTTTTGCGACTGTCAAAGTAGCCAAACGAACATAAAGATTCCCGGGATCTGATAATTTTGTCATATTAAAACGGTCCCATACCTGATTCGACTCAAAACTTCTAGCTTTTCCGGAAGGATCAATCATCATAAAAAGTTCGTAGCTTCCCCGCCTCGCAAAGGAAACCTGCGGTTTTAGAAATTCTAAAAACTGTCCTATTATCTCATTCTTTATTAGTGCACTATCTTCCGGCTCTGCGTCCCTTAAAACATCATTGGCATCCGCAATCCGAATATGAGACATGTGGAAACTTGCCGGAAAAAGAATTTTCCCCGTAAAATTTTTGTTTTTGCTCCGCAGTTTGACTGTAATACACTCCGCAATTTTTTCAAAGCGAACTTTTATCCGCTCCTCCTCTGCTTTAAAATCATCCCCTTTATAAATCAGGCCTCCTAGAAAACGGGCTTTATCCTCTTTCTCTTCAAACTTTCCACTTTCATCCATACAAATGGTATAGGTTACTTTATTTGTCATTTTCCCCTCTCTCTATCAAACAGTGATTTCATTTTTTCCTGCGCTTTTAACCAGTCTTCCTTTGTCATCTCCATATTTCTGGGTGAACCTGCAATTCCAGGATGCCCGCCAGCCAGTTCCCCCCACAATTCCTGGACGATTTCTTTTGCCGAAAAAATTTTTCCTCCGTCCTCAAATGCAACTGTAATACTCTTTTTGGGTTTACTGTAAGCTAATGTCGCTCTGGCAGGTTTATGGTATTTTGGCGAATAGTATGCGGCAGAGCAAAAAGTTTGATCTGGTATCTCAAAAATACGAAGTTCTCCATTTTCCCAGATCAGGCATGCTTCTGTTTTCCTTTCCTCTTCAGCAGCCCAGATACTTCCCCTTTGAATATAATCCTTATTTCCTTTCAAAATATCTTCTATCACATGACCATATTCCGCGATAAATGCGGTAACATCCTGAATTTTCTCTGAACGCTCTAACCGATGTTCCTTTTCCCAGGCGTACACTGCGTTTAGCTGCATCTGAACCGTCCCAGGCAGTTCCTGTATATGATGAATGCCGTGGCAGTCTATAAAGCCGGCTGCTTCCCAAAACTCTTTATTATCCGGTTTCCTGCCTGCCAACATCAAGCAACCGCCTACCGTATCTAAATCAATATGACTAATTACAATGACATTATCCTCTTCCAGAATATCCTCTTCCCTGCAGCATGGTGCCGGCATATTCGCATACTTCTCCGTATGGTGCGCCAGTGTGATCTTTCGTCCTTCAATTACTTTATCCCCATACTCAGCTTCAACCGTCGCATCCGGACAAATTTTTTGCTCTGCCAATTTTTCTTCTGATATATAAAATGGTACTAAATAAATTTTCATCTGCCTTTTCCCCTTAATCAAAAATAGAATATTTAAAAATATATTTTATTATAATTGTCTCTTTTATTTTTAAGTATACCACAATAACTATCTGATTTTTTATATTTTTAAATTTTCTCTCAAAAATAAAACTTTAAATTCTATCTCTCTTTTTTACAGGACTTTTCAATGGATTTACGTGCAAAATACTTGTATCAATCCCTTAAACGGGCTTTTTTATTTCTACCCGGTGAATACAGAGATAAGTACACCGAAATACAGCGTGTATCAAAGCCCTAAACGGGCTTTTTTTATTTCTACAGTAAGTGGATATGCTGAAATAGAAGCTAAAGCATAAGTGTATCAATGCCCTAAACGGGCTTTTTTTATTTCTACTGGTAAATCATGTAACCATAAAATTTCCTTGGTATAGGTATCAATGCCCTAAACGGGCTTTTTTTATTTCTACATTGCTATCCGAAGACTTATAAAACCTGAAGATACATTGTATCAATGCCCTAAACGGGCTTTTTTTATTTCTACAAAATCGGTCAATGAGGTATTTCGTCGGTTAAACAAGTATCAATGCCCTAAACGGGCTTTTTTTATTTCTACTGTACCCTCTTCACCCACGCATAAACGCTAGCTTATTTGCTCTAATTTTACATGTATTTTCCAGAATTTTCTGCTTTCTTAGTTTTTTGACTGTTCCTTTGGCATGTTAACAATTTGTTCATATTTTTTAATTCAACCATTATTTCTTTAATTAATTATAACCCATTTTCAACCAAAGTCAATTTTTTCTACAACAGTCTATCTTCTCGTTACCGTCAACTAATCATTGGTAGCTTGCTTTTCAATTTATTTTTTCTGTTCCAACAATTTTTCCTGGTTTCTGTTATAAAGTGACTTTTAGCAAGAAGTAAATGCGGTAGCTAACAAACTTTTTCTTGACCGTAACATTTGTGTGATCAGTAAGGAATTCTGATTTTATAGTTCCCGACATGTGGCCAGTCGGGAGTTTGACAGTTGCATAATTAAAAAAGTGCTTGCAGGCCGCATAAGTCCT